>WNGB01006251.1_pt1 | contig 37721 bp, 35 predicted proteins | sample 5400681 | NCBI WGS metagenome assembly WNGB01 (sample SAMN13153367, study PRJNA577476) | soil metagenome | isolation source: 115 cm soil or saprolite under grassland replicate 2 | place: USA:California | collected 2016-06-15 | reverse complement strand
CTTGGGAAACCCGTCGTCGTACGGCGGGACAGGCGTACCGGCAACCGACCGGCGGGCGGTGGGCCAGACAGTCCGATCGGGTTTCCCAAGGCCCCACCCGCCCCACCCGCCCGGTGGATCGGCGGCGATTGGGTCGCCACAGTTTCGAACTGAGACACTACGGCCGAGCGTCGTCTCTGGCGGGCCGGCCGCGGCCCATGATACGGTGCTGCCTCGAAAATGGGCACCGGCTATCGCGATGCTCCCGACGGCGGCAACCGGCGCCGTCTGGCGTCCCGTAACCTGGCGATTCCTCGATGCACCAAAACGGCAGGCGATTTGCCGCACAGGGAGGCCTGTTCATGAGCCACGCCTTCAGACTGTCCACGCTCTTGCTCGCTGTCCTCATGGCCGCGCCCGTCGCCCAGGCGCAGAGTCGCAGCGAGACCCTTGTCGTCCTCGTCGAGTTCGGACCCAACAGCATGGACATCCACGGCGTCGGAGCGAACTTCCGGACCTACGGCGCCTCGGGGAACCTCTACGACCGGCTCCTCACCCACGGCACGAAGACCCTGGCCGATGGCTACCAGAATCCAGAAATGGACAGGCTGATCGAGGCCGCTCACCGCGAGACCGAGCCCAAGAAATACGCGGAGACGGTCCAGGCCTTCACGCGCATCGCGCTCACCGAGGTACCCAAGATCCCCCTCATGCAGCCGACGCAGGACGTCGCCATGCAGAAGGACGTGACCGGCTACCAGTACTGGTTCCACCGCCAGCTCGACGTCCGCACGTTGTCGAAGCACTGAATGCACGACGCAGCTAACCGGTGGGGGGTGTCGGGGGGAGCGGCGGTCGCTCCCCCCGACATTGAACAATTCTCCGGCTGATCCTCCGTCGGCTGGCCGCCGCGGCGCCGGGCCTCATCGGCGTGGTCGTGGTGACGTTCCTCCTCAACCGCGCGCTGCCCGGCGATCCCGCGGCGTTCTTCGCCGGCCCGGCCGCGACGCAGCAGGCCGTGGAGGAGATCCGGGCCAAGCTCGGGCTCGACAAGAGCCTGCCCGAGCAGTTCGTCATCTACGTCCGAGATCTCGCGCGCGGCGACCTCGGGCGGTCGCTGACGACGGGCCAGCCGGTGCGCGCGGACCTCGTGGCGCGGCTGCCCGCCTCGCTCGAGCTGACGGCCTGCGGCCTCCTCTTCGCGGCGGCCGTGGCCCTGCCCCTGGGTATCGTCTCGGCCACGCGCCCGGGCTCGTGGATCGATCACCTCTCCCGCCTGCTCACGACCGCGGGCGTCTCGCTGCCAATCTTCTTCACCGGCCTCTTGCTCGTCTATGTCTTCTACTACCTCCTCGGCTGGGCCCCCCCTCCGCTCGGTCGGCTCGATGCGTTCTCCACCCCGCCGCGGACGGTGACGGGCTCGTTCCTGCTCGACAGCCTGATCGCCGGCGACGGTCCGCTCTTCCTGGCCTCGGCCAAGCAGCTCGTTCTGCCTACGCTGACCCTCGGCGTCTTCGCCCTGGCGCCCATCGCGCGCATGACGCGAGCGGCGATGCTGGGAGTCCTCGGCAGTGACTTCGTGCGGACCGCGCGCGCCGCGGGCCTGGCCCCGGCAACGGTGCTCTACACGTATGCCCTGCGCAACGCGCTCCTGCCCGTGGTCACCCTGCTCGGCATGGTGTTCTCCTTCCTGCTCGGCGCCAACGTCGTGGTCGAGAAGGTCTTCGCCTGGCCCGGGGTGGGGTCCTACGCGCTGGAGGCCCTCGTCGCCTCGGACTACGCGCCCGTGCAGGGGTTCGTCCTCACGATGGCCTCGCTCTACGTGCTGCTCAACCTCACGATCGACGTCCTCTACGGGATCATCGACGCCCGCGTGCGGATCGAGGCGTGAGTCGCCTCCTCCGCCACGCGCGCCACGTGGTCACCGAGAATCCGGTGACGCTGGCCGCCTTCGCCCTGCTCCTCGCCTTCGTGCTGCTCGCGATCGTCGGTCCCGCGCTCGTGCCCTACGATCCGCTGGCGAGCGACGCCGCCCACAAGCTGGAGGCGCCCTCGCGGGCCCACTGGTTCGGGACCGACCAGGTGGGGCGCGACATCCTGAGCCGCGTCATCGTGGCGACGCGTCTCGACTTCGCCATCTCGCTCTCGGCCGTCGTGCTCTCGTTCGCGCTGGGCAGCCTGGCCGGGTCGTGCGCCGGCTTCTTCGGCGGCTGGACGGAGCGCCTGGTCTCGCGGGTGGTCGACACGATCATGGCGTTTCCGCTGTTCGTGCTGGCCATGGCCATCGTCGCCGCGCTGGGCAACACCATCACCAACGTCGTCTACGCCACGGCCATCATCAACCTGCCCTTCTACGCGCGGATGGCACGCGCCGAGACCAACGTGCGGCGCGAGGCCGGCTACGTGGAGGCGGCGCGCCTGGCCGGCAACGGCCCGGCGCGCGTGGTGGCGTTTCACATCTTTCCCAATTGCTTGCCGCCGATGATGGTCCAGCTCTCCCTGAACATGGGCTGGGCCATCCTGAACGCGGCCGGGCTGTCGTTCATCGGCCTCGGCGTCCGCCCGCCGATCCCGGAGTGGGGCATCATGGTCGCCGACGGCGCAGCCTTCATGGTCTCCGGCGAGTGGTGGGTCGCGCTCTTCCCCGGCCTGGCCCTGATGCTGGCCGTCTTCTGCTTCAATCTCCTCGGCGACGCGCTGCGCGACATCATCGACCCCCGGCGGCGCATATGACGACCGTTCCTCTCCTGGATGTCGACGACCTGTCCGTCGAGTTCCGGACGCGGGACGGCGTCGTCCGCGCGCTCGAGCGCGTGTCGTTCACGGTCGGCCGTGGCGAGACCGTCGGGATCGTGGGCGAGAGCGGATCGGGCAAATCGGTCACCGCGCTGGCGATCCTCGGCATCCTGCACCCGGCGGCGCGGGTGACGGCGGGGCGGGCGGTCTTCGGTGGCCTCGACCTGCTGACGGCCGGAGAGGACCGGCTGCGCGAGTACCGCGGCCGTGAGCTCTCCATGATCTTCCAGAACCCGCGAACGGCGCTGAATCCCATCCGGCCCGTGGGCCGGCAGATCGAGGACGTGCTGCTCCGTCACGCCAACCTCGCCCGCGCGCGCGTCCGCGAGCGCGCGATCGCACTGCTCGCCGAGGTGCAGATCGCCGATCCCGCGCGCGCCTATCACGCCTACCCCTTCGAGCTGTCGGGCGGGATGTGCCAGCGCGTGATGATCGCGCTCGCCGTGGCCTGCTCGCCCGCACTGCTCATCGCGGACGAGCCCACGACGGGGCTGGACGTCACCACGCAGGCGGCGATCCTCGAGCTGATCGGCGATCTCGCCCGGCGGAGCCGCATGGCGATGATCCTGATCACCCACGACCTGGCGCTGGTCGGCGAGCGCTGCGACCGCATCGTGGTCATGCATGCCGGCCACGTCGTCGAGACGGCCCCCACGGCCGAGCTGTTCGCGGCGCCGCGCCATCCCTACACCGCGCGCCTCATCGCATCGACGCCGCGGCCCGGCGTGACGCTCGCCGATCTGCGTCCCATCCCCGGCGCGGTGCCCGATCTGCGCGGCGTCCTGCCCCCGTGCCGCTATCGACCGCGCTGCGACCGCGCGATCGCCGCCTGCGAGGAGCCGCCCCTGCCGCGGCTCGCCGCGGGCGCCGATCACACCGTGGCCTGCCGGGTGCCGTTGTGAGGCTGGCGCCGAGCGACAGCCCCGCCTCTGGCACCGCCGTCCCCGTCGGGCCGGCGCCGCCGCTCGTCGAAGTCCACGAGCTGAGCAAGCACTTCGCGGTGCGCGGGACGCGCCAGTCCCTCTACGCCGTCGACGGCGTGAGCTTCACCATGGAGCGCGGCGAATGCGTCGGCCTCGTGGGCGAGTCCGGCTGCGGCAAGTCCACGCTCGTCCGGCTGCTGACACGGCTCCTCGATCCCACCGGCGGCCGTATCCGGTTCGACGGCCGCGACATCGGCGTCGTGCCCGCGCGCCGGTTCGCGACGGCGCCGGAGCGGGCGCGAATCCAGATGGTGTTCCAGGATCCCGCGGACAGCCTCAATCCGCGCTTCACCGCCTTCGATACCATCGCCGAGCCGATGCGTCGCCTCGCCCGGACAGCCGATCGCCCGCCCCTCCGGCGACGCGTCGAAGACGTCGCGGAGCTGGTCGGGCTGCCGCGCGAGCTGCTCGGCCGGTTTCCGCATCAGCTCTCCGGCGGCCAGCAGCAGCGGGTAGGCATCGCGCGAGCGATCGCCGTCGACCCCGCGCTGCTCGTGCTCGACGAGCCGACCCGTCGACGCGGTGTTCGACCGGCCGCGACATCCCTACACGCGCGCCCTCGTCTCCGCCGTGCCCGTCCTCGATCTGCCGACCATTGAAGCGTCGCCTCGCAGCGCCGAGCGCTGCTCAGCTCCTACTGCAGGTGCTCGCCGCCCGCGCATGCGCCTTGGCGGCGAGCCGCGGAGCCCGATCGATCCGGCGCCGACCGTCTGCCGGTTCTACGGGCGCTGTCCCGAAGGCTTCGAGCGCTGCGAGCGCGAGATGCCCGAGCTCCGGCCCGTCGGCCCCGATCACCTGGCCGCCTGCCATCTCGTCGGCGAGACGACGCCGTGAACGTCCTGCTCGCCGTCAACGGCACGCTCATGCGCGGCCTCGAGCTGAACCGGAATCTCGTCGACGCCGGCGCGACCTTCGTCGGCGAGACGCGCACGGCGCCCGTGTATCGACTGTGGTCGATCGCCGATCGCCATCCCGCGATGATCCGGGTCGCCGAGGGCGGCGTCGCGGTCGCCGTCGAGGTCTGGTCGGTTCCTCCGGAGGGACTGGCGACCATCCTGCTCAAGGAACCTCCGGGGCTCGGCATCGGCAAGGTCCGGCTCGAGGACGGCAGCGAGACACTCGGCGTGCTCGGCGAGGCGGCGCTGTGCGAGGGGATGCGAGAGATCACCGCCCATGGCGGCTGGCGCGCGTACCTCGCCGCGCGTGAACGAGGCGCGCGATGATGGACGACGGCCAGGTGCGAGCGCTCGCCGACCGCCTGGAGGCGATGGGGGCGCTGATCAGCCTCGCCGCGGACCTGCTCGCGGGCTTTCCGCTCGGAGAAGCGATCGAGCCCTCCCCTACCTTCCGGCCGTGATGCCCGACGGCGCCGGCGCCGTCGAGATCGCGGGCGCCGTCCGGCCCGGCGGATCACCGCCGAGAAGGTCGCCGCCGCGACGGTGGCGCGGATCGCCGAGCGCGATCCCGCCGTCAATTGCTTCACGGCCGTGACGGCGGAGCGCGCGCTCGCCGACGCGCGGCGCATCGACGCGATCGTCGCGGCCGGCGGCGACCCCGGCCCGCTCGCCGGCGTGCCGTTCGCGGTGAAGAACCTCTTCGACGTTCGGGGACTCACCACGCTCGCGGGATCGAAGATCAACCGCGAGCGGCCCGCCGCCGCGCGCGACGCCGCGGCGGTGCGCGCCCTCGCCCGCGCGGGCGCCGTGCTGGTAGGCGCGCTCAACATGGACGAGTACGCGTTCGGCTTCACCACCGAGAACACCCATTACGGCCCCACCCGCAACCCGCGCGACCGCCAGCACATGGCGGGCGGCTCCTCGGGGGGCTCGGCGGCGGCCGTCGCCGCGGGACTCGTGCCGCTGGCCCTCGGCAGCGATACCAACGGCTCGATCCGTGTCCCCGCCGCGTTCTGCGGCGTCTTCGCGCTCAAGCCCACGTACGGCCGGGTCTCGCGCGCGGGCGCGGCGCTGTTCGCCGCGAGCTTCGATCACGTGGGCCCCTTCGCGCGATCAACGCGCGACCTCGCCGTCGCCTTCGACGCGCTCCAGGGCCACGACCCCGACGACCCGGTCTCCATCGACCAGCCGCCGGCGCCGTGTCTGCCGCAGCTCGACGCCGGGCCGGACGGTCTTCGTCTCGCCGTTGCGGACGGTGACTTCAGGGAGCAGGGCGATCCCGCGGTGTTCGCCGCCGTCGATCGGATCGCCGCGGCCCTCGGCGTGGACCGCCGCATCGCGATCCCGGAGACGGCCCGAGTGCGCGCCGCGGCCATGGTGATCACCGCCGGCGAGGGCGCGACCCTTCACCTCGACGATCTCAGGACCCGGGCGGCGGACTTCGATCCGAACACGCGCGACATGTTTCTCGCCGGCGCCTTCGTGCCGGCCGTCGCCTACGTGCAGGCCCAGCGCTTTCGGGCGTGGTATCGCGAGCAGCTACGCGAGATCTTCCGGGGGGTCGACGTATTGATCACCCCGACGACGCCGTGCGCGGCGCCGCGCATCGGCGAGGGGCGGCGCGATTTCGGCGCCGGCGAGATCTGGCTCCGGCCGCATCTCGGCGTCTACACGCGCCCCTTCTCCTTCGTGGGCTCCCGGCGCTCACCGTTCCCATCCCGCGGCCGGGCAATCTGCCGCTCGGCGTCCAGTTCGTGGCCGGCCCCTTCGGCGAGACGAGCCTCTTCCGCGTCGCCCGCCGCCTCGAAGCCGACGGCCTCCGCCGCCGCCCCCGTCGCGTAGGGCGGTACAATCGATGTGGATGCCGGCGAAGAATGCCGATCTCCACGGCAACGCCCCGGACAGCGCTCCCGCCGCGCTCGTGCTGATCGACGTGATCAACGACATGGAGTTCCCCGGCGGGGACCGCTTGCTCGTGCAGGCGCGGCCGATGGCCGCGCGGCTCGCCGAGCTGAAGCGGCGCGCCAAGGCGGCCGGCCTGCCCGTCATCTACGCCAACGACAACTTCGGTCGCTGGCAATCGGACTTCGCGACCCTCGTGCGCCACTGCACCGAGGAGGCCGTGCGCGGCCGCCCGGTCGCCCAGGCCCTCGTCCCCGAGCCCGACGACTACTTCGTGCTCAAGCCCAAGCACTCGGCGTTCTTCGCGACGGTGCTCGACACCCTGCTCGAATATCTTGGCGCGGAGACGGTGATCCTGACGGGGATCACCGGCGACATCTGCGTGCTCCTGACGGCGGCCGATGCGTTCCTGCGCGACCTGCACCTGATCGTCCCCGCCGACTGCGTGGCCTCGATCGATCCGGAGGACAACCGACAGGCCCTGCGATACATGGCCCGGGTGATGGACGCCGACGTCCGGCCCGCGGCCGAGATCGATCTCGCTCGCCTGGCGCGGCCCAAGGCGGCTTAACCAACTTGGGGGGCTCCGGCTCCGGGCGCCCCCCAAACCCCCGAGCGGCCCTCTTACTTAACGGGGGCGCGCGGTGCGACCGAGACGCCGCGGGCGCCGGTCTTCTCGATCGCGCGGGCCACCAGCCCCGAGGCTTTGGCGTCCTCGACGACGCCGCGCAGATACTGCAAGCCGGCATCCCGCCCCTTGGGGACGCCGATGGACTGCTGCACGCCCATGAACCGTCCCTCCAGCAGACGCGAGCCGGGGAGCTTGTCGGCAAGCCCGATCAGTCCCTGGGTCAAGCCGGCCAGCGCGTCCACCTGGCCCTTGGCGAGCAGATCGAACGCGGCGGCGGCGTTGGGCGCGTTCACGAGCTTGGCGCGCTTCAGCGTTCGGCTCAGAAACAGCTCGTAGTTCGCCCGGGCCGGCGCGGCCACGGTGACGCCTTCACGGTCGACCTCTGCCGCCGCGCGCAGGGACGACCCGGCCGGGACGAGATAGGTCGCTTCGATCTCCAGATAGGCCGCGGTGAAGCTGATGACGGTCTCGCGCGCCGGCTCGGAGCCGAGGAACGCGATGTCCCACGTCCCGGTCTTCGCCGCGTCGACCATGGCCCCCACACTGTCGTAGGCGATGATCTCGACCGGGACCTGGAGCCGGCGGCCGACCTCGTTCAGGAGATCGATCGCGACGCCGCGGGACTCACCGCTGGTCGCGTCTTTCGTGGCGAGAATGAAATTCCCGTAGTTGACGCCGGCGCGGATCTTCCCGGTCGGCGCGAGCTCGGCACGGACGGTCGGCGTGATCTCAATCATGGTGGCACACGATACTAGCAGAAGCGGACAATTCCCGAGGCGGAGGGTCTCACGCGAGCGCGATCGCCTCGATCGCGACCATCACGCCCGGGATGTCGGCGCCGAAGCGGACCATCGAGCGCGCCGGCTTGGGGCCGGGAAAGAACTCGGCATACGCCTCGTTCATCTCACGGTAGAGGTCGGGACGGGCGAGCAGGACCGTGACCTTCACGACGCGGTCGAGCGAGCTGCCGGCGGCGGCGAGGATCGCCTGGACGTTCTCGAGCGCCTGCCGGGTCTGCGCTTGCATCGTGTCGCCCACCACGTCGGTCGGCCCGCCGCCCGGCCGGACCGGGATCTGGCCCGAGACGAACACGAAGCCGTTGGCCACCACGGCGTGGGAGTACGGCGAGTGCGGAGCCGGATAGTCGGGGACGTCATTCACATGACGAATCGCATGCATCGATCCCTCCGCGGTCGATGCTAGCCCATCGTGATGACGGAAGGGGGGCCTGGGAGGCCCCCCTTACCCGTCAGGGCGCGCTGGCCGGCGGCAGGAGCGTCAGGTCGTCCTCGTCCAGACCGACGGCGGTGAACAGCAGTCTGTTGGAGCCCAGCACCTGCACGATCCAGCCCAGATAGCCGTTGCCGTCCGCGATGATCGTGACGCTGCCGCTCGCCGGTGGCGTCGGTAACCCGAACCCGCCGGGAACCTGCAAGACCTGCATGCCGCGGGCGCCGACGGTGCGCAGGAGGGCCGCGCCCTGGGGGACACCGTTGGTGTCGTAGAGCTGGATCGTCAGCGTTCGTCCGACCGTCAGCGGATTCACGAGGACCAGGAAGTTCTGCACGCCGGCGCCGGTCGTGAAGTACGGCAAACCCCCGTGCTCCGACGACGTCTCCGCCAACCCGCTGTTCGCCGCGACGAACGTCGAGGACGCGGAGGTCAAGATTCCGTTCGGGATGAGGCTGCCCGTCAAGCCAACCACGGTCTGGACGTTGTATTCCTCGTCACTGATGATGTTGTTCGCCCAGCACCAGCCGACGCCGGTGAAGAGTGGATCTGTCGTCACCAGCAGCGAGGTCGGCGTGTGAAAGGCCACCTGACCGGTGGCCGATAGCGGCACGTTGACGCCTGCGATCGGGCCGATCCGCTGTGAGGCATCGTTGAAGCACTTGATGTTGACGGTGACGGGAGCCTCGGTCGCCGTGATCATGTAGTTCGTCGTGAAGACCTGACCACCGGGCTGCGGGAGGTGGACCAGAAGGAGCGCCTGCTGACTCCACATGTTGCTGGCCAGGGTGGGACTGGGCGCGAGAACCACCTGAAGTCCCAATAGCACAGCAGTCGCGATCCCGGCGTTTAGCAGCTGTCGTGCGTGCATTTGGCTCGCTCCTGTGCGGCTCGAGAATGTCGACGCTGCGGCGACCGTAACAGGGGTGCGAACGCCGTGTCAACGGCAACGACGGTCGCTGAACCGTCAGCGCAGGTACGCGAACGCCAGCGTGGCCACGCGCTCGCCCGCCGCGCGGCGCGCGGCGGGCGTCAGCGCGTCCACCCGCGCCCTGGCGCGTTCCCGCCCGACGTCTTCGACGACCGCCCCGAGTTCCGCGCCGAACAGCGGCTCCAGCCGCCGACGGATCTCGCGGGCCAGCGCGGGACTGCGGCCTCCGGTCGACACGGCGATCTGGAGCGGGCCGCGACGCAGGACCGACGGCACGATGAAATCACAGTGCGTCGGGTTGTCCACGACATTGACCAGCGCGTGCCGACGGCGAGCTTCGGCGGCCACCGCCGCGTCGACGGAGGCCTCGCCCGTGGCGGCGATGACGACGGCGCAGCCGCGCACGTCCCAGCGACGGAAGCGGCGCGCCCGGTGCACGACGAGGCCTGCCGCCACGAGCGCGGCCAGCCCGGGCGTCGTGGTCGGGCTCACGACGACGACGGAGGCCCCGCAGTCGAGGAGATCCCGCGCCTTGCGCTCGCCCACCGGCCCGCCGCCGACGACGAGACAGCGCCGCCGGCGCAGGTCGAGGAACGCCGGGAAGTAGTCGCCCACCGTCAGGCCTCGACCACGACCGGATCGGCGGGCGCGGCGGCCCCGGCCGGGACGCGACGAACGCTGAGCGGCGCGGACGCGGCTGCGACGGTCGGTCCGGTGATGAGGATCGCCGGCGATTCGGCGGCGGCCGCGCGCGCGGCGGCGGCGATCTCACCCAGGCGCGCGGCGATGATGCGTTCTTCGGGATGACCAACCCGCTCCACCAGGATGGCGGGCTCGCGGGGATCGCGACCGAGGGTCGTCAACGACGCCGTGACCGTCTCCAGCGCGCGCACGCCCATGTAGAACGCCAGCGTCCCCTCGGCGCGGGCCAGCAATCCCCAGTCGACGCTGCCCGAGGCGCGGCCCGTGTGGTCGGTGGCGCTGGCGAGCACCAGCATCGAGGCCTGGCCGCGCTCGGTCAGCGAGATTCCGGCGCGGGCCGCGGCGGCGGTCGCCGCGGTGACGCCGGGGACGATCTCGAAGGGGATGCCGGCGGCGCGTACCGCGTCGATCTCCTCGGCGAGGCGTCCGAAGACGGCGGGATCGCCGCCCTTGAGGCGCACGACCCGTCCCCGGCGCCGGGCGCGATCGACGAGCAGCCAGTTGATCTCCGCCTGACCGAGGCAGTGCCGGCCCGGCGCCTTGCCGGCATCGACCAGCTCGGCGTCCGCCCGGGCCTCTCCGAGGAGCTCGACGGGCACCAGCCGATCGTGGACGATGACGTCGGCCTCGCGGAGCCGACGCAGGGCCTTGAGGGTGACCAGCTCGGCATCGCCCGGCCCGGCACCGACGAACGACACGCGCGACACCGGCGTCACGTCGTCTCCTCCTTGCGCTCGCCGCGCGGAAAGAACCGGATGAGCCGCTCGAGGACCGCGGGCAGCTCGTCGCAGGGCACGTCCTCGAGGATCTTCACGGCCGTCCGCGGATCGGGACCGCCCCGCCCGCCCACGAAGACGTGCACGCCGTCGACGATCTTGCCGTCGACCTTCACCTTGCAGCCCTGCAGGCCCACGTCCGCCGTGTGATGGTTGCCGCACGCGGCGGGACAGCCGGACCAGCGCACGGCGATCGGCCGCGTCTTGCCGACCCGTCGCTCGAAGTCGCGCGCCAGCGCCAGCGCCCGCGTCTTGGTGTCGATGAGCGCCAGGTTGCAGAAGTCCGTTCCCGTGCACGACGACACGCCCCGGAGGGCCTCGCTCGGGTTGTACGGGAGCTGGCGCAGCAGCGGCTCCTCCAGGAGCGCGCCCACGCGCGCGTCAGGGACGTGAGGCAGCAGCACGTTCTGGAGCGGCGTGACACGCAGCTCGCCGGCCCCGTACTGATCGGCGATTCGCGCCAGCTCCAGCAGCTGGTCGCCCGTGATCCGCCCGACGGGGGTCTTCATCCCGACGTAGTTGAGCCCCGCCTGACGCTGGCGGAAGACGCCCACGTGGTCGGTGACGGCCGCGCTCCGGGCGTCGCGGCCGGCGGGCGGCAGCGGGCGGCCGAGGCGCGATTCCAGCTCCTTGCGGAAGCGCTCGGCGCCCCAGTCCTCCACGAGGAAGGCCAGGCGCGCACGGCTGCGCGCCTCGCGAGGGCCGTGATCGCGGAACAGCAGCGCGACGGCGGCGCAGACGTCCGCGGCCTCGTCGGGGCGCACGAAGGCATCGAGGCTCGTGGCCAGGGTCGGTCCGCCCGAGCCCTGCTTGCCGCCGACGGCGAGGTTGAAGCCGGTGGCCTCCGCGCCGTCGACCGTGGCGAGAGCCGGCGTCATCGCCACGTCCTGGGTCTCGACCGCCGTGCAGTTGTCGGGGCAGCCGACGATGGTGACGTTGAACTTGCGTGGCAGGTTCGTGAACTCGCGGTTGCCGAGAAAGATGCGCTGGAAGGCGGCGGCGATGGGCGCGGTATCGATGAGCTCTTTCGGCGTGAGGCCCGTCGCGGGGCAGCCGACGATGCCGCGGATGTTGTCCATCCCCGTCTGAAGGCTCGAGAGGCCGGCCGCCTCGAGTCGCGCCATCACTTCCGGCACCCCCTCGATCGTCACCCAGCGGAGCTGGATCTGCTGGCGGGTGGTCACGTCGGCGACGTTGCGTCCGCTCTGTCTGGTGATCTCGCCGAGCACGCGCGCCTGCGCGGAGGTGAGCACGCCGTTCGGCATGCGGATGCGCATCATGAAGTGCCCGGGCGTGGGCTTGCGATGGAAGACCCCGACCCACTTGAGGCGCTCCTTGTCGTCGTCTGCGATCGTCCGCCAGCCCTCGCGCGCAAACCGGATCAGGTCCTCCTGGACGTCGAGACCGTCACGGGCCGCCTTCATCGCCTCGATCCTGTTCATCGCGAGAGCTCCACGATCTTTCGCAGCCGCACCGCGCAGGCCTTCAGCTCCGGCTGCCGGGACAGCGGATCGCGGGCGGCGAGCGTCAGGTTGTTGGCGCTCTTGTAGAAGCCGAACCGACGACCCCAGTGGAACGGCAGGAAGCACGTCCCTTCACGGATCGTCTCCGTCACCCGGCACTGCGCCACCGCCTTGCCGCGGCGTGACGTGATCTCGACGAAGTCGCCGTCCACGAGACTCGCGCGGTGCGCGTCGCGCGCGTGGATCTCCAGATACGGCTCGGGCGTCCGGGCGACCAGCGCGGGGGCCTGCGCCGTCCGCGTCAGCGTGTGCCAGTGATCGCGGACGCGGCCCGTGGTGAGGGTCAGCGGGTAGATCGCGTCGGTCGGCTCGATCGGCTCCGCGTGCTCGACGGCGACGAAGCGCGCACGGCCGTCGGGGTGCGCGAAGCATCCGTCGGTGTAGAGCCGCGCGGTGCCCCCGTGGTCGGGGGCGGGGCATGGCCACTGCAGCGGTCCGTCGGCGCGCAGGCGCGCGTGGCCGAGGCCGGACATGTCGCAGCGGGTGCCCCGAGTGAGCGCCGCGAACTCGTCGAACACCTCGGCCGCGCTCGTGTACGGAAACGCCGCCTTCCAGCCCATCTCGTGGGCGAACCGCGCGAGGATCACGGCGTCGGGCAGCGCCTCGCCAGGCGGCTCGCAGAGCTTCGGCAGATACGTCAGCCGGCGCTCCGAGTTGGTCATCACGCCGTCCTTCTCGGGCCACTGCGCCGCCGGCAGCAGGACATCGGCGAACTCCGTCGTCTCCGTCGGGTGATAGGCGTCCTGGACGACGACCAGCTCCGCCTGACGCAGGGCCTTCTCGACCAGGTCGACCTCCGGCATGGACGCCGCGGGATTCGTGCACAGGATCCAGACCGCCTTCACGTCACCGGCCGCGAGCTTCTCGAAGATCTCGAGGGCCGAGAGGCCGGGCCTCGCGGCGATGCGCCCCGGCGGCACGCCCCAGTGCCGTTCCACGGCCGCCCGGTCGGCCGCGCTCGTGACCGCGCGATAGCCGGGCAACAGGTGCGCGAGCCCGCCCGTCTCGCGACCGCCCATCGCATTCGGCTGACCGGTGAGCGACATCGGCCCCGCTCCCGGGCGCCCGATCTGGCCGGTGGCGAGGTGCAGGTTGATGATCGCGGCGTTCTTGTCCGTGCCCACGTGGCTCTGGTTCACGCCCATGCTCCAGAGCGTGAGTGCCGAGCGGGCCGCGCCGAAGCGCCGGGCCGCGGCGACGATGATGTCGACCGACAGCCCGGTGAGGGCCGACGCGCGCTCGGGAGGATACCGATCGATGACCGCGCGCAACGCCTCCCACCCCTCCGTATGTTGGTCGATGAATCCCCCGTCGAGGGTCCCGTCGCGCCAGAGGACGTGGAGCATGGCGTTGAGGAGCGCGATGTCCGAGCCGGGGCGCAGGGGCAGGTGGAGATCGGCCAGGTCGGCGGTCTCCGTCCAGCGCGGATCGGCCACGATCACGCTCACCTGCTCGGGGGCGGCCAGCTTGCGGCGTCGGATGCGCTTGAACAGGATCGGATGGCAGTCCGCCGTGTTGCTGCCGATCAGGAAGAAGCAGTCCGCCTCTTCGAGGTCCGCATACGCCGGCGGTGGGCCGTCGGCCCCGAGCGAGCGCGTGTAGCCGGCCGCGGCCGAGGCCATGCACAGACGCGAGTTGGTGTCGAAGTTGTTCGTGCCGATGAAGCCCTTCGCGAGCTTGCCGCCGACGTAGTACTCCTCGGTCAGGAGCTGGCCGGACGCATAGAACGCGACGGCGTCCGGACCGTCGGTTGCGATGATCTCGCGGATGCGCTCGGCGGTCAGGCGCAGCGCCAGCTCCCACGGCACGCGCTCGCGCCGGGCGTCGCGACGGCTGCGAATCTCCGGGAACAGCAGGCGCCCGCGCCCGAGCGTCGGCGGCAGGTGCACGGCCTTGGCGCAGATGTCGCCGAAGTTCGCGGGATGGTCGGGATCGCCCTTGACCCGGCGCACCGCCCCGTCCTCCACGCGCACGAGGAGCCCGCAGCCCACGCCGCAGTACGGGCAGAGGGTGGCGGCCCAGCCCCGATCAGGCGTCGGCATGGCTCTGCGATTCGAGGAACCCGAGGATCCCGTCGCGAAGCCAGAAGTAGTCGGGGCGATCCAGGAGGTCCTCGCGATGACGCGGGCGCGGGAACGGCACGGCGAAGATCTCGCCGACGGTGGCCGCCGGGCCGTTCGTCATCATCACGATGCGATCGGCGAGCAGCAGGGCCTCGTCGACGTCGTGGGTGACCATGATGACGGTCCGGCGTGTCCGCTCCCAGAGCGCCATCAGCTCGTCCTGCAGCTCCATGCGCGTCAGCGCGTCGAGGAGCGAGAACGGCTCGTCCAGCAGGAGCAGGCGCGGCTCGAGCGCGAAGGCACGAGCGATGCCGACGCGCTGCTGCATGCCCGCCGACAGCTCGCGCGGATACCGGTCGCCGCGTCCGGCGAGCCCGACCGCCTCCAGGTAGCGCTCCGCTGTCCGGCCGCGCCCGTCGCGGACCTGGTCGAGGGCCAGCGTCACGTTGCCGCGCACGGACAGCCACGGCAGGAGGGTCGCCGACTGGAAGACGACCCCGCGATCGGTTCCCGGTCCCGCGATCTCGCGTCCGGCGATGACCACTCCGCCCGTGGTCGCCGTGTTCAGGCCCATGAGGATCGAGAGCACGGTCGTCTTGCCGCACCCGGAGTGGCCGAGCAGGCAGACGAACTCGCCCTCGGTCACGTCGAGCGTGAAGTCCCTGACGATCACCGCGGATCCACCATCCGGCGCCGGGTACGTCTTGCCGAGCTGACTGATCTCGAGGAACGCCGGAGGCATCGTCATGCCGACCTCTTCGCGCTGCGCAGGAACTCGACGAGGGCCTGGCGCGCCTTCTGGTAGGCGGGCGTCAGGCTCATGTGCCGCCGCGAGCGCGGGCGCGGTAGCCCCACCTCGATGGGGGCGCCGAGCACGGCGCCGGGGCCCGGGGTCAGCGGGTAGATGCGGTCGGCGAGCAGGATCGCCTCGTCCACGTCGTTGGTGATGAGAATGACCGTGCAGCGACGCTCGCCCCAGATCCGTTGGGCGCCATGCCGAGCCCGCGCGCCACCGCCACGCGCTGGCGCATGCCGCCCGACAGCTCGCGCGGTCGCTTGTCGCGCGCCGGCGTGAGGTTGACGAGGCCGATGAGGTCCTCGGTCAGGCGCCGGCGCTCCGCCCTGCTCTTGCCGGCGTTCACGGCATCCACGGCGAGGGCGACGTTCTCGTAGACCGTCATCCACGGCAGCAGCGAGTACTGCTGGAACACGATGCCGCGCTCGGGGCCGGGGCCGTCCACGGGCGCCCCGTCGAGGGTGATCTCGCCGCGATCGGCCGGAAGCAGGCCGGCCAGGAGCGAGATGAGCGTCGTCTTCCCCGAGCCGGAATAGCCGACGACCGCGACGAACTCGCCCTCGTCCACGGCGAGGTCGACGCCGCCCAGGACGCGCGTCGCCCCTCTCCGGCCGACGTACGACTTCTCGAGCCCGCGGACCTCGAGGAACGCCATGCCTAGCCGGCCTTCACCCGCGCCTCCACCAGGCTCATGAGGCGGTCGAGGAAGAGACCGATCGCGCCGATGGTGATGACGCTCAGGATGATGTGGGAGTAGACGAGGCTGTTGTATTCCTGCCAGAGGAAGCCGCCCACGCCCGGGGTGCCCGTCAGCATCTCGGAGGCGACGATCACCAGCCACGCCAGACCGAGCGACAGGCGGTAGCCGGTGAAGACGTAGGGCAGCGTGGCGGGCACGATGATCTTCGTGAGCATCTTCCAGCGGGGCAGCTTCAGCACGCGCCCGACGTTCAGGTAATCCTGGCTGATCGAGCGCACGCCCATCGCGGTGTTGATCACCGTCGGCCACATCGCGCACAGCGCGATCGTGAAGACGGCGGCGGGCTCGGACTTCTGGAAGATGACGAGCCCCAGGGGAAGCCACGCCAGCGGCGAGATCGGCCGCAGGAACTGCACGATGGGATCGAACGAGGCGTGGAACGTCTTCGACAGGCCGAGCAGGAACCCGATCGGCGTGCCGATCAGGAGCGCCAGCGCGAAGCCCTTGCCCACCCGGACCAGCGAATAGAATGCGAGACGGCCGATACCCTGATTCATCTCGCCGTCCTTGAAGAACGGCTCCAGCACGTAGCGCCGCGACTCCGCCCACGTGCGCGCGGGCGACGGCAGATCGTGGGCGACGGTCTGGCTGATCACCGTCCACAGCACGAGCACGACGGCCAGGCCGAGACCGGGGAGCACGATCCGCTTGATGGTGGCGGGACTCATGACGCCATGGTGTGGACGGCGAAGCCCTTCGCGTACTTCTCGGGATCGCCGGCCGGATCGAACACGCCCCCGTCGAAGAACGTCTCCTTCTGGGCGTCGCCGCGGGGAGTCTCGATGCCCATCTCCTTCGCCACCTCGCGATAGATGTCGGGGCGGTGCACACGGTCCACGATGCCCTTGTAGTCCGGCGCCTCCTTCACCATCCCCCAGCGCCGGAACTGCGTGAGCCACCAGGTGCCGTGCGACTTCATCGGGAAGGTCGTCTGGCGATCGAAGAAGGTCATGTAGTACTTGTCCTTCTCCTTGCGCCCGTCGCCATAGTCGTAGTCGCCCAGCATGCGGCCGAGGATGATGTCCTTGGTCGCGTTGACGTACTGGGGCTGACCGACGACCTCCGCCATGCGCGGCCGGTTCTCCAGCTTGTCGTTCCACTGGCTGGCCTCGAGGATCGCGCGCATCACGGCCTTCACGGTCCTCGGATTCTTCGTGGCGAACTCCTCGGTGAAGCCGAGCACCTTCTCGGGATGGTCCTTCCAGATCTGCTGCGTCGTGATGGCGGTGAACCCGATGCCGTCGGCGATCGCGCGTGCCCCCCAGGGCTCGCCCACGCAGTAGCCGTCCATCTTGCCGACCTTCATGTTGGCCACCATCTGGGCGGGGGGGATAGTGATCAGCGAGATGTCGCGATCCGGATTGATGCCGCCGGCGGCCAGCCAGTAACGCGTCCACATGGCGTGCGTGCCGGGGGGATAGGTCATCGCGAACGTCATCGGCGAGCCCTTGGCCTTGGCCTCGAGGGCCAGCGGCTTGAGCTGCTGCGGCGTCTTCACGCCCTTGTCCAGCAGCGCCTTCGTGAGCGTGATCGCCTGGCCGTTCCGGTTGAGGTACATCGGGATGACCATCGGCTTCACGGGCGAGCCCTGAAGGCCCATGGTCGCCGCGTAGGGAATGCCGAGGAGGATGTGCGAGGCCTGGTTCTCGCCGAGGGTGAGCCGGTCACGGATCACGGCCCACGAGGCCTCCTTGGAGATCGTCGATTCGATGCCATGCTTCTTGAAGAGACCCAGCTCGTGGGCCATCACGATGGACGAGCAGTCGGTCAGCGCGATGATGCCGATGCGGACCTTGGGAGTCTCCGGGCCGTCCGCTGCGTAGACGCCGCCCACCCACCCTGCCGGCAGTCCCGCGGCCAGCGCCGTTGCGCCGCCGATCTTCAGGAGCTGCCGCCGGCTCACCTCCGTCATGTCGTCCTCCTTGGATCGCGGCTCACGACTCCTCCGGCGAAAAGCAAAATGGCGCCGAAGCCTGATGGCTTCAGCGCCATTCGTTGCGGCGATGTCCACGTGGACTCGCCGCGCACGACGAGAGTGCAGTCGGCGTGCCACTCGCGCTCACGCGCCGCGCCGCAGACTTTTCTTACATCACTACAATGAGTTCGGAGTCGATGGCGGATGAGATGGCCAAGGATTCACCTGCCCGGTACCGCGGCACCACGCGCGTTCCTGCCTATCTGTAGGGCGGAGGCTTGTCCCCCGCCAACCGCGACCGGACGCCGGCGGGGACAAGGCCCGCCCTATGGTGACCCGCCGATCAGCGTCGCGTCGGAAGTCGACAGCTCAGCCGCATCCGATTGCGCGCGATCCAGGCATACACCCGGCGCGCGATGGGACGCGCCGCGGGGAGCGAGAACAGCGTGGCCACCCACCGCCAGCGCGGGATGCGACGGAGGATCTCGGGAGCGGCGTCGGCGCCGGCGAGCACGCGGCCGTCGGGCAGGACGAGCTGCATGGCCTGCATGCACGTCTCGTCGGCGATGAAGCCGAAGCGCTCACGGCGCACGGGGGAGCGACAGGGCAGGATCTCGAGCTCGTCGGCGCCGCCCGCCAGGGCACGGCGCATCAGCCAGAGCGCGCTCGCCCGGCACATCGAGCAGTCTCCGTCGTAGATGAGAACGGCCGGGGCCGCGCCTACTTTCCCCATCGCGAGAGCGTGCGGTAGTAGAGCACGAGCCCGACGGCGACCACGAGCGACACGACCGCCTCGACGAGGGGCGCCACGCCCGGCTCGCGCAGATAGAGCTTGAGCTGGACCGCGGCGAAGAACACGAAGAACGCGATCGCCGCGCCGATCAGGATCCGGTGCGCCGTGATCAGCTGCACGGCGCCCCTCGGCTCACACTCCCAGCACGGCCTTGACGGAGTCGCGCGCGGCGCCGGTGATCCGGTCGATCTCCGCGGCGGTGACGACCAGCGGCGGGGCGAAGGCCGCCCCGGATGTCGCCGGCGTGCGGGTGATCGCCGAAGGCGGCCTTCAAGTTGTCGTGCAGGCGCGCGCCCATCTTGGCCGCGTTCTCCCACAGCCGCTCGCGCTGCATGATGTCGAGGTTGGCGAGCGCCACGGCGCAGCAGGTCGGGTGCGCCGAGTAGGTGTACGCGTGGTTCCAGCGGTCCTCGGGCTTGACGCCGTCGATGACGTCCTTGATCGCCCGGCTCACCATGATGCCGCCGAGCGGCAGGTAGCCGGAGGTCACGCCCTTGGCGAACGACATGATGTCCGGCTTCACGTTCCAGTGCGTCATCGCGAACCACTTGCCCGTCCGGCAGAAGCCGGTGATCACCTCGTCGGCGATGAACAGCACCTGGTGTCGCGTGCAGATCTCGCGCACCAGCGGGAAGTAGTCGTCGGTGGGATAGAGGACGCCGCCGCCGCCGTGGATGGGCTCGGCGATGAAGGCCGCGACCGTGTCGGGGCCTTCCTTGACGATCGCCTCCTCGAGCTCGCGTGCCGCCGCCTGCCCCACCGTCTCCCCCGGCCGGGCACCCTGGAACCGGTACGGGTAGCAGGTCTGGATGTGCACGAAGCCCGGCACGCGCGGCTCGAACATCTTCCAGTAGGCGGGCATGCCGGTCGCGCTCATCGCCTGCAGCGTCACGCCGTGGTAGCCCTGCTGGCGCGCGATCACCTTCACCTTGTCGGGCTTGCCCAGGGCCTTCCAGTAGAAGCGCGCGGTCTTGAAGGCCGACTCGTTGGACTCGGCGCCACCCGACGTGAAGAACACCGCCTGCATGTTGTCGTACGCCAGCTCGATGAGCCGGCTCGCCAGCGTGATGGCGGGGACATTGGACGAGCCCACGTAGCCCGAGAAGTAGGCGAGCTCCTTGATCTGCGTCGCCGCGGCGTCGGCCAGCTCGGCGCGCCCGTGGCCGACGTTGACGTTCCAGAGCCCGGACAGGCCGTCGAGGTACTCGTGCCCGCCGATGTCGGTGATCATGGCGCCCCGGCCGCGCACGTAGATCATCGGCTCGGCGTTGTCGATCGGATGGTGCAACGGATGAATCAGGTGTTCCTGGTCGGCCTTGACGAGCTCCGCGGCGGTGAGCGCCATTGCATCCTCCTGGACGATTCGTTACGCATGGGGCGTGGGCGGGCCCGGCGATAGTCTCCCTCGGGAATCGGGACCGCGCGCTGCCGTGGTCCCCGGTACCGGTAGACCCACGCCTGTGACCGGCGACCATCGCTGAGGCTGACGCCGGCTCGGCGACGCTCGAAATTGTACCCCTCCTCGTGGTCGAGGGTCCGCAGAAGTTCCGCGTCGTGCAATCGGTAGAGCTCACCACGCACCCAGCCCTGACCGCCGACGAGACCAGGATAGCCGCGGAGGTCCAGCAGGGTCCCGTGCACGCGAGCCTCGCCGAGAAAGGTGGCGGAGCCTTCGAGCCACCGATGCAGGCCGTAGCCGCGCATCAGCGTGCCGTACGTGAACAGCAGGGCCGAGCTACTTCGCCTCGACAGCTTCCAGCACGGCGGCCAGGAACTGGGGCTCGGGCAGCGCGCCCTCGAACTGCACACGCTCGTTGATCACGATCTTCGGCACCGCCATCACCCGATAGGCGCGGCTGAGATCGGGGAACTCCGTGGCCTCGATGGCGGTGGCGCGGACGCGATCGGAGGCGACTGCCATGTGCTGAGCCAGGCGCACGGCCCGGGGGCAGTACGGTCAGGTGGGCGTCGAGAAGACCTTGATGTCCACGGGGCCGGCCAGCGCCGCCAGCGACGACTTGGTCTCGTCGCTCAGCGCGGGCTCGCCCGTCGACACCACGATGATGGCGTCGACGAGGTTGCTGAACTCGTAGCCCGTGGGCACGCCATAGAAGCGGATGCCGTAGTCCTTGGCGCCTTCGACGACGATCGCCGGCACCTGGTCGACGCCATAGGCGTCCGCGCGCTCCCGATCGATGGCGAGGTTCAGCGGCTCGACGCTGATCTTGTCGCTCAGGTCCGCCACCTCGCGCACGAGCTGCTCGTTCTGGCGGCACAGATCGGCCGCGCTCAGGGACTGGGAGAAGACGACCAGCTTCACGGGGTCCCGCAACCGCTCGAACTGCTTTTGGACTTCTTGCTCGTCGCGCGCGCTCAGGATTGCCATGTCTCGAATTATACCGGACGTGTCTCCAGCACGGCGGCCCCGCTGCGCGCCAGGCAACCGCCGAGCGTCACACCGAAAGCCGGGATCCCGCCGACCTCGACGGCCGTGAGGCCTGCCTGGCGGGCGAGCGCCAGACACGACGGCGTCCCATCGTCGAGCACGACCACGATGATCGGCAGACCGAGGTCGGCGATCGTGTGGAGCTCCTCGACGGCGATGCCGAGGAGGCGCCGCGTCGTGAAGGCGATCACGCGGCGGTCGGGGCGCATGAGCCGGATGCCGACCGCGGCCGGGACCGCGAAGCCCAGACCCCGGCGCGGCGCGACCACGCATTCACCGGGGGCGATCGCCTGCCACGCCATCGTCGCCGCCGCCAGCGCCTCGTCGGCGTCGAAGACCGCCACCGTGCCGTCCGGCGCGATACCCCGTGCCGTCTCGACCACGCGGTAGGCGGTGGCGCCCGCCGCCCCGGCCGCGGGCGGCTGCGACATGGCCTGCTTGAGCGCGTGGAGGCGGGCGACGTCCCAGTCGGCGAGTCGGCGCTGTCGCAGCCGCGGTGCGAGCTCCTCGAGGATCAGACCGATCTCGCCCGCGACCGCCGCGGTCACCCGATAGCCATCGCCCATCGGCGGCACGGTGGCGAGGTGCACGACGGGCGTCTGCGCGGGCCAGACCCGCGGACGCACTTCCCGCGGATCGAGCCCGATGGCGACGATGAGGTCGGCCTGGCCCAGGAGCTCGCTCTCGCGCGCGCTCGCGCCGAGCATCCCGATGACGAGCGGATGCGGGTCGGGCAGCGCCCCCCTCGCCGTCGGTGTCACCAGCGCCGGAGCGGGAAGCGCTTCGGCGAACGCGCGGAGCCAGGCCGCGTCATCCTCGGAACGACATTGAAGCCCGACGACCAGCAGCGGGCGGGCGCTTCCGCCGAGCAGACCCGCCACCACATCGAGAGCGCCCGCATCGGGCGGCGGCAGGGCCGCGGGCCGGCACGCCGTGGCGACAGGCAGCGCCGGCTCCCGCCCGACGTCGTCGGGGACGTCGAGATGAACGGGCCCCCAGGGCTCGGTCATCGCGAGCTGACCGGCGTGCGCGATCCAGTGCGCCGCCGAGCCGGGACCGGCCTGCAGCGTCGCCTTCGTGACGGCGGTCAGCGCCGATCGCGCCGCGTCGCCCACGCCGCCGGTCACGACGATGAGCGGGCAGCGCCCGGCGAAGGCGGAGGCGAGCCCCTCGTGCACCGCCATGGGATCGCCCGCGATCACGACCGCGCCCGGCGCCCCGCCGAGCACCCCGGTGACCGCCGCCATGATGCAAGCCCCCATCTCGCTCCGCGCCCGCACCACCTCCAGCCCCCGACGCCGGGCCGCATCGGCCAGCACGCTCGCGCCACTCGAGCCTGCGAAGAGTCGCGGTGTTCCGGCCCGCACGAGCCCATCAATGATGACATCGGCGGCGCTGGTCATCTGCAGCTATTGTCCGAGCGCCGGCTCCGCCGGCGCAATCTTATCCTCGGGGGGAGGCAGCGAAGCGGGCCGTCAGGCCCGCGTAGCGTCGGAAGGGGGGCGCAGCCCCCCTCCGAGGATTGCTTCGAAGACCGGTCGCATCCGCTCGAGCGCGAGGCGGAGGTTCTTCTCGGAGTTCGCGTAGGACAGGCGGAGATAGCCCTCGCCGTGAGCGCCGAAGGCCGTGCCCGGCAGCACGGCCACGCCGGCCTCGCTGAGCAGCCGCTCGGCGACCTCGGCCGCCGAGCGCCCGGTGCGGCGCACGTTGGGAAACGCGTAGAACGCGCCGGGCGGGAGCACACAGCTCACACCCGGCAACTGGTTCAGGCCGTCGACGATCAGCTCGCGGCGGCGCCGGAACTCCGCGACCATCCGGGTCACCGGCGTCCGGTCGCCCTCCAGGGCGGCCAGACCGGCCAGCTGCACGAAGGAGGCGGTGCACGAGGCGGAGTTGACCATGAGCCGCGTCACGTGATCGGCCAGCGCCGCGGGCATCACGCCGTACCCGAGACGCCATCCGGTCATCGCGTACGTCTTGGAGAAGCCATCGAGGAGCACGGCGTGCTCGCGCACGCCCGGCCGGCCGAACATCGAGACGAACTCCCCGTCGTACAGGAACTCGCGGTAGATCTCGTCGGTCAGGATCGGGATCCGACGCTCGATCGCCGCCGCGGCGATCCGCTCGATCTGGTCGCGATCCAGCACGCCGCCCGTGGGGTTCTGGGGCGAGTTGACGATGATGAGCCGTGTGCGGGGCGACAGCCGCCGCTCGAATTCCTCGAGGTCGAAGCCGAACCCCGTCTCCTCCCGCAGCGGGATCGGCACCGGGACCCCCCCCACGAAGTTGATCACGGACTCGTAGATGGGAAACCCCGGGTTGGGATGGATCACCTCGTCTCCCGCGTTGACGAGGGCCAGGATCGTGAAGAACATGATGGGCTTGCCGCCCGGCGTGACGACGACCTCGTCCGGGGAGACCGGCACGCCACGCGTGGCGCTCACGTGCTTGGCGATGGCCTCCCGCAGCTCGGGCAGCCCGGCGGCCGGCCCGTAGTGCGTGGCCCCCTCGTCGAGGGCACGCTTGGCCGCTTCCCGGATGTGCTGCGGGGTATCGAAGTCGGGCTCACCGATCTCGAGGTGGATGATCTCGCGACCTGTGCGTTCGAGCGCGCGGGCGCGGGCGAGGACTTCGAATGCGGATTCCGTCCCGAGCCGCGACATCCGGGTGGCGATGTCCATGGGGCTTCTCCTGTTTTGCCGTCGGGCACACACGAGATCGAGGCCATTTCCGGCCGGACCGCGCGTGCCATTATACGGGACGTGGAGTTCGTGCTCGTCGGGGCGGGGCCGTTTCGCATGGGGTGGCAGGGCGGGCTTCCGTGCGAGCAGCCGGTGCACGAGGTCTGGCTCGACGCTTTCCTCATCGCGGCAACGCCGGCGACCAACGCCGACTTCGCGGAGTACCTCGAGGCGACCGCCGCGGCGCCGCCGGCCTTCTGGCGCGACGAGGGGTTCTCGCGTCCCCGCCAGCCGGTGGTCGGTCTGTCGTGGGACGAGGCGCTGGGCTTCGCCCGCTGGGTGGGAGCGCGGCTGCCAACCGAGGCCGAATGGGAGAAGGCCGCGCGCGGTGGTCTCGACGACGCGCATTTCCCATGGGGCGACGCGCGTCCGGCGAGCCGCTTCACGGCTCCGCCCGAGGTCCCGGCGACGCGGGCGAATCCGCTCGGCCTCACCGACCTCTCGGGCGTGTGTCACGAGTGGTGCGCTGACTGGTACGAGGACGGGTATTACGCAATCTCGCCCCTGAAGAACCCGCGCGGCCCCGTGGACGGAACGCGCCGCGTGAGCCGGGGTGGCGCCTGGCGCCACGCCGACCCCTGGAGCCCGGTCGCCCATCGGTCGTCGCTGCCCCCGCACCTGCGTTACTCCGACTACGGCGTACGCCTCGCGCGAAACCCATGAGCGGGCTTGGGGGGGCGAGTGTCCGTTGACGCGAGTGAGCCCCTGGCTCACTCGAGACGCAAACAGGGGGGCTTGGGGGGGGGCGCCTCGCACCCCCCATCTCCATCAAATGCTAAGATCGGAGTCACGATGGCGCGGGAGCAGACCTCAGTGCTGCGCGAAGGCGTCGTCGCCGGCTGCCTCGGCGCCGCCGTCGTCGCCGTCTGGTTCCTCGTGTTCGACCTCGCGCGGGGCAAGCCGCTGCTGACGCCGGCGTTGCTCGGCGCCGCCGTCTTCTACGGCGTCAACAACCCGACCGGCCTCGAGATCGCCGTCGGCCCCATCCTCGGCTACACCGTGCTGCACGGGCTCGCCTTCATCGCGTTCGGCATCGTCGCCGCGAGTCTCATCGACGCCTCCGAGCGCGAGCCTGCGCTCGTCATCGCCGTGGTCATCCTCTTCGCGTGCTTCGAGATGTTCTTCCTCGCCGTCGAGGGCGCCCTCGGCAAGTCGATCGTCGGGGCTCTGGTGTGGTGGGCCGTCCTCGTCGGCAACTTCCTCGCCGCCGTCGCCATGCTGTGGTATTTCCTGCTCCGCCACCGGACGTTACCCCGGCTCCTCGTCGGCGCGTGGTGGGGCGTGCTGCGCGAAGGCACGATCGCCGGCCTCATCGGGGCCGCCGTGGTCGCGATCTGGTTCCTGGTGATCGACACCATCCACGGCGAGCCGTTCCGCACCCCGACGCTGCTCGGCACGGGCCTGCTGAAGCTGCTCGCGGGGCCGCAGGCGGTGATCACGTACACCGTACTCCACGGCCTGGCGTTCGTGCTCTTCGGCATCGTCGCCTCCGCGCTCGTCGCCGGCGCGGAGCGAGCGCCGATGTTCCTCTTCGCGATGGTGATCCTGTTCACGGCCTTCGAGGTGTTCTTCTTCGGGGCGGTCATCATCGGCGCCAAGTGGGTGCTGGACGAGCTCGCGGGCTGGACCATCTTCGTGGGCAACGTGCTGGCCTCCGCCGCGATGCTCAGCTACTTCCTCCGAAAGCATCGGAGCCTGGCCCGCCGCCTCACCGAAGCCTTCGCCGAAGACGATTGAGGCCGATGAAAAAGGCCATCTGCGTCGTTGGCTCAGTCGGGGTCTCCCTGCGGCGTACTCGGAGTACGCCTCAGTCGCCCCTCCTTCGCCGCCTAGCATCTGGGCCTTTTTGATCGGCCTGCGCTAGCGCGCCTCGAGCGCCGTAGCTACCAGACGGACTCCGGGATCGGCAGGCCCTTGAACAGCTCGGCGTCGAGGGGAGCTGGGGGGTCGATGCCGAGGCGGGCGGCGAGGTCGTAGAGCTGGCGGAGGTGCTGGCCGGCGTGCCAGGTCGTGCGCTCGAGCAGCTCGTGGGCGCCCTGGGGGCCGTAGTACGTGCGCACGGTGCGCGTGAAGTCGTCCCCGGCGGCGCCCTCGAACCACCCCGCGAGACGCGCCCGCACCAGCGCGCCGTAGCGCGCCAGCGCCCGACCGTCGCGCAGGTCGGCCGGCGCCTGCTCGCTGAACCAGGACTCCGGCAAACCGTCGCGATCGACGGCGTCGATGAACGACAGCCCGACGCGGAAGGCGTGGTAGCCGAGATCGCCGATGCTCCGGTCGCGCTCCGGGGGCTTCCAGGTGAACCGATCGGCGTCGATCCGACCGACCAGCCCTTCCACGGCGGCCAGGATCTGGTCGAGGCGAGCGGCCAGGACCGGCGGCGGCAAGCGAAGCTTCTCCGGAAGCTTGATCCCGAGCAGCTCCGCGTAACCCTCGGGGTTCCAGCCGTGCACGGCGCGGCCGCCGAAGGCGACCGCGGGTGGACGGGGCGCGCCGAGCGCGCGCAGCTCTTCCTGCGCCTCGGGATTGCCTTCCGTGTTGATCGGGTCGAACTCGACCCCCCAAGACGAGAGCAGCTCCTTCGTCTTGGTGCAGGACGATCAGCCCGGTCGGTAGAAGACTCGTGCTCGAGCGGTGGCCATGATGGTCTCCTCGGCGGGGGACAAGCCCCCGCCCTACGGGTTGGTCAGCGTCCGTGGAACGTCGGAGCCTTCTTGTTCGCGAACGCGGTGACGCCTTCCCGGAAGTCGGCGGTGTGGCCGCTCGCCGCGATCGCCTGCGCCTCCAGCTCCATCTGGGTCTCCAGGCTCTCCCATGTCGACTGGTGAAAGAGCCGCTTGGCGCCTCCGATCGCGAGCGTCGGTCCGGCCGCCAGCTCGCGCGCCAGCGTCTCCACCGCCGTGCGCAGCTCGCCGTCCGGTACCACGCGCGTGATCAGTCCCCACTCGAGCGCCTCGCGGGCCGAGAGCACGCGGTTGGTGAGATACAGCTCGAGGGCCCGCCGCAGGCCGACCAGGCGCGGCAGGAAGTACGACGACGACCCGTCTGGGGTGGCGGCGATCTTCGAGTAGGCCATCGTGAACCGCGCCGATTCACCGGCCACCACGAGATCGCCGGAGAGCGCGAAGCTCAGCCCGCCGCCCGCGGCCACGCCGTTCACCGCCATGATCACGGGCTTCGGGCTCCGGGTCAGCCGTGACACCGCGCCGTGCAGGTACGTGGTCAGCTCCTTGACGAGGATGCCGATGCGCGGCAGGTTGTCGACGAAGCCCTTGACGTCGCCGCCCGCGCAGAACGCCTTGCCCGCCCCCGTGATGACGACGCAGCGCACGTCCGCGTCCTCGTCGACCTCGAGCGAGGCGTGGAAGAGCTCGCGACCCAGCTCGAGGTCGAGGGCGTTGTACGCGTCGGGGCGGTTCAGGGTGATGGTCGCGACGTGATCGCGCCGTTCGAGCAGCAGGTGCTGGTAGGTCATCAACGACCCTCCCGCGCGTCTCGCGGGCCCGCGTGCCGGCTGACGCGGGCGACGGCGCGTGTAATGTCCTCGATCCTGAGCGGCTTCGAGAAGACCGCCTCCACCCCGTGGGCCTGGCGCTCGGCCGCCGACAGCTCCACCCCGAATCCCGTCACCAGGAAGACGGGCACTCCGGGGGCGGCCGCCTTCACCGCGTGCGCGACGTCCCAGCCGGACACCCGTGGCATGGCGAGGTCGGTGAAGACGACGTCGAACGGCTCCTTCTGCACGCGCGCGATCGCCTCGGCGCCGTCGGTGAGGACCACCACGCGGTGACCGCTCGCCTCGAGCACGTCGCCGAGCACCGACGCCACCGCGCGCTCGTCGTCCACGACGAGGCAGCGAAGGCTGTCGATCGGTGCCGGCTCGGGGGCGGCGGGCGCCGGCGAGGTGACCAGCGGCTCGGCGCGTGGGAACGTGATCCGGAACGTCGAGCCGCGACCCTCCTCGCTGTCGACGGTGATGCGGGCCCCGTGGCGGGAGAGGATGCCGTACGTCATCGACAGGCCGAGGCCCGTGCCCTCCGGCCCCTTCGTCGTGAAGAACGGGTCGAAGATCTTCTCCTTCACGGCGGTCGGGATGCCCACGCCGGTGTCGCTGACCGTCAGCTCGACGCTCTCGCCGACGACCGCGGTACCGATCTTGATCGTGCCTCCCTGCGGCATCGCGTCGACGGCGTTCAGGATGAGATTGGTCAGCGCTTCGCGCAGCTCGGCCGCGTCGCCGGCCACGGTCGCCAGCGGGGCCGTCGACATGCGGGCGTCGATGACGAGCCCCTGGCGGAGCGCGTCCTCCCGCCACCGTGACTGCGTCATCTCGAGCGCGTCCCGGACCACCGAGTTCAGGTCGATGGGCCCGAACGGCTGATCCCGCCGCACCCGCGCGAACTCCTGGAGTCGCCGGACGGTCTGGGCCCCATCGAGCGCGGATCGCTCGATGACCTGCAGCCAGCCCGCCAGCTTGGCGTCCTGCACGTAGCGCTGGAGGAGCTGGGCCCGGCCCAGGATCGCCGCGAGCACGTTGTTGAAGTCGTGGGCCACGCCGGAGGCCATCTCGCCCAGGGCGCGGAGCTTCTCGGTGCGCACGAGCTGATCCTGGGCCGCCGCCAGCTCGCCGTAGGCGCGCCGGCGCTCCTCGAAGAGCCGCGCGCTGCGGAGCTGCAGGGCCGCCAGCTGGCCGATGTTGGCGAGCACCCGCTCGTCGGAGGCCGTGAACGGATGCTCGGTGCTCCGGAGCGCGATCACCCCGAGCGTCGCATCGCCCGCCCGCATCGGCACCCCGAGCCAGAAGCGCAGCGACGTGGATCGCGCCACGGGCTGCACGCCGTGCCGCGCGCACTCTGCCAGGTAATCGTCGGTGCGCAGGGGACGGCCGGTCTCGAGGACGACCGACTGCAGGCCGACGGAGCGCTGCGGGTAGCGCTCGTTCGTGACCTGGCGGACACCGTCGGCGATGCGGAAGACGACCTCGAGATCGTGGCGCGCGTCGTCGATCAGCATCACGACCATCTGCCGCGCGTCGAGCACCCGCCCCACCTGCGCGGCCACGGCGTCGATGAGGGCGGCGCGGTCGAGCTGGCCGGTGACCGCCCGTGACAGCTCGTGCAGGACCGAGAGCTCCTCGACCTGCCGCCGGTTCTCCTCGAAGAGCCGGGCGTTGGCGATGGCGATGGCGGCCTGGTTGGCGATGGCCTCCATCAGATCGATGTCGCCCGTCGACAGCTCGACCTCGCGCTCCCACCACACCGCCGCGAAGCCGCCGATGAATTGATCCCGCGCCACGATCGGCACGAAGAGCTGGCTTCGGTGGGGAACGCTCTCCCGGATGGCCACGGGAACCCGCGGGTCGCTGGCGACGTCGGGCGAGTAGACCGGGCGCCGCGTGCGCGCCGCCTCGGCGTAGAAGTCGTGCTTGCCGATGGAGAGCCGGATCTGCCGCAGCGCCTCCAGGCGCTCGCGCGGGAGCTGATAGCCCGTGTGGGGCTCCATCCACTCCCCGTCCTCGTCCACGAGGTAGATGCCGACCGAGTCCGCGCGCAGCGTGGTGGCGACGCGACGGAGGAACTGGCGGAAGAGCGCGCCCAGATCGAGGGTCGTCGACAGCGAGCGGCTGACCGCCAGCAGGGCCTCCGTCTCGCGCAGCTTGGCCTGCGTCTGCCGGGAGAGATCCGCGTTCTCGAGGGCGAGCCCGACCTGGGCCGCCACGCCCTCGAGCAGCCGGACCTCGCCGGGCGGGAACGCGCGCCCCGGTTGCCACCACACGAGAAACAGGGCGCCCACGCTCTCCGCCCGCACCTGGGTCGGCGCCAGCAAGACCGAGTGCGGCGGCAGGGCCTGCGTCCATTCGGCGTCGAATCGCGGATCGCCGTGGACGTCGGGCGTCCATACCGATTGCCCGCTCCGCCAGAGATCGCGCAGGCCCGGAGAGCGATCGAGCACGAGGGGACGGCTCCGGAAGAAGTCTCGAAGATTGTCGGGCACGTGATAGCCCGCCACCGGCGCCAGCGACTCCTTCCGGGCATCCATGACGTAGGCGCCCACCATGTCCGCGCCGAAGGCCCGGCCGACCTCACGGGCGACCCGGCGCATGACCTCCTGGGGCTCACCGGGCTCGGAGAGGACACGGCCGACGGCGAGGAGGGTCGTGGTCTCACGCAGCCGCTCCTGGGCCTCCGCGTACAGGCGGCTGTTCTCCAGCGACAGCGCGAGCTGGCTGGCGATCGCCATGGCCAGATCCGCCTGCCAGGGCTGGAAGGACATCGCGTGCTCGTGGTAGTCGAGATTCATGAGCCCGATGACGTTGTCCTGTCGCAGCAGGGGCACCAGCATGCAGGACTTCACGCCGTAGGCCTCGATCCAATGCGAGGGAATCAGATCGCTCGTCGCGGCGTCGTCGACGATCACGGGACGGCGGGTCGCGACGGCCTGCGCATGGCCGGGCACGTCGCGGGCGGGGTACTGACTGGTTCGCGTCCACGCCTCCCACAGGGCCGGATCGCGGCGGCCGTCGGCGAACTGGGACATGACGGGGACGATGCGGTCGCCGTCCAGCAGGGAGAACGAGCAGCGATCGACGCGGCAGACCTCGGCGATCTTCATGGCCACGCGGCGGAGGAGCCGCTTGGAGTCGAGCGTGGAGCTGAGGATCTCGGCGACCTCGAGCAGCGCGCGCGTCTCGTCCAGGCGGTGCTGAGTCTCGGCGAAGAGCCGGGCGTGATCGAGGGCGAGCGCGGCCTGGGCCGCCAGCGAGCCGAGCAGCGAGCTGGTCTCCGGCGAGAGCGCGGGCGGGGTCATCCGGCTCACGGAAAAGGCGCCGAGCAGGCGATCGCCGATGGCGATCGGGTACGCGGTGAAGTAGCGGATGCCGTAGGCGACCATGCGCGCAGCGTCGACGGCACGCGCGTCGCGCTCGACGTCCGTCCACAGGATCGGCGCCCGATGCTGCGCGACCCAGCCCACCAGCCCCTCGCCGATCGCCAGCTCGTTGCGGAGCCCCCCGGAGAACTGCGGATCGCCGTGCGCCAGGGAGCGCCGCAGGCGCTGGGTCGTGGGATCGAACACCCAGATGCTGACGTAGGGCGCGTCGAAGAACTGCGCCACGGCGGCGGCGAGGTTCTGGAGGACTTCCTCCATCTGCAGCGACGACGAGACGAGCCGGTTGACCTCCTCCAGCGCGAGCAGCCGGTCGCCGTACTCGCGCGCCCGACGATAGAGACGCGCGTTTTCGAGGGCCACCGCCGCCTGATCGGCGAAGGCGCCCACGATCCGCACTTCCTCGTCGTCGAAGAGCCGCCCGGCGCGATCGCCGGTCGCGAGGACCCCGATCACCACGTCGCCCACGACGAGGGGGAGGCCGAGGACGGCTCGGATGGGGGAGGCCTCGAAGGCCGCGCGCAACTCCGATGTGAGCGGAATATCCGGATCGTTCAGCAGGTCGGGCGTCATGACGAGCCGCCGCCGACTGACGGCAAGGCCCACGGCGCCGACTCCATGCTGGAAGGCGAGATCCCGCCCGAACGCCGGGCCGAGGCTGGGATCGTTGGAAAACCCGAGCACGACCAGATCGTCGGTGCCGGGGCGCGTCCCGTAGAGCGCGCAACGCATGACGCCGAACAGCGCGCGCACGCTCTCCACGATCCGCTGGCCGACCTCCTCCGGGTCGAGGGACTGGGAGATCAACCGCCCGAGATCAGTGAGGTGCTCGGCCGTCCGCCGACGGCGCTCGCTCTCCTCGTGCAGCCGGGAGTTCTCCAGCGCGATCGCGGCCTGGGTGGCGAAGCTCTCGAGGACCGCGCGATCGTCGGCGGTGAACAGCGGCGCGTCGGCGTCAGATCGGAAGACACTGATGACGCCGTGCACCTGGTCGCGGAGCAGGAGCGGCGTCCCCATCGCCCGGCTCTGCCCTCGGACCACATACCGGGGATTGGCGTGGGGCGACGCCGCGTAATCGTTGACGACGAAGCCCTCGCGCCGCTGCACCGCGATCCCGATCAGGCCCTGCCCAACCTGCGGTTCGGAATGCGTGTCGCCGTCGCCGGTTCCCGCGGCCGCCACGAGACGGTCTCCGCGGACGAGGTGAATCACCGCGTGCGCGTCAAACAACCGGCCGGCGCGCTGAACGATGAGGCGGAAGAGCCGGTCGCGATCCAGCTCCGCCGCCATCTCGCGCTCGACCTCGGCCAGCGCCTCTGTCTGCGCGCGGCGCGACGCCTCCAGCGCGAAGAGACGGGCGTTCTCCAGGGCGATCGCCGCCTGATCGGCGAACGCGGCGGCGAGGCGCACGTCCTCGTCGGTGAAGCGGCGCCCGGTGTGGTCGCCGACGGCGAGCGCCCCGATCACGCGGTCGCGCACCATGAGGGGAGCCGCGAGCAGAGCCCGATCCGTCGAGCGTTCGATCCGCGCGATGACGTCCGGCCCGTAGATGATCCGCGGATCCGACAGCGTGTCCGCGGACCAGACCGCGCCCCGCTCCCGGATGGCGTAGCCGGCGATCCCCTGATCGGCCGGCAGCAGCCGTGTCCACTCGAAGGTCAGCACGTTCTCCCGGGCGGCGGTGAGCGAGACCAGGCGCCCGGTCGCGGCATCGAGGCGATAGAGCATCGCGGATCGCGCGCCGAGGAGCCCACAGACGCTGTCGACGATGCGCTGGGCCACGACGTCGGCGTCGAGCGTCCCCGCGACTAGACGCTCGACCGCGGCCAGGGCGGCCATCCGCTCCGTCTGCCGCTGCGTGTCGCGGTACAGGCGCGCCTGCTCGAGCGCCAGCGCCGCCTGGCCGGCGAAGGCCTCGGCCACTTCCTGGTCGCGCGCGGTGAAGCGGCGCCGAGCCCGAAAGCTGAGGATGCCGATGGTCCGCTCGCCGATCTTCAGGGGGACACCGAGATAGCCGATGTAGCCGAGGCGCCGGTCGGCGGCCAGGTGCTCGGGAATGAGGACGTCGGCGGCGTTCTCGACGTCGATCAGGAGCGCGCGCCCTTCGGTGGCCACCCATCCGCTCAGGCTTTCTCGCAGCCCGATGCGGGCTCGCATCATCGTTTCGCGAGCGGTCCCGGCCAGCCCGGCGACGACGAGCTCCTCACCGTCCACGAGCCGGAACCCGGCGTTGTCCACCGCGAGCAGACGCGCGGCCTCCTCGGCGATCGCCGTGAGCAGGGCTTCCGTCGGCGCCGCCGCGTTGATCTTCTTGTTGATCTCGAGGAGGGCCCGGAAGGTCTCGCCGCGCCCCTCCTCCCCGGCGGGGGATGGCGGGGATTCCGCCGGCAGTCGGGGGCGGAGCAACCGCGAGGCGGCGCGTAGCAGGCGAGGGATCGTCGACGTTCTCAGCGTCGCTCGCCGACCCGGTGGAGCTTGAGCAGGTTCGTCGTCCCCGTCACCCACATGGGCGATCCCGAGATGATCACGAGCAGGTCGTTCGCGCGCACCGTCGCGTCGCCGAGCAAGGTGGCCTCGATCTCCTCGATCATCTCGTCGGTCGTCTCGACCTTGCTGATCAGCCGGGAGGACACCCCCCAGGACAGGGCCAGGCGGCGCTGCACCTCCACGAAGGGCGTGAGCGCGATGATCGCCACGTCCGGCCGCTCCTGCGAGATGAGGCGCGCGGAGAACCCGGACTGCGTGAAGGCCACGATGGCGCGCGCGCCGAGGATGCGCGCCGCCGTCGCCGCGGCGTCGGAGATGGCCTCGGGGAAGCCGACGCCTTCCCGTCGCAGACGGGGGCGGTCGACCCGGAGCGCCGCCTGCTCGGCGCGCTGCGCCACGCGCGCCATGACCTCGACCGCCTCGACCGGATAGCGGCCGGTCGCCGTCTCCGCCGACAGCATGATGGCGTCGGCGCCGTCGAAGATCGCCGTGGTGACGTCCGAGACCTCGGCGCGGGTCGGCCGCACGTGCGTGACCATGGACTCCAGCATCTGGGTCGCCACGATCACCGGCACCTTCGCGGCGCGGGCCTGGCGGATGACCTCCTTCTGGATGTGCGGCACTTCCTCGAGGGGCACGTCCACCCCGAGGTCGCCGCGCGCGACCATGACGGCGTCGACCATGGTGAGGATGCCGGGCAGGTTGCCGATGACTTCCTGGCGCTCGAGCTTGGCCACGATGGGAATATCGGCGCCGACGTCGTGCAGGAAGCGACGGACGTCGCTGATGTCGGCCGCCGATCGGACGAAGGAGACGGCGACGAAGTCGACGCCGTGCTGGATGCCGAACCGCAGATCCTCGCGATCCTTGGCGGTCAGACAGCCCGAGGGCTGCGGCACGCGGGGCAGCGAGATCCCCTTGCGGTCGCTGATCCGGCCCCCGACGACCACACGGCACCGGACATCGATGCCGTTCGTCTCCTCGACCGCGAGCTGGATCATGCCATCGTCCATCCAGATGCGGTCGTCGACCCGGATCTCGCGCAGGTATTCGGGGTGAGTGACCGACGCGCGCTCGGCGGTCCCCGTCACCGGCCGCGCGGTCAGCGTGAACTCGCCGCCGGGAACGAGATCGACGCGGCCGCCGCCGCCCTCGCCAAACGTCCCCAGGCGGATCTTCGGTCCCTGCAAGTCTTGCAGGATCGCGATGGGGCGGCCCCAGCGCTCGTCGCCGTGGCGGATGCGCCGGATGCTCTCCGCGTGCTCGGCATGCGTGCCGTGCGAGAAGTTCAGCCGGGCCACGTCCATGCCGGCGGCGACGAGGCGGTCGAGCTGCTCGGGGCCCGAGGATGCGGGACCGATGGTGCAGACGATCTTCGTGCGACGCATAAACTTCCCCACGAGCGCCGCGGGCGCGCTCACTTCCGTAATGCCGGCTGCAGGAACTGACCCGTGTAAGAGCGGTCGGCCTGCGCCGCCACGTCTTCGGGCGTTCCCGTCGCCACCACGCGGCCGCCGTCGTCGCCGCCCTCGGGCCCGAGGTCGATGACCCAGTCGGCCGTCTTGATGACGTCGAGGTTGTGCTCGATGATGACCACCGTGTTGCCCTGATCGACGAGACGGTTCAACACCTCGAGGAGCTTCTGGATGTCGGCGAAGTGCAGCCCCGTCGTCGGCTCGTCCAGGATGTAGAGGGTCCGTCCCGTCGCCCGCCGGCTCAGCTCGGTCGCGAGCTTCACGCGCTGCGCCTCCCCGCCGGAGAGCGTGGTGGCGGACTGCCCGAGGCGGATGTAATCGAGGCCGACGTCGTCGAGGGTCTGGAGCTTCGACTTGATGGCGGGCACGGCGTCGAAGAAGGCCAGGGCCTCCCGCACCGTCATGTTCAGCACCTCTGCCACACCCTTGCCCTTGTAGCGGATCTCCAGCGTCTCCCGGTTGTAGCGCTGGCCCTTGCAGACGTCGCACGTGACGTAGACGTCGGGCAGGAAATGCATCTCGATCTTCACCAGCCCGTCGCCCTGGCACGCCTCGCACCGCCCGCCCTTGACGTTGAACGAGAACCGCCCCGGCTGGAAGCCGCGCATGCGCGCATCCGGCGTGCGCGCGAACAGCGCGCGGATGAAGGTGAACACGCCCGTGTAGGTCGCGGGGTTCGAGCGCGGGGTGCGCCCGATCGGCGACTGGTCGATGTCGACGACCTTGTCGACGTGCTGCGCGCCCTCGATGCGGTCGTGGGCGCCCGGGCGTTCCTGGGCGCGATGGAGCATCTGCGCGAGCGCCCGGTACAGGATGTCGTTGACGAGCGTCGACTTGCCGGAGCCCGAAACGCCGGTCACGCACGTGAACGTCCCGAGCGGGATGCGCACGTTCGTGCCGGTGAGGTTGTGCTCGCGGGGATTGTCGATGGTGAGGAAAGTCCCGTGCCCCGTCCGCCGCGCCTGGGGGACCGGGATCGAGAGCGCCCCCGAGAGATAGCGCCCCGTGAGCGACTCGGGATTGGCCAGGATCTCGTCCGGCGTTCCCAGCGCCACCACGTGCCCCCCCAGCTCGCCCGCTCCGGGGCCGAGGTCGATGACGAAGTCCGCGCTGCGGATGGTCTCCTCGTCGTGCTCGACGACGAGCACGGTGTTGCCGAGGTCCCGCAGTCGCTTCAGCGTCTCCAGGAGCCGTCGGTTGTCCCGCTGGTGCAGACCGATCGACGGCTCGTCGAGGATGTAGAGCACGCCGACGAGGCTCGAGCCGATCTGGGTGGCCAGGCGGATGCGCTGGCCTTCCCCGCCCGACAGGGTCGCGGCCGGCCGGTCGAGGGCCAGATAATCGAGGCCGACGTCACGGAGGAATCCGAGCCGCTCGCGAACCTCCTTGAGGACGCGGCGAGCGATGGTCGCCTCCCGCTCGGTCAGGCTCAGCTCACCGAAGAACTGGCTCGCCTCCTTGATCGTGAGACGGACCACGTCGGCGATCGAGCGCCCGGCGATGCGGATCCCGAGCGACTCGCGGCGCAGGCGAGAGCCGCCACACGCGGTGCACGGCCGCTCGGCCATGAAGGTCTCGATCTCGCGGCGGGCTTCCTCCGACTCGGTGTCCCGATAGCGCCGCTCGAGCACGGCGACCACGCCCTCGAAGCCGCCGTCGCGCTCGCCGAACAGGATGACGTCCCGCACGCTCTTCTTGAGCTTGGCCCACGGCACGTCGAGGGCGAAGCGATGCCGCTTGGCGAGCACGGCGAGGGTCTGGCGGAANNNNGAGCACGGCGAGGGTCTGGCGGAAGTACTACGTCTCGCGCCCGGCCCAGGGGGAAAGCGCCCCTTCCTTCAGCGAGCGCCGGGGATTGGGCACCAGCCGCTCGGGATCGATCTCCCAGCGGGTGCCGATGCCCGCGCACGTCTCGCAGGCTCCATACGGGCTGTTGAACGAGAACATGCGCGGCGCGATCTCCGGCAGCGAGATCCCGCACTCGGCGCAGGCCAGGCGCTCCGAGAAGAGCATGCGCTCACCGGTCGCGCGGGCGCCCGCGTCGGTGTCCCCCGCGAGCTCCACCTGGGCCACGCCGTCGGCCAGCCGGAGCGCGGTCTCGAGCGAGTCCGACAGCCGCGAACCCAGGGTGTCGCGAACGACGAGACGGTCCACGACCACCTCGATCGTGTGCTTGCGGTGACGGTCGAGATCGATGTCCTCGGTCAGCTCGCGGGCGACGCCGTTGACGCGGACCCGCGAGTAGCCCTGGCGCGCGAGGTCGAAGAAGAGCTTCTTGTACTCGCCCTTGCGGCCACGCACGACGGGGGCGAGCACGAGGAGCTTCGTGCCGGTCGGCAGCCCCAGCACGCGGTCCACCATCTGCTGCACCGTCTGCGCCGAGATCACGCGATGGCACGACGGACAGTGCGGGATCCCGATGCGCGCGAACAGGACTCGCAGGTAATCGTAGATCTCGGTGACGGTCCCGACGGTCGATCGGGGGTTCTTCGACGTCGTCTTCTGCTCGATGGAGATGGCCGGCGACAGCCCCTCGATCGAGTCGACCTCCGGCTTCTCCATCTGCTCGAGGAACTGCCGGGCATAGGCCGACAGGCTCTCGACGTAGCGGCGCTGCCCCTCGGCGTAGATCGTGTCGAAGGCCAGCGACGACTTGCCGGAGCCCGAGAGCCCGGTGATGACGACGAGCTGGTCCCGGGGGATCTCGAGGTCGATGCTCTTGAGGTTGTGCTCGCGCGCGCCACGGATCACGATTCGATCGCTGGCCATGTCAACCTATTGTGTCAGTGTCGTCGCAAGGCGGCAACCATCTCGGCGCGCGCGTCGTCCGACGCGCGGATGGCCGTCGCCACGAGCCACGCGGCGGGCGCCGCGATCAGGGCCGGGTACTGCGCGATGGCGGCGACGTCGACGCGCAGCGGCGCCAGCCACTCGGTGGCGTGCGGCGTCAGGACGAACACCGTGACGCCGGCCAGCGCTCCCGCGAGGTTCGCGCGCCGGGCGTCGGGCGCGTC
>WNGB01002922.1_pt1 | contig 37731 bp, 30 predicted proteins | sample 5400681 | NCBI WGS metagenome assembly WNGB01 (sample SAMN13153367, study PRJNA577476) | soil metagenome | isolation source: 115 cm soil or saprolite under grassland replicate 2 | place: USA:California | collected 2016-06-15 | reverse complement strand
CTGTCGTGATGTTGTTGTCCCGGGTCATCCGCGCGCTCGTGAAGCGCTCGTAGTGCCCCAAATCGAGGTCCGTCTCGCCGCCGTCGTCGGTGACGTAGACCTCGCCGTGCTGGTAGGGGCTCATCGTGCCGGCGTCCACGTTGAGGTAGGGATCCATCTTGAGCAGCGTGACACGGAAGCCGCGGGCCTCGAGCATCGACCCGATGGAGGCGGCCGCCAGTCCCTTGCCCAGAGACGACACGACGCCGCCGGTCACGAAGATGAATTTCGGGGTCACCGGAGATCTCCTTTCGTCATCACGGCATCCTTCCAGGCGGCGAGGGCCGCTCGCTCATCCTCCATGGTCCGCACGCGCCCATCGAGCTTCAGGTCTCTCAGCATACCGAGCGCCTGAGCGACCAGCGGGCCCCGCGCCACGCCGGCAGCCATCACGTCGTCGCCCGAGGACAAGGGCCGCGCGCCGCGACCCTGCCTCAGAAACCACTCGATGCGCCGCCGCACGCCACGCTCACCGCAGAGCCACGCCCCCAGCACCGCCGCTTGATGCGCGGGCCTCAGCGCCTCGGCGACCCGGCTCGGCCGCCAGGGCCCCGCGCGACCCAGGCGCCTGGCCAGTGCCCGCGCCGGGCCCGCATCGACAGCGCGCGCAAGCGTCCCGGGAATGGCGAGCCGCCTCACGCATCGGTCGGCCACCGGCGGTGACTGGTCGAAGAGCAGCGCGAGAATCGCCAGCTCGGTCGCATCGAGGGCCAGTCCGGCGCCGTGGGCCCAGCGCGCCAGGCTCCGCGCGGTGCCGATCCTGGCTGCGCTCCGGCTGGTCACCCGATAGGCCGGATCCCAGAGCCTGAAGGCCCCCCAGCCGAGGAGCAGGGTCAGCACCCGCCACGGATCGAGCTCGCTCATGATCAGCTCGATCTCGCTCTGGAGCCGCTCGCCCGAGAGAGCCGGGTAGCGGCCGACGCGGAGCGCCAAGGCGAGCGCCCGGCGAAAACCGGCATCGGGTCTGAGGCCAAGGCGGATCGCATAGCGGGCAGCGCGAAAGATGCGCGTCGGGTCCTCCACGAGCGAGAGTGGGCTCAGGAGCCGGAGGCGCCGCGCCGCCATGTCTTGCTCGCCCTGGAAAGGATCGATGAGCCGTCCCCAGGCCGAGGGAGAGAGCTCCACCGCCATGGCGTTGACGGAGAAGTCCCGCCGGCCGAGATCGTCCTCTATTTCCGCCTGGCTGACCTCGGGGAGCGCGCCCGGCCAGAGGTACAGCTCGCGGCGTGCGCTGGCGATGTCGATCCGTCCAAGCCGTGTGCCATCGGGCGACGCCCCGCCCTCGAGCGAAGCCGTTCCGAAGGAGGGGTGCACGACCAGATGGCCGCCCGTCTCCTCGGCCAGCCGCCGCCCGAAGGCGAGCCCATCGCCCTCGACCACGAGGTCGAGGTCGGCCGCGCCGCTGCCGCCACGACCCCCGCTGCCGCCCAGGAAGAGATCACGAACGAATCCGCCGGCGACGAACGCCGACCGGCCCTGTGCCTCTCCGAGCTTTCCGGCGGTACGCAGCACCCAGAGGCGTCCCTCGGCACCCGGCCCACGCAGGCGCTCGAGCCGCGCCGCGATGGTCGGCGTCGGCCTTGTCGTCCGGGCAGCCTCGACCGCGCCGACGATACGCCGGCGCGCGCGCACCAGCACCGTCGGCGCGCCGCAGTCCAGCAGCCGTCGCACCGCGATCTCACCGCCGCCCGCGTGGATGGAGGGCAGACCCGTATGGGCAAGGTCGAGCCATCCGAGATGCCCGAGCTGCCACGAGGAAGCACGCTCGAGGTCCTTGCTGAAGGCTGCCGTGTGCGAGCCGAGCACCACGACGCGCGCCCCCGCGGTGCGCGCGGCCTCGAGCGCGCGAGAGACGGTCCTCCTGCGCGAGACCGTGATCACGCGAGAATCCATGAGGTCGGCCGCGCGCGGCGCTGCCTCCGGATAGGCATGGCCGGCCTTCGCCATCACGCTAGCTCGCCCGTCGCACGGCGCGCGGGTGGAACTTGCGATACATGGCGCGCACGGCAGAGGACGACAGATGCGTGTAGATCTGCGTCGTCGAGATGTCGGCGTGGCCCAGCATGGCTTGGACGGATCGCAGATCCGCGCCGCGCTCGAGGAGATGGCTGGCGAAGGAATGGCGCAGCGTGTGCGGAGACACCGACGAGCGGATGCCCGCCCGGCGCGCGGCGCGCTTGATGATGACCCAGAGGCCCTGGCGGGACAGCGGCCGGCCAGAGCGGTTGAGGAACAGGACACCGGGCTCGCCGCGCCTCACGAAGCCGGGGCGCGAGGTCGCGACGTAGCGCTGGACCCAGCGGAGCGCGTGCACCCCCACCGGGACAAGCCGCTGGCGGCTGCCCTTGCCCGTGGCCATGACATAGCCGGCCGTGACGTTGAGGTCGTCCATCCGGAGCGTCAGGCACTCCGAGGCCCGGAGGCCCGAGGCGTAGAGAAGCTCGAGCATGGCTCGGTCCCTCAGGCCCTCGGTCGCCGACAGGTCTGGCGACTCCACGAGCGCTGCGGCATCTTCCACCGAGAGGGTGCGCGGCAGCCGCCGCGGCGGGCGTGGCGCCTCCAGATGCTCCGTCGGGTCGCGGCGGATCTCGCCGGTCCCGACGAGGAATCGATACAGACCGCGCACCGCCGAGAGATGCCGCGCGGTGCTGCGCGCCCCGAGTCCTCGACGCCTGAGGCCCGCCAGGTACTCCGTGAGATCGCCCACGCGCGCCGTGTGCACCGATCGGCCTGCGCGCCTGAGAGCGGCCGTGAAGCCGGCGAGGTCCCGCCGATAGGCCGCAAGCGTATGGAGTGACGCGCCCCGCTCGGTCTGCAGAGCGGCGAGAAACTCGTGCACCGCGTCCATCAAGGCCTCCGGAAGGAGCTGTGGCAGGATCTCCGGAGCCCGGAAACAGCGACGCCCCAGCGGCGGCCCATCGATACTCCCAAGGCCATGACCGGGGCGGGCCCAGCCCACCGCTGAAGCATGATGAAGTCTAGCACCCGTCGCCCGCCGCGGGCAAGGATTGCCCGCGGCGTCGAAGCATGCCGAGAAGCGCGGAGAGCTCAGGCGCCCGGAGCGCGGCGGCGACGGCGGCGTAGATGACGACACCCACTCCAAGCGCGCCGAGCGTCCACCACGCTCCTGACCAGGCGGCGCCCAGGCGACTCCCCGCCCAGAGGCACCACAACAGGAGAGGCATCGAGGCCAGACCCGTCCGCCCGAGCGAGACGGCCGTCTCGCGACTGCCGAGCCTGCCGAGCCGCCGCCGCAGGAGCCAGTAGAGCAGGATGAGGTTCAGGTATGACGACAGTGAGGACGCGAGGGCGAGACCGGCGTGACGCAGCGGAGACATGAGGGCCAGCGCCAGCAGGCGTAGCCCAGAAGCGCCTGCGTGGTCAGGATGGCGTCCGGAGCCGAGAACTCGCCGCGGCGGAAGAGCAGGGTGACGATCGGATGGCCCAGCGCCACCAAGCCAACCGCGGCGGGCACCGAGACGAAGGCCGAGATTCTGAGGGAAAAGCTCACAGTCTCCCGTAGGGCGGCCTGCTCGCCGCGCGCGGCCTGGGCCGCCATGCTCGGCAACGAGGCCGTCGCCAGCGCGATCCCGAAGATGCCCAGCGGGAATTCCATGACCCGGTCCGCGTAGTAGAGATACGAGACGCTGCCTTCGGGCAAGAGCGAGGCGAGGAGCGTGTTCACGAGCACCGTGACCTGCACGGCGGCGAGCGCGAACGCCGCGGGCCAGAGCCGGGTGGCGATCATGCGGACCGCCGGGTGGGTCCATTCGGCCGAGGACCGGAGCGGCACGCCCAGTCGCCGCAGCTCCGGAAGCTGGACCAGGAGCTGTCCCGCGCCACCCACGAGCACACCGACGGCCAGCGACAGGATGGGTGGTGCCATCGTGCCCGCGAGAAACAGCACCGCCAGGATCATGGCCACATTGAGGACGGCGGGGCCCAGCGCCGCCGTGAAGAAGCGATGATGCGCGTTCAGCACCCCCATCGCCAGCGCCGCCAGACCCACCATCACGAGGTACGGGAACATGACGCGGGTAAGGCCGGAGGCGAGCCCGATCTGACCCGCGTCGGCGGCCCAGCCCGGCGCCATTACCTTGACTATCCAGGGGGCGAGGAGCATGCCGAGCGCAGAGACCAAGCACAGGGTGACCATCGCAGCGCCGGTCACCGCGCGAACCATGCGCACAAAGCCTTCCCGACTGTCCCGCGCCAGGTACTGCGCGAAGACCGGGAGGATGGCCGTCGCCAGCGCGCCCTCCGCCAGAAGACGGCGGAGAAGATTCGGGATCCGGAAGGCCACGAAGAAGGCATCGGTGACAGGTCCTGCCCCGAAGGCGCGCGCCACGACCATGTCCCGCGCGAATCCCAGAATGCGACTCGCGAGCGTCGCGAGCCCGATCGATCCGACGGCGCGCAGCACGCCGCGCTGCATATCTCGCTGCGCGTCACTCATGTGGACATGGCCCGGGACCGGGAATGGATCAGTTTAGGCACTGGCACTGGGACAAGTTGCGAGCCAGACGAGGCGCGAGCGGGCCGGCAGCCCGAGGCGTACATGGGTGTACGTTGAGAGTTGCCGGCCCGCTGGCAACAAAGTAATGGCGAAGTAAATTGACCCAGTGCCCGTTGTCCTTGACAGTCGCGGAGATGGACGGTACCGTCTACTGTCGCGCGTGACGCGATCGACCCACGCCCCAGCAATGCGCGGGGCCTCACTGATCCAAGGAGGATGGTGCCTGTGGCCAATACCCGTTCCGCGACGAAGCGGATCAAGCAGAACGAGAAGCGGCGCCTGCGCAATCGCGCGGTGCGCAGCAGCATCCGGTCCGCGGTCAAGACTGCGCGGACTTCCGCCAGCGAGAAGACAGCGCAGGCCAAGGACACCGTCCTCGAGGCCATCCGTCTCCTCGACCGAGCCGTGAGCCGGGGAATCATCCACCGCAACACGGCGGCCCGCAAGAAGTCGGCCCTGGCCCGGGCGCTCGCCCGCTAGGCGCTTCATCAGCCGCGGGGCCCCTGCCCCGCGAGGCGCTCCAGCACGTCCACAGCGGCGTCGCGCACGATCTCCCCGCCTCGCTCCCCGTAAAGACTTCCGCAGGCGATATAGCTCGGCCGTCCATAGGCCTCGCGCGTGAGGAAGTAGCCCAGGTAGTCGTTGCTATAGCCCGCGACAAAGACCTCGGCGAAGCGCCGACGACCGGCGGCCTTGATGTCCAACCCGAGTCGCGTCTGCAGTTCGCCCGGCACGGTCACCCACGCGCTGTCCCCGATGCGCACGGCCAGGAGCTCGACGGAGGACGACAGCGCCCGTCCGAGGCCGACATGCAGCGCTGCCGGCACCCACCCTCCGGAGCAGTTCCGCACCGACAGGGTGGGCTTGGGCAGGCTCACGCTCAGGAGCCGCACGTCTAGCGGCCCGTCGCGCCCTGGGCCCAGGCTCCGCCAGAGCGCGAGCGCGGCCTCCGCCAATGTCGAGCCCGCCCACTCGACGCCGGGCCAGCCGTGCCTGAGCGGGCTCACGTCGCCCGCTGCGCCGTTGACGAAGAGCGCGGTGGAGCCGGTGGCGCGCTCGAGGCGCGCCGAGGCCTCCGCCATGAGGTCGCCCGAGAGCAGCAGGTTGCTCCGCCCGAGCGCCGTGCCGTGCACGGCGTAGTTCCACACGAGCGCGATGGGCCGACCGTCGACGCTGGTCACCTTCAGGAGCCCGAGCTCGGGATCGAGGGGCTGTCCCAGTCGGCTCCGTCCGAGGCCGGGCGCCGCCAACCGCCCCACGGCCACGCGAGCCTGGACGCGCCGCCGCTCGGCCTCATGCGCGGCCGCTTCCATCCCCTCGAGAAGACGTGTCCGCACGTCCGGCGCCTGCCTGTCGAGCGCGAGGAAGGCGAAGAGTGCCGAGTCGCCATAGGCGCCGGGGCCCGAGTGCGTGTGCGAGGCCGATACGAGGAGCGTGGGCGGTGCGCCCACCGAACCGAGCCGCGTCCGGAGCTCCGAGACAAGACTCGGGTCCATCCCGACCAGGTCCACGGAGAGCCACAGGACGCGCGTCGCGCCGGCGGCCATCCACAGCGCGCGTACGCGCAGGGGATCGTGCACCCCCATCGAGGGCCTGAACCAGAAGGCATATCGTCGGTTACCGAGGAAGTCGGGAATCCACGCTCGCCGCGGGAAGCCCCCGTATCCGGCCAGCGGCACGCCGGGCGGCACCGTCACTATCACTGACGCCGCGCCAGCCTCGAGCGCTGCTGCCCCGAGCGGAGACAGCGCAATCGAGAGGAAGAGCGCGGCCGCCGTCAGCCGGCGCACAGATCAGCGACGAGCAGGCAGAGCTCGGGCCGCGGCGCGCCGCCAGACTTGAGTCGCCGCTCCACTTCCCAGCAGCGCTTCCACCGTCCGGCCGCCGTCATGGATGGCGGCCGGCGCGACTGGTTCGCCAGCATGGCCAGGATCCGGAGCGGCTCCTCGCCGCCGGACAGGAGCCGGTCGAGAAGCGACAGCGCTGTTCCCGTGTCGCGAACCTCGACGGCCCGCGTGAGCTCGAAGACGTCGCGCGATCGATGCTCGCCGACCACGGCCAGCACCTCCTCCACGCCGACGCGGCGATTGTCCGGCCCACCCGCGAGCGCCGCCTTCTCGATTTCTCCCGCCAGGGCTGCCGGGTCCTCGCCCACGAGGGTCACGAGCAGCTGCGCCGCCTCAGGCGCGAGCTCGAAGCCATCGCCCGCGGCGCGGGCCTGGAGCCATCCCAGCAGCGCCCGGCCCGAGAGCCGCGGCAGCTCGACGATCGCAGGCGTCGGCAGAGCGGGAGAGGACCCTACGGCCACGGCTCTGACCAGCCAGTGCGAGGAGGCGAGCGCCTGGGGCACGCCCAGCAGGAGCGCCGTCGTGGGATTGGGCGCGTGCAGGTATTCGACGAGCGATTCGGCCTGCCTGGTGCCGAGGACCTCGACGCCGCGGGCGATGACCACGCGCCGCCCCGCACCCCACGGAAAGGTCTGCGCCGCGCGCACGATGCCTTCGGCGCCGGCCTCGCGGGCCTCAAGGACGTCGCGGGACATCGCTAGCCCGGCCGCGTCGGGAATGAGTGCACGCGTGGCTCGACCGACGGCTTCCTCGATCAGGAAGGGCTCGGGTCCGTGAAGCAGGCTCACCGGCGGCACCTGCCCAGCGTCGGCCATCCGGAGCCAGGCCGCGTACTGCACTAGAAGCGGTCGACCGCGTGATTGACCACTTTGCGACCGATCTCCACAGCCGCCTGCTTGACGGCCCCTTCCTCGCGGCTGACGGTATCGGAGACCTGGCCGGCGACCTGGAAGTCCACGACCTCGCGCAGCCCCTGCTGCTGCCAGAGCGTGGCGCTCTTCCGGAGGTCGCGGAACCCGACGTTCATTGTGACGGACAGACGGTAGGAGCGCAGATTGAGGCGGCTGTCGAAGGCCAGCGACTGCACCTCGAAGCCGACGATCTCTCCTTCCAGCACCGAATCCGCCTCGTCGAGCGAGACCACGCGGAGCTTCCCGCTCGTGGTGAACGCGTTGGCCACGGCGCTGCTGATCGTGCCCTCGACACCAGGCTCGGTCGTGCGGTTGCGGAAGACCGGCACCGCCACGCTCTTGATGTGATCGGGAAGGTTGCCCTGGAGCGAGTAGCCGCAGCCGCCCAGGTAGAGCGCGGCGGCGAGGGCCGCGCAGCATGCCGCGCGCCGTCTCATGCGCTGGTCACGATGTTGACGAGCCGCCCGGGGACCACCACGACCTTGGCCACCTGTCGCCCGCCGATCCAGGGGCGCACCTTATCCTCAGCCAGCGCCATCTCCCGGATGGTCTGCTCCGGCGCGGCGGCATCCACCGAGAGGCGGCTGCGGACCCGACCGTCGACCTGGACGACGATCATGACCTGGTCGCGCACGAGCGCCGCGGGATCCGCCGTGGGCCACGCCGCCTTGAAAATGCTCCGCTCATGTCCGAGCGCTTGCCAGAGCTCCTCGGTGAGATGCGGGCACACGGGGCCCAGGAGCAGCAAGGTCGTCTCGACGGCCTCCCGCAGGAGCGTGCCGCGCTCTTCCCGGGCCACGAGATCGAGGGAGTCGCGCTCGAAGTCGTGCAACGCGTTGACGAGCTCCATCACGGCGCTGATGGCCGTGTTGAAGTGGAAGTCCTTCTCGATGTCCGTCGTGACGCGCTGTATCGTCTCGTGGATGACGCGCCGGAAGCGCCGCCCGGCCTCGCCGGGACCGGCTGGCACCGGGCCCGTGTCGCGTAGCGTGTCGAGGTTCGCGTGCACGAAGCGCCAGAGCCGGTTGAGGAAGCGCGAGGCGCCCTCGACGCCGCTCTCCTTCCAGTCGAGATCCTTCTCCGGCGGCGCTGCGAAGAGCGAGAAGAGGCGCGCGGTGTCGGCGCCGAAGCGCCGGATAAGCTCGTCCGGGTCCACGACGTTGCCCTTGGACTTGGACATCTTGGCGCCGTCCTTGATGACCATGCCCTGCGAGAGCAGCGCCGTGAAGGGCTCGTCCACTGCGATGAGGCCCAGATCGCGCAAGACCTTGGTGAAGAATCGTGCGTACAGGAGGTGAAGCACGGCGTGCTCGATGCCGCCGATATACTGGTCCACCGGCATCCAGTACTCCGCCGCCGCGCGGTCGACCATCCCCTGCCCATACCGGGGCGAGCAGTAGCGCAGGAAATACCACGAGGACTCGACGAATGTGTCCATGGTATCGGTGTCTCGCCGGGCCTTGCCGCCGCACCTGGGACACGTGGCGTTGACGAAGCTCGCGACCTCGGCGAGCGGCGAGCCGCCCTTGCCGCTGATCTGCACGTCCTGAGGTAGCACAACGGGGAGGTTCTCCTCGCGTTCCGGTACCATCCCGCACCGCTCGCAGTAGAGAATGGGGATGGGCGCGCCCCAGTAGCGCTGGCGGCTGATGCCCCAGTCGCGGAGGCGATAGTTGATCTTCGACCGACCGATGCCCTTGGCGACCAGCCAGTCGATGGCCTTGCGCTTGGCCTCTTCCACCGGGAGGCCGTCGAGGAAGCCCGAGTTGATCTTCACGCCGTCGCCGGTATAGGCCTGGGTCTCCTGCCAGCCATCGGGCCGCTTCACGGTCGGGATGATGTCGAGGCCGTGCTGGATGGCGAAATCCCAGTCCCGCTGGTCCTCGCCGGGGACGGCCATGATGGCGCCCGTGCCATAGCCCATGAGGACATAGTCCGCCAGGAAGAGCGGGATCGCCCGGCCGGTGAACGGATTGATCGCGCACGCGCTCAGCCTGAGCCCACGCTTGGGCCTGTCGGCAGCCACCCGCTCGATCTCGGACTCCAGGGCGACATCACGCCGGAAGGCCGCGACCCGCACCCGCTCCTCCGCATCTGTCACGAGCTGCGTCACGAGCGGGTGCTCGGGAGCGAGCACTGCGTACGTCATCCCGAACGCCGTGTCGGGGCGGGTCGTGAAGATCGTGATGGCGAGATCGGGGCGCCCGGCGACGGGCAGGTCGAACTCGGCGCCCTCGCTCCGACCTATCCAGTTCTTCTGCATCGTCATCACGCGCTCGGGCCAGCCCGGCAGCCGGTCGCACCAGGCCAGGAGCTCGTCGGCGTAGCTGGTGATCTTGAAGAACCACCCCTCGATCTCCTTGGTCGTGACCTCGGAGTCGCAACGCCAGCAGCGTCCCGACTCTACCTGCTCGTTGGCGAGGACGGTCTGGCACGACGGGCACCAGTTGACGGTGGAACGGCGCTTGTACGCCAGCCCGCGCTCGAACATGCGAAGGAAGATCAGCTGCTCCCAGCGGTAGTAGGACGGGTCGCACGTCGCGAACTCGCGGTCCCAGTCGTACGAGATGCCCATGCGCTTGAGCTGCGTGCGCATGTTGGCGATGTTCTCGTAGGTCCACACGGCCGGATGCACCCCGTTGTCGATCGCGGCGTTCTCGGCCGGGAGCCCGAAGGCGTCCCAGCCCATGGGGTGCAGGACATTGAAGCCGCGCATCCACTTGAAGCGGGCGAGAAGGTCGCCGATGGCGTAGACGCGGACATGGCCCATGTGGATGCGGCCGGACGGGTACGGGAACATCTCGAGGCAGTAGTACTTCGGCCGGGTGGTGTCCTCCGTCACCCGGAACTGCTTGCCGTCCTCCCAGACCCGCTGCCACTTGGTCTCGATGTCCCGGAAAGGATAGCGCTCTGGACGGTCGTCAGCGGCCATATTCTGGCTGATTTTTACCACACTTAGCCGAGGGGACGCAAGAAAGCCCCCCGGGGGCCGTGGCCCCCGGGGGTGGGCGGAGAGTTACTTCTTCTTCAGGGTCAACTTGATTGCCGCTGCGGCCTCGTCGGCCTTGGCCACGGACTCGGCATGCTTGCCAGCGTCGTGGAGCGTCTTGGCCTCCTTGGCCAGCGCCTGGGCCTTCTTCGATGCGTCGTCGGTCTTGCCGGCGGTCGCGTCCTCGATCCCTTTCCTTAGGGTTCAGCAATTCTAACCGCTTTCTGGCCCCGGGGGTTCCCATTCCGTGAGATCTGGCGCGGAGGGCGCGGGATGAAAGAACTCATGGATGCGCTGGGCGAGCTTCGGCGAGACCTTGGGCACGGACGCCAGCTGGGCGACCGATGCCTCCCGCACCGCGCGGGCCGAGCCGAGTGTTCGCAGAAGGCTGGTCCGGAGAGTCGGTCCAACGCCGGGTATCTGGTCGAGCACCGAGCTAATGGTCCGCCGGGTGCGGAGCTTCTTGTGGTACGTGATGGCGAAGCGATGCGCCTCATCACGTATCCGCTGAAGCGCCTGGAGCGCCGGCGAGGTGAGATCGAGGACGAGCGGATCGAGACGGTCCGGCGTATACACTTCCTCGGCCCGCTTGGCGAGCGCGACCATGGGCACGTAGTCGAGTCCGAGCGCCTCCAGCGCCTTGAGCCCCGCGCCGAGCTGGCCTCTGCCCCCGTCCAGGAGCACGAGATCGGGGAGCACGCCGCTGGTCTCGAGAGCCTTGCCGTACCGCCGCGTCACGACCTCGTGCATGGCGGCGACATCATCAGTGCCCGTCACTGTCCGGATGCGGAAGCGCTTGTACTCGTCTTTCTTCATGTCGCCCTCCTGCCACACCACCATCGAGGCGACCGTCTCCCCGCCCTGGAAGGTCGAGATATCGAACGCCTCGATCCGGTGGGGCGCCTCGGGCAGGTTGAGCGCGCGCCGGAGCTCATCCAGCACGGCCTGGACCCGGTTGCCGCGGGACAGGAGATGTGTCTGGAGCGCGAGCGCTGCGTTCTCCTCCGCCATCGCGACCAGGTCACGACGCCGCCCGCGCTGCGGCGCAAGGATGTCCACGCGCCCTGCGCGCCGCCCCTCCAGCCACTCCCTCGTGAGCTCCGCCTCCGGGATATCCGTCGACAGCAGGATCTCCGGCGGGGGCGTCACCTCGCGTGCATAGAACTGTTTGAGAAACGCGGAGAGCACGTCGCCCTCGGTCGCCCCGCCCAGCCGCTCGAAGAAGAACGACTCCCGTCCGAGGAGCCGGCCGCGCCGGACGAAGAAGAGCTGGATGCAGGCATCGCCCCCCTGCCGCACGCACCCGACGATGTCCTGGTCGCTGTCCTCGGTCGAGATGATCTTCTGGCGCTCGCGCACCGTGTTGAGCGCCTGGACACGATCCCGCAGTCGCGCGGCCTGCTCGAACTTGAGCTCCTCCGCGGCCGACTCCATCTGGACGGTCAGGTCCTGCGCCAGGCCATCGTTCTTGCCCTCGAGGAACCGTTGCACGTCCGCCACGGTGCCGGCGTACCCCTCGCGCGTCTCCCAGCCCGTGCACGGCGCGTTGCAGCGGTGGATGTAGTACTGCAGGCAGGGCCGGGACTTCTTCCCGTCGATCGTGATCCGGCACGTGCGCAACGGGAAGAGCTGCCGCACGAGCCTGAGCGTCTCGCGCATGGCGGTCGCCGGGTAGAACGGCCCGAAATAGGCGGCGCCGTCCTGCTGCACCCGCCGGGCGACGACGAGTCGCGGGTACTCCTCGTTGGTCGTCAGCCTGAGGAACGGGTAGTGCTTGTCATCTCGCAGGATGATGTTGTACCTGGGGCGGTGCTTCTTGACGAGGTTCGACTCGAGGATGAGCGCCTCGAGCTCATTGCCGGTAACGATGAACTCCAGGTCCCGGATCTGCTCGACCAGGGCATCGGTCTTGGCATCGTGGACGCGGGACTCCTGGAAGTACGAGCGAATGCGGCCCCGGAGCGACGCCGCCTTGCCCACGTAGATGATCTGGCTCTTGGCGTCCTTGTAGAGATAGACGCCTGGCCGGTCTGGCAGCCGGTCGAGCTTGTTCCGGAGCTCCGGCGCCTCTACGCGCCCAGCCACAGCGTCACCGCGAGGAGGGCCAGCCCGACCACCGCCGGCACCAGCACCGTCCAGATCAACGCCTCGCCCCAACGCCTGAGCGCGACGGGGCCGAGACGGCCCGGCCGAGGCGGGTTGAGGAATGAGAGGAGCTTGGACAGCACCACGAGCGTCACCGCCAGGGCGGCGAAGAACACGAGCGTCCACTTGATCACGAACACGGACATACCCTCAGCGTACGCCCAGCTCGACTTTCCGCAGCGCCTTGATCCGGTCGCGGAGCTCGGCCGCACGCTCAAAATCGAGCCGTCGGGCCGCTTCCCGCATCGCCGCCTCGAGGCCGGCGATGCGGGCGTGCAAGGCCTCGGGGCTCTCCCAGGCCGCCTCCGACACCGCCGGGACGTCGACCGTGTAGTAGTCGCGCTCGGGCACGCTGTCCAGGAGGTCGTGGAGCGACCGCTTCACCGATTCGGGGGTGATGCCGTGCTCCTGGTTGTAGCGGGCCTGCACGAGGCGCCGCCGCTCGGTCTCGGCGATGGCCTCCTGCATGGAGCCCGTCACCGTGTCCGCGTACATGATCACCTCGCCGTTGACGTGCCGGGCCGCGCGCCCGGCAGTCTGGATGAGAGAGGTCGCCGAGCGGAGATAGCCCTCCTTGTCGGCATCGAGGATGGCCACGAGCGCCACCTCGGGCAGGTCCAGACCCTCCCGCAGGAGGTTGATGCCGATGAGCGCGTCATACTTGCCGAGGCGAAGCTCGCGGATCACCGCCACGCGATCGAGCGTGTCGATGTCCGAGTGGAGGTACCGCACGCGCATTCCGTTCTGCTGGTAGTACTCGGTCAGGTCCTCCGCCATCCGCTTGGTCAGCGTCGTGATGAGAACCCGCTCGCCCCGCTCGGCGCGAGCCCGCACCTCGGCCATGAGATCATCGACCTGGACCCCGGCGGGACGGACCGTGATCTTCGGGTCCATCAGCCCCGTCGGGCGGATGATCTGCTCCGCCACCGCCCCGCCCTCCCACGGCTTGCCGGGCGCCGTCCGTCGCCCGCCGGCCCACCCGAGCTCGTAGGGTCCCGGCGTGGCCGACACGTAGAGTGTCTGCGGCACGAGCGTCGTGAACTCCTGGAAGGTGAGGGGCCGGTTGTCGAAGGCCGACGGCAGGCGGAATCCGTACTCGACCAGCGCTTCTTTTCGCGACCGATCGCCCGGATACATGCCCCGGATCTGAGGCACCGTGACGTGGGACTCGTCGATGATGACGAGGGCGTCCTTTGGCAGATAGTCCATGAGGGTGGGCGGATTCTGACCGGGCTTCCTGCCCGACAGGTGCCGCGAGTAGTTCTCGATGCCGTGGCAGTAGCCGATCTCGCGCAGCATCTCCATGTCGAACAGCGTGCGCTGCTCCAGCCGCTGGGCCTCGAGGAGCCTACCCCGGCCCTTGAGAAAGCACAGCCGCTCGCCCAGCTCCTCGAGGATGCCCGCGATGGCGCGCTCCATCTGGTCCGCGGGCGTGACGTAGTGGCTGGCCGGGTAGATGCGCACCCGCTCGACCGCGCCCGTCGCAATCCCGCGCAGGGGGTCGAGGGTCGAGAGCTTCTCGACCGTGTCGCCCCAGAGCTCCACGCGCAGCGCCTCGGCCTCGGCCGCGGCCGGGAAGATCTCGACCACGTCGCCGCGGACCCGGAACGTGCCCCGGCGAAAGTCGACGTCGTTGCGCTCGTACTGGATGGCGACGAGGCTGCGGATCAGTGCGTCGCGCTCGAGGGTCTGCCCCCGCTCGAGCCCGACGTGCATCCCCTGGTACGTCTCCGGCGCCCCGATCCCGTAGATGCAGGAGACGGAGGCGACCACAATCACGTCCCGGCGCTCGAAGAGGGACGTGGTGGCCGAGTGCCGCATGCGGTCGATCTCGTCGTTGACCAGGGCGTCCTTCTCGATATACGTGTCCGATTGCGGGATGTACGCCTCGGGCTGGTAGTAGTCGTAGTACGACACGAAGTATTCGACGGCGTTGTCCGGGAAGAAGGCCTTGAATTCGCCGTAGAGCTGCGCGGCCAGGGTCTTGTTCGGGGAGATGACGAGCGCCGGCCGCCCGAGCCGGCTGATCACGTTGGCGAGCGTGAAGGTCTTCCCACTGCCGGTGATGCCGAGCAGCACCGCATGCGGGTGTCCTTGGCGCAGGAGCGCGCCGAGGCGCTCGATGGCTGCGGGTTGGTCGCCCGCGGGCGAATACTCCGAGGACAGCCTGAAGAGCACGCTCAGGGGGCGGTCGGAACCGCCACCAGGTACTTCCGCCACGAGTCGAGGAAGCTCGTGGCGTGGGGGTGCCGCATGAGGTGGACCGAGAAGAGGAACTGCGGATGCACTGGCTCCCGGATGAGGCGTATCCGCGCCTCGTCGAGCGTCCGGTTGCCCTTGAAGAGGTTACATTTCAGACAGGCGGCGACCACGTTGGTCCACGTCGTCTGGCCGCCTCGCGAGCGCGGCATCACGTGGTCCACGGTCAGCTTCTCGCCGCGGCGAGCGCAGTACTGGCAGGTGTAGCCGTCGCGGCGCAGGATGTTCTTCTTGTTGAATGCCACCCGTTCGAGGAAGGGCTTCCGTATATAGGCGCCCAGCCGGATGACCGATGGCAGCGGAAACGCCCGGGAGGGAGAGCGGATCACGCGGGGCGATCCCTCGACGCTCTCAGCCTTGCCCGCTAGCAGCAGGGTGACGGCGCGCTTCGCGTTGGTGAAATGCAACGGCTCGTACGTGTAGTTGAGCACCAGGACCGCTATGTCATCCATGTCCGTCCGTCAAGGATAATCAGCGGTCCCGAGGCTGTCAACTCCTGGGGCTCAGAGGTACTGGGCCAATTTGCTTCGCCATACTTCGTTCTCGGTCGGCAGCAGCCCTCAACGTACACCCACGTACGCCGCCTCGGGCTGCTGCCTCCCTCGGGCCTCGTCTGGCTCGCAACTTGGCCCTGTACCCGCTCAGACGAACGCCCGCCAGACAACCGGGGCGAAGCCGGTGAGCGCGAGAAAGACTGATACGAGCCAGCGCCAGTCGCCCGTGACCAGCCAGACGACCGCCAGGGCCAGCATCACGCACAGCAGGAGAAAGCAGAGAGCGTAGAAGCGGATCTCCCGCTGGTCCGTCCAGCCGCCCTTGCCCACCAGCATCGGCATCTTGCCCGCGAGATAGATCGGCGAATAGACGAGAAAAAAGATCACGAGGAGTCCGGAGAAGGCCACCACCCCCCCGAGCGCCCCGATGACGCCCCACGCGGCCCAGGCCAGCGGCGAGGAGGCCGGCTCGGTGAGCACGCGTGGGATATAGTTGGGCCGGAAGATCACCAGTAGGAGTCCGGCCGCGAAGACCGGTAGCATCCACTCGAGCCACACGATGCTAGCGGGCCGCGCCCCGAGATGAACGGCCACCTGGCGCTCTTGCTTTTCGCTGAATTGCCCGGACCGATTGGCCATGGCCCCCTCCCTGTCAACGAGCCAAGGGCTTGTGAACGAAAAGTAGGGCGCGCGTCATGTCCCGATCAGTATCTCACACAGCATACCCTCGCGAAGACCACGGTCGCTGACCGTGAGGGCGTCGAAGCCCAGGTGCTCGAAGATCGCGAGGCAGATGGCCGTTCCCGGGACGATCAGGTCGGCTCTCCCGGGCTCGAGGCAGGGCAGGGCCGCGCGCTCGGCGACGCTGAGGCCGCAGAGGCGCCCCAGGAGCGCCTCGACGGACTGACGGGTCAGCCGGTGGCCGTGAACGCGGCCCGCATCATAGGCGTGAAGCCCGAGGTCGAGGGCGGCGAGCGTCGTCATCGTTCCCGCGCTGCCGACGAGAGCTGGAGCGCGCGACCTGACGATGTCCGCTTCGAGCCCCGCCGCGAGCGCTTCCCGAATCACAGCGTCCATCGCGAGATAGCGGTCCGGATCCACGGGGCCGGCATCCATGTGGCGCTCGGCCAGCGCGACGACGCCCAGTCTCAGGCTCACGGCCTCCGTCGCGCGACCAGCCTCCGCGAGCACGAATTCGGTGCTCCCGCCGCCGATGTCGACGAGGAGCAACGAGCCTCCGAGCGCGGGCAACCCCGCAGCGACGCCCGCGAGGGTCAACCGCGCCTCATCATGTCCCGAGATGACCTCGACGGACCTACCGGAGACAGAGCGCACCCGCGCGACGAAGTCGGAGCGGTTCGGTGCCTCCCTCACCGCGCTGGTCCCCACGATGCGGATCTCCAGCGCCCCCAGGGCCTCCGCCTGCCGGACGAACTCGGCGACGACCGAAGCGGTGCGGCCCATCGGCGCCTCTCCGAGCATCCCGCTGGCCGCCTGGCCCTCGCCCAGACGCGTCACGCGCTGCGCCTCGAGGAGGGGCCGCCACTCTCTCCCCTGGGCTTCGACGACCAGCAGCCGGACGGTATTGGTCCCGAGGTCTATCGTCGCGAGCCTCGAGAGGGTGGCGCTAGACGGAGGGACGGAGGCGGAGGGCATCCCCGAGCACGGCCATCAGCCGCTCGAGCCGGAAGGGTTTGACGAGCATCAGGTCCACGCCGCTCTCGCGCAGTCGCTGGGGGTCGAGGAGGTGGCCCCAGCCCGTGACCAGTACCACGGGAATCGCCGGGCGCAAGCGCTTCACGGAGCGCGCAATGTCGAGGCCTGAGCACTCGGGCAGCGAGAGATCGGTCAGCACAAGGTCGAACGCGCCGTTCTCGAAGCGCGCCAGCCCCGTCAAGCCGTCGATGGCCGACTCGACGTGGTGCCCTTCGGCCGTCAGGGCGTCGACCAGCATGGTCCGGATCTGGTCCTCGTCCTCGACGATCAGTATCGACGCGGCCCCGGGCTCGCGCGGCGCGCTCGGCTCCTCGATCGCCGGCGGGTGGCTGTCCATGGCATGACCGTGAGCGGGCGGAAACCAGAGCGTCACCGTGGTGCCTCCACCGGGCTCGCTCCGCACGCGGATGCTGCCGCGGTGGCGGTTCACCACGCCATGCACCACCGAAAGCCCAAGACCGGTCCGCCGAGAGGCTCGCGTCGTGAAGAACGGGTCGAAGATCCGCCGGCGGACGTCATCGGCCATGCCTTCGCCCGTGTCCGAGACCTGGAGCTCCGCCCCCGTGTCCACGCGGCGCGCCGCGAGGCTGAGACGCCCGCCCTCGGGCATGGCGTCGACGGCATTCAAGATCAGGTTCATCACGCACTCGCGGAGCGCCGCGGCCTGCCCGTCCACCGGTGGGATGCGGTCGAGGTCCGTCACCACGTCGATCGCGACGCCGCGCGCCTCGGCTTCGTCCTTCCAGAGAACGCGCGTGAGCGCGATCGCGTCCTGCACCACGGCCGTGAGATCCACCGGGCCCACGGCGTCGTCCATGCTCGTGGCGGCGAAGCCCTGCAGGCGCCGCACGATGTCGGCCGCGCGCCAGCCGGCCTCGTCGATGGCCGCCAGGCCTTCCCGCAGGGGCCCTTCCTGCACACGCGAGAGCATGAGCTGCGTCTTGCCCAGCACGATCGCCAGGATATTGTTGAACTCGTTGGCGATGCCGCCCGCCATGGCCCCGACGGCGCGCGCCTTCTCGGTCTGGAGGATATGCTCCTGCGCACCCGTCGTGCCCTCGAGCGCCGTGCGAACCTCGCCAAAGAGGCGGTTGTTCTCCATGCAGAGCGCGAGCATCGACGCCAGCACCTGGACGGTTTCGATCTGGTCGGCCGTGTAGTCGCGAGGCTCCAAGTCGCCGACGTAGAGAGCGCCCACGATCTGGTGCGTCAGCCGCACGGGCACCACGAGGCACGCGCGGAGTCCAGCCGCACGGAGGAAATCGTCCTCACAGCCGGCTCGGGCGTGGATGTCGCGGCAGGCGACCGGGCGCTGCGTCGTAAACATCGCGCCGGTCAGCCCGCTGTTCGTGTCGGCGCGCGAAGCGTGGAGATGCTCCCCGGCCAGGCCGGCCGCGGCGGCGAGCGCGAGCCCCTCCTTTCCGTTCGGCACACCGACGGTCGCCACGCGCGCCTCGACGAGGCGACAGGCGACCTCGCAGGCGCGTGAAAATACCGCATGCATGTCCTGGCCGACCAGCGCGTGGCCGAGGAAAACCTCGAGCTCCCGCATCCGCGCGACGTGCCCGCGCGTGGCCGAGACCGCGTCGCGATGCGCGAGCGCGGTGCCGACCCTGTCCGCGATGACGAGCAAGAGGAGGATGTCCCGCTCGGAGAATGCGGGCCGCGGCGCCTGGCGGCCGGCGTAGAGGATGCCCGTCGACGTCCCGGCCGCGCGGATCGGCACCGCGATGGCGTCGTGCACCGGGAACAGGGAGAGGAAGGGATCTTCGACGATGTTCGCGGCCCCGCCGCTGAAGCGCGAGAGTCGCTCGTCCTGGAAGGCCTGGCCGACGAGCCCTTCACCGGCCTTGACCGAGATCGTGTCGAGGTCATCCCGGCGGAAGCCGCGGCCGGCGCGCGGCACGAGGCGCGAGCTCTCGCCCTCCCAGGTGAAGAGCATGGCGCGGTCGGCGGTGAGGAGTCGCCCGACCTTGTCCATGGCGAGCGAGAAGACCTGCGACGCATCGAGATCGCCCGAGGGGATGGCGAGGATCTCCTGGCCGGCGGCGAGCGCGTCCCGCTCCTCGGCGCGCGGGACGGCGGCTGTGGCGGAGGGAGTTTCTAGCCTGTTGAGGCGGTCGGCCAGCGACTCGATGCTCCGGCGAATCTCGCCGAGCGCATCGCGGAGGCCCTGCGGCACCGTATCGGGGGACGCCTGCTCGTCGCTCATGACCGATCCGCCCCGATCTTACTTCGGCGGCCCCCGCCGTGCCGGACAAACTTACTCGGCCGGTCGCGGGAGTCGTCCGTCAACCTCGACGGCCGGGTCAGATGCGACGGTTTACTTCGCTGCGAGTGATCGGATATAGCGGATCAGGGCCCAGCGATCGCGCTCGGGGAGATGCTTCCACGAGGGCATGGCGCCGCGACCCGTGCTGATCTTCCAGAAGATCTCGCCGTCCGACTCCTCCTGGACCTTTTGCGACGTCCAGTCAGCCGGCTTGGGATTGAGCGCCGCAGCGGCTGCTCCGTCGCCCCTGCCCTTGACTCCGTGACACGAGACGCAATTGACCTGCGCCACCTTTTGTCCCTCCGCTACGGTCTTCGCATCGGCCGGAAGCGGGTTCTTCTTTCCCTTCTCGCTGGCCGGCGCCGTCCACGGAGCCTGCGCCGCCGCAAGCGCGGCCAGCCCGAACACCGCGGCCAATCCGATGGCCATAGCCGTTGTTACCGTCGCACTTCTCACACTCATCGCTCCCCCTTCCACGTCAGTTCGGTCTCGCCCCCCGTGGGCCGTATCGTGACGCAATTCACAAGTCGCATATCATTTAGCATTCTGCCTATACGACGGTCAAGCCGAATCGCGAATTCAGACTCCGCTCACGGCAGGCGGGGTCGTGTGCTATGGTCTCGACCAATGGCCGGAGAGACGACGCGCGTCGTAGCGGTCGTGGGTGCGGGGCCCGCGGGACTCTTTGCGACCCGCGCGCTGGCCGCTGCCGGATGCCGCGTCCTTCTGCTCAACCGCGACGTCAAGCCCGGAGGCCTCGCCGAATACGGCATCTTCCTCAACAAATACAAGATGAAGGGCGGGCTGCGGAAGCAGTTCCACAAGATCCTGTCGGATCCGCGCGTGACCTATCTCGGCCACGTCGCTGTCGGGGAAGGCGGACCCCTCACTGTTCCCGCCCTGCGCGCGGCCGGATTCGACGCCGTCGTCTTCGCCATCGGCGCCCAGGGCACCAAGTATCTCGGGCTCGAGGGCGAGCGGCTGCCCGGGGTGTACCACGCGAAGGATCTCGTTTACCACTACAACCGCCTGCCCCCCTTTGCCGAGCGCGGCTTCCCGATGGGCCGCCGCGTGGCCATCGTGGGGGTGGGTAATGTCATGGTCGACATCGCCAACTACTGCGCCCACTTCTGCGACTGCGAGGAGATCATTGCCGTCGCGCGACGCGGCCCGTACGAGAAGGCGTACGAAGACAAGGAGTTCGAGGACATCGAAGATGCCTTCGACCGCGACGCGTACCAGAGGGAGATCGAGCGTATCCGTCCACGCCTTGAGGCCGTCGGGCAGAACGCCGACGAGCTGTTGCAGGCGCTGGCCGCGCGCGGGGCATGCCCGACGCGCAGTCGCGGGCGCTTGTCCTTCCGATTCCTGGCCTCTCCTCGGCGCGTCGTGGCGGAGGGCGGGCGCGTGGTCGGCCTCGAGGTGGAAGAAACGAGGCTCGAGCGCAAGGGCGAGCGCATGAACGCGGTGGGGACTGGCGAGATTTCCCGTGTGACCTGCGACACCGTGGTCTTCGCAGTGGGCGACCGTGTGGACGAGCACGTGGGCCTGCCGTACAAGGACGGGCTCTACATCACCGCGCCAGGGGTCGAGGAGAATCCGGCCGCCGCCTATCAAGTCTGGGATCCGGCCTCGGAAGAGCCGCTCGCCGATGTCTTCGTCGTCGGATGGGCCAGACGGGCGAGTGATGGCGTGGTCGGCCGGGCGCGACTCGACGCCGAGACCGGCATCAAGCATGTGACGGCGACGCTCGCCGAGAAGTCCCCCCGTCCCGCGGCAGAGGCGGAGGGGCTGGTGAGCACGGTGATCGACAGCCTCCGCAAGGCGGGCGCCCAGCCAGTGACGTATGCCGACGTCTTGCGCATCGAGACCGAGGAGCGCGCGCGGGCCGCGCGGGCCGGGGTCGAGGAGCTCAAGTTCGCCAGCGACGCCGAGATGCTGGAACTCGTCGCGCGCTAGTCCAGGTCGCCCGCCCCGCTCCCGATCGACGCGAGCCCGGTCAGGATCGCCGCGGCCACACCGTAGGCCGCGGCCAGCGCGAGCGGCTCCGCACTACCCATCGACCACGGCCAGAAGAGCGCGCCGCTCGGCAACGGCGAGTGCATGAGGCCGAAGAGCGTCGCCGCCGCCGCCACCGCGAAGACCGCGGCGGCCCGCCGCAGCCGGCCATCGATGATGGACGCCAGCGCCCACCCCCACAGCAGCGCCGTCACGATGAAGCCATTGCCGAGCACGAGAAGGTGCTGGTAGCCGAGCCGCCCGTCGCCCGTCAGATCGGCCGCGCTCTTCCCCACGGCTGCGAGGAGCCTGTTGACCTGGATGAGCACGAGGGCGGCGACCGCGGGGATGAACGAGATGGCGACAGCCGCCGCGTGGCGGGCGGGGGAGGCGACGAAGGCCTGAGCCGTGATCTCGAGGCCGACGAAGACCAGGATGGGCGCTACGGCGGCCTCGGGAAGCACGGTCACGAGGATGCCGATGAAGCCGAGCGCCGCACCCAATCCGATCGCGAGGGCCGTTGCCAGCGTGTATCCCGCGCGCGCGCCCATGGCCTTATAGGCGGGGTGCCCGATATAGGGCGTGTTCTGGATCACGCCGCCGCAGAGCCCGGCGACCATGGTCGCCGCGGCCTCGGTGAGCAGGATATCGCGCGGGCGATAACCGTCTCCCGCTGCAATGGCGGACTCGGTATTGTCGATGCCGCCGATGACGGTGGCCACGGCGAAGGGCAAGGCCAGCGGAAGGTACGGCAGCACCGCGGCAAGGCTGTCAATCCAGGCCAGGGTTGGCCACGGGATTGCCAGCCCGAGGCCTTGCAGGGGCTGGATGGATGCTCCACGCCATCCTGCAGCCGCGCGCAGCCAGAAGACGGCCGCGCCCGCCAGCACCGCGGCGAAGGCTCCGGGGAGGCCTCCGGGTAGGCGCACCCGCCCGGTCAGCGAGACCAGGACAAGGGTTAGCGAGACCAGCCCCACCAGCGGGTCCGCGAAGACCTTGAGAGCCGGCAGGAAGGCGATCAGCAGGATGGCCACGCCCGCGATGGAGCCCAGCAGGGCCGCCCGCGGGACCAGGCGCCGGACCAGATCGCCGAAGAAGGCCAGCACGAGCTTGAGGGCGCCCATGGCCACCGTGACGCCCATGCCGATCTTCCACGCGAGAACCGGATCACCCGTGATCAACATCACCGGGCCCAGGACGCCAAAGACGATGCCGAAGAGCGACGGCGTATCGATGCCGAACGGCATGGCCGTGACGTCGTCGCGGCCCGAGGCGCGTGCGAGCCGTACGGCGAGCCACGTGTAGACGAGGTCGCCGACAAGAACTCCTGCCGCGGTTCCCGGAACCATGCGTTCGAGCACCAACCCCGCCGGGAACTTGAACAGGCCGATGAGCAGGCTTGAGAGGATGACGAGCTGGGTCGTATTGTCGAGTGCCAGCCCGAAGAAGGCGTTCCAGTCTCCGGGGCCAAGCCAGCGCGGGCCGCGGCGCGCGGCCGGCACGTCAGGCGGGTCGGAGGAAGTCGGCCATCTGCCCCGCGGTCTCTCGAACGAGCGCGCGGACTCTGTCGGCCAGGGTCTGGCACCAGGCTAACCCGCCCCGGCAATCCCTGACTTCGGTGAAGTCGAGCTCGATCTCGGGCGAGAGCCGCTCCCCGAGCCTCACGCGAAGCCCGTAGCTCTTCCCTTCCCGCGGGCCCTCGGTGTCGAGCAGAGCCTCGGCACGGAGGTTCTCCCGCTTGGCGTGGGAGGTCGCGAAGTTCTCGAGCCAGCGCGCGACCTCACGGTAGTCACCGCCGCTGAACATGCGCTTCCCCTAGCATTCGTTGAAGCCGCAGGACAGACACTTCTTGCAGCCCTCCTCGTAGACGAAGGTGGCTTGCCCACACTCCTTGCAAAGGTCCCCGACCCGCCGGCCTTCCCCTTGGGCCGAGTCGGAAGCCTCGGGCGCAGGCCCGCGGACGACGCCGATATGTTCGCCCAGCGTGCGGGCCAGGGCATCTGGAAGCGAGAGCACCTTGGCCGCGCCGAAGCCCGTCGGCTGGCCGCCGCCTATCCACGAGAGCTGGCTGATGACCTCCTCGAGGCGCCGGCGCGCCGACAGGGGCGAGGGCAGCCGCAGCACGAGCGAGATCAGCCGCCCCAGCGCCTCGGCCAGCGCCATCGTGTCAGAGCCGGCCTTGCCGACCTGGACGAAGACCTCGAAAGGATCGCCGCTCGGTGTCTCGTTGACGGTGATGAAGGCGGTGCCGATCGGCGTTTCCATGCGATAGGTCGAGCCGGCGAGGCTGTGAGGCCGGGGCTTGACCACGCGCTCGCCGAATCCGCCGTCATCGACCTGGGCCAGGCCGCTCTCGCCACCGACGCCCGCGTGAAGGACCTGCCCGCCCTTGCAGCCGTCCCGAAAGACCGTGATGCCGAGGCACCCCTCGTTCCATGCGAGGAGATAGGCCTGCGCGACATCGGCCAGGCTCGCCTCGGCCGGCAGGTTGATGGTCTTCGACACGCCGTTGTCAGTGTGCTTCTGGAAGGTCGCCTGATGACGGACGTGCCAGGTCCAGTGGATCTCGTGCGCGGTCTTGAACACGGCGCGGACCGGTTCGGGGACGCCGGGGACGCCCGCGAGACTGCCGCGGCGCGCGACCTCGCTCATGAGGGCGTCCGAGTAGAAGCCCCGCTCGCGACCGAGGCGCTCGAAGCTATCGCTCACGAAAGGCAGCACGCGCTCGCCGTCAGCGCCCTTGACCCGGTGCTCGAAGGCCAGCGCGAAGACCGGCTCGATGCCCGACGAGCATCCCGCGATCATGGAGATGGTGCCCGTCGGCGCGATGGTCGTCACCGTCGAGTTTCTGAGCGGGCGCGCATGCCGGTAGATCGAGCGGTCCCAGGTCGGGAAGGCCCCGCGCTCCTCGGCCAGCCGGGCGGACTGGTCGTGCCCCGTCTCCGCGATGAAGGCCATCAGCCGCGAGGCCAGGTCCAGCGCCTCCTCGCTGTCGTATGCGATGCCGAGGGCGAAGAGCAGATCGGCCCAACCCATGACACCGAGACCGATCCGCCGGGTGGCCTTGACCATCTGGTCGATCGCGGGGAGCGGGTACGGGTTGACCTCGATCACGTCGTCGAGGAAGCGCACCGCCAGCCGCGCGACGCGCTCGAGCTCCTCCCAGTCCACGGTCCACCGCCCGTCGCGCTCTCGAGCGAATCGTGCGACATTGAGCGAGCCGAGGTTGCACGCCTCGTTCGGGAGGAGCGGCTGCTCGCCGCACGGATTGGTCGCCTCCACCTGGCCGACCTCGGGCGTGGGGTTGGCCGGGCTCGCGTTGATGCGGTCGATGAAGACGAGCCCGGGGTCGCCCGTCAACCAGGCCGCGCGCACGATGCGGTCGAAGACTTCCTGCGCCGAGAGGCGCCCGACGGCCTCGGCCGTCCGCGGATTGATCAGGTCATAGTCCTGTCCGGCCTCGAGGGCTGCCATGAAGCCGTCGGTCACGGCCACGGAGATGTTGAAATTGGTCATGCCGCCGTCGAGCTTGCACTCGACGAACTCGAGGATGTCGGGGTGGTCGACGCGCAGGACGCCCATATTGGCCCCCCGACGCGTGCCCCCCTGCTTGACTGCTTCGGTCGCGCTGTTGAACACTCGCAGGAAGGAGACCGGTCCTGAGGCCCGGCCGCCCGTCGACCGCACGAAGTCGCTTTTCGGGCGGAGTCGCGAGAAGGCGAAGCCAGTGCCCCCGCCCGACTGGTGGATGATGGCGGCGGCCTTGACCGAGTCGAAGATCTCCTCCATCGAGTCGCCCACCGGCAGCACGTAGCAGGCGGAGTACTGAAGCTCGTTGTCCTTGCCCGCATTCATCAACGTCGGCGAGTTGGGCAGGAACTGGCCCTCGACCATCATGTCGTAGAAGGCTCTGGCGATCTCCTGCACGGCGGCCCCGCTCTGTCCGAAGCGCCCCTCCGCCCGGGCTATGGCCCGTGCCACGCGCCAGCACATCTCCTCGGGGGTCTCAACGACCTCCCCGTCCCGGCGGACGAGATAGCGCTCACGCAGCACCCGCAGGGCCGGCTGGGACCACCGTCCCATCTTCGTGGGTCTGACCTCGACTGTCATGCACACGATCTTAACACAGGAGAATCGCGGGCTTGACTCTTTGCCCCGCATCCTTAGAATAGGGGCAGCCAGAGCCACGATGACCTCGCCCATCCCGTCAATCGAGCCCCGATGCCGATCCTGAGGCGATACCGCGTCGGTGTCGTCCTGGTTGCCCTCCTGCTCGTCGTGGCCGGCCTGGTCGCGTTCCGTCTCAAGGACTCGCAGGGACGGTCGGTTGCCCGGAGCCGGCCCGACCCGCTCGTCGGAGTCGTCGCACCGGAGCGCCGCGACATCGAGGTCAAGCTGTCCTTCACCGCCGACATCGTCGCCGCCAAGCAGGCCTCGATCTTCTCCAAGGTGTCCGGGTATATCCGGAAGATCCACGTCGAGCGCGGGGACTTCGTCAAGGAGGGCCAGCTTCTGGCCGAGATCGACGACCAGGAGCTGCGGGCGTCAGCCGAGCAGGCTCGTGCCGCCCTGCTCTCGGCCCAGGCGGGTCTCGAGGTCGCGCGGTCGACGCTCGAGGGCCAGCGCGCCAACCTGGAGACCCAGCGGGCGAACCTGGCCAAGGCTCGCGCCGTCGCCGCGAACGACGCAAGGCAAGCCGAGCGGATGAAGACCCTCTTCCAGAAGGGCATGGTCGCGGCGGCCGACTGGGACAATGCCCGCACGAACGCCGACTCGTCGGCGGCGTCGACGGATTCCGCGGAGGCGCAGCTGAGGCTTGCCCAGGTGCAGATCACGACGCAGGAGAGCCAGGTGCGCCTGGCTCAGGCCCAGGTCGAGACCTTCCGCGCCGCGCTCGCCCTGGCGCAGGCGAATCTCAGCAACACGCGGCTCGTGGCGCCCTTCGCCGGCTACGTCGCCCAGCGCAACCTCGATCCCGGCGCGGCCGTCAGCGCCCAGTCCTCCGGCACGACCAACACGTCGGTCGGCATCCTCCAGGTGCAGGACCTCGCGGAGGTCAAGGTGCAGCTCGACGTCCCGGAGCGCGACATCTCGCGCGTCGCCGTGGGAGCCCCGGTGCGCGTGACCGTGGATCCGTACAAGGGCGAGGTGTTCGCCGGGTCCATCGCGCGGATCGTCAACAACCTCGATCCCCGGTCGCGAACCATGAGCGTGGAGGTGGACATCCCGAACAAGGACGCGCGGCTCAAACCGGGCATGTTCGCCCGCGTGGAGGCCGTCGTCGACGCGCGCAAGGGCGTGCTCACGATCCCGAGCGAGGCCCTGCGCGTGGGCGACGGGCGGCCCACGGTCATGGTGGTCCGCAACGGAACCGTCGAGACGGTCGCCCTCGAGCTCGGGGCCGGGGACGCCAAGGGCATCGAGGTCGTCAAGGGCCTGGCTGAGCGAGAGCAGGTCATCCTCCAGGGCAAGGACCTGGTGCGTCAGGGGCAGAAGGTTCGCACGATACCGGCGACGGGCCAGTAGCGCATGTGGCTGACGCTCGCGGCCATGCGGAACGCTATCGCCGTGCTGATGGCGTCCCTGGCCGTTGTCCTGCTGGGGCTGACCTCCCTCAATCGAATCTCGATCGATCTCTTTCCCAACATCAACTTCCCCCAGATCCAGATCGGCACGGTGTACAAGGGCGCCTCGGCCCAGGACATCGAGCGCAGCGTCACCTATCCGCTGGAGAAGGCGGTCTCGGCCGTCGCCAACGTCAAGCACGTCGAGTCGCGCTCGCGCCAGGGCTTCTCGCTGGTCATCGTGCAGTTCCTGTGGGGTGCCGACATCGACGCGGCCCTGACCGAGGTGGTCCAGCGGATCAACCAGATCATCAACACGCTGCCACCGGGCGTGCAGCAGCCGTTCATCGTCAAGTCCGACCTGTCGAACATCCCGGTCTGCGTCGTGACGGTCTCCGGCGGCGGCCTCGACGAGCGCGCGCTCTACGACCTGGCCTACAACACCATCGAGCCGCAGTTCGAGCGCCTGCCCGGGGTCGCCTCGGCGAGCGTGGACGGCGGCAAGATCCGGCAGATCACGATCAATCTCGATCGCGACCGTCTGTACTCGAAGGGCCTCGCGGTCAACGAGGTCACGAAGTCGGTCAACGACGCCAACTTCCTCCTTCCCTCGGGCGACGTCAAGGTCGGCTCCTTCGACTACAACGTGTTCACCAACAACCAGTTCTCGGTGGTCGAACCCATGGAGGACATCATCGTCCGCCGCACGGGTACGACCCCGATCCGCCTGCGCGACGTGGGGCGTGTCGAGGACTCGGCGGAGACCCAGGTCTCGATCGTCCGCGTCAACGGCGAGCGCTCGGTGTTTCTGCGCGTGAACAAGCAGCCTGGAGCTAATACCGTCGAGGTCGTGGACGCGGTCAAGGCGACGCTGCCGAAGCTCCTCGGCGTGCCCCCGGGCGTCAACGTCAATCTGAGCTTCGATCAGTCGACCTACATCCGGCAGTCCCTCGAGAGCCTCTGGCACGAGGCGGCGCTCGGGTCCATCCTGGCCTTCCTGGTCATCCTGGTGTTCCTGCGCTCCTTCGTTTCGACCATCATCATCTCGATCGCGATCCCGCTGTCCCTGCTGCTGACCATGATCGCCATGTATTTCCTGGGCCAGACGCTCAATATCTTCACGCTGGGCGGCTTGGCCCTCGCCGTCGGTCGGCTCGTGGACGACTCGATCGTGGAGCTCGAGAACATCAACCGTCACCTCGACATGCCGGGCACGCCGCGCCGCAAGGCTGTGCTCGACGCCGCGCGCGAGGTGGCCATGCCGATCTTCGTGTCCACCATCACCACCATCGTCGTCTTCCTGCCGACGGTCTTCCTCGAAGGCCAGGCGAGGCTGCTCTTCATCCCGCTGACCTTCACCATCTCCTTCTCGCTCTTCGCGTCCTTCCTCGTGTCCCGGACGGTCACGCCCCTCCTCTGCCTCCAGTGGCTCAGGAGCGGGCACGAGACGGCTCAGCATGGGGCCCTCAGGGGACGGCTCGATCGACTGTTCGTGTGGAGTGGCAAGATCTTCGGGAAGCTCGATGGCTGGTACCAGCGGTGTCTCGAGTGGTCCCTCGACCACCGGCGGGCACTGATCGGCACCATCCTGATGATGGCGGCGTCGGCGGTCATCATCTACCTCGTGCCCAATGCCGTCGGAACCGAGTTCTTCCCGGCCTCGGACGAAAGCCAGTTCCGGATACAGGTGAGGGCTCCGGTGGGGACCCGCGTGGAGGAGACCGAGCGGATCGTCACGCGGATGGAGGATGTCATTCGCTCCTCGGCCAGGCCGGGGGAGATCAAGACCATCGTCGCATCCATCGGGGTACCCGGCGGCCGGTCTGGACTCTTTTCTCAGAACACGGGGCCGCACGCGGCGCAGCTCCAGGTCTATCTGAGCGACCCAGACAAAAGAAGCCGGAAAGATACGCAAATCTTCGCCGACATCGGGCCCAAGCTCGGAGGCAAGTCTCCTGGCACGACCTTCACCGTTCAGTTCGGCGGCATCGTCAGCCGCGTCATCAATTCGGGCGCGCAACAGCCCATCGAGATCGAGCAGCTGGGGTATGACCTGCGGGACGCCCGGGACACCGCCCGGCAGGTCGTCCGGAGCATCCAGGACATCCCGGGGGTCACCTTTCCCTTCATAAGCCGCGAGGAGAACTATCCGCAGTTCGACATCGTGGTGGACAGGGAAAAGGCGGCCATGGTCGGGCTCAGCCAGCGGGACATCGCCCAGGCGGCCCTCATCTCGCTGAACAGCAATGTCAGCCTCAACCCGTCTATTTTCACCGACCCCAGGACGGGCAACCAATACAATGTCGTCGTGCAGCTCGACGAGCCCTACCGCACGACGCCGGAGGATCTCTCGCGCCTCTTCGTCATGGGTGAAGGGGGCCGGCCGGTCCTCCTGGGGGCGGTGGCGGAGGTCAGGCAAGGCGTCGGCCCCGTCATGATCGAGCGGAAGTACCAGCAGCGGCTGATCAAGATCAACGCGCAGCCGGGCCCGAACCGTGATCTGGGCGCGATCGCCCAGGACATCGAGGACAAGCTCAAGGCCTTGCCCATCCCGCCCGGCTTCAACTTCCAGATGGGCGGCCAGGTCCAGCAGCAGCGCGAGGCCTTCGGCAGCCTCAAATTCACCTCGCTCCTGGCCATCATCCTCGTGTACATGGTGATGGCGTCCCAGTTCCGCTCGCTCCTCGACCCCTTCATCATCATGTTCTCGGTGCCGCTCGGCATGATCGGCGTCATCTGGGCGCTCTTCCTCACGCACACGACGCTCAACGTGACGTCGTTCATGGGCATCATCATGATGGTGGGCATCGTGGTGTCGAACGGCGTCCTGCTCGTCGAGTACATGAACGAGCTGAGACGGCACGGCCTGTCGCTCCGCGAGGCCGTGATCCAGGGCGGCCGGACCCGGCTGCGGCCCATTCTGATGACGAGCCTGACGACGCTGGTCGGCCTGCTGCCGATGGCGCTCGGGATCGGCACCGGCAGCGAGGCCAATGCCCCGCTGGCGCGCGCCGTCATCGGCGGCCTGGCGGTGTCCACCGCGCTGACGCTGCTTTTCATCCCCACGCTGTACGTGATGCTGGAAGAGCGCTTCCCGCGGCGCATGGTCGAGACCGAGGAGGGCCTGCCCCTGCACGGAGAGCCCGCGTGAGTTACCCCGCGCTGAGCAAGCTCGTGGCGCTGAGCCTGTGGGCCGTGGCGCTCTGCCCCCTGCTCTGCCCCCTGCTCTACCCCACGGTCGCGACGGCGCAGACGCAGCCGGCGCCCGGCGGATCTCAGGTGATACCACCGGGCGGATCCCAGCTTCCCCCGGGCGCGACCCAGACGCCGCCGGGCACGATCCAGACCCTCCCCGGCACGCCGCAGACGCCACCCGCCGCTCCCCCGCCCGGCACACCGCTTGCGCCCGTGACCCAGCCACCCCTGACCATCACGCCTCCCGGCGCCGCGGAGCGGCCGCCCACGGGCACGGTCGACATTCCAGGCCTGGCCCCCTCGACCATCCCGATCCGCGAGATGCTCCCGGCCCCCCCGGGCATCCGCCCCTTCCCGACTCCCGACGAGCTCAAGGGCAAGGAGATCGGAGTCGATGAAGCCATCAAGGTCGCGATCGACAACCAGCCGCTCATCGTGGCGCGTATCGGGGATTACCAGGCCACCATCCAGAGCATCTACATCGCGCTGGCGCCGCAGCTACCGCAGCTCACGGGCCAGTGGAACGGCTTCGAGCAGAAGACCGTCTCCTCGGTCCAAAGCCCGTCGGGCCAGCTCTCGCCGACCCGCAGCGTAACCGTGTCGTCGACCTCGCTGTCGACGACAGCCACCGTGACCGCCTCCCAGCTCCTCTGGGACTTCGGCAAGACCCTGGCCGCCGTCGCGGCCGCGCGGGCCGGGGCCAAGTCCTCGGCGGAGGATGTCGAGATCCAGAAGGACGAGACGGTTCGCCTCGTCAAGGAGGCCTACTTCAACCTGCTGCTGAACGAGCGCCTCGTGAGCGTCAGCCAGGCGGCCCTCGAGCGCGCGCTCGTCAACCTGCGGAGCGCCAGGGGCTTCTTCGACGTCGGCACCCAGCCCAAGTCGACGGTGACCCGAGCCGAGGTGGACGTGGCGAACGCCCAGGTCAGCCTCATCGGCGCGCTCAACGACGTGGTCATCTCGCGCACGACGCTCAATACGCTCATGGGCATCCCGGTCAACACGCCGACCCGCGTCAAGGATCTCCTGGCCTATCAGCACGTGGGCTTCGAGCCGAAGACGCTCCTGCCCGAAGCCTTCGCCCGGCGACCCGAGTACCGCCAGATCAAGGCCCGCTTCGAGCAGGCCGACGAGACGGTCAAGGTGCAGTTCCGCAACTTCTTTCCGAGCGTCACGGCCAGCGGCACCTACGGCTCCGCGCGGGCCGACATGAACGAGATCTACAACTACGGCGTCCAGCTCAACTGGAGCATATTCGACGGCGGCGGCAAGATCGCGCTCTACAAGCAGGCCAAGGCCCAGCGGGATGCGGCGCAGGCCCGCGTGCGGGACACCGAGCTCACTATCTGGACGGAGGTGGAGCAGGCCTACAACACGGTCGTACAGAGCGAGGAGGCGATAGCCTCGGCGACCAAGGCCGTCGAGTCCGCCGACGAGAACTTCCGGCTGAGCCAGGGCCGCTTCGACGCCGGGGTCGCCAACATCATCGAGCTGACCGACGCCCAGCTCCTTCTGACCAATGCCCAGGGGGACCTGGCCCGGGCGCTGGCCAACTACCGCATCTTTCTCGCGCGACTCGAGCGCAACCTGGGTCGGCGCTAGGAATAAGACGCCCGCCGCGGTAGTCTCAAACCTATGAGACGTCGCCTCTGGGTTTTCGCCCTCGTCCTCCTCCTGGCTGGAGGGGCCAGCGGCGCCTGGTTCTACGCCCAGAGCCGGGGCAGCACGCCCCGCTTCCGCACGGCCAAGATCGAGCGCGGCCCGCTCACCGCCACCGTCTCCTCCACCGGCACCCTCAACGCGGTGGTCACCGTCCAGGTCGGCTCCCAGGTCTCCGGCCAGATCAAGGAGCTCTTCGCCGACTTCAATTCTCAGGTCAAGCGCAACCAGCTGGTCGCACGGATCGACCCGGAGATCTTCCAGGCAAAGGTAGCGCAGGCCAAGGCCCAATGGGACGCCGCCAAGGCGACCGTGCTGAACCAGCGGGCTGCCGTCGAGAAGGCCCGCGCGGACGTCGCCAATGCTCAGGCCGCCCTGGCCGTCGCCAAGGCGCAGACGGCCAAGGCCCAGGTCGCCGTGCTGGACAGCCGACGCGACCTGGGGCGCAAGCGCGACTTGAGGGAGAAGGGCTTCATCGCCCAGGCCGACGAGGATGCCGCGCAGGCGGCCTACGACTCGGCCGTGGCCCAAGCCGAATCGACCAAGGCTCAGGAAGACGCCCAGGCCTCCCAGATCAAGTCAGCCGCGGCCCAGCTGCGCGTGGCCGAGGCGATGCTCCAGACAGCGGCGGCCACTGTCCTTCAGCAGGAGGCGGGGCTCAAACAGGCCCAGGTCGACCTCGACCATACCGCGATCCGCGCGCCGGTGGACGGCGTGGTGGTCTCTCGCAACGTGGACGTCGGCCAGACGGTGGCCGCGAGCCTGCAGGCACCCACCCTCTTCACCATCGCCCAGGATCTGACGCAGATGCAGGTGGACACCAACGTCGACGAGGCCGACGTCGGGCGCATCCGCGTGGGGCAGCGCGCGACCTTCACGGTCGACTCCTTCGCGAACCAGACCTTCTCGGGCGAGGTCATGCAGGTCCGCAAGGCCCCCCAGGTGGTCCAGAACGTCGTCACGTACAATGTCGTCGTCTCCGCCCGCAATCCCGACCTGAGGCTGCTGCCCGGCATGACCGCGAATGTCCGGCTCGTCGTGGACCAGAAGGACGGGGTCCTCAAGGTCCCGAACGCGGCGCTTCGCTTCCGCCTTCCAGGCGACGACAGCGCACCTGTGCGCGGTGGGGGAGTCCCGGGCCCTGGTGCCGCCGGCGGGCCGCCCTCCGCTGAGCAGATCCGCGAGCGGCTGGTGAAGTCGCTCGGGCTGACGCCTGAGCAGCAACAGAAGCTCGAGCCGATTCTCCAGGACACCGGCCAGAAGATGCGGGCGCTCGCCGGGCGCGGCGCCAGCGACAATGAGCGTCGCGTCGAGGGACAGCGCATCCGTGAGGCCTCGCGCGAGCAGATCCGGGCCATCCTCACACCGGAGCAGCGCGCCAAGTACGACCAAGGGGTGGCCGACGCGCAAGCCGGGCGCCAGGCCGTGTCCGGCCGCGTGTTCGTCTTCGGTCCCGATGGCAAGCCCGCGCCCGTCGCCGTGCAGCTCGGGATCACCGACGGGAACTTCACCGAGGTTCTCGGGAGCGCCCTCAAGGAGACCCAGGAGGTCCTGGTGGGCGTGGTGGACTCGCGCGCACCGTCGCGGTCGGGCGACAGCCCGCGATTGAGGCTCTAGCGTGGGCAGCGCCCTCATCGAGACCCATGAGCTGACCAAGAATTACCGGGTCGGAAACCAGGTGGTGCATGCCTTGCGTCAGGTCTCGCTCGAGGTCCGCACCGGCGAATTCGTCGCCGTCATGGGCCCCTCGGGCTCCGGCAAGTCCACCTTCATGAACTTGCTCGGATGCCTCGACGGCCCGACATCGGGGCGCTACGTGTTCGACACGCAGGACGTCTCGAATCTTTCGAGCGAGACGCTCGCCAGGATCCGCAACGCCAAGATCGGGTTCGTCTTCCAGGGCTTCAACCTCCTGCCCCGGACGAGCGCGCTCGAAAACGTAGAGCTGCCCCTGCTCTACAGTGGGCTGTCGGCCCGTGACCGGCGCGAGCGCGCCCAGTCCAAGCTCGTCGCCGTCGGCCTGGCCGACCGGGCGGATCATCACCCGTCGCAGCTCTCGGGCGGCCAGCAGCAGCGTGTCGCCATCGCGCGGGCGCTCGTCAATGACCCTGTGCTGATCCTGGCCGATGAGCCGACGGGAAACCTCGACACCCGGACCAGCGTCGAGGTCATGGCCATCCTCCAGGACCTGAATCGCGATGGCATCACCGTGGTCCTGGTCACCCACGAAGGCGACATCTCCCAGTTCGCGACCCGCGTCATCACGTTCCGGGATGGACGGGTCCTCAAGGACGATCTCGTGGCCGAGCGCCGAGAGGCGAGAAGCATCCTGGCCACGCTGCCGGTCGAAGAGGAGGACGCGTGAACGCTCTGGCCAGCGCGCGGATTGCAGTCCGCGCGCTGCGTGTCAACAAGCTCCGAAGCATCCTCACCATGCTGGGCATCATCATCGGCGTGGCCGCGGTCATCGCCATGGTATCGGTCGGCTCCGGAGCGCAGGCCCGCATCGCCGACCAGATCCAGAGCCTCGGCTCCAATCTCCTGGTCGTCCTCTCGGGCTCGATCAGCTCGGGGGGCGTCAGGCTCGGCTCTGGGACCCAGCTCACCATCACCGAGGACGACGCCTGGGCGATTCAGAGGGAGGTGCCTGCGGTGCAGGCCGCGGCCCCCGCCATGCGCGGGGGCGGACAGGTGGTCTGGGGCAACCTCAACTGGTCCACGGTGATTCAAGGCGTCACCCCGGAGTTCTTCGAGGCCCGGGACTGGGCCGTGGTGCAGGGCCAGCCCTTTGCCCAGGACGCGGTGGACGGGGCCACCAAGGTGGCGCTGCTCGGCCAAACCGTCGCGCGCAACGTGTTCGCCGACGCCGACCCGATCGGCCAGATCATCCGCATCCGCAAGGTCCCTTTCACCGTCCTCGGAATCCTCGACCGCAAGGGGCAGACGACCTGGGGCCAGGACCAGGACGACATCATCCTGGTGCCGCTGTCCACCGCCAAGCGCAAGCTCCTCGGCGTCAGCCAGGCCAATGCGCGCTCGGTCAACTCGATCTCGGTGAAGGTGCGCGACGGCGCCGACATGAAGTATGCCGAGCTGCAGGCGCGAGAGCTCTTGCGCCAGCGGCATCGGCTACAGGGCTATCAGGACGACGACTTCTCGATTCGTAACCTGGCCGAGGTGGCCGAGGCCCAGGAGGCCTCGTCACGCGTGATGACGATCCTCCTCGCCGCCGTGGCGTCGGTCTCGCTCTTCGTCGGCGGCATCGGCATCATGAACATCATGCTGGTCTCCGTCACCGAGCGGACGCGGGAGATCGGCCTCCGCATGGCTGTCGGCGCACGCGGGCGGGATATCCTCATGCAGTTCCTCGTCGAGGCCCTGACGCTGTCCCTCATCGGCGGGGTGATCGGGGTCTTCGTCGGGCTCGTTGTCTCCTACACGATCCCGTACTTCGCGGGCTGGCGAACCGTGATCAGCGCGGATGCCATCGTCGTGGCCTTCGGCTTCGCGGCCGCGGTGGGGATCTTCTTCGGCTTCTATCCCGCGCGCAAGGCCGCACAGCTCAATCCCATCGAAGCACTCCGCTACGAATGAGCGCCCGCCTGGCACTGGCATGGCTGGCGGCGGCCCTGTGCGCGGGACCGGTCTTCGCCCAGACGTACACCTTCACGCCCCAGTCCTCCAAGGACCTGTCCGTGACCTTCCAGACTCAGCGCGAGGGGGGCTCCCGCGTGCTCATCCTGGGCGAAGTGCGCAATGGCTCGGCCCAGGCGTGCGAGCGCGTGATCGTCAAGGCGGAGGGGCTGGACGAGAATGGACGCGTCGTGAGCCGGGGGCGGGCCTATGTCGCGGGCACCATCGCCGCGAAAGCGACCGCGCCGTTCGAGATCAGGTTGTCGTCATCGGGGGCCGATCGGCGCTACCGCGTGGAGGTCGAGACCTTCGAGTTCGTGGGCGTGTCCCGCCGGCCCGAGGGCCCGTAGCCGGCGCCCCTTCGGCTCAGTCCTTGGCGAGGCCGAGCACCCGTTCCGCCAGGATGTTCTTCATGATCTCCGAGGTGCCGCCCGCGATCGTGTCGCCGCGCGACCGGAGCATCCGGAACTGCCACCAGCCGTCGGCCACCGCGCGCCCCGTCCCCTGCCAGAGCGTCGCGTAGGGCCCCTGGAGCTCGAGCCCGAGCTCGAGCAGCCGCTGCCAGGTCTCGCTGAAGAAGAGCTTGGAGGCCGAGCCCTCGGGCCCGGGCTGCTCGCCCCGGACGAGACGCGTCAGGATGCGGAGGTTGGCGTAGCGAAGCACCTCGGTGTCGATCACGGCCTGGGCCAGCCGCTGCCGCACGACCGGCTCATGGGCCCTCCCGCGCGCCCTGGCCAGCTCCAGCGCCTCGGCGACGCCCTGGCGGAGGATGAGCTGACGCGAGAGCGCGCGGGGCCCGCGCTCGAACATGAGGGTCGTGATCGCGACCTGCCAGCCGCCGTTCTCCCGGCCCACCACGTTCTCGGCGGGCACCTCGAGGTTGTCGAAGTACAGCTCGTTGAACTCGGAATCCCCGCTCATCTGGCGTAGCGGCTTCACCGTGAAGCCGGGGCTCGCCATGTCCACGAGAAAGAAGGTCAAGCCCTTGTGCTTCGGCGCCGCGGGATCTGTGCGGGCGAGCAGGATGCACCAGTTGGCGTAATGCGCGTACGAGGTCCAGACCTTCTGGCCATTGATGACGTAGCGGCCATTCCGTCGCTCGGCCCGGGTCTGGACACCGGCCAGGTCACTGCCCGCGTTGGGCTCCGAGAAGCCCTGGCAGAAGAGGTGCTCGGCAGAGAGGATGCGCGGCAGGTGGGTCCGCTTCTGCGCTTCGCTCGCGTGGGCAATGAGCGCAGGACCGGCCATGTCGAGCCCTATGGGATTCGGCAGCTCGGGGGCCCGCGCGCGGGCCATCTCCTCGTAGAAGATCGCCTGCTCCATGACCGTGGCCCCGCGGCCGCCGTAAGCTGTGGGCCACTGGAGCCCGACATAGCCCGCCCGGTGGAGCTTCCGCTGCCAGTCGATCAGGAAAGCGGCCTGGGCCTCGCGCGTCTCGAGCCTCGCGCGGATCCTGCCCCAGTCGCCCGGCGAGTTGGCCTCGAGCCAGGCCCGGAGCCTCGAGCGGAACTCTTCCTGTTCGGCCGAGAGCCGGAAGTCCATGGGCGGCAGTCTAGCGTGGGATAATCGGCACGTGAAGCGGAAAACGTCCCGCGTCAAGCCCGAGCCGCCCGCCCTGGCGGAGCCCGCAGCCCCGAGCGTCAGGCTCATCGAGGAGCGCTTCGGCCCCATCGTCGCCGCGGTCGACCGCATCGCGAGAGCCGCCGACCCGCCCGCGATCAGGCTCGAGGGCGCGATGGAGATCGTCTTCGGCGCCTATGGTCAGAGCGACGCCGACTTCTCCGAGCTGCTCCTGACAGGCTGGATGGGGGCGCGTCGTGACAAGCATCACCGCCTGGCGCTGTCGTGGCAGCGCGAGCAGCTCCGGCTGTCCATCGAGGAGATCCTCGAAGCCGGTGCAGCCTCGGGCGCCTTCAGGAAAGCCCTCGACGCGAGCGCCGTGTCCGGGATCATCCTGGCGTCGGCCGAGGGCTGCCTCCTCCAGTCGGCCACCCAGGGCGGCGTCGTACCGCCTGCCGAGCTGGTCCGGGCGCTCCTGGATCTCGTCAGCGGGGCTTGAGCTCGATCAGGTAGTCGTCGGGATCGCGGAGGTAGAGCGACGGCCCGGTGCCATAGGCTCCGCGCCTCTCGACCACGTCACCTTCGAGCTTCACGCCACGCGCCGCGAGCGTCCGTCCCACGCCGCCGAGGTCCGCGCTCCGGATGGACAGGCACACGTGGTCGAGGCCCTCGGTGGACGGCCGACCCGGCAGGAGATCAATCAGGTGCTCGCCGAACCGGAGCTGGACGAGGGAGATCCGCGCGTTGACGTGATCCAGCGTGCACCCCAGGACCTCCACGTAGAAGCGCTGCGAGGCCTCCTGGTCGCTCACGCGCAGGACGATGTGATCGAGGCCGAGCGGCTCGAATGCTTTCATCGGCTCTTGAGGGCCTCCATGATCAGCGCCACGACGCCGGATAGCATCACGATGCCGTTCAGCATGCTGGAAAGCCG
>WNGB01001548.1_pt1 | contig 37734 bp, 31 predicted proteins | sample 5400681 | NCBI WGS metagenome assembly WNGB01 (sample SAMN13153367, study PRJNA577476) | soil metagenome | isolation source: 115 cm soil or saprolite under grassland replicate 2 | place: USA:California | collected 2016-06-15 | reverse complement strand
ATTCACGTACGCAAGTGGAATGGCGACCGCGTAGATGACTACTGAGATCTTTCCCTTGAAGTCGGAGCCGAGCGCGGCAGCGAGCGAGGAGTGCGCGCCTTGCGCGGCGATCAGCGTGGTCTTGAGGATGTAATACGCGGTCCCCGCCATCATCAGGATGAATCCGTACAGCGCGGTCGGCAAGGGCGCCAGGTGCGAATCTCCCATCCACGCGGTCCCGAACGGAAACAGCGAGAGCCAGAACAACAGGTGCAGGTTCGCCCACAGCACCGCGCCGGTGACGCGATCGCTGAGGTGGATCATGTGATGGTGGTTGTTCCAATAGATCCCGAGGAAGACAAAACTGAGCACGTATACGCTGAATACCGCCCGCAGCGACAGCAGATCCGGCCAATCGTGGCCCGCCGGCGTCTTGAACTCCAGCACCATGATCGTTATCAGGATCGCAATCACGCCGTCGCTGAACGCTTCGAGGCGGCTCGTCTTCATCGCGCTCGGCCGATTCTACGCGAGCGTGAGACAATCGCCAGCGTGAAGCTTCTGCGCACCGTGCCGCGCCGCGTCTCGCGGCCGGCGACGCTGATCGTGCTGCTCGCGTGGGCCGTCACGATGGGCGTCGTCCTGACGCGCGCGTACGTGCAGGCGCGCTCGCTGAACCTCGCGACCGATCTCGCGCGCTACGGCACGGCGGCGCAGTGGCGCGGTGTGTACTACCGCGGCGAAAAGGTGGGCTTCACCGTCAGCCAGACGCTGCCTGCCGACGAGGGCTTCGTCGTGCAGGAGGATGCGCGGCTCCAGATGTCGCTGCTCGGCGCGACAACCGCGGCGGCGATCAGGACGACCGCGCACGTCGATCGCGAATTCGTTCTCCGCTCGTTCGAGTTCTCGCTCGATCCCGGCACGGGACCGGTGGAGGTGACGGGGACGGTGTCGGGCAAGCACGTCAGCCTCACGATCAAGACCGCGAACGGAACACAGAAGGAAGAACGAGACCTTGAGGACGTTCCGGTGCTGAGCGTGAACCTGCCGCGGCTGCTCGCGGCGCGTGGCTTCAAGCCGGGCACGGAGCAGCAGTTCTTCGTCTTCGATCCCGCGACGCTTCGCGGCGAGCGCATGACGCTTGCTGTCAGTCGCCGCGAGATCATCAGCATCAGTTCGCCGATGCCTGCGCGTGTCGGCACACGCGACGTCTATCGCCTCACGCGGCAGTCGATCCCTGCATTCCGCGTCGACCTCTCCATCGCCGGCCTGCGCACGTCGTCCTGGGTCACCGACACGGGCGAAGTCATTCGCGAGGAGAGCCAGATGGGGTTGATGTCGGTGCAGGAAACGCCGGAGGTCGCACGCCGGATGGCCATCAGCCGCGGCATCACCGGCGATCTCCTCGAGGCGTCCGCCGTCGTCCCGCGCAACACGACGAAAGAGCGAATCGACGATCCCCGCGACGTGCGGCGCATTCGTTTGAAGGTGGAAGGGGCAGACCTCGCGAACCCAGATTTGCAGGGGGCCGGCCAGACGCTGGACGGGAACCTGCTGGAGATTCGCGACGCGCGGTCGCTTCGACCGTCGCTGGCGGAAGAGGATTTGTCGTCCTACCGTCGTCCCGAGCCGCTCATCGAGAGTGACGATCCGGACATCCACGCGGAAGCGCAGGCGGCCGTTCTCGGCGTGAAGGATCCGCGCACGATCGCCGAGCGTCTGACGCGGCGCGTCAATGGCATGCTCGACAAGAAGCCGACCGTGAGCCTGCCGTCCGCGCGCGAGGTGCTGCGCACGAAGATCGGCGATTGCAACGAGCACACGGCGCTCTACGTCGCCATGGCGCGTTCGCTCGGAATTCCCGCGCGTATCGCGGTCGGGCTAGTCTACACGCGCGGCGCATTCTTCTATCACGCGTGGCCGGAGGTCTACATCGAGGAAGCGCGCGGACGCGGCCTCTGGCTGCCTGTCGATCCCACGTTGAACCAGTTTCCGGCGGACGCCACGCACGTCCGGCTCGCGCGCGGCGGGCTGGACAAACAGGCAGCGATCCTGCCCCTCATCGGCAAGATCAAGATGACGATCGTCGACGTCGAGCTCGCCCCCAATTCCACGCCCGTGCTGATCGGCCGCGGGTCGACGCCGACGGCACCGTTCGCGTCGCCTGTGCCGGTGCGCACGGGCCTGACCTGCTGGTCGAGCGCCTCGTCCGTCCGATGATCTCGATACACGACCTCGTGAAGAAGTACGGCGCGTTCACGGCGGTTGATCGAGTCAGCCTCGAGGTCAGGCCGGGCGAGATTCACGGCTTTCTCGGTCCGAACGGTGCTGGCAAGACGACGACGATTCGGATGATCGCGGGGCTGCTGAAACCGACATCCGGCCGGATCCTGGTCAACGGTCACGACCTCGCCACCGAACCGGAAGCGGCGAAGGCGTCGCTCGGCTTCATTCCGGACCGGCCGTTCATTTATGAAAAGCTCACGGCGGGGGAGTTCCTGCGTTTCCACGCCGGCCTGTACGGGATGGACGATGCGACGGTGGGCTCGCGGGTGACGGAGATGCTGGAGCTGTTCGAGCTCGCGCGGTGGGAACAGGAGCTCGTCGAGAGTTTCTCGCATGGCATGAAGCAGCGCCTGGTGATGAGCGCCGCGTTCATGCATCGGCCGCAGGCGGTGCTGGTCGACGAACCGATGGTGGGGCTCGATCCGCGCGGCGCGCGGCTGATCAAGGATGTCTTCCGCCGCATGAGCGCGCGCGGCGTCGCCATCCTCATGAGCACGCACACGCTCGAAGTGGCGCAGGAGATGTGCGATCGCATCAGCATCATCCTGAAAGGGCAGATCATCGCGCGCGGCACGGTCGACGAATTGCGCGCGCTCGCGGGCGATCCGAATCAACATCTCACCGAGGTCTTCCTCCGGCTCACCGGCGGAAGCGCTCTTCAAGAGATCGACGAAGTCCTGTGACGCAGCCGTTCCCATACCTGTTGTTGCCGTCGCTGTGGGCGTCGCGGAATCGCGCGCGGCGGCGCGAGCGTGGCGATGGGACGCGCGCCGCGTTCTTCGGCATCGTGGGGCTCGGCGTGGCGGGCGCGATTTTCAGCGGGGCATTCTGGCTGACCGTGCAGCTCGGAGGGTTCGCGGATTTCGGCGACTACCTGCTACGGCTGGGGCTGTCGTGGCTGTTCCTCTCATTCCTGTCGTTCCTGGCGTTCAGCGGAATCGTGACGGCGCTGTCCACGTTCTTTCTTTCTGACGATTTGCGCCTCCTGCTCGCGGCGCCGGTCTCCGCGCGTCGTCTGTTCCACGCGCGGTTCGCCCGGACCGTCGGGCTCTCCTCGTGGATGGTCGTCGTCTTCATCGTTCCCGTGCTCGCGGGTGTCGGCGTCGGCCACTGCGCACCGTGGTCGTACTACTGGCTCTCGGTGCTCGCCGTCATTCCGTTCGTGGCGATCCCGGTAGCGATCGGGACCGCGGTCACTTTACTGCTGGTCAACATTTTTCCGGCGCGGCGCGCGCGCGACATCCTGATGCTGATGGGGCTGTTGTTTGCGGGCAGCCTCGTGGTGCTGCTGCGCATGATCCAGCCGGAGCAGCTCCTGCGCGTCGAGTCGCTGCCCGACATCACGGACTTTTTCGCGACTCTCCAGTCACCGATCACGCCGCTGCTGCCGTCGTTCTGGGCGGCTGAAGCGGTGTTTGCGTCGCTCCAGGGACACGTCGACGCGCTGCACATGGCCGCGCTGTGGACAACGGCATGCGGATTGGTTGTGCTCGTAGCAGCCGCAAACGAACGGTGGCACTTCACGGGATTCAGCAAGGCGCAGGAAGCGCGCAAGACGCGTTTTACGCGGTTCGAGATGCTGACACGCGCGGCGCGCCTGATGCCGATGTCGCCCATCCGGCGGCACATCCTCGTCAAGGATCTGAAGATCTTCCTGCGCGACGTCAGCCAGTGGTCGCAGCTGCTGCTCCTGCTCGCCCTCGTGCTCGTCTATCTCTACAACTTCCGCGTGCTCGATCTCGATCGCAATCCGTACATGAGCGGCATGATCAAGAACGTCTACGCGTTCGTGAATCTCGCGATGGCGGGGCTGGTGATGTCGACGGTCTGCGCGCGGTTCGTGTTTCCGGCCGTCTCGGCCGAAGGCGCCGCGTTCTGGATCATTCGGACCGCTCCGGTGTCGCTGCGAGCGTTTCTCTGGTCGAAGTTCTGGACTGGATTCGTCCCCGTCTTCCTGCTGACCGAGCTGCTTACCATTGCCGCCAATCACTTCCTCGGCGTGGCGCCGTTCCTGAGAGTGGTCTCGGCGGCCGCGGTGTTTTTCATGAGCCTCGCCCTCGTCGGTCTCGCCACCGGCCTCGGCGCGCGCTATCCGCGATTCAATGCAGATAATCCCAGCCAGGTCGCCGGTTCATACGGCGGCGTCGCGTTCATGATCATCGCGGTCCTCTTCATGATCCTGCTGATCATTTTTGTCGGATGGCCGGCATCGATGTTCCTCTGGTATTCCGCAAACCCGCGCCTGATCCTGCCGGCGCAGACCGCACTGCTCGGCGCCGCGGGCTTCCTCGCCGCACTCGTCCTGAGCCTGTCAACATGGTGGTTCGGCATGCGCTCAGGCGTGCGCGCCCTCGAATCGATGGAGTAGCGCTCCTTCCTCCTTCCAGCTGCTTGTCTTCTTGCAGGAGGTAAGGAGATCAGGAGTCAAGGAGGTACACGGGTTTTTCCAACCTCAGTGCCTTCCGAGATGATCTAAAGATAGATCTGCTCGTTGACGGTCGATTGATCGTCGAGGTAAAGGCAGTCTCCTCATCTCCTGGCCCTCCCGTTAGAGAACACTCGCCGCCTCACGTGCGATACTTCCCGCGGAGGATTCCAGATGCATCGGTCTGTCGTTGTTGCGTGCGCCATTGCCCTTACAGCCCTGACAATTCATGCGCAGCAGAAACCCGCTGTCGCCAATCTGAAGACAACGGCGGAAGCGTCCGGCTTCAAGTCGACGTCCACGTATGACGATGTCGTGAAGTTCATGAAAGCGGTGGACGAGGCATCCTCGAACATCTTTTATTCCACCTACGGAACGACGTTCGAAGGACGAGCGATGCCGCTGGCGGTGGTCGGGACGGGGCTGAAGGATGCGAGCCCGGCGGCGGTAAGGGGGAGCGGCAAGCTGCGCGTGCACATCCAGGGCAACGTGCACGCTGGTGAAGTGGAAGGGAAGGAATCCGCGCAGATCCTGCTTCGGGAGTTCGCGATGGGACAGCACAAGGACTGGCTTCAGTCGATGGTGTTCCTCATCACCCCCATCTTCAACGCCGACGGCAACGAGAAGTTCGCACTGAACAACCGGCAGCGGCAGAACGGACCGATCAACGGAATGGGCACGCGCGCCAACGGGCAGGGGCTCAACATCAACCGCGACTTCATGAAGCTCGACACACCGGAGGGGAAGGCCTTCGTGAAGCTGTGGGTGGACTACGACCCGCAGGTCGGCTTCGATCTTCATACGTCCGACGGATCCACGCACGGCTATTACCTTACCTATTCGCCGCCGCTCAACCCGAATACCAGCGCCACGATCATGAAGATCATGACGGACGAGTGGTTCCCGTTCGTGACCAGGAACGTGAAGGCCAAACACGGCTGGGACACCTTCTATTACGGCAACGTCTCTACGCCAGGCGGCCGCGGCCGTGGCCGCGGCCGCAGTGGTGATGCGGGCTCGCCCTCCGCCGCAGCACCTGCGCCGGCTCCGCAGCCGACCGGTCCCCCGGAATGGAGGACGTTCGAGCACGTGCCGCGTTTTCACAACAGCTATGTCGGAATGCGGAATCGCTTCGCGCTGCTGAGCGAGGCCTACGCCTACGCGACCTTCGAGGATCGCATCAAGGCGACGAATTACTTTCTGGAAGAAGCGCTGAACTTCGCGCACCAGAATGCCGCGCGGCTGAAGACTGCCGTGGCGGATGCGGACGGCGAGAGAATCGCCGGTGCGCTGCTGTCAACGAGCGCGAAGCTGAAGCGCGGCGGCATGGTCGAGATCCTCATGGGTGAAGTCGAGGACGAGAAGAACCCGGTCAACGGCGCCGTCATGAACCGCCGCAAGGACGTCGTCAAACCTGAACAAATGGTTGACATGATGTGGTTCGAGCCGGCGACGACGGAAACGGCGCCCACGGCGTACTTCATGCCGGCGAACGCAACGAAGGCGATCGAGCTCCTGAAGGCACACGGCATCAAGATGACCGAAACAAAAAGTCTGCCGGCCGGTGCGGAGGCCTTCACCATCGACGCCAACACCGCCGGGCAGAATTTCGAAGGGCACGCGATGCGGAAGATCGAAGGGAAGTGGGGCGCGAAGCCGGAGCCGGCGGCGCAGGGGACATGGTGGCAGATCCGCATGGATCAGCCCCTGGCGCGGCTCGCGTTTTATCTGCTGGAGCCTGCGTCAGACGATGGGCTGGTCACATGGAATTACCTCGACGACCAGTTGAAAGACGCCAGGGTGTACCCGATTCTGCGGGTGAAATAGATGAAGCTGCACGCCCTCGCTGCGTTCCTCATTGCATTGCTGGCCCAGGGCAGCGCCACCTTCAAAGCGCCGGAGCCGCGGTTCGCTGACGCGGATCGGCGCGCGAAGCTGGCGAAGGCGTTTCCCGAGATCGATCGTATCTTCCGCGACTACACGACCGGCGCGCACGTGCCAGGCGCCGCGTGGGGCATCATCATCGACGGCGAGCTCGCGCACACCGGCGTGACCGGCTACCGCGACGTGCCGTCGAAATCGCCGGTGACGCCCGACAGCGTCTTCCGCATCGCGTCGATGACGAAGAGCTTTACTGCGATCGCGATCCTGAAGCTGCGCGACGAAGGGAAATTGTCACTGGAGGATCCCGCTGAGAAGTACGTCCCCGAGATGAAAGCGCTCGTCTACCCGACCAGCGATTCGCCGAAGATCACCATCCGTCACTTGCTGTCGCATGCCGAAGGATTCCCGGAAGACAACCCGTGGGGCGATCAGCAGCTCGCCGATTCTGACGAGCAGCTCGCCGCGCTGATCCGCGCGGGCATTCCGTTCTCCAACGCGCCGGGTGTCGCCTACGAGTACTCCAATTTCGGTTTCGCGATCCTCGGTCGCGTCGTGGCAAATGTCGGCCGCGGAATGCGCGAGCAAGGCGGATCTGAAACGGCGGCGTACACCCGGTACGTGACGGACAACGTGCTGAAGCCGCTTGGCATGACGTCCACGACGCTCGAGCCGTCCACCGTGCCGGCTGAACGGCTCGCGCATGGTTACCGGTGGGAGGACGAGCAGTGGAAGAACGAACCGCTGCTCGCGAATGGATCGTTCGGATCCATGGGCGGGATGCTGACAACGCTGTCCGATCTCGGAAAGTACGTGGGCGCATTTCTCGCGGCATCGCCGCCGCGCGACGGACCGGAGACGGGACCGATCAAGCGATCGTCGCTGCGCGAGATGCAGCAGGTGTGGCGCCGGGCACCGGCGTCGGTCAGCAGTTCGCCCGGCGGCGTGCAGTTGAATTCAGGCGGCTATGGATATGGCTTGCGGATCACGCAGAACTGCCAGTTTCCCACGATCGTTGCGCACGGCGGCGGATTGCCGGGGTTCGGCACGCAGATGCGCTGGCTCCCCGAGTACGGCGTCGGACTGATCGCGTTCGGCAATCTCACTTATACCAGCTGGCCGCGGACGTTCGACGCGGCGCTCGACGCGCTCGCACGAACCGGCGCGCTGCAGCCACGCGTGATTCAGCCGTCACTGGCGCTCGTCAGCGCGCGTGACGCCGTGGCCAGTCTTGTCGTGAAGTGGGACGACGCCGTGGCGGATCGCATTGCGGCGCAGAACCTGTTTCTCGACACGAGCAAGGATCGGCGGCGCGCCGCGATCGAACGGCTGCACGGCCAGGTTGGCGCGTGCACCGCGGGATCGGGATTCGATCGCGTCGAGAACGCCCTTCGCGGGGACTGGACGATGAACTGCGAGCGAGGACGCTTGCGCCTCGCGATCACGCTCGCGCCCACGAATCCGCCGACCGTGCAGTACATCTCTGTGACGCCCGCGACAGACGCACCGCGGCCGGGTGTGTGTTCGCAGTAACCGATGACCGATGCCCGATGACCGATGCCCGATGCCCGATTACCGTCTACTGACTACCGACTACCGACTACCGACTACTGCCCTGGCGCCTCATCGCCGAGCTTGCGGCCGTCGCGGAACGTGTTTGTGCAGAGTGGATGGGCGAACGGCGACGCGCCATCGACCGACGCGTAGACGATCTCGTCTGACGGCAAGCCGTTCGGCGCCAGCCCCACGGACTGCCGCACGCGCTTCGCAATCTCATGGTCCGTGCACGCCGTGTCGCCGCTGACGCCAAGGCCGCCGACGCGCGTCTGCCCCTTGTAAAGAGGCAACCCGCCGCCGAAAATGATCGTCCCGCCGCACACCTTGCCGATGCCTGTTTTCGTGTCGTTCGCGGGCGCGAGGCACTCGGGATTCAGCGGATTGCCGTTCGCCGCGCCCCAGAGGGAATGCCCCGGCTGGCTCAATGTGTAGAGCCGCGCGGTCGAGAGCGGAGCTGTATCGGAACTGAACGCATTGGCGGTAAAAGCCTTCGCCATGGCAATCGCCCGGCTGCCCGGCCAGGTGGCCGCCATGTCGTCGGTCGAGACGGCCATTGCGCACAGCGCGCCGTCGCGATCGACGATCGCGCCCCACATCGCCTTGCCGTGATTGAGACCGCCCGCGTCGCCGTTCTGGGAGGGGGCATCCTGCAGTAACTTCTTCAGGTCTGCGGCTTTCGGGACATCCTCACACCCGCGCGAACGCGCCGGCGAGGCGGACTCGGCGGGGTGGGATTCGTCGCGCGTCGCGGGGCCGCGGTTGCAGGCCAGCAGACTGATCGCCAGGGCGCCCGAGAGAAAACCAGCCGTTAACACACGTGCGCGCATCGGAGCCTCCGAGCGAAAAAGAGCAACGCGCGTGCCCGTGTGCAGCGTCGCGCGTGTCCCCATCAGCCGTTTTTTCCCCATGAAAACGCGCGCAGTTGTGCTACCCTTCGTGCATTCACGCGCACCCTCGGGGCGAAGCCCCCCGGCAATCGAAGGAGTAGAGATGGCCAAGAAGACGGCGAAGAAGTCCGCGAGAAAGCCGAACGCGGCGTTCATGAAGCCGATGACACCGAGCCCGGCGTTGTCGGAGGTGGTCGGCAGCAAGCCGATCCCGCGGACGGAAGTCACCAAGAAACTGTGGGCCTACATCAAGAAGAACAAGCTGCAGGATCAGAAGAACAAGCGGAACATCAAGGCTGACGACAACCTCAAGGCGGTTTTCGGCGGCAAGGCGATGGTCAACATGTTCGAAATGACCAAGCTTGTGAACAAGCACCTGAAGGCCTAGGCCGTCATCCGGTCACGATGGCGCCGCGAGAAGCCTCTTTCCCCGGCGGAAAGTAGGCTTTTCGCGCGTCTTGTCCTCTCTCGTCGCACCAACTCTCCGTCGATACCATTACCGTCATCGCGTGTGCCAGAACGGGGCACAGCACAGGCCTAGTCGGGCCATCTCCCCCAAGCCGTAGGGGCTCTAACCGGGCACACGGATTGCGCTTCGGGGTCTGTCCCATGCATTCAAGAGATTCACGCGGGTTCTCGCTCATCGAGCTGATGATGGTCGTCGCCATCATGGGCGTGCTCGCGGCCATTGCCGTCCCGATGAGCGGCAATACGCTTCGCTATCTGAAACTGAGCGGCGACGCGAAAGATCTGGCGAACGCCACCGCTGTCTCGAAAATGCGCGCGGCCGCGAAGTTCACGCAATCGCGTCTGTATCTCGATATCACCGGTCGTGAGTACTACGTCCAGACGTACGACAAGACCACGTCGTCATGGACGACCGAAGGGGCAGCGACGTCGTTGTCGTCGACGGTGAGTTTCAGTTACGGGCCGGTCGCGTCGCCGCCGCCGAACACGCAGACAACGATCGACCACGCGCCGAACTGCATGAACACGGCGACGCCGCCGGTGGCCGTCGCGAACACGGCATGCATCATCTTCAATTCGCGCGGCATTCCCGTCGATACGACGGGCAGCCCGACAGGGATGGATGCGATCTACGTGACCGACGGATCCGCGGTCTACGGCATCACGATCGCCGCAACGGGGTTCATCCGCACGTGGCAGACGAACTACACGTCGACGCCCACCTGGACGCTACAATGACGACGCGGCTCCGCGACGAACGGGGCACGACCATCATCGAGGTCATCATCGCCAGCGCGATTCTCGTCACGCTGATGGCGGGCCTGATGTCGCTCGGCGGCCTCGCGATCTCCACGACGGAAAACCAGGGGCATCTGGCCGCGCGCACCACCGAGTACGCGCAGGACAAGATGGAGCAGCTGCTGGCGCTCGCCTACGGCGATTCGACGAGCGATACGCGGTCGTTTCCCGCGCTGAGTTCCGGGGGCAGCGGGCTGGCCGTCGGCGGCAGTTCCGACACGAACAGCCCGGTGGCGTTGTACGTCGATTACCTCGACGAAAACGGCAACCTGTGCGGATCCGCCGGCGCTGCGTGCGTTGCACCCGTCGGCGTGACGCCGCCGGCGAACTGGTTCTACCAGCGCTGCTGGCAGGTGGCCCTCGTGTCGACGAACCTGAAACAGATCACCGTGACCGCGACGATCTCGCGCGGCTTCGGCGGCGCGATGAAGGCGTCGTCCACGCTGAGCGTGCTGAAATCGAATCCTTTCTGATCATGCGCAGGACTTCTTCACAGGCGGGCTTCTCGCTGCCAGAGCTCATGATCGCGATGGCGATCATGCTGGCGATTTCGGGCGCGGCCGTGTCCGCGCTCCTCAAGATGACGAGCACGCAGGCGACCGTGTGGAACCGCACGCAGATGCACAGCGGCATTCGCGGCGCGACGGAGGTCCTGCAGCAGGAGGTCGGACAGGCGGGACGCATCACGCTGCCGACCAGAGTCACGCTGACGGCCCCCTCGACCAGCGGCACGGCGCCGACGCTCACGGTCTCGTCGACGAGCGGCATGTTCGTCGGCGAAAAGCTCGTCATCGACACCGGTGACGCGCTCGAGAGCGTCGTCGTCGCGACGATCCCGTCATCAACGACCATTACCGTCAATTCAACGACGAGCGGTCGCACGGTGGCCGCCCACAACGCGACCGTGCCGGTGCAGGTCTTCGGCGGGTTCTCGTCAGGCATCGTGCCGACGACCACGACCAACGGATCCACCGGCTCGATACTGAAGCTGTTCGGCGACATCAACGCCGACGGCAACATGGTCTACATCGAGTACACGTGCGATACGACGAATCACAACCTGTATCGGAATGTGATGGCGTGGAACGCCGCCGGGCCGAGCGCCGCGCCCGCCGCATCGCAAATCCTCCTCAGCAACATCATCGCGAACCCGAACGGCACCGACTGCTTCACCTACCAGACGGCGACCGTCAGCGGCACAACCTTTGTCACCGACGTGGCGATCACGCTTACCGTGCAGACGCAGCTGATCGACCCGATTACCAAGCAGTACCAGACCGAGACCAAGGCGCTCCTGAACGTCTCGCCGCGCAACGTCTTCAACGCCTGGCTGCTCGCCAGCCTTGGCATCAACGATCGCATCCAGCCGATGCCCCCCAGCATTACGGCGCTGCTGCCGTAGAGGGGAACGACACCATGCAACGATCCGGTGAAAAAGGCGTCGCGCTCGTTTTCACGCTGTTCCTGATGGCGGCACTCTCGGCGATGGCCGTGTCGATGATGTTCCTCGCCCAGACCGAAACGTCTGCGAGCCGCAACTACAGGACGATGTCGCAGGCGCGTTATGCCGGCGAAGCGGGCGTGCACAAGGCGATCAACTTTCTGCTCTACAGCTACACGGCGCCGAGCTCGATGTCGGGGTACACGACGACGACGTCGCCGGTGCAGTACAGCAGCGCGGACGTGGTGCTCTCTGCCGTCTCCGGTGTCAGCTCGAACTACCCGGACACGGCGGTGATTGCCGCCTTCAACACGGCGGCGCAGGGCACGCTCACGGTCGGCACCGGCACGGTGAACTACGCGGCATACGCGAAGCTGCTGTCCATGCGCAACGTCACCGTTTACGGCGGCGCGGCGCGCACCATCCAAACGTGGCAGATCACCGCAACGGGGACGGTGCCCGGCTCGCTGCCAGCAACGGTTGAAGTGAGCGCGATCCTCGAGCAGAACGTAGCGCCGGCGGACGCTTACGCAATCTTCGCAACCGGCACCGGCTGCGGCGCGATCGATCTGCGCGGGACGATGCACACCGATAGCTACGACTCGACCGCGCCACTGTCCGGCGGGCATCCGGTGACCGATACCTCAGGCGGCGCCGTCGGCACCAACGGGAACCTGAGTATCTCGGGGAACGTGACCGTCAACGGCAATCTCGACACTCCGCGCACGGGCGTCGGCGATTGCCACGACGGCACGCCGACCGCGTTGTCTGCGGCGGGCTCGGCGACCGTTAGCGGCTCGGTCGTCCCATTGCCGCAGGCGAAGACGTATGACACACCCGCGCTTCCCAGTCCGCTGCCGCCGACATCACCGGTCACCATCAGTTCGTGTGCATCGATCTCGGCGTTGATTGTGCCGGCGATGTGCACGAGCAGCCCCACCGGCGCCCTGACGATCACGACGAGCGGTTCGACACCGCTGTCTCTCGGCAACGTGACTCTCGGCGCGAACGTCTACCTGACCATTCAGTACGGCATCGGGGGCATGATGGCCAGCACCGGTACTGCCGTCGTGAACCTGAACAGCATTTCGCTGGGCGCGAACTCGACGTTGAACATTGGCACGAACACTGGTGTGACGATGAACGTCGTCGGGAGCGGCGTGACGTCGCCGACGCCGGTGATCGACTTCACCGGCGGCACGTTCGCCAACTCCTCTTTCGATCCGTCGAAGTTCCAGATCCTCTATGCGGGCACGGGAGACATCGAGATGACCGGCGGCAGCCAGGCGGCGATGACGATCTACGCCCCGAACGCTGCCGTCACCATGCACGGCACGGCAGACATCTACGGCTCGATCCTCTCGCGTTCGTTCGTCGACACCGGCGGCGCGACGGTGCACTACGACCGCAGGCTGGCGACCAAGTACTTCGTGATCGGGAACTACGTGATGTCGTCGTTCAGTTGGAAGAAGTACTAACGCGCGGGTCCGTAGAGCACGTGGCCGGGACGTGCGGCGGTCATGTCGCCGTTCTCGAACACGATCTGGCCGCTGACGATGACGTGTGAGAAGCCCTGCGCGTACTGGTGGGGTTGTGCAAACGTCGCCATGTCCTTCACCGTGGCGGGATCGAAGATCGCGATGTCGGCGCCGAGACCGGGGCGCAGCACGCCGCGGTCGGTGAGGCCGAGCCGGGCGGCCGGCGCGGCGGACATCTTCCTGATCGCATCCTCCAGCGACAGCACCTTCTTCTCGCGAACGTAGACGCCGAGCACGCGGGCGAATGTCCCGTAGCTGCGCGGGTGCGGATTGGCACGGCCGAAGATCGGGATCTCGCCGTCCGACGCGATCATCGTGACGGGGTGCCGCAGGATGCGCACCAGGTCGCGCTCGCTCATCGCGTGGAAGATGCCCTGGCAGCCGCCTTGTTCGACGATCCACAGCACTACTTCCGCGGCGTTGCGGATCGTCGGCGCCATCCCTCGCGCCTTCGTCAGATCGGCAAGGGTCTTCCCGGCGAGCGTCGGATCGAAGCTGCAGTTCGCGAACTGGACGTTCTTCGGATCGCCGCCGCCGCGTTCGTCGCGAATCATCATGACGATGCCCGCCTTGGCCTTTTCGCGCGCGCCGGACTCCTTCAGGCGCGCCATCGTGGCCTGCCGTCCCCCTTCCAGCACCCACGCGGGGATCAGCGCCGAGGCCACGCTGGTGCTCGATGCCGTGTAGGGATACTGATCGATCGTCACGTCCACGCCGCGCGCGCGGGCCTTGTCCACGAGCCGCAGCATGTCCACACTGCGCCCCCAATTGCCTGCGCCTACTACCTTGGCGTGACTGATCTGGGTTGGCAGCAGTCCTTTCTCTCCGATCGCAATCGTCTCATTCACGCTGTCGAGCAGCTTCGCCGCGTCGTCGCGCTGGTGTGACTCGTGGATGCCGCCAAGACGTCCGGTGGCCTTCGCGAGCTCGATCACTTCGCTCGTCGGCGTGAAGGTGCCCGGCACGTAGAACAGACCGGTGCTGAGGCCGAACGCGCCATCCTTCATCCCTTGCTCGACGAGCTGCACCATTTTCTGGATTTCTTCGGCGGTGGCCGTGCGGTCTCCGTCACCGATAACCGCGCTGCGGATCGATCCCTGGCCGACGAAGCTGCCGATGTTCAGCGACTTGTGCAGCCGGTCCATCTGCTCGAGGAACGGCGCGAGCGGCACCGGCGATGATCCGTCGGGTCCCTCCATCACCGTCGTCACCCCCTGCCGGACGTAGTTGGGAGCCGTCGGCACTTCCGCGATGCCTCGCCGGGCATGGGTATGGATGTCGATGAAGCCGGGTGCGACGACGTTGCCGTGCACGTCGATCGTCCGCGCCGCCGATCCGTCGATCACCGGCGCGATCTTCGCGATCGTGTCGCCGCGGATCGCGATGTCTCCTTTGAACCACGGGCTGCCGGTGCCGTCCACGATCCGGGCGTTCCTGATGAGGAGGTCATAGGGCGCCGCGGACTGTTGCGCGAACGAGGCCAGCAACGTCAGGGTCGCGATGAACGCGTAACGCATGCCGCGGATTCTAGCGCGTCTCTGAAGCTCCGCACGCGCCCTGATATGATCCTCGTCCCCGATGGCGACAGAAGCCTCCGCACCTCCGATGCCGATGACGTTTCGTGACGTGCTGCGTGTCACCGTGATGCGGCGCGTCTGGTACGCGCAGCTCGTCAGTCTGCTCGGCGATTTTCTCGCGATCTTTGCGGTGATCAGCGTCGTGACGTACCGCATGCACGGGACCCCTTCCCAGGTGACGGGCGTGCAGATCGCTTACATGGTGCCGCTTGCGCTGCTCGGGCCGTTGTCCGGGGTCTTTGTCGATCGCTGGCCGTTGAAACCGACTCTGATTGCGAGCGATCTGATTCGCGCGGCGCTGGTCCTGCTCCTCTTCGCGACCACATCGATGTGGCAGATCTACATCGTGCTGGCTGCGCTCAGCTGCGTGTCGAGCTTCTTCGGGCCTGCGCAATCCGTCACCATCAGGAGCCACGTCCCGCCGCACGGGCTCATGTCGGCGAACGCGCTGATGCAGATGGCGATGATGGGCACGCGTGTCGTGGGCCCGGCGGCCGCGGGAGCGTTGGTCGCGGCGTTCGGGCCGCAGGTCTGCTACGCGCTCGACTTCCTCAGCTTCCTCGTTTCGGCCGCCTTGATCGGATCTGTGGCAATCATCCGGCCCGCCGCTCCCGAACGCGCCGCCACCGAATCGACGAACAGCAAGCTGCACGCGATCTTCCACGAGATGGGAGAGGGGATGCGTTTCATCGTCCACCACGCCGCGATCTCGTTCGTCGTGATGGCGATGGCGGCGGGCATGTTCGTGATGGGCTGTTTCGGACCGCTGATCGCCGTCTACGTGCGCGATTGGCTCCACGCCAAGGCCGGCGTCTTTGGGATCGTCAGCGCGATGGTCGGCACCGGCATGATGCTCGGGATGCCTGTGGTGCGCCGTCTGTCGGGACGCGTATCGAACAGCACGCTGGTGCTCGCCGGACTGGCTGGCATCGGGCTCGGCGCGTTGTTGCTTGGCGCCCTGCCATGGGTCGCGGCATCGATGCTCGCCTGCTTCACGCTGGGATTCACGTTTGCTGGCGTCATCGTCCCCGCACAGACGCTGATGCAGCGTGAAACGCCGCACGCGCTGATGGGGCGCATCTCGAGCACGACGATGTCGGTGATCTTCTTTGCGCAGCTGATTGGACTCGCGCTGTCAGGCGTGCTGGCACAGGTGCTCGGCGTTCGCGCCGTGTTCTTCCTCTGCGCCGTGCTCGCGTGGGGGCTGACGGGGGCGGGCAAGCTGCTGCTCGGGACCGAACGCCACGCCGCCGCTCTCTAGGCAGGGAGTTATACTCCTCCTGGAATTTTCCAGGAGGATTCATGACGACCACGCGTTCTGCCCGCGGGCTCGCGCTCGCGCTGGTGCTTGCCGCCGGCGCGTACGCGCCGCCTGCGTACGCACAGGGGCCGCGCAACACCGCCACACCCCAGAAGCTCGATCAGGATTACGGCGCGCGAATCAAAAAGGCGACGCCGGATCCACGGATCCTTACGGAGCTCGTCGATCACATGCCGGTGTCGGCGACGGTGCCGTCGCCGCTCAAGTTCTTCGGATACGTGCCGGGCGAGCCGGGCAACCTGACTTACCACGCGGACATCGTCCGCTACTACGAGGCACTCGAGAAGACGTCGCCGCGGGTGAAGCTTTTCCGGATCGGCAAGAGTGAAGAAGGGCGCGAGATGGTGGCGCTCGCGATTGCAGACGAAGCGACGATCAAACAGCTGGACAAATACAAGCAGATCACCGCGAAGCTGACCGATCCACGCAAGCTGGAGGAGGCGGAAGCGAAGCAGCTGATTGCGACCGGCAAGCCGGTTTATTACGCGACGGGATCGATCCACACGCCCGAAACCGGCAGCCCCGAGATGCTGATCGAACTGGCGTTCCGGCTCGCCGTCGAAGAGTCCGCGTTCATCCAGACGATCCGCAACAACGCGATCGTCGTGCTGACGCCGTCGACCGAAGTTGACGGGCGCGAGAAGGCGGTCGACAACTTCAGGTTCTCGGTGAAGAACCCCAACAAGCCGGCACCGGGGCTCGTGTACTGGGGGCAGTACGTGCAGCACGACAACAACCGCGACGGGATCGGCGTCGGCCTGAACCTGACGAAGAACATCCTCCGGAGCTTCCTCGACTGGCACCCGCAGGTCTTCCACGATCTGCACGAGTCCGTGACGCTTCTTTACGTCTCCACAGGCACGGGCCCGTACAATACTGTCGTCGATCCGATCCAGATCAACGAGTGGTGGCTGCTCGCGCAGAACGAAATGATGGAGATGGCCAAGCGGAACGTGCCGGGTGTCTGGACCTACAACTACTACGACGGCTGGGTCCCCAACTACATGTTCTGGATCGGCGTGACGCACAACTCGATCGGCCGCTTCTACGAGACGCAGAGCTTCCGCGGGCAGAACTACGCGATCGGCGGCAATCAGAGCCGCGAGTGGTATCGGCCGATCCCGACGCCGCCCGACGTGATGTGGGGACCGCGCGCGAACGTGAACATGCAGCAGAGCGCGATCCTGATCTCGATGAATAACGTGGCGAAGAACAAGGAGACGTTCCTCGAGAACTACTATCTGAAGAACAAGCACACGATCGAGCGCGGCCAGACGAAAGCGCCGTACGCGTACGTCATTCCGGCCGCGCAGCGGAAGAGGGTCGAAGCCGCGGAACTGATGAACCTGCTGCGCCGCGAAGGGGCCGAAGTGCATACCGCGAACGCGGCGTTCACGGCCGGGAACGTTGCCGTCGCGCAGGGTGATTACATCGTGCGGATGGATCAGCCCTACGGCGCGATCGTCGAGACGCTCCTTGGCGTCCAGTTCTTCTCGCCGGACAATCCGCGTCCGTACGATGACACCGGATGGGCGATCCCGCTCGTGCGCAACATAAAGGCGGCCGCCGTGGCGGACAAGTCGATCCTGCAGCAGCCGATGACGCTCGCGTCAGCCGACTTCGCCGTTCCCGGGTCGATCGCGGGCACCGGGCCGGTGATCGTCGTCGACCACACGACCGACAACACGCTGGTCACGTTCCGCTTCCGTCACGCGGCGGTGAAGATGTCGGCGGCGGAGCAGGCGTTCGAAGCGGGCGGTCACAAGTTCGCGCCGGGCGCGTTCGTGATCCAGAACGCGGACCGCGCGGCGATCGAGTCGTCCATCAAGGAACTCGGGCTCTCCGCGTGGGCGGTCGCGTCCGCTCCGAACGTGTCGATGCACGATCTCGACGCGCCGCGAATCGGCTACATCCACACCTGGACGAGCACGCAGGATGAAGGCTGGGTGCGGATGGCGCTCGACAAATTCAAGGTCCCGTACACGTACTTCGCCGACAACGTCGTGCGCCAGGGCAATCTCAAAGAGAAGTACGATGTGATCATCTTCCCGCATGCTGGCGGCAGCGGTACCGGGCTCGTTTACGGCGGCGTGCAGGGAAACGAGCCGCGTCCGTACAAGAAGTCGGACGAGACGCCGCATCTTGGGATCCAGGACTCGACCGACGATATGCGCGGCGGCCTTGGCTACGACGGCCTGCAGGAGTTGTACAAGTTCGTGCAGCAGGGGGGCGTCCTGATCACGGAGGGAGGCACGTCGACGATCTTCCCCGAGTTCAATCTCACGCAGGGAATCAGCCTCGAACAGGGAGAAGGGCTGTACGTGCGCGGCTCCGTGCTGAAAGCGCTGCTCGCTGACAAGAGCAGCCCTGTCCTTTACGGCTACGACCAGAACGCGCTGGCCGTCTACTTCAACCAGGCGCCCATCCTTTCCGTCGGCGCCGCCGGTTTCGGCCGCGGCGGCGGTCGCGGCGGCGGTGCTGTTCAGGGAGGGCCGGGCAACTTCAACATGCAGCCCAACTCGATCCCGCCAAAGCTGGCGACGCTCGACCCGCCCTCCGCTCCCGCGTCTGCTTCGCCTGAAGCGGGAGCTACGGGGGGCAGAGGCGGTCGCGGCGGCGGACGGGGCGAAGCCGGCGGCGGATTTGGCGGCGGCTTCGGCGGCCGCGGCGCTGGCGCAAATCCGAATGCGCCGCGCGTCCTGCTGTCGTTCCCGACAGATCCCAATGACATGCTGCTGTCCGGCGTGCTCGTCGGCGGCGAAAAGCTCGCCGGCCGCGCGGTCGCCGTGGACGCGCCGATCGGAAAGGGGCACGTCGTGATGTTCGCGAACCGTCCGTTCTGGCGGTGGCAGACGCAGGGGAACTTCTTCCTCGGCTTCAACGCCATCCTGAACTGGAACGATCTCGACGCCGGTCGCACTACAGCGCGCCCCGGCACTCAGCACTGACTGTCTTCATGATCACGATCTCTTTCCAGAGGAGCCGCGCGTGAAACCACGCTTCTTCGCCGCGCCCACGGCGCTGTTGTTCGTCGCCACGGCCTGGGTCTCATCCGCCTCGGCGCAGCCGGTCAGGCTGCGCTACAACTGGACCCAGGGGGACGTCCTGACGTATCGGACCGTCGTCCGCACCAACACCAGCATCGCCGGCGGCCCTGCCGGCACGAATTCGTTCGAGCAGACGATGGGGCAGACCTTGAAGGTGACGGTGGCGGCGGTCGCGCCGGATGGCACGGCCACGCTTCGGCAGGTCATCGAGGCCGTCTCGCTCGAAATGAACACGCCGGGCGGAAAGGTCGCGTACGACAGTACGAAACCGCCGGGAGCGGACGCGGACCCTCGGGTCAAATCGATGCAAAAGGCGATGGGCGCGATGGTGGGGGAAGCAATCAGCGTCATGATGGCCGCCAACGGCGCGGTGCGCCGCATCGACGGGACCGCGCGGATCGTCGACAAGTTGATGGCGGATCTGCCGCGCGACCCGATGGCAGGCAGCCTGGCGCAGAACATCAAGGCCATGCTGAGCGAGGATGCCTTGCGCAGTTCGCTCGAACAAAACTTCTCGCGGATGCCCGATGCTCCGGTGAAGCCGGGTGATACGTGGACGGCCGAGCAATCGGTCGGCGCCGATTCGGTGGGAAAGATCGTCGGCAAGTCCACGTTTACGCTGAAAGGGATCGAGGGCACCGGCGACGCGGCGATGGCGCGGATCGGCGTTACGCTCGCCTTGCGCCAGCAGAACGTACCATCGGCGGGCGCCTCGGTCGTCATGAAACTCGGCGACGGGAAGGGCGAGGGAGAGCTGCTGTTTCATGTGGCGAAGGGGCGCGTCGAGCGCAACACGATGCGGACCGATATCGCATCTTCGGCGACGATGCGCGGACCCGATGGCGGCACGGCCACGTTGCAGAACAGCACGCGGACGCAGATGACGATGGATCTGGTGAAATAGGCTCCAGGTTCAGGCTTGAGGAGGATTCGATGAAGGTTGTGGCAGTGTTTTTTGCAATGGCGCTGGCGACCGCAGCTGTATCGGCGCAGCCGAAAGACGATCCAGCGATCGCGAAGGCGCGCAGCGCCTATCAAACGGCCGCGGGATCGCAGGACGGCGCCGCACTGGCGAAGCTCTATGCGCCCGACGGCGTCGAGATGCCGCCGAACGCGCCGGCAGTCAAGGGACGAGCGGCCATCGAGGCGTACCACAAGTCGTTCGCGCAGCAGTGGATGGTTCACGGCATGACGATCACGCCGACGGAGACGAAAGTCCTCGGCGACACGGCGATCGACGTCGGGACGTACAAGCAGAGTCTGATGCCCCAGAAGGGGGGCGGCATGGTGGACGACAGAGGCAAGTACATCGTCCTCCTGAAGAAGGACGGCAGCGGCAACTGGTGGGTCACGCACGCGATTTACAACAGCGACAACCCGCCGCCCGGCGCACCGAAAAAGTAGCCCAGTTGATCGACTAAGATCGAGCGCAGATGCGCTCGATCTTCCTCGTCCTCCTCGCTTTCGCGCTCGCCCAAGTGTCCTCGCAACCCGAACGCGCCATCGTTGCGGCGATTGATGCCGGCAACGCCGACGCGCTCGCGCTGCTCGAGAAGGCCGTCAATATCAACAGCGGGACGCACAACTTCGCCGGCGTCCGCGCCGTGGGCGACCTGTTCCGCCGCGAGTTCGACGCTCTCGGATTCAAGACCGCATGGATCGATGGCGCTGCATTCAAGCGCGCGGGGCATCTTGTCGCCGATCATCCGGGCAACGGGCCGCGGACGATTCTGATCGGACATCTCGACACTGTCTTCGAGCCGGACAGTCCTTTCCAGAAGTTCCAGCGCATCGACGACAAGACCGCAACGGGGCCCGGGATCATCGATATGAAGGGTGGCGACGTCATCATCATCGCCGCACTGAAAGCGCTGAAGGCCACGGGTGCGCTCGCCGGCATGAACCTCGTGGTGGTGATGACAGGAGATGAAGAGGACGCCGGCGATCCGCAGGATGCGGCGCGCGCCGCGCTCGTGGATGCTGCGAAGGGAGCGGAATACGCGCTGGGTTTCGAGGATGGTCCCGGCGATCCAAAGTTCGCCGTCACCGCTCGCCGCGGCACGTCGTCATGGAAGCTCGATGTCACTGCAAAAACGGGACACTCGTCGCAGATTTTCCGGGACGACATCGGCTACGGCGCCAACTATGAGCTCGCGCGCATTCTCGATGGCTTCCGCCGCAAGCTTGCCGGCGAGGCGCACCTGACGTTCAATCCAAGCCTCGTGCTCGGCGGCACCGCGGCCGAAGCGGATGACGTCCTGAGCAAGGGCACGGCGTCGGGAAAGACGAACGTCATCGCGGCCCACGCCATCGCACTGGGCGATCTCCGGACGCTTTCAAAAGAACAGCTGCAGCACGCGCGCGACACGATGAAGGCGGTCGTTGCCGAGACTCCGCTCGCTCAGACGAAGGCGACGCTGACATTCGGCGACGGGTACCCATCGCTGCCGCCGACTGAAGGCAACGCGCGGCTGCTGGCGGAGTACGACCGGGCGAGCCGCGACCTCGGGTTTGGCGTCGTCGCGGCGGTGAGCCCGGATCGCGCCGGAGCGGCGGACGTGTCGTTCATTTCCGGCCAGGTGAAAAGCATCATGGACGGCATCGGCCTCATGGGACACGACGATCACTCGCCGATGGAAACCGCGGATCTCACCACGCTGCCCAGCCAGACGAAGCGCGCGGCGATCCTGCTCTACCGACTGAATCGGGCGAAGCAATGAACGTCTTCAACAATATCCTCGAGGCGATCGGCAACACGCCGCTGGTGCGCATCAACCGCATCACGAAGGACGTGCGGGGGACGGTCTACGCCAAGATCGAGACGACGAATCCCGGGAACTCGATCAAGGACCGCATGGCGGTCAAGATGATCGAGGACGCCGAGAAGAGCGGCGCGCTGAAGCCGGGCGGCACGATTATCGAGGGGACCTCCGGCAACACTGGCATGGGGCTCGCGATCGTGGCGGTGATCAAGGGCTACAAATGCGTCTTCACCACGACCGACAAACAGTCGAAGGAGAAGGCGGACGCGTTGAAGGCGTTCGGCGCCGAAGTCATCGTGTGCCCGACGAACGTCGATCCCGACGACCCGCGGTCGTACTATTCGGTGTCCTCCCGGCTCGAGCGCGAGCTGCCGAACTCGTGGAAGGCGAACCAGTACGACAATCTGTCGAACTCCGCGGCGCACTACGAGCAGACCGGCCCCGAGATCTGGGAGCAGACGGACGGCAGGATCACGCATCTCGTCGTCGGCGTCGGGACCGGCGGCACGGTCAGCGGTGTCGGCCGTTACTTGAAGGAGAAGAATCCAAAGATCAAGGTCTGGGGCATCGACACGTATGGGTCCGTGCTGAAGAAATACAAGGACACGGGCATCCTCGATAAGAACGAGATTTACCCGTACATCACGGAAGGCATCGGCGAAGACTTCCTGCCGAAGAACGTGGACTTCTCGGTCATCGATCACTTCGAGAAAGTGACCGACAAGGACGCGGCGGTAATGACGCGCCGCATCGCGCGGGAAGAGGGCATCTTCGCCGGCAACTCGGCGGGATCGGCGATCGCCGGCCTGCTGCAGCTGAAAGACAATTTCCACGACGGCGACATCATCGTCGTCATCTTCCACGACCATGGGTCGCGTTATCTCGGGAAGATGTACAACGACGACTGGATGCGTGAGAAAGGTTTCTTTGAGAAGAGCGGGATGACCGCGCGGGATCTCGTCGCGTCAGGCGTGTCGGGGGAACTGCTGTCGATCGAAGGCAGCCAGCCGGTCGCGGCCGCGGTACGGCTGATGGGGGAGCACGACTTCTCGCAGATATCCATCACGCATGAAGGACGTCTGGTCGGTTCGCTGAATGAGACGCATCTCTACGGCGAGCTCGTCAAGGATCCCGGCATCAGGACAGAGCCTGTCGAAACGATCATGCTCCCCGCGTTTCCGTTCGTGGACGTATCCACGCCGGTCGATCTCCTGTCGAAGATGATCACCCCGTCGATGCCGGCTGTGCTCGTTCGCGACTTCAAGACCGACAAGACCTTCATCATCACGCGGTCCGACATTATTCGCGTGATCGTGTAGAGGTTCGATGTCCGAGGTTCGATGTCCGATGTCCGATGTCCGATATCCGATGTTCGATGTCCGATGTTCGATGTCCGATGTCCGATGTCCGACAGCCGAGGGCCCGGGGCTAGCGCTTCGCGAGCGTGCGCTCCAGCTCGTCGAGCCGGCGATTGATGTCGACCCACCGGGACTGCTCGACGCTCAAGTCGCTCGTGAGCTGTGCCTCTTCGGCGGTCAGCCGGTCGACGTTCGCCTGCGCGGCCGCCGCCTCCTTCTTGACGCCCTCGATCATCGGGCCGAGATCCTCCTTTGGCTGGCCCGGCTCGTGCTCGCCGCCCTCCATCATCTTCTGCACGCCCTTCATCCGTTCGAAGTCGCGCTTCGCGGAGACGAGGGTGTCTCGGATCGTATCGAGCCGGCGAATCATACCGTTGATGCGACCTTCCTGCAGCTGCAGGCGGCCGACCAGAAGCTGCGCCTGCGCGTTCGATGATGCCATCTGCTCCATCGCGGCGCGCAACCCTTTGACCTCGATCAAAAGCGCCGGCAGCACATCCTCAGTCACGCTTGGCCCGCCGGAGCGGCGCTCCGCCTTGGCCGCGGCGGCGGCCGTCGCCTGGGCGGCGGCGGGGCGCCACGCGCTTCCGGCCGCGATTGCGACGAGGACCGCCGCGGTCAGCGCGGCGCCTTTCACCTGAGTCATGCGACACCTCCTGCTATTCGCACTTCAACGCGACCAGTGGATCGACCCGTGCCGCGCGGCGGGCCGGCAGATAGGCGGCGAGGTGCGCGACCGCGACCAGCACGAGGGTAGCCGTGCCGATCGCGACGGGATCCGTCGGCTTCAGGCCGAACAGCAGCGATTGGATCCCGCGGGACGACGCCCAGGCTACGGGCAATCCGATCACCACGCCCGCCGTCAGCGGCCACCGCGCACTGCGAAGCACGAGCGCGATCACGCCGCGGCGTTCGGCCCCCAGCGCCATACGGATGCCGATCTCCCTGGTCCGCCTGGCCACACTGTACGCCAGCAGTCCGTAGACGCCGACGCTCGCGAGGATCAGCGCGAGCACACCGAAGCCACCTGCGAGCGTCGCCATCATCCGCTCCTGCACCATCGTCGCCTGCACTTGCGCTGAGAGCGGCCGGACCTCAATCGGCGCGTTCGGAAACGCCGGTTGGAGCTGCTGCCGGATCGCCGAGGCCACTCGTGCGAACGCGCCAGCCGACCGGACTTCCAGCGTCGTCGAGATGTCACCGGTCAATTGCGCGTACGACACGTAGACGGTAGCGGGCGGCGCGGCACGCAGGCTGGCGGCATTCGTGTTGTTCGCGAGGCCTACGATTTCGAGATCACGCCGTGTGCCATTGATCTTTGTCGACAGGTGCTGGCCGACCGGATTCTGATTGGGAAAATAGCGCTGCGCGAACCGTTCGTTCACGACGGCAACCGCGGGGCTGTCCGCCGCATCGCGTTCCGTGAATTCCCGTCCGGACAGCAATCGAATCTGCATCGTGTCGAAGAATCGCGGGCCCGCGCCGACGAACAGCGCCGTGTCTCTCTCCGGGAGCGGCTGCCCGGCAGGTACCGCCGGCTCGCTCCAGAGCGCGCCGCTCAGCGGCGTATGCGTCGAAACGCTTGCGGCCGCAACGCCCGGCACGCGCCGAATCTCATCGAGGAGCGCGGCTGACAGCGCGGGTCCGCGTCCGTCGAGTTCCACGAGCAGCACGCCTTCCGGGTTGAACCCCGGATTGAGGTTGCGAAGATTCTGCAGCGTGCGGGCGAACAGACCCGCGCCGATGAGGAGCACCAGCGAGAGCGCCACCTGCACGGCGATCAACGACGGCAGCAGGCGCGACCGTCCGGTGTTCGTCCTGGCATCATCCTTCAACGCCGGTGCGGGCCCCGGCGCAGTCGACTGAAGCGCTGGTGCGATTCCAAGAAGAACGCCCGTCAGCACCGCGACCGCGCTCGTGAAGGCGAGAACGTGCCAGTTCGGCGTGAGATCGAAGACGACTCGGGCAGGTCCCGTGGAAATCATGTCGAGCACGAATCGGCCCGAGATCCAGGCCAGGCCGATGCCGCACGCGGCTCCCGTCAGCGAGAGCAGCGTGCTTTCAAGCAGAAGCTGGCGGATGATGCGTCCGCGACCCGCGCCGATGGCCAGGCGGACCGCAATCTCCCTCTGCCGTACCGACGCGCGCGCGAGCAGCAGGCTCGCGATATTCGCACACGCGATCAGCAGCACCAGGGCCACCGCAGCCATCAGCACTTGCAATGGCTTCACGTACATTTCCCGAAGATACGTCCTGCCGGTTCCACCGGGAACGAGAACGAATATCGCGTCCGCCATCGCCTTCCGTCGCGCCGGCGGCCAGTGCGGAGCGATCACCGTGTCCGCCGTGTGGCGCCACACCGCCGCGAGGCGGGACGTGGTTTCCGCGAGGGATGCACCGGGCGTGGGCCTCGCGAGCACGCCGAGCCAGAAGTTGCCTTTGCCAAGGAGGGGCGCAGCCGAGGGGATGACCGTCGGCAACGCCGCGGCCGCGATCGTGATGTCGGCGACCTGCCCGACGTCCGCGCCGACGAAACCCGGAGCGCTCACGCCGGCGATCGTGACCGGAACGCCATTCATAACGAGCGTCTGGCCGATGGCCTGCGGGTTCCGCGCGAATTGCCGCTCCCAGTATCCGTAACTGAGCACCGCAGCCGCAGGCGCGCCCGGCTGGTCGTCGTCTCGTCCGAGCAGTCGTCCGGCCGCTGGATTAACGCCGAGCGTTTGGTAATACCCGCCCGTGACGATCGCTCCAGGTACCCTGCTCATAGAGCCCGGAGCGCCGACCGCAAAGGCAGACGCGCTGAAGCCCGCAACCCCCGCGAACATCTCAGTGTGCTCGTCGAGTGCGCGCACGATCGCATAGGAGAAACTCTCTCCGGCGGATTTGTCTCCCGGCGCCTGCAGCGTCAACTGCAGCAGCTCCTGCGGGTTGCTGACAGGCAGCCATCGCAGCATCAGTGCGTCGATCAGGCTGAAGATGGCGGTGTTCGCACCGATGCCGAGCGCGAGCGTCAGGACGACGGTCGCGGTGAAGCCCTTGTTCCTGACGAACGTCCGCAGCGCATAACGGGCATCTCCGGCTGTTTCATCGACAAGGCGGAGACCGAGACTTTCACGCGCGGCGTCCTTGTGTTTTTCGATCGGGCCGAACTCCAGACGCGCGCGCCGCGCCGCTTCGGCCGGAGGCAGGCCGCGCCGCACGAGATCCGCCGCCCGGCTCTCCAGGTGGAACCGCATTTCCTCGCGCATTGCGTCCTCGAACGCGCGGCGCCCCGTCGCGGCGCGCCAGAACGATCGCAGCTTGTGCAGCATGACGGCTCCTCAGCTCTCCGATGGCCGCGCCTTCAGCGCCGCCGCCATCGCGGTCGCGAGCCGGTTCCAGCTCTCCGTCTCTTCCCGCAACCGGCGGCGGCCCGCGGCCGTGAGCTTGTAGTACTTGGCGCGGCGGTTGTTTTCGGAAACGCCCCACTCGGCCTCGAGCATGCCCTGGTGCTCGAGGCGGCAGAGCGCGGGATAGAGCGCTCCTTGTTCGACGAGCAGCGCGCCTTGCGTGATTTGTTCGATGCGCGCCAGCACGCCGTAACCGTGCAGCGGCCCTAGCGAGACCGATTTGAGGATGAGCACGTCGAGCGTGCCGGGAAGCAGATCAGCCTGGTCCGCCATGCGTCTCTCCTAAGTGCCTTAGGTATCATCCCGCTGCTCCCCTAACCTGTCAAGGGGAGAGATGGCTGTGCTGGAGCGGCTCATCCGTCACGCGGTACGGAAGATGCTTTTTCCCACGCTGCCGACATGTATGCCGTCATTTAGAAGGAGTTTCAGATGTTCAAACGGATGAGTGTCGTGATTTGCAGTGCCGCTGTCGCGCTGATGACCTCCGGTTATGCCACAGCGCAGACGGCGGGGTACGAAACCAAGGCGAAGGCCAAGGCGACTGCTCAGAAGACAAAGACCGTCGTCTCGGACGCCGAGATCACCGCCGCGGTCAAAACCAAGCTGCTCGCTGACAAGACGGTAGGCGGATTGAAGATCGACGTGGACACGACCGACGGCGTCGTGACGCTGAGCGGCCCCGTGCACAGCGGCACCGAGAGAGCCCAGGCGCTTCGGCTCGCGCGCAACACTAAGGGCGTGAAGAGCGTGAAGAACAAGCTCGTCATGGAGAAGACGACGGCTACGACGGGACGTACGGACAAGGACGAGAAGGTCAAGGAGGAAGCGAAGGAAAAATCGGCTGAGGCCAAACAATCTACGAAGGGTGCCGGAGAGAAGGTAAAGGAGGCGACGACCGACGCGGCCATCACTGCTGCCGTCAAGACCAAGTTCCTCGCGGACACGACCGTCGGCGGCTTGAAGATCGACGTCGACACGAATAACGGCATCGTCACGCTGACGGGGCCGGTCCGCAGCGCGGCTGAGAAGGCTGAAGCGGTTCGGATCGCGAAAGAGACGAAGGGCGTCAAGAGCGTCGTCGATAAGCTGACGATCGAACCGAAGGTATAAGGGGGACCTATTCGTCGCGGTGTACTGTCGTCGGCGAGAACGCCGGCAGGCACACCGCGACGTACTCGGCTCCCTCGGGATCCGGCGTGCTGTAGCGCACCCATTCCCCGGGTCTCGTCACGACAGCCTGCCCCGCGCGCACATCCAGCGCGCCTCCCTCGTATTCCACACGCAGCGATCCCTTCAGCACGACCGTGATCTCTTCGAACTCCGGCCGCTGCCCGGGCTCTTGCCATCCGCTCGGCGACACCATCCGCGCCACGCTGACGGACGCGTGACCGGAATTCACCCGCCCCGCGAACTCCTGTATCTGTTTTGGCTTAGTCCCGACACAGTCGATGACGGTCGGCTTCTCGATCAGTTTGGGCATCTGTGTCTTCCCATTCGAAGGATGCGAAAGAGTCGAAGGAAGTTCGAAGGAGATCGCGAGATCCTTCGGTCTTCGAAGGATCCTTTGAACGTCGAAGGTCATGCGCTCCTTCGACCTTCTTCGTCTCCTTCGACCCCTTCGAGTTTAAAAGCCGCTGCCTCCCCGGCCAGCCGGTTTAGGCGGCATCTTGTCTGCGGCAAACCGCGGTAGCGCCTCGTCGCGCATGGCGAGCTGATACAGCGTGGCGGCGACGATGACGGCGGCGTCGCGCACGTCCTGCTCAATGATCCGCTCGTACGTGTCGAGGTTCGTGTGGTGCGTGTGGCTGTTGTATTCGATCGAGTCCTGGCTGAATCCGATGCCGGGCAGCCCAGCGTTGTTGAACGACGTGCTGTCGGTACCGCCGGTCGCGCGGCTCGAGGTGGCGATCGCGCCGGCGATCTTCAGATCCTTGAATGGCGCGAAGATCTCGCGGAGAATCCTGGGCGCTTCCGGCGGACCGAAGACGGATGCGCCGCGCAGCCGGCCGGTGCCGGTATCGATATTCAGGTAGCCGTCGAACTTCGCGAACTCCGGCTGCGGCGCTTCCGCCGATCCAAAATGCGCCTTGACGTAGGCGAGCGATCCGAGCAGCCCTTCTTCCTCACCGCTCCACAGCGCGATCCGGATCGTGCGTCGCGGCTGCACGTTGAGCGCTCTCAGGATCCGCGCCGCTTCCATCATGATCGCGCAGCCGATCGCGTTGTCGGTGGCGCCGGTTGCAGAGTGCCACGAGTCGAGATGGCCGCCCGCCATCACGACTGCATCCTTCTTGTCCGTGCCGGGAATTTCCGCGACGGCGTTGTACGACGTCTTGCCCTCCGGGTACCACTTGTTGACGATCTCGGCCTCGAGCTGCACCGGCGTGCCGTCCGCCACGATCCGCGCGATGCGGCCGTAGTCCTCGTTGCGCATCACGACCGTCGGCCCCGCCTTCGTGATGTCGCGCGTGGAATTGTCGAACGCCGCGATTTGTCCGTGCGCGCGGCCGGCATCGTTGACGCGAAATGCCGCCTTGTTGGCAACGAGGAAGGCGGCGACGCGCTGATTGACCTGGGCGGTGGTGAGGCGATCGCCTGGAGTCTGGCCGCGGCCGGCGGCGCCGCCACCGCCGAATCCGCGTCCGCGTCCCTGATTTGCGCAGGCGGGGTCGTTCGCCGCAGCTTCGTCGTACCGGCAATGGACCTGTTCGTCTGTGAGGCGGCCCGGAGGGGGATCGAGGTTGACCGGCACGAACGTGTGCTTGCCGACGAGTACCGCCGCACCCGCGACCTTCGATTGGATCGAGTCGAGATACGTCGTAAGCTCCGCCTCGGTCGGACCGAGGCGCGCCGGACCGCGACCGCCGCGGCCGGCGGCCGGCGCATCGGGCGCAGGATTTGCGAGTGGCCCTTCAGGCACGACGAGATTGAACGCGTTCGCAGTGACGCGGCCGTTCGTTCCAGGCGTCCACGCCAGCGCTTCCACGACGAGCGCGTCCTTGAATGGCGCGATCGCATGAACCGAGAGACGTTCGTTGAGCCAACCCGGATAGCCGAAATCCCACGGCTCGAGCTTGCCGTTCTGCATTCCCCAGCCCGTCATCGTTTTCACCGCCCACTCGGCCGCTGCCTTGTGATTCGGCGAACCTGTGACGCGCGGCCCGTAGACGTCGGCGAGATAGTGCAGCGTCCGCATCACCTGCGAGTTGGCCGCTTCCTCTTTTCTGATCTTGTCGTTGATCTGCGGGTCCAGCGTCGTCTGCGCGACGGGCAACGCTGCCGCGCACGCAACGACCGCCGCGGCCATGAATCTTCTGCTTTTCATGCGACGCATTATATGCGGCGTAGCGCAGGTTTTCGGGCGTTGCTGACTCGCGACGCCTCACACGTGCGATCTCGCGCAGAGAACGCAGAAGAGCAGAGGGCGAAGAGCAGCCACGGAATGCACGGGATACACGGAATACACGGAAACAACAGAGTGCTGTTGCCGACACCTGCGCGGCGAAGACAAATGAATAAGCTCGCCACCTCCCTCGGCCGGCCGAAGGCGGCCGAAGGCCGGTCGCACGAACACACCGTCGTCGGCGGTCTACTTCTGCGTTCTCTGCTTCTCCGCGATCTCTGCGTGAGGCGTCTTCGCCGCGCTGCGTCGGCTATGCGCTGCACTCGCCGTCCATCACCTCCGGCGCGAACGCCGCGGATTCCCCGAGGTCGACGTAATCATCCGCGGCCGCTGTCTGTTCGGTGAGGACCTCGAGATCCGCGAGTGCTGCCTTGAGATGGGCCAGGTCCGCTCGTCGCATGAAGGCGGCCAGCTCTTCGTCGCCTTGCCGTTCCTCTCGATAAAGGGCCACGAGCCGATCGACGGCTTCGGCGCACCGCCGTGCCGGCACTTTCGCCACGATGCGACCGAAGGTCGCGCCGTCGGCTTCAGACCCGCCACCCGCCATGACGAAGTACTGCGGAACGGCTTGCGCGCCCAGGCGCCGAATACTGCCCTGAAACCCAATCGCAGCGACGTGGTGCTGGCCGCATCCATTCGGGCAGCCGCTGATCTTGATGTCCGCGCGCCCTGCGGCCGCGGTGATGTCGGTCCGCTCGCGCAGGTGATCGCCGAGCAGGCGCCCGAGACCTCGCGACTGCGTCACCGCGAGACGGCATGTCTCGGCGCCGGGGCAGCTCACGACGTCGGCAATCGTCTCGGCGCCGCCAAGCCCGAGCCCCGCGGCGCACAACGCGCCGTAGAGATCTTCGGCCCCGCCAGCGGAGACCCACCGGAAGACGGCGTTCTGTTCGGTGCTGACGCGGATGGTGCCGTCCGAGTACGCGGCGGCGAGATCCGCGAGGATCCGGAACTGGGCAGCGGTCAGATCGCCAAGCGGGATCGTCACAGTGGCGGTGACGAAGCCATCCTGCTTCTGCCGGCGCAGGTTCGTCCGAGACCACCGCTCGAACCCGTCGCGCAGCGCGCCGGTCCACGGACGAATGCCCGGTCCCCGCAGCTCCGCCGCGGCCGCGCGCTTCGCGATGTCAGCCTTCGTGGGCGGTCGGCGGGCCGGCCAGCCAGGCGCCTCTTCGAGCGGCGGTTGATCGGCGTCGAACGGAAACGCCGGGCGGAGAGCGGATTGCACCGCCGCGAGCGCACGCTGGTACTCACTGAGCCAGCGCTCCCACCCGAGACTCTTGATCAGGAACTTCAGGCGGTTGCGCTGCTTGTGTTTGTAGTCGCCGAATTCAGCAAAAACGCGGAGCACCGCCTCGGACACGTCGAGGATCTCGGCAGCCGGCAGGAAATCGTGCAGCGGCGATCCCGACCGCGGGAAGATCGAGGTGCCGCCGGCGACGGTGATGCGGAATCCGTGCGTCCCATCCGCCGCGATGACGGCGCGGAATCCGAGGTCGTTGATGCCCGTGCGCGTGTGATCGTGGGGGCATCCCTCGAAGCCGATCTTGAACTTCCGCGGCAGCGTCGAGCTGAGCGGATGGCGCAGGAGGTGCCGCGTCAGGGCTTCCGCGTACGGCGTCACGTCGAACACTTCGTCGGCCGCAACGCCAGCGTACGGGCACGCCGTGATATTGCGAACCGAATTGCCGCAAGCTTCCCTCGTCGTCAGGCCGGCCGTTGCCAGCGCGCGCATCGCCGGCTCGACATCGTGCAGCCGCATGAAATGGAACTGCACGTTCTGACGCGTGGTGATGTGGCCGAAGCCGCGTGAATACCGGTCGGCGACGTCGGCGAGCGCCTCTAGCTGCGCGCCAGTGAGGACGCCCTGCGGCATTTTCACCCGCAGCATCTGGGCGTCTTCCGCCTGCCGCTGGCCGTAGGTTCCACGCACGAGACGAAACGCCCGCCACTGATCGGGACCGATCTCGCCGCGTTCAAACTGCGCGAGCACGGACGCGAACTCATCGATGTCCGCCTCGTTGGCGAAACTCAGTCGTGCACGGCCATAAGTCTTCGGATCATCAACTATCGACATCTGGCTTCTCCCACCGCTTGTCACGTCACGTTTTCACGCAGAGGCCGCAGAGCGCGCAGAGGAAATTTGGTTATCATCCTCTGCGAGCTCGGCGTTCTCCGCGTGAGTACGTCCGTGACGGCCGGTACTAGTACTTCGGTTGCGTCGGATCTACACGGTCGATCCACGCGAGGATGCCGCCGCTCAGGTTTTGCACCCGCGTGAATCCGCGATCGAGCAGCTGGCGCACGGCCTTCGCGCTGCGGCCGCCCATCTTGCAATGAACGACGATGTCCGGGGCATCGGCGCCTGTCGGCAGCTCCGCGAGCCGTTTCGGCAGCTCGCCGAGCGGGATCAGCGTCGAACCGGCAATGCGGCAGATCTGGAATTCGTTCGGCTCGCGCACATCGAGCACGAAGACGTTGTCCTTGTTATCGAGCCGCGCTTTGAGCTCCTCGACTGTCGTTTCGGGAACTGCGGGCGCCGCGCCCGCCGCCGGCGCGACGCCGCAGAACTGGTCGTAGTCGATCAGCGCCGTCACCGTCGGCCGATCTCCGCAGACCGGGCACGCCGGATCGCGACGCAGCTTCAACTCGCGGAAGCGCATCGTCAAGGCGTCGTACAGAAGGAGGCGGCCGACGAGCGGCTGGCCCACGCCGAGAATCAGCTTGATCGCTTCGGTCGCCTGGATCGTTCCGATGACTCCCGGCAGAACGCCAAGCACGCCGCCTTCGGCACAGCTCGGCACAAGCCCGGGTGGCGGCGGCTCGGGATAGAGGCAGCGATAGCAGGGCCCCCCGGGGGCCGCAAACACCGATGCCTGTCCCTCGAACCGGAAGATGCTGCCGTAGGCGTTCGGCTTGCCGAGCAGGACGCACGCGTCGTTGACGAGATACCGCGTCGGGAAGTTGTCGGTTCCGTCGAGGATGACGTCGTAGTCGCGAAACAGGTCGAGCGCGTTCTTCGACGTGAGCGACGTTTCGTAGGTGTCGATCCGGATCTCGGGATTGATCGCATGCAGACGATCTCGCGCCGACTGCAGCTTCGGCCGGCCGACATCCGGCGTGCCGTGAAGGATCTGACGATGCAGGTTGCTGAAGTCGACGGCATCGAAATCTACGATCCCCAGACGACCGACGCCGGCGGCGGCAAGATACAGCGCGGCGGGCGATCCGAGGCCCCCCGCTCCTATGCAGAGGACGCTCGCGGACTTCAGGCGGCGCTGACCGTCCACGCCGACTTCCGGCATGATCAGGTGCCGGCTGTATCGCTTGATTTCATCGGGGGACAGTTCTGGCGCCGTCACCGTGTCGCCGACGGGCGCGCCGCCCGCGACCGAGGGGACGATGCTGATGACGTCACCGGCTTTGAGCGGCGTCTCCTCGCGCTGCAGATAACGGATGTCTTCGTCATTCACATACACATTGACGAAGCTGCGCAGGCGTCCCTCGGGCGTGAAGAGATGCTGGCGGAGATCGGCGAACTTCGACGTCAGATCCGCGAGCGCTTCGCCGATCGTGCCGCCGGCCGCTTCGACGGCGTCCTGCTTGCCGGTGTAGGCGCGCAGGGGAGTGGGAATCAGGATGCGGGTCATGTCTCTGGTCTCCTCTTCGAAGGCCGAACGATCGGCGCGTAACCGCCACGATCGGAGCGCGCCCGGTTCTCCCGCGGCAACGGCGACGATCACGTAGCTCAAGTTCGGCCACGCGTGATCGAGGTCGTACTGCGACGGCTCCGCCGGATGGTCCGGATGCGAATGATAAAAGCCGACGAGCTCAGTGCCGCGTTCGGTCGCGGCGCGTTCCGCCGCGCGATAGTCGGCAGGACTGATCAGAAAGCGGCGGCGCGGGCCTTCAGCGGTGACGTTATCGAGAGGACGCGCCTCGATGACGTCGGTGCGGTTCCCGTCGACGGAGCCAATCAACGCGCCGCAGCACTCGTACGGGTACGTAGACGCGCCGTGCGCACGAATCGTTTCGACGGCGGACGGGCTCAGGCGGATCACTGCCACGCTTGCCCTCCATCCCAGAAATCTTCCGACAGGTAGCGCGTGCCGCTGTCCGCGAAGACCGTCACGATCACCGCGTCAGGCGCGGTCGCAGCGACCCTCAGGACGGCAGCCAGCGCCGCTCCGCTCGACACGCCGACGAGCAGCCCATGCTCCGCCGTCAGCCGCCGTGTCATCTCCTGCGCCTCTTCCGTCGAAATCCGCACATCTTCGTCGGCGAGAGACGCGTCGTAAATGCCCGGCACGATCGAAGATGCCATGTGCTTCAGCCCTTCGACCGCGTGCAGTGGGCTGTCGGGTTGAACGGAGAACGTTCGCAGTGCGGGATTCAGCTCGCGCAGTCCGCGCACTGTGCCGACGAACGTGCCACTGGTGCCGAGACCCGCGACGAAGTGCGTAATCCGTCCACCGGTCTGCGCCCAGATCTCGCGCGCCGTCGTCTCATAATGCGCGCGCCAGTTCTCAGCGTTGTTGTACTGATCCGGGTAGAAGAGCGACGGATCCTGCGCATGCAGCCGGCGCGCTTCGCGAATGGCACCGTCGGAGCCTTCCATCGGATCCGTGAGGATGACATCAGCGCCGTAGGCTCGGAGCGTGCGCAGCCGCTCGCGGGTCACGTTTGCCGGAACGCACAACCGTACGTGGTATCCCAGCGCCGCGCCGAGCATCGCGTATGCGATGCCCGTGTTGCCGGACGTCGCGTCGAGGATCGTGCCGCCTGGTTTGAGCGCGCCGGTACGCTCGCCAGCTGCGATCATCCGCGCCGCCGCGCGATCCTTCACCGACCCGCCGGGATTCTGCCATTCAGCCTTGGCATAGATCTCGACACCGGACGCAGTAACGCCCTCCAACCCGGTGAGCCGAAGCAGCGGCGTATTCCCAATCAGGTCGATCAGGTTCATCGGGCGACCTCGCCGGCCACATCCGCCTTCACGAGCGCCGTGCGGACGTTCACCACGTCGCCGATGACGAGCGTTCCCGCCGCGTCGCGCTCGCGAGGGCCTTGGTTGCGCGCGAGCGCGTCAATCGTGCCGGTCCAGGTGTACTCGTCGCGGCATGAAGCGTTGAAGATCAGGGCCGCCGGCGTAGCGGCGGACCAGCCTCTCGCCACCAGCGCTTCAGCGATGTCTCGTTGCGTGCCGACCGCCATGAGCAGCACGAGCGTCATCGTCCCCGGCTGGATCGACGCAATCACGCGAGCGTAGGACGCGGGCGCATGACCTGCGATCACCGTGAACGCCGACACGGTTCCGCGGTGCGTCACCGGAATGCCGGCGAGTGCCGGGGCTGCGATCGCCGAACTGACGCCCGGAATCACTTCGAACGGAACACCCGCGGCACGCAGCGCCAGCGCCTCCTCGCCGCCACGCCCGAACACGAACGGATCCCCCCCTTTCAGCCGCACCACGCGCTGACCGCGGCGTGCTGCACGGATCATGAGCGCGTGAATGGTCTCCTGACGAACACTCGGGCGGCCGGCTCGCTTGCCGACGGAAAACCGTCTCGCCCGCCGCGCCAGCCGGACGACGTCGGAACCGACAAGCGCATCGAACAGCACCAAATCCGCGCGACGGAGACGCGCCAGCGCCGCACGCGTCAGCAGGGCCGGATCGCCGGGCCCGGCGCCCACCAGTGAGACGAAACCGCCGCCGGCGACGTTCATGGATACAGTCCTTTCAGCGCGTCGATTAATTGCGGCCGGCGCTCGGACATCGGCACGCCGGCACGCTTCCATTCGGCTCGCATGTCGCGGGCGCATGTGGACCAGCGCTCGAGATCTGAAGGCAGAACCGCATCGATCGCTTCGCGCAGCACGCCCGCGAGCGCAGGCGCCGCGCCCGCCGTCGAGATCGCAATCGTGACCCCCGCCCGTCGCACCACCCCGCCCAGGTAGGCCGAGGCATTCGCCGGATCGTCGACGGCATTCACGAACACCCGCCGGCATTCGGCCTCACGCGCGACTGCCGCATTCACTTCCGGTGTCGCGGCAGCGACGACGAGCCACGTGCCATCCAGGTCCGACGGCGCGAACCTCCGTGCCTCGATTCGGATGCCCGGTCGCATGACGGATGGATGCACGTCCGGCGCGACGACGGTGATGTCCGCGCCGGCGCGGCACAGCGCGTCGAGCTTCGACGCGGCGACGACGCCAGCGCCCACCACGAGAACGCGACGTCCCGCCAGTTTCAGAAATGTCGGCAACAGGTCCATAAAAACAAAAAGGCCCGGAAGTCTTTCGACTCCGGGCCTTGAAACTCTGCGTCTGGAACTGGTTTAGCGGTTCCTCTCGTCGCATGCGCGCACAGCGGCCCGGTTGTCGATGGTCCGACAACAACAGGGGCAGGCGAACAGGGCGACGAAGCTCACGCCTTTCACTCTAGCACTACTCCTCTATCTTGTGCGCCACATCGTGGAGGGTGTCTCCGACCTTCCGGCGCGCCTTTCCGACTCCCTCTTCCACGTCGCCGGCGGCCTGGTCTGCGATCCCCTCGTCGCGGAGATTCGGGTCGTTTGTCGCGTTGCCGACCTGCTCTTTGATGTTTCCCTTAATCTTGTCGATTTTTCCCTCGCGCTCGTTGCGGTTCATGTCGGGACCTCCGAAGGTCTACTACTTTCAAGATGCGGTGCGTCAGCCGTATCCGACCTCAGCCCTATCGCCCCTATCGGAAGAGCCCTATGGGAAGAGAAGATACGGCGCGCAGACTTGCGTTAATTCCTACCCTTTGCTATTGTTAGAAGGTTCTGGTCGGCGCTAGGACACCCTATCTAGAGCCGAATCTCACGACAGGCACCGGTTCGTAACCCGGGCCTCGCATTGCACCCGAACGGGTGCGGCAACTTAAACCGAATAGGGTAAGTCAGTTCCAGGTGCCGGGCCGCGATCGCGGCTCCCTAGGCCTGGAACAACAAAACCTGTGAAAAAGGGCGTGCCCTTTTGGGCGGCGTCGCTTTTCGCTGTGTCTTTTTTGACGGAGTACCTGTGCCGACGATCAGCCAGCTTGTGCGCAAGGGGCGCGAAAAGGTCCTCACGAAGACCAAGAGCCCGGCGCTGCAGAACAGCCCGCAGAAGCGCGGCGTCTGCGTTCGCGTGTTCACGCAGACCCCGAAGAAGCCGAACTCGGCGCTGCGCAAGGTCGCGCGCGTCCGCCTCACCAACGGGATCGAGGTCACCACCTACATCCCGGGCGTCGGCCACAACCTGCAGGAGCACTCGCTGGTTCTCATCCGCGGCGGCCGCGTCAAGGATCTGCCGGGCGTCCGCTACCACGTCGTCCGCGGCACGCTCGACGCCGTCGGCGTGCAGGGAAGGAAACAGGGCCGTTCGAAGTACGGCGCAAAGAGACCCAAGTCGTAGGCAGTTTCCAGTTTCGAGCTGGAAACAGGGAACGGGTAACGCAACTGGTAACTGGCAACTGGCAACTGGCAACTGGCAACTGGTAACTGAGATATGCCGAGACGTAGAGAAATCCCCAAACGTGAAGTTCCGCCCGACCCGATTTACAGCAGCTCGCTGGTCACGAAGTTCATCAGCACGCTGATGAGCGACGGC
>WNGB01002499.1_pt1 | contig 37743 bp, 39 predicted proteins | sample 5400681 | NCBI WGS metagenome assembly WNGB01 (sample SAMN13153367, study PRJNA577476) | soil metagenome | isolation source: 115 cm soil or saprolite under grassland replicate 2 | place: USA:California | collected 2016-06-15 | reverse complement strand
AAAGCCATCATTCATGCCGGGCATGACCTCCTGTCGTGCAGGATCCCGAGTCACGCACCAGGCACATCGTCGCGCACCGATTACAGGATGCAGTGGAGACGCGAATGAAGATCGCTCCCCTTCGGTCCGCCGGATCCCGTGACACGGGACCTGCAGAGCTGGACTTTCCGCTTCCGGAGACAGACCCTTCCCTGCGGCCTATGCATCGCGAATGCGTTCTGAGGGGATGTTCGTACCGGAGCCGTTTCCTGTTTGCCGCGGGATGGGCCCTTGCCGCGCTCTTCCTGCTCACAGCACTTGCCGTTGGTCTCCAGAGCGCACGTTCGCAGGAAGCCTTGCTGAAGGAGAATGCGTACCTGTACCAGCAGATCGAAGCCCAACGCGAGCAGAGGGTGACGCGATCTCCCGCTCCCGATCCTGCCGAAAAGGAACCGGTGGCGGCGTCCGCTCCGCCTCCTCCACCCACCGCGGCGGCGGCTCCTATACCCAGGAAAACCCTGCCGCCGAAGGCCTCCACCGAGCTGCCTCGGGTTCCAGACTCTGAAAAATGGTGGAATCGTCCCTGAGTCGATAGCCCGCCACGCCTGCCCCCGGCCTCGCCAACAGAGCAACCCGCTTCGACCGACATGCCGTTCCGCCGCATGCCATCACCGGCTCGGTGAGCTGATGACGGTTCTGCTAGACTCGCGCCAGCCTGCAAGGAGGGCTCATAGGATGGACCCGACCCGCTGGCCCGCGCGCCTCGTACTCTCCCGCGCCCGGCGCGCAGACCGTCTGCGGGAAGGCTCAGTGATTGAGCGGCGCACGTTCCTCGCTGGCGGTGGGGCCATGCTCCTTGTTATGCCACTCACGGCCGAGGCCCAGCAGCAGACTGGGAAGCTCCCGCGAATCGGCTGGTTAACGAGCAGTGTTGTCCATTCAAGAAACGTCGATGCGTTCCGGGAAGGGATGGGTGCGCTCGGCTATCGCGACGTTAGCATCGAGTTCCGGGCGGCGGCGGGGCAGATGGATCGGCTCCCGGCCCTCGCCGCTGAGCTGCTGGCGCTCAACGTCGAGGTTATCGTCACTGACGGCGGCCCGGCGGCCGTGGCCGCCAAGCATGCTACCGCGACGATCCCCATCGTCATCGGTGCGACCGCAGGTGACGTAGTGCAGCAGGGATTGGTGACGAGTCTGGCCCGCCCTGGCGCGAATGTCACGGGCTTTACACTTTCCACGGGCGTCGAGCTCTACGGCAAGCGATTGGAGCTGCTGCGCGGGGCGCTGCCTAACCTCACCCGAGTAGCTGTCTTGTGGAATTCACGCAATGAGGTGAGTCGTCCGGCGCTGGAGGGTCTCGAGAGAGCCGCCAAAATGCTAGCGCTTCGCCTTGACGTGATCGAAACGCGAGATGCCGAGGAAATCGAGCGGGCCTTCAGCGGCGCGCGCCGGAGTCGCGCCGCGGCAATGCTCACGATCGCCGACGCGTTTCTGTGGAGTGAGCGGGCCCGCATTGTGGCCGTGGCGGCCCGGCATCGCCTTCCCAGCATGTATCCAGAGGAAGAGTTCGTCGAAGCGGGCGGCCTCATGGCCTATGGCCCGCACGTCCCCGACAACTTCCGACGCGCCGCCACGTACGTGGACAAGATACTGAGAGGTGCCAATCCCGCGGATTTGCCCGTCGAGCAGCCGGCGAAGTACAAATTGGTGATCAACCTCAAGACCGCCAAGGCCCTCGGCCTGACAATCCCGCCGACGTTACTGAGCCGGGCGGATGAGGTGATTCAGTGATCTCCAGGCTCGGCTGGGCCCCGTCCCCGGGAAAGTCAGTGCCCCCGTGCCAGGCTCAGGTGCTCAGGCGGCGCGCCGAGCCCTCTGAGGTGTCACGACGAGGCGGTCTTCGATCCGGTAGCTGTCCTCCGTCAGGAATGCCGCCTCGAGTTTCACGAACTCGAGTACGCCCTCCCGGAGGATGGGAGTCGGGACCATACCTGTGAGCATGATGACCGCCTGGGGGTAACGCCCAAAGGGCACGCGGACCGTGAGCATGATGGGAAGACGCGCGAGTGAGGGCTCGGCCACCAATGCGTCCGAGAAGCGTGCCTGCAGCGCGATCGCCTCGTCCTCCCGCCTCCGTTTGATGGCATACAGCGTGAATACAAACCCAGTAACAGCCAGCGAGGCGATGACGAACACGAGCGCAAAAACCAAGAGGCTCCGCTCACTCTCGGCAACTGGTCCAGGAGACATTGACTGCGGCCAAGCGACCTCGACCACTGCCAACAGCACGAACAATCCGGCCAAGCCGGACCGAATGAGTCCCCGAAATGATCTCATTTCCGATATCCTTGCATGAGCAGCGTGCATCGGATGTGCCACGAGGTCGCAAGGCAGATCGGTCAATGTTCTCGACAGTTGGGGCGAGCAAGTATCGACAAGGTCAAGAAAAACGTAGGCGCAATCCGCGCCGGCGTGTAGAAATTTCCTCCTTCAGGCCGAGCGTCCTGGCGTAAAAGCACGGCACGTAGGTTGCTAACGCTCAGGGGGGCGGGGCTGGGACCACACAGATCGCAAACCGCCACGAATCGCAGGAGGGCAGCGATGCACATACGCGTGGAACGAAAGGATGGAGCGATCATCACGATCGAGGTGGTTGGGGACCGGCGTGTCGATCAAGTCGGGCTGCACGGTCTCGCGGGTCCAGGCATGCAGCACGTGTTCACGCAGGAAGGCTACTACGACCACTCGGAGGCGAAGACCACTGCCCCGCCTTCCAGCGAAGAGCGCCGCCTCGATGTAGGTCCCTCCGAAGGGGCCGCCTGCGTCCCGTGAGTCCCGGGCGCTGACAAGTCATCGACGTGCTCAGTCATGCCTCGCGAAGGCCCCGGTCCAATCGGCATCTGCGCCGGGGCGTGCAGGTCCTCCGTGACGTCGCAGGTACCGCCGCGCGGTGGCTGTCCCGACAGGAGGCCGCCGTGCTCGTGGCGGTGCTGGTGGTCCTGCTCGCGGTATTCGGCTTCGTCAAGATCGCGGAAGAGCTGGGCGAAGGCGAGCTGGCGAAGCTCGACGAGTGGCTCCTGCTGCTTTTCAGGGTGCCCGGACAGCCTCATGTCCCCATCGGGCCGCCGTGGCTGGTGGAGGCCGCCCAGGACATCACGGTGCTCGGCGGGCGCACCATGCTGATCGCCGTCACGGTGCTCACCACGGGCTACCTCGCCCTCGAGCGGAAATACGGGGCGATGTGGCTGGTGCTGGTTGCGGTAGGCAGTGGTGGAATGCTGAGCACGGCGATGAAGCAGCTATTCGCTCGCGGCCGACCCGACCTCGTCCCCCATCTCGTCGCCGTGACCTCTCCGAGCTTTCCCAGCGGTCACTCCATGCTGGCCGCCATCATGTATCTCACCTTGGGGGCCCTGCTCGCCCGCTTTGCGACGAGGCGCCGGACGAAGGCGTACCTGCTTTCCGTGGCGCTCTTCGCCACGTTCGTGGTGGGCGGCAGCCGCGTCTATCTCGGGGTTCACTACCCGAGCGACGTGATGGCCGGCTGGTGCGCCGGCCTGGTGTGGGCCCTGATCTGCTGGCTCGCGGCCCGGTATCTGCAGTATCGCGGCACCGTCGATAGAACCGGCCGAGTCTGAACTCCCGCGGAGCTCCTCTGTGGATGATCACGTTTAGCGGTCTCTTCAGGGGATCCTCGTCGGCCGAGTCCATCAGGTAGTCTTCTGCGTTCACGCTCCTTCGCAAAAAGGCGCCTCCGCTTTGGAGAGACTCGCTCGCGAGAGAACGCGACCGGAGCCACGATGTAAGGAGCTGCGGACGGAGGCAAAGTTGTGGCGTGCGTCTATGATCCGACTGTGGGGGCCCTTCAGCGCCTCGCCAAGGCGCTCGGCGTGCCGGTCACGAGGCTGCTGGAGTAGGCCGACACAAGGAGGAGGACGATGGCTCGAAAGAAATCTCGGGGGGTGCCTCGCAAGCTCGCAGACACGGATGTGCAGATCCAGAGTCTCTGGCACAACATCTCCGAACAATGTGTTTCGATCGCCTCCAGCATCGACACGACCCCGACCGGGATCATCCCGCATGAGATGCGCAACCGATGGCTTCGGGAGTTGCGTAAGACAGGTGTCGCGCTGGGCTTACTGGTCGAGCGGCTCGCCGGGTCTACGGGCGAGGCCTATCGCCCCCAAGCGGCCGGGTCGGTGACCGACGAGGAGATCTCCTTGCGGGCGGCGCATAGCGTACTTCAGAGTCTCGCGCCGTATCCGCGGGCGCAGCGAATCGCGCTCCTGCCGAACGTCGTGCGTGTGTTGCTGGCGACGTTTCTCGAGGATCTGGGGGCCGGGCGGGCGACATGACATGACCATCACAGGGTTCCCACACGATGGATAGACGGACAGCGCCCCCGGCGTGCTGTGAGCACGCCGAGGGCTGGCGCATTTCCCTCACCGACCAAGGTGGAGACAAATGGCCAAGAAAAGCGTACCAGCCGTCCGTTCGGTCCCTGCCTACCGCTTTCGCAGCTCGCGGACGTAGATCGTATCGGCCGACACGGTGTTCGCTTTGATCTCGTCTGCGTAAATCACCGAGGCCACAACCTCCGGCGCCCGGATGTTGCCTCGAGCGTCATTGACCTTCACGCCCCGGGTCTGATGGACGATCCCAATTACCTCATCAGCCTCGATCTTGTTCGCATAGATGGTAGAGGCCCGAACCTGACGTGCGGTGATCTCGTCGGCCTGTACCGTGCTCGGGGCCACTGTGGGTTGGCCTGGGACCACCACCGCGCTTCCTGGTGGTGCGTAAATGACGCCTGGGGAATCATTGCCGCCTTCGATCCGAACATGATTGGCCCAAACCAAGCCGGCGGGAACTGCAAGCGACATCAAGCCGACGAGGAGAGTGCCCGTCCATGCCTTGTTCCATCTCATCATTGATCCTCCTTGGGTGGGGCCGGAGGCCTTTGATGATCACTCCCGCCCCAGTATTAGAAAACAACCCCCATCTTCGATGTGAGCATCGAGCATGCCAGCGTGGGCACGGCTTCCGCTATTCGACACAGAATGCGCCCTTGCGAGTCGACGAACCGAAAGATGGGAAGAAAGACCATGGCTGAAGTGTGGCGCTTCAGCTCACGCAAAGGAGAGTCTTCCTGGTCCAATGAAAAAACTACGGCGGAGAGATGACCCGAACCGTCCCAGATGACGCGACGGGGACCGCCAGAAAACTCATTGATGAGATTACGCGCTGGAAATATCTGGTCCAGCACTGAGGCAGCCCACGTCGGTCACCGCAAACGCAGCCAACAAGCCGGTGCCATCCGAGGACGCGGCAAAGATCGCACTTCCTGCCGAATTGACCTCTTCGCGTGCGCAAGAGGCTGTCGAAGGGGTTGTGCTGCTCGCCAAGTAGCTGACGTGAATGGTGAGCCGTGGTGGGATCGAACCACCGACCCCCTGATTAAAAGTCAGGTGCTCTGCCAACTGAGCTAACGGCTCACAGTCCCATCATAACCGGGAGGACGGTGCTCCCGGCGCCTCTTAGTGCGGGGGCAGCGACGAGCGGAGACTCGGAATCCAGCGCGTGAGCGTCGAGTCGTTCACGAGGATGGTCTCGTCGCGCACCGGCCCTGTCGATACGAGGGAGATGCCCACGCCGCAGAGCTCCGAGAGCCGTGCCAGGTACTCGCGCGCCTTGGTGGGCAGGTCCTCGTAGTCGCGCATTCCCGCGGTGGACGTCCGCCAGCCCGAGAGCTCCTCGTAGACGGGCTCGGCCTCGTGCCAGATGCGCTCCTCCTCGGGAAAGTCCGTGAGCACCTCGTCGTCGTACTTGTACCCGACGCAGATCTTCACCGTGTCGCAGGAGTCGAGCACGTCAAGCTTGGTGATGGCGAGCGTGTCGAGTCCATTGATGCGCGTGGCATAGCGCAGGCCGATGGCGTCGACCCAACCGCAGCGCCGCGGCCGTCCGGTCACGGAGCCGAACTCGTTGCCGCGGGCCCGTAGGAGGTCGGCGATCTCCCCGCTGAGTTCGGTGGGGAACGGGCCACCGCCCACGCGGGTGCAGTACGCCTTGGAGATGCCGATGACCCCGTTGATCCTCGTCGGCGGCACGCCCGATCCGGTGCAGGCACCGCCCGCCGTCGTGCTCGACGACGTGATGAATGGATACGTGCCGTGATCGAGGTCGAGCATGGTCCCCTGCGCCCCCTCGAAGAGCACGGAGGAGCCCGCCTCCATCCACTTGTGGATGAGGAGCGCGGTATCCGTGATATAGGGCGCGAGCCACCCAGCATAGCGCAGGTAGGCGCTCAGGATACCCTCCACGGTGAAGCTCTCCGCGTCGTAGATCTCGCGAAGCAGCCGGTTCTTCTGGGCCACGTTGTATTCGAGCTTCTCGCGCAGCAGCCGCTCGTCGAGGAGATCGGCCATGCGGATGCCCACCCGGGCCGTCTTGTCCGCATAGGCGGGGCCCACCCCCTTGCCCGTGGTGCCGATGCGGTGCTTGCCCGCCTTGGACTCGCTCGCGCGATCGAGGGCGGGGTGGTAGGGCATGATCACGTGCGCGTTCTTCGAGATATAGAGGTTGCCGTCGAGGGAGACGCCGCGCTGGACGAGCGACTCCATCTCGTCGATGAGCGACGCCGGGTTGACCACCACCCACCACCACGGTGTGGCCGGCATTGTTGCCGCCCTGGTAACGCACGATCACGTCGAAGTGCGGCGTGATCACGTCCACCACCTTGCCCTTGCCCTCGTCGCCCCACTGGGCGCCCACGATCACGATATTTGGCATGACCTCTACCTCCTGCGTCCGGTTTCTGGAAAGATCCGCCCGGGATCGGTCAGGATGTCGGCCGCGGGCAGGCGCCGCTCCGCCGCCGCCCCGTCCAGCGCGATGATCCTCACCTGCTCCGCGTCCGCGCCAGGCTCGCCGATCACGAGCGCCCACCGGGCGCGCTGCTCGCGCGCATAGGCGAGCGAATCGTCGAGACCGCGGCTCAGGATGTCCCGCGCCACCGCCGCCCCCCCGTCGCGGAGCCGGCGTGAGAGCGCGAGGGCCCGGGTCTTGTCGGCCGTGAAGTCGATGATGAAGAAGTCCGGACCCGGCGGCGGCACGGCCGCGCCCTGGCCTTCCATGGCCAGGAGCACGCGACCCACCTCGAAGGCGAAGCCGGTCGCCGGGCAATCATAGCCGAAGCGGGCCAGCATGTGGTCGTAGCGCCCGCCGCCGGCCAGGGGCGCCCCCAGCCCTGACACATACGCTTCGAAGTGGACACCCGAGTAGTAGTCGAATCCGCTCACCTCGCCGAGATCGAGCAGGACAGAGTCGGCGAGGCCATACAGCGTGAGGAGCCGGTACACCTCGGACAGGTTCTTGAGCGCCGCCTCCGAGCGCGGATTCTTGACGAGCCGCTCCGCGCGATCGAGGACGTCGGCGCGTCCATAGAGCACAGGGAGCGCGAGCAGGAGCTCGCCCACCGCCGCGGGCGCTCCCAGTCCGGTCACGATGCGCTCCAGAGCCGAGATGTCCTTCCTGCCCAGGGTCGAGCGGAGCTCACCGGCCGTGGCCTCGTCGAGACCCAGATCTTCGAGAATGCCGCGGAAGAAGTCCGTCTGGCCGACATCGAGCTGGAAGCGCTCCAGCCCGAGGGCGCGCAGCCCCTCCACCGTCATGGCGATGAGCTCGGCGTCACCTTCGGGATTGGGCAGGCCCACCAGCTCCACGCCCGCCTGGTAGAACTCGCGGTAGCGCCCCACATGAGGCTCGTCGTAGCGGAAGACGTTGGTCACGTAGGCCAGGCGCAGCGGCTTGGGCTCCTCGCGCATGCGCGTGGCCACGATGCGGGCGATCTGCGGCGTGACGTCCGCGCGCAGGGTGAGAAGCCGCCCGCTCTCGCGGTCCACCATCTTGAACATCCGCTCCTGGAGCTCCTGGTCCGTTCCCTGCGAGAGCACATCGAAGTACTCGTAGGCCGGGGTGACGATCTCGCGGTAGCCCCACTTGCGGAAGACGCTCCAGAGCTCCGCTTCGACGCGCCGCTTCTGGGCGGCCTCGTCGGGCAGGTAGATCTTGGCCCCTTTGGGCAGTTGGGTCTGCTGCACCTTGCGCTGCATGGCGGGGTTCGCGCCCTACCGCCCCGCCAGCGCGGTGTCGAGGTGGACGAGGGTGTTCATGCGGTGCAGCGCCGTCCAGTCGTCGCGAAACTCGAGCTCGGAGATGCCGGTGGGCGCCGAGTGCAGCGACCAGATCCGGTCGAGCCCGAGGCCGAGCACTTCGAGAATCAGGATGCGGACGGGGATGCCGTGGGCGACCAGGCATACGACCGCGTCTTTGTGCCCCGCGCGCAGCCGCTCGAGTCCACCGAGCACCCGCTCGCGCACATGGGCGAGGGTCTCGGCCCCCGGCGGCGAAACCAGGTGCGGCGTCTTGACCCAGCCTTCGAAGAGCGCGGTGTCGCGCGCGCGCGCCTCGTCGAGGGTCAGCCCTTCCCACTCGCCGAAGCCCAGCTCCCGGAAGGCCGGATCCGTCTCGACTTCGAGGCCATGCGGAGACGCGATGGCGGCGGCCGTGTCGCGGGCCCGCAGGAGCGGGCTCGAGTAGACGGCGGCGAAGACGTGTTCCTTGAGCTCCCGGGCGGCCGCCTCCGCCTGCTGGAGGCCCGTCGTGGATAGGGGAATGTCGGTCCAGCCCTGGTACCGGCGCTCCCGGTTCCAGGCCGTTTCCGCGTGACGTAGGAGCAAGAGTCTCAGCGACATGGCCAAGCCGCTATCCTACCGCGACTACCCCCGCTCGGCGAACACCTTCTGGGCGGCCCCGAGTGAGGCGCCGAAGTCCACGGGCTGGCCCAGCTCGTGGAGCACCTGCTCGAGAGCGGCCAGCGCGTTGGTGATATCGAAGTCGCCGACATAGCCCATATGACCGATGCGGAAGATCTTGCCCTTCGTCGGGCCGCGCCCGCCATCGATCGTGATGTTGTGCGAGGTCGCGAACCGCTCCACGACCCGGTCGGCATCCACGCTCGCCGGCACCTGCACCGCGGTGAGCGCGGGACTGGGGGTGGTCTTGGGGAAGAGGGTGAGCCCCAGCGCCTCGGCGCCGGCACGCGTGGCGCGCGAGAGGCGGTCGTGACGACGGATGACGTTCGGCAGCCCTTCCTCGGCGATTATGCGAAGCACCTCGCGCAGCCCGACCATGATGGAGACCGCGGGGGTGAAGCGCGCCTCGTTCCTCGCCGTGTACTTCCGCTCCTCGGTGAGATCGAGATAGAACTTGGGCAGCGTCGATCGCTTGGCCGCCGCCCAAGCCTTCTCGCTGAGGGCGAGGAGACCAAGGCCCGGAGGCAGCATGAGCCCCTTCTGGGAGGCGGAGACAACGACGTCGATGCCCCAGGCGTCCATGGGGAGCTCGGCGATGCCGAGACTCGAGACGGCATCGACCACCAGGATCGCATCGGTGCCGCGCGTCGCCTGCGCATAGGCGCGCACGTCGTGCAGCACGCCCGTCGACGACTCGCTGTGCTGAACGAGCACGGCCTTGACGTCCTTGTGCTCCCGGAGAGCTGCGGCGACTCGCTCGGGGGCAACGGTGTCCCCATGGGGCGCTTCGAGCTCGACCACGCTGAGTCCATAGGCCTTGCCCAGGGCGAGCCACCGCTGGGCGAACGCCCCGGCATTGACCACGATCACCCGGTCGCCGGCGGAGAGCGTGTTGGCCACTGCCGCTTCCATAGCGCCGGTGCCGGTGCACGCCGGGGTCACCACGTCCTGCTCAGTCTGCACGAGGCGCTTCAGCCCTTCGCGCACCTCGAGAAAGAGCGCGTCGTACTCCGCGGCCCGGTGATGGATGATCGGACGGGCCATGGCGAGCAGGACATTGGGCGGGACGGGCGTGGGGCCCGGCGCCATCAGCTGATACTTCTTCATGTGCTTCTCCCTCCTCGTAGTGTGTGCGCCGGTCCCACACTAGCAGAAGCTGCGCGCCCGAGGCAACGGAGAGGTATCATCGCGCCATGGCGACCCGCACCGTGCGCACCATGTGCCCCATGAACTGCCATCCGACCTTCTGCGGGATGCTCGTCGACGTAGCGGACGACGGGCGCGTGCTCGGCGTCACGGGCGATCCCGACAACCCCGACAGCCGCGGCTTCCTCTGCATCCGCGGCCGCGCCGCCGTGGAGATCCCGGACAACGGGCGGCGGCTCACCCGGCCGCTCGTAAGAGACGGCCGGCGCGGCGAGGACCGCTGGCGACCCGTGAGCTGGAGCGAGGCGCTCGATCGCATCGGGTCCGCGATCGACGCGACCAGGCGCGAGCGCGTTGGCTTGTGGTTCGGCCATGGCGCGCACGTCACGGGCATCAACCGGCCGCTCATCATGCGCTTCGGCCACCTGGGCGGCATGCAGGTCTGGAACCCGGCCATCGTGTGCTGGGCCATGGGCGCCTACGGGCTCGGCATCACGGGGGTCATCGAGGCCAATACCAAGGAAGACATGGCGGAGCACTCGCGTCTCGTGATTCTGTGGGGCGCCAATCTCGCGAGCCAGCCGACCACGGCCCCGCATCTCGTCGCGGCCCGCAAGCGCGGAGCGCGCGTGGTCGCCATCGACGTTCGCCGCGCGGAGGCCTCGCGCCACGCCGACGAGACATGGCTCATCCGTCCGGGGACCGACGCGGCCCTCGCGCTTGCCATGGCCCACGTGATCGTGCGCGAGGGGCTCGTGGCCCGCGACTTCGTCGCGCAGTACACGGTGGGCTACGACGCCTACGCCGAGCATCTGGGGGCCTTTTCCCCGGAGTGGGCGGAGGGTGAGACCGGCCTCCCGGCGGCGAAGATACGTGGGCTGGCGCGCGAGTACGCCATGAGCCGGCCCGCTATGATCGTCGTGGGCGGCGCCAGCATGTACAAGCACCGTCACGGCTGGCAGCCGGGACGCGCCATCGCCACTCTGCCCGCGCTCACCGGCCAGCTCGGGATCCCTGGCGGCGGGCTGGGTCCGCGTCACCGCTCCTTCCCCACGGGAGATCACTTCGCGGATCTCTCGGCCGCCGATCGACGCCCGGCCGGGCCGTGGGTGCCGAGCCACATGCCCTCCATCGCGCGCCTCATCAAGGACGGCGGCCTCGACGTGCTGCTCACGATGGGCACCGACATGCTGAACTCGTTCTCCGACGCCGGGGCCATCGAGCGTGATCTCGAGCGGGTGGGCCTGATCGTCGCGTACGACATCTTCGCCAACGACACCACCAGGCGCATGGCCGACATCGTGCTGCCCGGAACGATCTGGCTCGAAGACCTGGGCCTCAAGGAGACTGCCACACATCTCTACCTGATGGACAAGGCGCGGGAGCCCGCGGGAGAAACCCGGCCGTTGATTGACGTGCTTCGAGAGCTGGCCCGACGGCTGGCCATCGACGACTTCTTCCCGTGGCATTCGCTCGAGGCATACATGGACGCGCTGCTGGCCCCTCAGCAGGACGGAGCGCTCACCGTCGCCAGGATGAGGGCGGGGAGCGGCATGGCGGAGAGGAGCCGGCTCGATCACGTTCCGTATCGCCACGGCCGGTACGCGACACCATCGGGCAAGATCGAGTTCTACTCCGAGCGTGCGGTGACGCTGGGCCTCCCGGCGTTTCCCAACTACTCCCGCTCCGAGGCGGACGGCGCCCGCCACCCGCTCGCGTTCCGCCAGGGGCGCGTCCTCACCGCTTTTCATTCCTTCTACGACAATGGTCGCGCGCTGCCCATGCTCACGCGGGCCGAGCCACACGCGGAGCTGTGGATCCATCCGGAGGACGCGGGCCCTCGCGGGATCGCCGCCGGCGGTCGGGTGGAGCTCGCCAATGAGCGCGGCCGCTTCGAGGCGGTCGCGCGCGTGACCGAGGACATTCTGCCGGGCGTGGTGTGGGCCCGCGATGGATGGCCGGGGCTCAACACCTTGACGAGCGGCGAGGCGTGCCTCAGCCCCGAGGCCAGCGATGGCCTCGACCCCCGCATTCCGGGCGGCCAGTCCGCCTACGACGCTCGCGTCGAGGTGCGCCCGATCCCGGCGTGATGCGCCCGGCCCCTCTCATCTTGACCCTCGCCCTCCTCTCCGCGCCGGCATCGGCGACGGCCGACGAGGCGATCTGGGGCCTTCTCAAGAGCGGCGGCCAAGTCGTGATCATGCGCCACGCCGCGACGGTGCCGAATGTTTCCGACTCGCTCGGCCCGGGGGGTGCTCCACCCAGCGCAATCTCTCCGAGGCCGGCCGCGAGGACGCGCGGCGCATCGGCGACGCCTTTCGCGCCCGCGGCATCGTCGTGGAGGATGTGCGGGCCAGCGTGTGGTGCCGCTGCATGGACACCGGGCGGCTGGCCTTCGGCTCGGCGACCAACTGGCCCGGGCTCGATTCCTTCTTTCGCGATCGGAGCCGCGAGGCGGCCCAGACGCAGGAGGTGCGGGGCCTGGTCAGCCGACATCAAGGGGGCACGCTCGTCCTCATCACACACCAAGTCAACATCACCGCCCTCACGGACCTCTTCCCGACCGAGGGTGAAATGCTAGTCCTCAGCCCCCGCGGCGACGGCTTCACCGTCGCCGGGCGCCTCAAACCTTCAGACGTGAGCGCGAACTGAAAGCGAGGCAAGACATGCGCATCCGACTGACTCTCACGCTCGCCGTGGCCGTGGTGGCCGCGCTCGCCGGCACGGCGCTCGGCCATCACGGGTGGAGCGGCTACGACGCCAGCAAGGAGATGACGCTCACCGGCTCCATCCTGGAGGCCGGCTACGAGCACCCCCATGGATACGTCAAGCTGGACGCGGGCGGCAAGGTATGGCGAGTCGTCCTGGCGCCGCCGACGCGCATGGAGAACCGAGGTCTGCCCCGCGACATGCTCAAGGTGGGGACGACCGCCACCGTGGTGGGCTATCCAAACCGCACGGACCCGGAGGAGCTCAGGGCCGAGCGCATCACGATCAGCAACAAGACCACGGAGCTCCGCTAATCCATCCGATTGCCGGACCGGCGTGGCAGGTCTGGCTCGAGACCTCCGCGCTCGCGGTAGCGATGCGCCAGTGGGCGTGGCTCTATCCTGCGGTGGAGGTCGTTCACATTCTCGGCTTCGTGATCGTGGTCGGCGCCGCCTTCTTCTTCGACCTGCGGTTGCTCGGGCTTGCGCGATCGGTCCCGGTCACCGCCCTGGCGAGCCACCTCCTGACGTGGGCGCGGGCAGGCTTCGCGGTGGTGGTGCCCACGGGCCTGATGATGTTCACGGCGCACGCGACCGAGATGGCCTCGAACCCGGTCTTCGCCATCAAGCTCGCCCTGATCGCCGCGGGCGTGCTGAACGCGGTGGCCTTTCATCAATGGCCGTTCAAGTCGGTCCACGGTTGGGACGTTCGAGCCAACACACCGCCGTGGGCGAGAACCGCCGCCGTGGTTTCCCTCCTATGCTGGTCGGGCGCGATCACGTGCGGTCGCTTGCTCGCCTACTTCTAGATTCACTGCGAGCGAATCACACGAGGCGGACGGGACCGGTGGTCGTCCGACTGCCCTCGAACTCCCCGGATCACGCGGGCTGGCTTCGGCGGATCTGCATGGGCGCGGAGGATTGGGCAAGGCCCTTCACGGAGCGGCCGAGGGCAGTGACGAAGAGAGCCTCTTTGCCCGCGGCGTGCGGGGAGAAGAAGGCGACCACGTCGCGGTCGTAGAAGGTGAGGCCCGAGGCGCCGAAGCGCTTGGCGTAGGCGGCGAGATAGAGCCGACCGCCGATCAGGCCCGCCTCCAGATTGGCCACGCGGTAGCCGCGGTTGCCGTATGTGTCGAGGAGCGCTGCGAGATTTGCCAGGAAGAATACGGTGGTGGCGGACATGCCTCCCAGCGGCTGGTCGAGGCAGAGGAATGCGGATTCACGGCGGAAGTCTCCGGGCTTGATGAGTTCGAGAGCGTGGACGTCCGGATGATAGACGTAAGCGCCCGGCGTTACGCCCTCCACGGCATGCACGCTGAGGTAAAGATCCACCATTCGCGTGGGGACGTCCGCGGGCCGGCCGCGTGTGGCGTGCCAGAGTGCGGTCGAAAGATGGTCGGCGCTAATGGCTTCGCCCGAGAACTCGCGCGTCGACCCGCGGGCCATGATGGTCTCGGCGATCGTTCGGCCGGCCGCTTGGCGCGGCGGTGGCAATTGCACCACGCTCGCGCCGGTGGCCGGCGAACCCGGCCAGGACCTCTCACGCCACGCCTCCACCTCGCTCTCGGTATCGAGCGACGAGTTGGAATAGGCGTCACGCAGCAACGGATAGTCCACGTCCGACGACGAGAGGGGGAGCACGACGGGTGCGATGGCGGTCACCACCGGCGAGGCGGGGGCGGGACGGCCCTGGCCGCCAACGGGGACGAGAAGGAGCGCGCCTTCCTTCTCGGCGTCGAGACCGAGGAGCCCGTTGACTTCGAGGTCCACGAAGCCCGTCGCGGCACGCGCGGGCAGGTCGAGCGCGGAGGCGATGGCGAGCAGGTTGGCCAGCATGGAGCCCGAGTCCCAGAAGAGGTGCCGGTACCCCCGCGCCTGGTACTTCCAGGTGTTGCGCCAGTAGAGGCCGCTCAGGATGAGGGTGGCGGGCCGCACGGCCATGTCTTCGTCGGCGGCGGCGATGGCGAGCGCTCCGCGGAAGTCACCGTCGCGCAGGCGCCGCAGAACGAAGTCCCCCGGTGAGAAGTGGTAGACGCCGGGCACGAGCCCCGCGACATCGGCGGCCACGACATAGACTTCGGTCTGATAGAGCGCTCCCGTCGACGGCGCGGCGCGGAAGTACATCGTGCCGCCGCCCGGATACGCCTTTCGCTTCGTGACCCCGGCCGTGAAGAAGAGCAGCGAAGCGAGCCGTCCGAGGTCCAATGCCGCCACGGCCGCGGGGGCACCGGAGACGGCCGGGAGCGCATCCAGCGCGGGGCCCGGAAAGTCGCGAGGCAGCGGGACTACGGACAGCTCCGGATAGATCTTGAACGGCTCGGGCTTGATGTCCCAGTCGAGCCGGTGGCCGCTCGACCGCACGGACTGCGGCGAGTGCATGGTGGCGTCGTGATAGCGCCGGGCGGCCTCGGGGTGGGCGTTGCCCGACACGGGCTACGTGAACGAGTACGGGAAGCGGAAGACTCCCCGCTCGGTGATGATGCCGGCGATGAGCTCGGCCGGGGTCACGTCGAAGGCGGGGTTGTACACCGGCGTCTCCGCGGGCGCGGTCTGGCGGCCGCCGGTGCGGCGGACCTCGTCGCCGGCACGCTCTTCGATCGGAATGGCCGCGCCCGATGGGATCGACCGGTCGATGGTCGAGAAGGGCGCGGCGATGTAGAACGGGATGCCGTGATGCTTGGCGAGCACCGCCACCGAGTACGTGCCGATCTTGTTCGCGGTGTCCCCGTTCGACGCGATCCGGTCCGCTCCCGTGACCACGAGGTCGACCTCGCCTCGCTTCATGACGAAGCCCGCGGCCACGTCGGAGATGAGCCGATGGGGGATCCCTTCCTTCACCATCTCCCAGGCGGTGAGCCGCGAGCCCTGCAGCACCGGCCGCGTCTCGTCGACCCAGACCATGGCCACGCGCCCGCGCTCGTGGGCGGCACGGATCACGCCCGCCGCCGTGCCATAGCCCGCGGTGGCGAGCGCGCCGGCATTGCAGTGGGTGAGGATGCGCGCTCCTTCGGGCACGAGCGATGCGCCGTGGGCGCCCAGCGCCCGATTCCCCGCCACGTCCTCCTCGAGGATGGCCTGCGCCTCCGCGAGAAGCCGGGCCCGCAGAGCGGGAAGGGACAGCGAACGCTCCGTGTGCGCCACCCCCCGCATGCGATCGAGCGCCCAGAAGAGGTTCACGGCCGTAGGGCGCGTGGCCGCGAGCCCCTTCTCCGCCTCCTCGAGGTCGCGCAGGAGCCCATCCGTGTCCTCGGCAAGACTCTCGCGCGCGGCCAGCACGATGCCGAAGGCCGCCACGCAGCCGATGGCGGGCGCCCCGCGCACGACCAGGGTGCGAATGGCTTCCGCCACGTCCGACCACTGCGAATACTCGCGAGTGCGCTCCTCCACGGGGAGCAGCGTCTGATCGAGGAGCAGGAGGCGGTCCCGCTCCCAGCGGATGGGCGTGATCATCCGGGCGGCGGAGTGCCCGCGGGCAGGCGGAACCACTTGTCGCGCGAGGTGGCGCCACGGACCAGGCTGATGGACGAGGGCGGCACGGCGCATTTCTCCGCGAGCAGGGCGATCACGGCCCGATTGGCCTTGCCGTCCTCGGGAGCGACCGTCACGCAGACGCGAAGGGCTTCGCCTCGCCAGCCCATCACCGCATTCGTCCGGGCCTTGGGCTGCACGCGCACGTGGAGCAAGACGGCCTCAGGCGCTGGGGGCTTCATCCTCGGTATTGGCCTTGATGTCCTGGTCGAGGAGACGCGAATACATCTCGAGGGTGGAGCGGAGACCTTCGGCGAGCTGCCGCCGGGTGCGCCGCAGGGCGAGGATCTCGCTTCGGAGACCCCCCTCCGCGGCGCGCGAGGCTTCGATGATTCTCTCCGCCTGCACCTCGGCCTCGCGGATGATGACGCCGGCCTCGCGTCGCGCCTGGTCCTTCATCTCCTCGACGAGCCGCTGGGTGGTGACGAGCGTCTCCTGCAGCACCTTCTCCCGCTCCTCGAGCCCCCGCGTGCGCTCCTCGAGGGCCTGGAGCTGTTCCTTGAGGAGCGAGTTCTCCTTGAGGAGGGCCTCGTAGTCGGAGGCGAGATCCTCCAGGAAGGTGTCCACTTCCTGGGTGTCGAAGCCGCGGAACATCTTGACCGTGAACTGCTGCTGCCGGATGTCCATTGGTGTGATGCGCACGGTTGTCTCCTCCTGCGGCTAGCCCAGAAGCGCAAAGAGCAGGCGCGGGACTACCCACTGGATCAGAGCGATGACGATCATCGGGGAAAAATCGAGACCCCAGGTCTTCCACGGCGGCAGCAGCCTGCGGATGGGCGCGAGGACCGGCTCCGTCAGGCGACGCAGGATGAGGACCACCGGGTGGTAGGGGCTCAGATTGACCCAGGAGATGATGGCGGCCGCGATGATGATCCAGGTGTAGATATCCAGGAGCACCATGATGAGCCGGATCACCTCGAAGGGAAGCAACGCTAGCCCGCCCCCAACTCGCGCGACCGCAGCGTGGCGCGCTCGACGGCCTGGATGAGCGCGCGGCGGAACCCGCCGTCCTCGAGGGCGGCGATGCCCGCGATGGTGGTGCCACCCGGCGAGGAGACCATGTCCTTGAGCTGGCCCGGGTGCACCCCCGTCTCGAGGAGGAGACGCGCCGAGCCCAGCACCGTCTGGGCGGCCAGGGTCATGGCCGTCGCCCGGTCGAGGCCCATCTTCACGCCGCCGTCGGCGAGCGCTTCGATGGCGATGGCGACATAGGCGGGGCCGGATCCCGACAACCCGGTGACGGCGTCCATGGCGCTCTCGTCGAGCACCACCACCTTGCCCACCGCGGCGAAGAGCTCCTGCGCGGCCTCGAGGTCGCCGGGCTTGAGCCCGTCGGCCCGCGCCACGGCCGTCACGCCCTCGAGGACGAGGGCGGGCGTATTGGGCATGACGCGGATCAGTCGCGCCGCCTTGCCCAGCTGATCGCGGAGCTTGCGCGTGGACACGCCCGCCGCGATGGAGATGAGGAGCTTGCCGTCATCCACGACGGAGGCGATCTCCGTGAGCACCGCGGCCATGATCTGGGGCTTGACGGCGAGGATGATCACGTCGGCCCCGCCCACGAGCGCGGCATTGTCCGCCACGGCCCGGATACCGTAGCGCTTCGCCACCTGCCCCAGGTGATCTGCCCGGGGATCGGAGGCCGAGATGGAGCCGGCCGGCACGAGGCCCGCCTGGGCCAGACCCTTGATGAGCGCCTCGCCCATGTTCCCTGCTCCGAGGAAGCCCACGCGCTTGCCCTTGATGCTCACCCTCCGCCCTCCGTCACCGCGGGCCGGGGCTCTCGAGGGCCGAAGATGGCCGTCCCCACCCGCACCATGGTCGCCCCTTCCTCGATCGCGACTTCGAAGTCCCCGCTCATGCCCATGGAACAGTGCTCGAGCGCCGCGGCATCGCGCAAGTCGCGGAGCCGCTTGAACCATGGCCGCGATGCCTCCGCCGTCGCCGCCGCGGGTGGGATGCACATGAGCCCGCGCACGTCGAGATTGGGGAAGGCCGTCATGGCTTCGAGCAGAGCCTTGAGCTCTGCCGGATGTACGCCACCCTTTTGCGGCTCCTCACCCACGTTCACCTGCACTAGGACCTTCACCCTGCGCTCGCGCTGATGGGCACGGCGGTTGAGCTCGCGAGCCAGCTCCTCGCGGTCGACGGAGTGGATCCAGTCGAAGAGCTCCACGGCATCCCGCGCCTTGTTCGTCTGGAGCGAGCCGATGAGATGCCACGGCACGGGCCGCCCGAGCGTGGCGACCTTGTCCTTCGCTTCCTGGACGCGATTCTCCCCGAGAGCCTGAACGCCGGCCGTGACGGCGAGCCGTATCCGCTCGGTCCCTACCGTCTTGGACACCGCGATGAGAAGCACGTCGGCCGGCTTTCGACCGGCGCGCTCGCAGGCGCGAGAGACGCGATCGTGCACCGCCTCGAGATTTGCGCGAATGTCTTGTATCAATGGCTGTCCGGCTGGCCGATTCTAGCACGCCGGGCGTGGGCCTGCTGTCCGACGACTCCCGAATCCCACCCGTTCATCCCTCCGCTGTGGGAAGAGCCGCGATCGACACCAGTCGCCCCATGCTTCCCCGGCGGTACGAGTAGAAGAGATCGGTACGGCAGCCGGTGCAGAGTCGCGGATTGGAGATCCGGTCCCCGCGAATTCCCGCGCCGCGAAGCTGCTCTTCGTTGGCCGCCCAGAGATCGAGCATCCATCTGCCGGGTCCCCCCGATCTGACCCAAGCGCCCCAGCGACCAGGGAAGGCCTGGTCGAGCTGCGCGATGACCGGCTTGTCCACCTCGTAGCAGCACGGGCCGATCGAGGGTCCCACCGCGGCCAGAAAGCCTTCGGGTCGTCCGCCGGCCTCCACCAAGGCCTCCACCACGGCCCGGGCCACGGACTGCACGGTACCTCGCCAGCCGGCATGCGCCGCGGCCAGGCGCCGCCCGTCGGGATCGTAGACGAGAAGCGGCACGCAATCCGCCGAGAAGACGGCGATGGGCAGCCCGGGCATCCCCGTCATGATCGCGTCGGCATTTCCCGCGAGGCCGCCAGCGCTGGCGTGGACGACTCCCGCGCCGTGCACCTGCCTGAGAAAGGCCGCGGGGTGGGAGCCGAGGCCGTTCTCTGCGAGAAGGGGCTGGGCATCGGCGCCGAGCGGCGGGTACGGATCCCTGAACGCGGTCACGCCGGGAAAATTCCGTGTGGTGAAGAGGTGCGGGAGGCCGGCCTTTTCGAGCAGTGGGGAGAGAAAGTGCGTCGGCGGATCACCCTCGAAGCGCGGGCTCGTCATGGCTCCAGCATTGTCTCATGTGGGGCGGTACCATGAGGTGGTGCCCTACACGGACATCCGTGTCCGCCACGTCCGCACCGCCCCCAGCCGTCCGGGCGGCGACTATGTCCTCTACTGGATGCAGGCCTATCGCCGCCTCGAAAGCAATCACGCTCTCGACGAGGCACTCCGACGCGCCGACGGGGCGGGCAAGCCGCTCGTCGTCTACGAAGGGCTCGGGCTCGACTATCCGTGGGCGAGCCTCCGGCACCATCGCTTCGTCCTCGAGGGCATGCAGGTCAATCGCGAGGCGGCGGCCCGGCTCGGCCTGGCCTACTGGCCCTTCGTCGAGACGGAACCCGGGTCGGGCCGAGGGCTCGTGGCGGGTCTCGCCGAGCGCGCCGTCCTGGTCGTCACCGACGATTTCCCCTGCTGCGTCGTCCCAGACCAGACCGAGGTGTTCGCCCGGCACGCCACGGTCCCCATCCTCGCCGTGGACGGCAACACCATCGTGCCCCTCGCGCGACTCCAGGGGGGAGGCCCGGCGGTCACCTCCGCCGCCCACCTTCGTCCACGCATTCACCGAGACTTCGGCGACGCATGGGCGGGCCGCGCGAGCGCGGAGCCTCACGTTCCCACCGTCGCGCGCTCGAGCCTTTCGCCGCCTTTCCCGTCCGCGGACCTCGGCGATCTCGACGGGCTGCTCGCCCGCCTCCCCGTCGATCGATCGGTCCCGGCAGTCGCGGGGATGCCCGGCGGCTCCGTGGCCGCGCGACGGCGGCTGGAGGATTTTCTCGCCCGGCGACTGCCCGGCTACGCGGAGTCGCGGTCCGAGCCCGCCTCTCCCGAGGCCGGACACCAGAGCGGGTTGAGTTCATATCTCCACTTCGGTCACATCTCGATCGAGGAGGTGGTGGAGCGTACCCTCGCCACCGCCGACCCCAGGACGCCGATGAATCTGGAGCCGCGCATGGCGGGCCGGCCTGAGGGCTTCTTCACCCGAAACGTCGACGCCGGCGCCTTCCTCGATGAGGCCATCACACGGCGGGACCTCGGCTATCACTGGCACTGGTCGCGCCGGCACGACACGGAGAGCCTCGAGCGGGCCCTGCCGGCATGGGCCCTCAAGACGCTCGCCGATCACGCGGACGACGAGCGGGAGTACACGTACACGACGGCGGAATGGGAGGCCGGCGCGACCCACGATCCGCTCTGGAACGCGGCCCAGCGGGAGCTCGTGGCCACGGGCACCATCCACAACTACGTGCGCATGCTCTGGGGCAAGAAGGTGATCGAGTGGTCTCGCACCCCGGAGGAGGCGTACCGCACGCTCGTTCACCTCAACAACAAGTACGCCCTCGACGGCCGCGATCCGAATTCCTGGAGCGGCATCCTCTGGTGTTTCGGCCTCTTCGACCGTCCGTGGGCGCCCGAGCGCCGGGTGCTGGGCCGGATCCGCTACCTGTCCTCCGCCAACACCGCGAAGAAGTTCCGCCTCGGACCCTATCTCGCCTATGTCGACAGTCTGCCTAAGCCGGCCTGACTTCGGAAGTGCAGTGAGCACAGCGGATCGCCCCGAGCGGTATGGCGGAAAGGCAGAACGGACACGGCCGCGTGGTCACGGGCGCGGCCACGGGCGGGAACATCCGATTGACCTGCTTGATCAAGAGGAAGATGGCAAAGGCCACGATGAGAAAATCCACGATGGTCTGAAGGAAGGCGCCGTAGTTGAGGGTGGGCGCCCCCGCCGCCTTCGCCGCGGTCACCGTCGGGAACGGCTGTCCCGTGAGGCTGATGAAGAGGTTGGAGAAGTCCGCCTTGCCGAGCAGGAGACCGATGGGGGGCATGAGCAGATCGCTGACGAACGAGGCGACAACCCTGCCGAAGGCCGCCCCGATGACCACGCCCACCGCCAGCTCGACGACACTGCCCCGCATGATGAAGTCTTTGAACTCTTTCAGCATGGCGCCCTCCCCGGATATCTCTAGTCGGCTTGCCTCCTGAGAAACGCCGGGACATCGAGGTCTTCTTCGGTCGGCTCGCCTTCACCCTCAGCCCGGATGTCGGCGGGCACGCGGCGACGCCAGTCCTTGGTGGTGGGCACGCCGGGGCGGGCCGGCCGCGGCAGGTCCACCACCTTGCCGGAAGGCTGGCTCGACTCCTTGCGCTCGCTGAATCCGGTGGCGATCACGGTGATCCGCACCTCGTCGTGCAGGCTCGGATCGATGACGGCGCCGAAGATGATGTGCGCCTCCTCGTGCGCCGCCTCCTGGACGATGCGGGCGGCCTCCTCGACCTCGTGGAGGGAGAGATCCGACCCCCCGGTGAAATTGATCAGGATGCCGCGGGCTCCGTCAATCGAGGTCTCATCGAGCAAGGGGCTGGCCACCGCCTTCTGCGCCGCGTCGAGGGCGCGGTGCTCGCCCTTGCCCACGCCCGCGCCCATGAGGGCCATGCCCATGCCCGCCATGATGGTCCGCACGTCGGCGAAGTCGAGGTTGATGAGCCCAGGTACGAGAATGAGGTCCGAGATGCCCTGCACCGCCTGGAGCAACACGGTGTCCGCGACCTTGAAGGCCTCGATGAGCGGCGTGCCCCGATCCACCACCGCGAGCAGCCGCTGGTTGGGGATGGTGATGAGCGTATCCACCACCCCCCGAAGCTCGGCGAGGCCGGTCTCCGCCTGCTGCGAGCGCCGCCGGCCCTCGAAGGCGAAGGGCTTGGTGACCACGGCCACGGTGAGGATGCCCAGCTCCTTGGCCGTGGCGGCCACGATGGGCGCGGAGCCCGTGCCCGTGCCGCCGCCCAGGCCCGCGGTGACGAACACCATGTCGGCGCCTTCGAGGAGCTTCTTGATCTGCTCGCGATCCTCGAGGGCGGCGTTCTTCCCCACCTCGGGATCCGCCCCCGCGCCCAGGCCCTGCGTCAGACGCGCGCCTAACTGAATCTTGAGGGGGGCGGGCGAGGCGCGGAGAGCCTGGCTGTCCGTGTTCGCCACGATGAACTCGACGCCGGTGAAGCGGGCTTCCATCATGCGATTGATGGCATTGGACCCGCCGCCGCCGAGACCGATCACCTTGATCTTCGCGCTATCCCTGGTCTCTTCGAGCTCGAACACCGGCCGCCGTGGCTCTACCATCGGCTCCTCCTTGACTACCGTGCGTGAGAATCGTGGTGTCTAGAAAAGCTCGCCGAACCAATCTCTCAGTCTGCGTACCGCGCCGGGCGCCGTCGAGACGCCCGCGTCGTCCATGGGGGCGCCGCTCCGGCGCCCGCGCGCCCCGTAGAGGGCGAGCCCTACTCCGGTGGAACAGATCGGGCTGTGCACCACGTCCGACAAGCCGCCGATGCCCGTGGGCAGCCCGCGTCGCACCGGGAGATCGAAGACCTGCTCCGCGAGCTCGGGCACACCCTGCAGGATGGAGGTGCCCCCGGTGACCACGACGCCCGCCGCCGCCGCGTCCTCCAGCCCGGCCTTGGTCAGGTCGCGGGCGACGAGCGTGAAGATCTCCTCCACGCGAGGCTGGATGATCTCGGAGAGGATCTGGCGCGACAGCTCGCGCGCCTTGCGCCCCCCCACCGAGGGCACCGAAATCACCTCGTCCTCGCGCACGAGCGCGGTGAGGGCGCAGCCGTGGCGCTTCTTGAGCTCCTCCGCCTCGGCGGTCGGCGTGCGAAGTCCCACCGCCACGTCGTTCGAGATGTGATCGCCCCCCAGGGGCAGGATGCTCGTGTGCCACACCGCGCCGTCGCGGAACAGGGCCACGTCCGTGGTGCCGCCCCCCAGATCGATGAGGAGGATGCCCAGCTCCTTCTCCTCGTCGGAGAGGACGGCCTCCGCCGAAGCCAACGGCTCGAGCACGATGTCCTGGACCTGGAGACCCGCGCGATTGACGCTGCGGACGACGTTTCTCACCGACGTGGTCGCCCCCGTCACGAGGTGCACTTCGACCTCGAGGCGGACACCCGACATGCCGAGCGGCTCCTTGACCCCGTCCTGGTCGTCTACCACGTAGGTCTGGGGCAGCGCGTGAATGATCTCGCGGTCCTGGGGCAGGTTGATGGCGCGGGCGGCGTCGAGGGCACGATCCACGTCGGCCTGGCTCACCTCGCGGTGCTTGCCGGACACGGCGATGACCCCGCGGCTGTTCACGCCCCGGATGTGGCCGCCCGCCACGCCCGCGAGCACGCTCGCGATCTCGACGCCCGCCATCTCCTCGGCGTCGCCCACGGCCTGCTTGATGCTCTCCACGGTGGAATCGATGTTGACCACCACGCCCTTGCGGAGGCCTCGCGAGGGGCTGGTGCCCACGCCCACGATGTCGAGCGTGCCGATGGACGACCATTCGGCGATGACGCAGCAGATCTTGGTCGTCCCCACGTCGAGCCCCGTGATGATCTGCCGCCCTCTCGATCTGCCCATGGCGCCCCCTACCTCTTCGCGGTTTTGAGCACGACCTGGTCGCGGAACCGCAGGTCGATCGACGTCACGGTTTGTCCCGAGGCCCGAAGCTGCGCGATCACCCCGCTCAGGCGACCCAGCCGGCCATCCCAGTCCTCGCTGCCGATCCGCACCTCCACGCCGTCCAGCATGAAGAGCACCGGCCCCTCGGGGCGGCTCACGTCCACCTCGGAGATCTCGCCGAGCAGCGAGCTCTGGGCGCGCATGAGCGTGCGCAGGAGCGCCACCCCCGTGGCCACGCGCTCGGACGGCATGCGCCCCGCGGCGGCCACGTCGGCGGCGGCCACCCCGGAGATCACCGGCGCGTCGACACTCACCGCCCGCGTCTCGGGACCGAGCGGCATGCCTTGCTCGTCCACCCAGTAGAGGACGCCAGCGTTGACGAGCGTGAAGGGCTGTCGCTCTTCCACGAAGAGGGTGACCCGATTCGGGAATGCGCGGACCACCTCGGCGCGGCGCACGAGCGGCAGCGCCTCGACCCCGGCCACGGCGCGCCGTGCGTCCAGGCCCCACAGGCTCTGCCCGGGGGCGAGGCCGGAGGCCTTCACCACCTCATGGGCAGAGAGCCGGCTCTGTCCCGCGACCTCCACGCGTTCGATGGCGAAGCGCGACGTCTTGAGCATCGACGCGGCCACGGTCGTGAGGGGGCCGCTGAGCGCGGCCAGCAGCACGCCGACACCGAGCCACGCACCGATGCGGCGGATCCGACGCAGGGCGCGCCGCCGGCGTCGACGACGATCGAGCCGCTGGCCCCCGATGGCCGTGGTCGGCTCGGCCAAGTCGGCCAGGCCGCCGTGCGAGACTCCGCGCGGGGAGAGGACGCCGGTATGACCCCTCATCCTTCTCCCATGACCCGGATCTCGGGCTCCAGTGAGATACCGAACTGGCCCTGCACGCGCTCGCGTGTCATGTCCATGAGGGCGGTGATGTCGCCCGCATTCGCCCCGCCCCGGTTGACGATGAAGTTGGCGTGCTTGGCCGAGATCTCGGCGCCATTGAGCCGCTTGCCCTTCAAGCCGACCTTCTCGATCAGACGGCTCGCCACCTCGCCCGCGGGGTTCTTCCAGACGCAGCCGGCGGAGGCGAGGGCGAGGGGCTGCGTCGCCTTCTTGACCTTGAGGCGCCGCTTCATCTCTTTCTGGATCTCGGCCTGCGGCCGCCGGTGCAGCTGGAGCCGCGCTCCCACCAGCACCGCCCCCATCGGCGCCGCGAAGGCGCGGTAGCCGAAGGCCCCGTTGCCCGGCTTGAACTCTCCTAGCGTGCCGTCCGGATGGAGAAAGTACACGGCGGAGACGAAATCCCCGATCCAGCCGTCCGGCGTGCCCGCGTTCATGGCGAGCGCGCCGCCGATCGTCGCGGGAATGCCCACCAGGCATTCGATACCGCCCAGGTTGAGGGCGGCCGCCTCGCGGATGAGGGCGGAGAGCCCCACCCCCGCCCCCGCCACCACCTCCTCGCCGTTGAACTCGGCGCGACCGAGACACCCTTCGATCTTCACCACCACGCCACGCACGCCGCGGTCGCGCACGAGCAGATTGTTGCCGCCCCCGATGATTTCCACGGGCAGCTGCTCACGATCCGCGAAGCTCAAGGCGAGCCGGATGTCCTCGACGTCCTGGGGGACGACGAAGATGTCCGCCGGCCCTCCGATCCGCAAGGAGGTATGGAAGCTCAGGGGTTCCTTGAACCGCACTTCGCCTCGGATCTCTCCCAGCATTAGGGCCTCCTGTTCGACGGGTCGCGCGGGTCGTTGAGGCGCGAGAGAAGCTCGGCGCCAAGCTGGCCAACATCTCCGGCGCCCAGGGTGAGCACGAGGTCGCCGGAACGGGTGGATTCGCACAGATAGTCGAGGATGCCGGCCCGGTCGCCGTCCATGTACAACACTTCGCGGTGACCGTGGGCGGCGATGCCGTCCGCGAGATCCTTGGCGTGCACGCCGGGAATCGGCGCCTCGCCCGCGGCGTAGATGTCCATGACGATGAGGACGTCGGACTGGTAGAACGCGGTCAGGAATTCCTGCCGGAGGTGCTGCGTCCGCGTGTAGCGATGGGGCTGGAAGACCGTGATCACGCGGCGATCGAACCCGGCCTTGGCGGCGGCGAGGGTGGCGCGGATCTCGGCCGGGTGATGACCGTAGTCGTCCACGACAAGCACGCCTCCCGCCTCCCCCTTGACCTGGAAGCGGCGCTGGACGCCCGCGAAGCCGGCGAGGGCCTGCTGGATTCTCTCGAACGGCACCTCGAGGTCGAGGCCGACGCCGACGGCGGCGAGGGCGTTGAGCACGTTGTGGCGACCCGGGACCTGTATGCCGACCTGGCCGAGGATCTTGCCCCGGTTCAGCACTTCGAACTGCGACTGCATGCCGGAGAAGGTGAGGCGGCGCGCCGTCACGTCCGCGCCGGACTCGATGCCGTAGGTGATCACGCGCTTCTCGATGCTGGGAATGAGCTGCTGGATATTCGGCTGGTCGAGACAGAGCACGGCCGAGCCGTAGAAGGGCACCTTGTTCACGAAGGCGAGAAAGGCCGCGCGAATCGTGTCGAGGTCCGCGTAGTAGTCGAGGTGCTCGGCATCGATCGTCGTGACCACCGCGATGGTCGGCGTGAGCTTGAGGAACGTTCCGTCGGATTCATCCGCCTCCGCCACGAGGAACTCCCCCCGCCCGAGCCGCGCATTGGTGCCGAGGCCGTGCACGCGCCCGCCCACCACCACCGTGGGGTCGAGACCCGCCGCGCCGAGCACCGCCGCCACCATGGAGGTGGTGGTCGTCTTGCCGTGCGTGCCCGCGATGGCGATGCCGTACTTGAGCCGCATCAGCTCCGCGAGCATCTCGGCCCGCGGGATGACGGGGACGCCCCGCTGTCGCGCCACCTGAACCTCGACATTGTCGCGGGCCACCGCTGAGGAGTAGACGACGACGTGGGCGCCCTCCACGTGGGACGGCTCGTGCCCGGTGAAGACCTTGGCCCCGAGGCGCTCGAGCCGCTCGACCGCCTCCCCACGCTTCTGATCGGAGCCGGTGACCCGATAGCCGAGGTTCAGCAGTACCTCGGCGATTCCGCTCATGCCGACCCCGCCGATGCCCACGAAGTGAATCTGCTGGTACTTCTTGAACATGACTACCTCCCTCTCCCTGGGAGGAGGGAGAGGGCCGGGGTGAGGATCCCCAACGCGGACCGTCGCCCCTCACCCTGGCCCTCTCCCCTGAGGGGAGAGGGAACAGTCCTCTGATGCATCATTAGGTGGTCCCTGTGTGCTGCGAGATGTTCAGGAGGACGCCGGCGGAGAAGAGCGTCATGGTGAGCGCCGAGCCCCCGAACGAGATGAAAGGCAGCGGCAGCCCCTTGGTGGGCAGCGAGCCCGTCACCACGCCCAGGTTCACGATGGTCTGGGTGGCGAGCATCACGGTCAGCCCGAGGGCCAGATAGGAGCCGAAGGCCTCGGGCGCCCGCAGGCCGATGCGCAGGCCGCGCCAGATGAGGAGGGTGAAGAGCGCGACCACCACGGCCGCGCCCGCGATCCCGAATTCCTCCCCGATGATGGCGAAGACGAAGTCCGTGTGCGCCTCGGGCAGGTAGAAGAGCTTCTGCTTGGACTCGCCAAGCCCCCGTCCAAGCCAGCCCCCCGAGCCGAGGGCCAAGAAAGACTGGATGATCTGGAAGCCCGAGCCCTGCGGGTCGTTCCACGGGTTCATGAACGCGACCATCCGGCGCAGGCGATAGGGCTTCATGGCGATGGCCACCGCACAGAGGGGCAGGGCGGCGCCGGCGATGAGGCCCATGTGCATCACGCGCGCGCCGCCCAGGTAGGCGAGGGCGAGGGTCAAAATCACCAGCACCATCGCGTTTCCCATGTCGGGCTGCAGAAGGGTGAGGGCGGCCATCCCGCCCGCCATGAGGAGGAGCGGGAACAAGCCCCGGCTGAAGGTCGCCATGGCCTCCTCGCGACGGGCGAGAAAGGAGGCCAGGTAGAGGAGGAGCGAGAGCTTGGCCAGCTCCACCGGCTGAAAGGACACCGGGCCCAGACGCAGCCACCGGCGCGTGCCGTTGATCTCCTGTCCGAAGGGCGGCACGAGCACGAGGACGAGCAGGACGAAGGACACGGCGAGGAGCGGCACCACGAATCGCTCGAGCCCGCGGTAGTCGAAACGCATGCCCGCCCACAGGGCGCCCATGCCGAGCAGCACCCACACGGCCTGCCGCTTCAGGAAGTGCAACGGGTCGTGGAAGCGATCCGCGGCCATGATGGCGCTGGCCGAGTAGACCATCACCACCCCGATGGAGACCAGGGCCACGATCAAGGCGAAGAGCCAGAGGTCGGGGGTGAGCTTCCTAGGCATGCGTGAGCTCGTGCACCGCGGCCATGAACACGTCGCCGCGGTGCTCGAAGTTGTCGAACATGTCGAAGGAGGCGCAGGCGGGCGAGAGGAGCACCACGTCGCCGGCACGAGCGAGGGAGCGCGCGGTGGCCACCGCCTCCCGCATCGAGGTCGCGTCGGCACAGGAAACCCCCGCGGCCTCGAGGGCGGCGCGGATCGCCGGGCGGTCGACGCCGATCAACACGGCCTGGCGCACGCGCCCGCGCGCGGCAGTGGCGAGGGGGGTGAAGTCCTGCCCTTTCCCCTTGCCGCCCGCGATCAGCACCACGGGCTCGGTGAAGCTCTCGAGCGCCTTGATGGTGGAGGCGACGTTGGTCCCCTTGGAGTCGTTGTAGTAGACGACGCCGCGTTCCTCGTCCACGCGCTCGATGCGGTGCGAGACGCCGCGGAAGACACCGATACGACGCCGGATCGCATCGGGCGACAGCCCCGTCCACAGCGCGCAGGCGGTGGCCGCGAGGACATTTTCGACGTTGTGCTGGCCCCGCAGGGTGATCTCGGCGAGCGGGCAGATCTTCTCCACGTGGCCGTTGAGCTTGGCCACCACCCAGCCGTCCCGCACGAAGACGCCGCGCTCGAGAGCCTTCACGCGGCTGAACCACAGCACCCCGGCCTGCGTGCGCGAGGCGAGGGCGACCGTCGCCGCGTCGTCGGCGTTCAGCACCGCGCAGTCCACGGACGTCTGATTGGCGAAGATCTTCGCCTTGGCGTCGACGTAGCGCTCGAAGGTCTGGTGGCGGTCGAGATGGTCCGGAGTGAGGTTGAGGACGACGGCGACCCGCGGGCGCAGCCGCTCCGTCGTGTCGAGTTGGAAGGACGACGCTTCCGCCACCACCAGCCCGTCGGCCGGGAAGTCGAGCGCCTGCGCGCAGAGCGGCGTCCCGATATTGCCCCCCACGAGGACCGGTCGCATGGTGCCCGCGGCGAGCTCACCCGTGAGCGCGGTGGTCGTGGTCTTGCCGTTGGTCCCCGTGATGGCGATGAGATCGGCTTCCATCACGCACCAGCCGAGCTCGAGCTCGCCGATGATCGGCACTCCGCGGGCGCGCACGGCCTCGAGGGCGGGCAGCTCGAGGGGCACGCCGGGGCTCACGACGACCAGCTCGGCGCCCGCGAAGGCCGCCCCGGGATGACCGCCCGCGAAGAGCGCGCAGCCGAGCGCCTCGAGCTGGACGGCCTCCGGCGTGAGCGACTCGCGGGCCCCTGAGTCGGACGCGAGCACGCGGCCGCCCAGGCGGCGGACCAAGCGGGCGGCCGCAACGCCGCTCCGCGCCAGCCCGACCACGGCCACGGTGCGCTGGGCGAGCCACTGACGGTAGGCCGGGCCGCGCTCCGCCGTCATCTGATCCTCCTCGACCGTGTCGGTCGTGAACAGGTTCATGCCGCTACCGGAGCTTGAGGGTGGTGAGGGCGAGGAGGGCGAGCATGAAGGACACGATCCAGAACCGGACGATGATCTTGGGCTCCGGCCATCCCTCCATCTCGTAGTGATGATGCAGGGGCGCCATGCGGAAGAAGCGCTTGCCCGTCATCTTGAAGTAGGCGACCTGGATGATGACGGACACCGCTTCCACCACGTAGATCCCGCCGATGAGCGGCAGCAGCAGCTCGGATTTGGTCAGCACGGCGAGAGTTCCGATGGCTCCCCCCAGGGCGAGAGAGCCCACGTCTCCCATGAACACCTGGGCCGGATAGCTGTTGAACCAGAGAAAGCCCAAGGCCGCGCCGACGAGCGCGGCACAGAAGATCGTCAGCTCGCCCGTGCCCTTGACGTTCAGGATGCGCAGATATTCCGCGAGCCGGAAGTTGCCGCTCAGGTACGCGATGATCGCGAAGGCCCCGCCCGCCATCACGATGGGGCCGATGGCGAGGCCGTCGAGGCCGTCCGTCAAGTTGACCGCGTTCGACGCTCCCACGATCACCAGCACCGCGAAGGGTACCCAGAGCGCGCCGAGAGTGATCAGCCAGCCCTTGAAGAAGGGAATCGACAGGGCGGTGGTGAAGCCGTCGGGCGGCCACAGGTAGAGCCAGGTCATGAGAGCGCCCACGACGAGGATCTGCCCGCCGAACTTCTGCTTGGCGAGGATGCCCTTCTTGGTGCGGAGCTTCCGGTAGTCGTCGAGGAAGCCGATCAGGGCGAAGCTCGCGGTTGCCACGATCAGGACCCACACGTAGCGGTTGTGGAGATTCGTCCACAGGAGCGTCGAGACGAGCAGCGCGGTCAGGATGATGAAGCCGCCCATGGAGGGCGTGCCCGCCTTGGCGCGGTGGCGCTCCGGCGTATCCTCGCGTATCGTCTCCCCGCCATACTGCAGCACCCGGAGCCGCGCGATCATCCAGGGCCCGAGCAGGAAGGAGATCGCGATGGCCGTCACGGTGGCCATGGCCGCCCGGAACGTGATGTACCGGAAGACGTTGAAGACGATGCTGTCGCGGGCCAGCGGTACGAGGAGATCGTAGAGCATCAGGCATCCTCTCCTCCGAAGCGGGCGAGCAGCGCGTCGACCACGCGCTCCATGCGCATGCCGCGCGAACCCTTGACGAGGACGGCGTCGCCGGGCACCAGTCGCTTGAGGAGGAGGGCGACGGTGTCTTCGAAGGTCGCGGCGTGATGGCTCTCCGCGAGCCCCGCCTCGCGCGCGGCCTCCACCGCGACCCGGCACGCTCGCCCGAGACCGATGAACTCGGCCGCGCCCGACGCGGCCACCGCCGCCCCCATCTCGCGATGCACCGCGTCCGTGATGGGGCCGAGCTCGAGCATGTCGCCCAGCACCACCACCCGACGGCGATCCCCCGCGGAGGCGGCCAGGGTTTCGAGGGCCGCGCGCACCGAGACCGGATTGGCATTGTAGGTGTCGTCGAGGATCGAGAGGGCTCCCGCGCGCCGCCACACGCAGCGACCCTTGGCCGGCCGCGCCTTCTCGAGGCCGCGGGCGATCTGCTCGACCCCGAGCCCGAGCGCCGCACCGATGCCGGCGGCGGCCAGGGCATTGGTCACGTTGTGCCGCCCGGCGAAGCGGAGTCGGACCGGCTGGCGCCCGTCGGGCGTCTCGAGGACGAACCCGACGCCGTCCGGACCCTCGTCCACCACGCCCGCCGCGCGGATATCCGCCGGACCACGCGCGCTATAGGTCCACACCCGGGCGCGGCTGGATGCGCTCATGGCGAGCACCCGCGGGTCGTCGGCATTGAGGACGACCGCACCGCTCGCGGGAATGGCGCGAACCAGCGCGGATTTTTCCTCCTGAATGCTCTCGAGCGAGCCGAGAAACTCCGTGTGCGCGCTCGACACGGTGGTGACGGCGGCGATGGTCGGGCGCGCCATGGCGGCCAGCGCGGCGATCTCGCCCAGCCGATTGGTGCCGAGCTCGAGGGCGGCCGAGCGATGTTCGGCCGTGAGCTTGAGAAGGGTCAGGGGGAGGCCCCACTGATTGTTGAAGCTCGACTCCGGCTTGAGCACGGGCCCGAGGGCTCCGAGCACCGCGGCCGTCAGCTCTTTCGTCGTGGTCTTGCCATTCGAGCCGGTGACCGACGCCACGGGAATCGTGAAGCGCGCCCGATGCCAGGCTCCGAGACGGCCGAGGGCCCCCGTGGCATCGTCCACGAGGACGAGGGGGACCCCCGCGGGCAATTCGTCGGGCACCGTGTCCACCACGAGGCAGCCCGCTCCACGGCCGACCGCATCGCGGAGAAAGGCGTGACCGTCGAGCCGGTCTCCGCGAATCGCGAAGAACGCCTCCCCCACATTGAGGGTGCGGCTGTCGATGGACACGCCGGACACGGCGATGCCGAGGTCGCCTCCGATGAGGGCGCCTCGGGTGCCGTGGACGATCTCCTCGACGGTGAATGCCGGCATGCGCGGTCCTATGTCGCCCTCCCGGAAAGCGCAGCCCGGGCCTGGGCACGGTCGTCGAAGGGGAGCACGTCGGAGCCGATGATCTGATAGGTCTCGTGGCCTTTGCCCGCGATGACGACCACGTCGCCGGCTCCGGCCCAGGCAAGCGCGCGCTGGATGGCGGCTTTCCTGTCGGCCATTGTCTCATGCCGGTCGAGGGCGATACCGCCCGGAATGCCCGCTACGATATCGGCGATGATCGCCTCCGGCGGCTCGCTGCGCGGGTTGTCGGAGGTGACCCACACGCGATCGGCGAGCCGCGCGGCGATTCCACCCATCAGGGGCCGCTTGCTGCGGTCGCGATCGCCGCCACAGCCGAAGACGACGGCGAGGCGCCCCGCCGGGCCGCGAAGCTTGCGCGCCGTCTCCAGCGTCCGCTCCAGAGCGTCCGGCGTATGGGCGTAGTCGACGACGACGAGGAAGGGCTGACCCGCCTCGACCCGCTCGAAGCGTCCCGGCACCGAGCCCACCGATCCGAGGGCGCGCGCGATCAGGACCGGATCCATCCCGAGGGCGACGCCCACGCCGGTCGCGGCCAGCAGATTCTCGACATTGTGCTCGCCCACCAGCGGAGAGGAGATATCCAGATGGCCGGCCGGCGTTCGTACGTTCATGCGGATGCCCTCGGCGCCGGACGACCAGCGCGTGGGGCGCACGTCGGCACGCCCGCGGACGCCGTAGGTCAGGGTGGGGAGGGGCAGGTCGGCCACCATGGCCAGTCCCGATGGATCGTCGGCATTCACCACCGCCGTCCGCTTGGGCTTGTGCCCGGCCGCGAGGAGAGCGAAGAGATGTCGCTTGGCGTCACGGTAGGCGTCCATGGTCACGTGAAAGTCGAGATGATCCTGGGTCAGGTTCGTGAAGACGGCGACGTCGAAGTCGATGCCCTCGACCCGCGAGAGCGCCAGCGCGTGCGAGGACACTTCCATGGCCACCGCGGTGATCCCCTCGTCCACCATGCGCCGAAGCAGCCGCTGCGTCTCGAGCGCCTCCGGCGTGGTCTGGCCGGCGGGCATGCTGAGCGCGCCGATGCGGTACTGCACGGTGCCGATGAGACCGGTGCGTCGCCCCTGGGCGGCGAGCAGTCCGTCCACGAGATAGGAGGTCGTGGTCTTGCCGTTGGTGCCCGTGATCCCGATCACCGTCAGCGATCCGGACGGATGCCCGAAGTACGCGTCGGCGAGGCGGGCGAGGGCCTCGCGCGCGGAGCCCACGAGCACGCGGCCCACGCTTCGCCCCTCGAGCAGATCCGAGCCCTCGAGAACCACGGCGGCCGCTCCTCGGGCAAGGGCATCCTCGACGTAGCGTCGGCCGTCCTGCTTGAGGCCGGGAATGGCCACGAAGATCTGGCCCGGCTCGACCTTTCGCGAGTCGTAGGCGACGCCTCGAATATCCGCGGGCAGCTGACCCAGCACCCTCTTGCCAGCCAAGGCCTCGAGCAACCTCACCGTGGGCACGGGATCTCCACTCATTGGCTCGCCGCCGGCTGACCAGCCGGACCGGCAAGGGTGAGGCGGCACGGCATGCCGACCGACATCGGCGAACCCGGCGCGGGAGATTGGTCGACGACCACGCCGTGCCCGTGCACCTCGAGGACCACGTCGAAGGGGGCGAGCGCCGCCATCGCGCGGCGGAGCGAGCGGCCCTGAAGCGCGGGCATGACCCCCGACGCGTCGGACGCCACCTCGAGGCTCGCCAGCCTGATCGCGGGCACCGCCCCCACCGCCTCGACGGCGCTCGAGTCGGCGCGCAGGATGGGCACGGGCGAGGTGCCGCGAGGCGGCACGTTCATGTGCCGCAGCGCCTCTCGTCCGATGGCGGCGAAAATCGGCGCCGCGGCCTCGCTGCCCCACTTCTCGTTCTTGGGCTCGTCGAGGAGGACGATCATGGCCATCCGCGGATCGTCGGCGGGGGCGAAGCCCACGAAAGACAGGATGCCCGGCGCGTGCGAATAGCGGCGGGTGGCCGGGTCCATCTTCTGCGCGGTGCCCGTCTTGCCTGCCACGTCGTAGCCGGGGATGGCTGCGTTGTGCCCGGTGCCTTCGCGCACGACCGCGGTCATGATGGTGGTGAGCTCGCGCGCCGTCTCGGGCGAGATCACCTGGCGGATCGCCTTCGACTCGAAGACGCTGGCCTCGCGGCCCTGAGCATCGAGCACGGCGCGGACGATCTGCGGCTGCATGAGCCGTCCCCCGTTGGCGACGGCCGCGAACGCCGAGAGGATCTGCACCGCGGTCACCGAGATTTCCTGGCCGATGGACATGGTGGCGAGTGACAGCGCCGACCACTTGGCGGGCGCGCGAAGCTGGCCGCGGCTCTCCCCGGGCAGGCCCAGTCCCACGGGCTGGCCGAAGCCGAAGGCCGTGATGTACCGATAGTAGCGCTCCTTGCCGAGCAGCGTTCCCGCCTTGATCGAACCCACATTGGAGGAGTTCTGCAGGACCTCGCTGAAGGTCAGCCAGCCGAAGGGCTTCCAGTCGGAGATGACGGCCGTCGCGACTTTGATCTTGCCGTTCTCACCGTAGAAGCGATCGGTAGGCTTCACCACGCCTTCCTCGAGCGCGGCCGCGGCCATGATGACCTTGAAGGTCGAGCCCGGCTCGAAGGGATCGGTGATGGCGCGGTTGCGCCGCTGCTCGTCGGTGGCGGTGGCGAAGGCATTGGGATTGAACGTGGGGCGGATGGCCAGAGCGAGGATCTCCCCCGTGCGGGGATCCATCATGACCGCCATGGCGGCCTTGGAGCGGGTCCGTTGCCACGCGGCCTCGACCTCTTTCTCCGCCAGGTACTGCAGCGTGGCATCGATGGTGAGGGCGACACCCTGGCCGGGCACTGATGCCTTGAGGACGGCCGGCGCGCCCGTGACGTCGCGGCCGAGCGCGTCACGCTCCACGAGGGCCCGGCCCTCGGCGCCGGCGAGGTGGTGATCCCAGACCTGCTCGACACCGCCCAGACCCTTGCCGTCCAGCCCCTCGAAGCCCACCACTTGGGCGGCGAGCTCACGGCTCGGATAGAGGCGCAGGCTCTCCTGGAGAAAGCCGAGGCCGGGATCGTGGAGCTCACGCACGGCCTGCGCCACGGCGGGCGGCAGCTTGCGCTTGACCCAGACGAAGCGCTTGGAGGCATCCATGCGCTTGCCGATCTCCGACGCCGGGTCGCCCAGGATGGGCGCCAGCCTGCGCGCGAGACGGGGAATGTCGTCGATGCGATGGGGCAGCGCGAAGAGCGACTCGGCGGCCGAGGACTCCGCCAGCACCTGCCCGGTGCGATCCACGATCGGCCCGCGCTTGGGCTTGAGGGCGATGGTCTTGGCGTGCTGGCTCTCGGCCAGCCGGGAGTACTCGTCGTGCTTGACGACCTGGAGATAGCTCAGCCGGACCAGGATCCCGAGGAAGGCACAGGCGACGAACGCGGCAAAGACCAGCGTCCGGCTGCGCAGGCCCGCCGTCCGGATGGCCGTCATGGTGGCGGGGTGGCCTCGCCTCGCTTCACCCTAGTGGGACCCTTGGTGATCCGGGGACGCAGCCGCCGCCGTACGCTCGATGGCCGCGGTGGTGCCCGACCCGCCGGCGACGAATTCGCGCGCGAGCTGCACCTGTTGCTGAGTCGGCGCGACCATGCCGAAGCGGGTCCGAGCCTCGACCTCGATACGCGCGAGTGACTGCAGGCTCGCCTTCTCCACGCGGAGCCGGCGATTCATCTCCTCGGCCTGGGCTCGCGCGGAACGAAGAGCGTCCAACCGGTAGGATAGCCGCACCTGGTGCATGCGGAGGCCGACCAGACCCAGCACGAGCGCCACGAAGACGCCGGCGGCTACCGCGCCCGCCAGCATGGCGCGAAGGCGCCGGCGATCGCTCTCGCGATGGAAGCGCGCGACCTGCTGATCGGCCGTGGACGGGGGCCGGAGACCGAGCGACAACTGGATCGGCATCGTGTGACTACTGCTTCGTTTCATCTCAGCCCCCGCCTCGCCGCACTCGGGCCTGCGGCATGTCGACTGCCCTCGCCTCGCCGCACTCGGGCCTGCGGCATGTCGACTGCGTCTCGGCTCGCACATCCACTCAGCCCTCGCCTCGCCGCACTCGGGCCTGCGGCATGTCGACTGCGTCTCGGCTCGCACATCGTGGGTCGCACATCAGGCCTCCAGCCGCTGGAGAACGCGGAGCTTGGCGCTCCGGGCCCGCGGATTGTCTCGGGTCTCGGGGTCCGACGCGGTGATCGGTGAGGGCTCGAGCGGAGCGAAACCGCGGTCGCGCAGGGCGCGGAAGGCGTGCTTGACGGCCCGGTCCTCGCCCGAATGGAACGAGATCACCCCGAGGCGGCCCCCGCCCTCGAGAAGCTCGGGGGCGGCCTCCAACGCCTCGCGGAGCGCCTCCGGCTCTTCATTGACGACGATGCGGAGAGCCTGGAAGGTGCGCGTCGCCACATGCGTCCGATGCGACCACGCGGCCCGAGGCACCCCGGCCTTGACCGCGTCCACCAGGTCGGCCGTTGTCTGGATCGGGGCGCGGTGACGGCGCTCCACGATGCGCCGGGCGATGCGCCGGGCGTGGCGCTCTTCGCCGTGTTCGAAGAGCATGGCCGCGAGCTCCTCCTCCGAGGCGTCCGCGAGCAGCTCGGCGGCGGTGCGGCCCCGGCTGGGATCAAAGCGCATGTCGAGCGGCTCGTCCTTCTGGAACGTGAAGCCGCGACCGGAACCCTCGAGCTGATAGGACGAGAGCCCGAGGTCGAGGAGGATGGCCGTGGCCCGCTCCACGCCGGCCGCCCGCGCATGCTCCCACAGGTCGCGGAAGCTGCCGCGCCGCAGGGCGACGCGGTCGCCGAAGCGAGCGAGACGCTCTCGCGCCCGCGCCAGCGCCTCCGGATCGTGGTCGATGCCGAGCAGGCGCGTCTCCGCGCCGCCCGCATCCAACAGCCGCTCCGCGTGTCCACCCATGCCGATCGTCCCGTCCACCACCCAGCCCCCGTGTCGGGGGCGCAAGAGAAACGTCACTTCATCGGCGAGGACCGGGAGGTGCGCCCCCTCCCGCTCCACACTAGACGCCCTTTTCGGCCAGCTTCGCCTCGACGTCCTCGATGGGCGCCCCGATCTTGTCGCGCTCGTAGTGCGAGAAGCGCTCGCTGTTCCACACCTCGAAGCGCTCCTGCATACCGATGATGAGGGCGTCCTTGGTCAGACTCTCGCTCTGGCGCAGATCGAGCGGAATCTGGATTCGCCCCTGCGGATCGAAAATCACGTCCTGGGCCTTCGAGAGATATTGGTACTGAAAGGCGCGCCGGAACGGATCGAGCCGTGGCAGACGACCCACGCGATCGGAGAGTTCGTTGAAGTTTCGTTCCGGGTACACGTCGAGGCCGCCACGTCCATTGGGAACGATGACGAGCTTGTCTCCGAATCCGTCGGCGAGCAGCTCCCGGAATTTCGCGGGGATGCTGAGTCGCCCCTTCGGATCCACCGTGTGTCTGAAATGTCCCCGGAACACGCGCTCCCCTTAGGGAAAAATCTCTCCCCAAACTATACATAGACACCACTTCATGGGATTTCATCCCACTAGCGGACCAATCTAAGGCCTG
>WNGB01003469.1_pt1 | contig 37795 bp, 30 predicted proteins | sample 5400681 | NCBI WGS metagenome assembly WNGB01 (sample SAMN13153367, study PRJNA577476) | soil metagenome | isolation source: 115 cm soil or saprolite under grassland replicate 2 | place: USA:California | collected 2016-06-15 | reverse complement strand
TCAACGAATAACGCGGCATGCTTACGAGAAAAGTAGCGCTGGTAACCAGGAACCAGTTTCCTGTAATCCACATTGCATAGAGTGGACGCAGTTTGATCCAACTGGCGATCATGCAAACCAATCCGAGCGCCACAAAATACAATTCTTCCGCTCCAATCATCTCCGCTTCATTGGGAGCGCGTTGGAGATTGATGAGGGTAGCCTGATGAATCCCAACCCAAGGCCAAGAAGTAGACATCCCAAAGAACGGTTTTCGGATTTCGAAAAAGGCGAATGGATTGCCTGTGACTCTCCAGTTAAGAAAGAGATAAATTCCAAACCCAGCGGGCACAATCGCGATCCAGAGCCACCGCCATTGCCAGCGCTTAGTCGCAATAAATTGATGGCCCGCCTCTACAGCGAGCGTTGGAATCAAAATGATGCCGTTGGGCCGCGTCATCCAACTCAGTGCTCCAAGCAATCCTGCGATCGACCAATATTCCCAACGCGCAGCCATGATAGAGCCGAGGGCGAGCGCGAGAAACAGGCTCTCCGTATAGCCGATGTGCAAAAAATAAGCGGTCGGGAAAATGAGAAAAAACCAGACCGCGCGCTGAGCGACGTCGGCGGAATAATCAAGTTGGACAATTCTTCGCAGAAGAAGTGCCGCGGCCACGGACGCGAAGCCCGAAACGATAAAAGCGCTTACCAGATAATTCCCGGAAAGCGAGGCAACCCATCGGGTGCACCACGGAAAGAGAGGATACAGCCATGCTTTAAGCTCGTAAGAGGACGTGTAGCCGAACTGCGCCAAATGCTGATAGTGGATGGCGTCCCACCGATTCCAGATTTCCAGCCAGCCACATTTGTCACGAAGAGGTCTGTTTTCCAGGACGTAAAAGCTTTTCGCCCCGAACACGAAGAGCAGAAGCTTGATTGCCAATACCCAGCCGATCACAAGCCAATCTTCTCTCGGCACTCGCGCGACCGATCGTTTTATTTTATCCAAAATCGCCGATTGCATCTTGCGCTCTTGCACAGAAAAACCTCCGCTCCTCAGAATCTCTTCAGTCACTATTTGTAACTCATGTTGAATCGCAGCGACCGTGCCGGGCACGATCGGTGGCAGGTTCAACTCGAATGTTTACGCGCTAGGTTCTTGGTGCCCTACTTCTGGCATGCCCACCGATTCGCCGACGTGCGCAAGGAGCATCATAACCGTCAGTCGTTTGCTCCGTTTGGGTCGCCTCTGGTATGATGAGTCGTGCAATCAGCAACGTGATTGGCTATCAGCCGGTCCAGGATGGCAAGAATGCAGCAAATTCATGGCGAACGCTTCCCTGAGCCCGCCGCAGAGTTTTGCGCGGGATGGACTTTTTGGACTAGCGCTTCGAAGCGTGGATCATTCCGAAGCGGATCGAACATGGGGTCGAGCCGGAGAAGCGCGGGAGTGAGCGGCAGGTCCGAAGCCAATGCGCCTGCATAGGGAATAGATAAGAGCCTCTGTAAAACGCCAATCGCACGGTCGTTGTCTCCCGCGCGCGCCGCCACTCTGGCGAGGATCTCCATCGGAAGAGGTCCCGCCAAAGCATCTTTTTCGATCGGATTCGTGGCGATCGCCCGCTCCGACAGAGACAACGCGGCAGCCTTGTCGTTTAGAAACGCATTGGTTAGCGCGAGATCTCCCATCAGGCCCCAATTTTCCGGTTGTTGTTTGAGGAACGCTTCGAGTTCGCTGCGTCCTTCTCGCCAACTTTCCCGGGCGCCGGCATGGTCGCCGGCGAGTTCTTGCGCCCAGCCTAACCAAAAGCGCAGTTCGCCATTGTAAAAACCCAACGCCGAATCAGGCCTGGCCAGTATTTCCTTCAGCCGAGGAACGACAGATGCAGGGCGGCGCTCCAGAATAGCTTGGTAAACTTGTGTTTCCACGGCTGCCGCGTTATCGGCAGCCGGATGCAGCGGAGCGAGTATTGCAGCAGCACGCGGCAGATCCCCCTCGGCTTGGGCGATAGCCGCTTTTTCTACGAGGGTATCGAGGTCCTCCGGCGTAATATTTAGAACCTGATCAAGCTTCCTCAGCGCTTCGGGGAAACGTCGAAGGCAGATATAGGAAAGGGCTCGCTGGGTGAGTAGATTAACGTTGCGCGGGTCGAGCCGCTCCGCTTCGTTGAAGTACGCCTCGCTCCGATCCCACTGGCCTCGCCTGCGGGCGACATACGCCAGCGATTCAGGAATTTGGCTGCTATTCGGCAGGAGCTGACGTGCTTGTTCAAAGTAACGCACTGCGGTGTCGTAATCTCTGAGGCAGGCGTAGTGATAATATCCCTTGGCCAATATAGCCTCGCCGAGATTTGGCTGCAGAGCGAGTGCAGTTTCGGCTGCCCGCAGCACCTCTTCACGAAGAGCGATGGTTGGTTGAAGCGTCACCGTGTTGTAGCCGTGCGCTTCCATGTATGACAGCATTGCCCAGCCAAGGGCGAAATTTGGATCCAACCGCACCGCTTGTCTGAGATATTTCTGTGCGGCGAGGGCGTTGCCAGCCGTATTGCCAGCCTTCAGTGTGTAAGCCAGACCGCGCAGATAGGCATCATATGCCTCAGGATTGTCGGTCGGTTTTGCAGCAATGACTTGCTCTTCCCGGCCGGTAAGGTGCACCCGCAACTGGTCAGCAATGGCTTTGGCGACTTCACTCTCTACCGAAAAAATATCAATTAGCTTGCGATCAAAGGTGTCGGCCCAAAGATGAGAATCATCAGTTGCTTTGATTAGTTGCACATTCACGCGCACAGCGTCGCCGCTCTTTTGGACGCTGCCTTCCAGGATATGGGCGACGCCAAGTTGCCTCGCGATCTCAGGCAAGTTTTTCGGCGCCGCTTTGTAATGCTGCGTCGATGTACGGGAGATTACCTTCAGATCCGCGATCTTCGATAGACGCGTCAGGATCTCGTCCTGTATGCCATCTGCGAAGTACGCATTCGCTTTGTCTTCGCTCCGGTTTTCAAATGGGAGCACTGCAATGCTTTTGTCTGGTGCGGGATTCAAAGCCGCATTTTGGATCCGCGATGGTTGAAAGACGAAAAGTGCAGATATGCCGAGCACGACGACGGCTGCGGCTGCGAGAGCCAGGCTCGTGCGTCGTGCGCTCGTTGCCTCTGGAGAAGAACGTTGCAGGCGCGCTGCTAATTCGCGGGTGCCGGGCCGCGAGGCCGGTTCGAAGGCGAGCATCGATTCGAGTAGCGACCTCAGACCATGCGGGACGTGGGCTGCTTTGAGTTGTTCGACGGGAAGCGCAGTTGACTTTTGAGCGCGATGGATCTCCGACAAGCTATGGCCGGCAAATGGCGTTTTCCCGGTAAGCGCATACCAGAGCGTTTCGCCTAGCGAATAGATGTCGGATCGCACGTCGAGCGTACAATGTTCAAACTGCTCTGGACTGGCGAATGCCGGCGTACCGACAAATCTGCCGTGGGTCAGCGATTTCGGATCTGTTGCAGTGTGAAAAGCCTTGGCCAAACCGAAATCGATTATTTTCACCACCGGAATGCCGCTCTTGCGGAGCGCGCGTATTTTACTTCGCTTGGACCGAGCTTGATCGCTCCCCATCACTTCGGGCTCATCCGCATTTACGAGCATCAAGTTTGCTGGCTTTAGATCGCGGTGGACTAGCCCGTGCTTTTCCGCAGCCGCCAGAGCCGAGGTAACTTGCTCTGCAATTCCGATGGTGGTACGCGCATCGAGCGGCCCCTTACGGTGAACGCGTTCGTCGAGGGTTTCGCCATCGATCAATTCCATTGCGTAAAAATATTGGCCTGTCTCAAGACGCATTCCGAATTGATAAACGGTGGCGATGTGTTCGTGTCGCAATGCTGCAGCCGCACGGGCTTCGCGGACGAAGCGTTCGCGCGCGTCGGCGCTCCCCTCAGCGATATCGGTTTTAATGATCTTTAAGGCGACTTTGCGCTGGAGCGACGTGTCGGTGGCGCGATAAGTGACGCCCATCGCGCCACGGCCAAGCTCACAGAGACTTCCATCCGCGTGACAATCGATTTCATATACACCAAAGCGCGTGCTGCCCCCGAGAACGTCCGGAGTTGAATCTTGCGCCCCTTCTTCTTCGCTGCCGATTCCCGCCTGCAACAGACAAAACATGCAGCCGCCTCCGCCACCGAATGTTTCCTCAAGCGCAGCGCCGCAGGTCGGACAGGTCAGAAACTGCTGCGAGGAGGGTTGCATTTGTTTGGGCTAAGAGGTTAGACCAGACCGAGGCAACGATTGCCCGATCTTCCGCTCAATCTCTTCTTGAGACTCGGGGGACATGTGGAACTCCCTAACAAGTTCTTTCATAAACCCGCTGCTAGACTATGTCGAGAATAAGTGGTGCTGCCGAGAGTTTTAGGCTCGACGAAATAACCTTTCCGCGCACAACGAAACGTTTCCTGTCCCGGTGAGCGTCAACAATAACGATGTCGCGCCCCTCTGAATCCATACTTGTGATACAACGCCAACTCCATCCGGCCCGCCGAGATTGTTGGCGGTGATTTCCCAATATTTCATCTGGCGTCTTTGCCTTCTTTTTGGGTCTTCACAGGCCACTTTCTAAAATGAGTCGATCGTTTCAGCTTGGCTGGCGAAAACTGGCAGTCACACCTCAGCACATGTTTTTGCTTGACTCCAACGAACGCAGCAGGAAAACCTCAAGGGTCTATGAAGCTTCATATCCTAAAATTGCTGCTCATCTTAGCATTGTTGATCAGTCCGCAGGTCCTCCATCCTACTCGTGCACTTGCGCAGGCGAGCACTGCTCGGTCTCCGAAGCCAGATTCTCCGCAGCCAAAGTCTACGGGAGAAACTGGGGCTTTGCCTCTGCGCGCATACTCTCCGAAGCCAGATTCTCCGCAGCCAAAGTCTGCTGGAGAAACTGGGGCTTCGCCTCTGCGCGCATACTCTCCGAAGCCAGAGTCTCCGCAGCCAAAGTCTACGGGAGAAACTGGGGCTTTGCCTCTGCGCGCATACTCTCCGAAGCCAGAGTCTCCGCAGCCAAAGTCTGCTGGAGAAACTGGGACTTCGCCTCTGCGGGCATATTCTCCGAAGCCAGAGTCTCCGCAGCCAAAGTCTGCTGGAGAAACTGGGACTTCGCCTCTGCGGGTATATTCTCCGAAGCCAGAGTCTCCGCAGCCAAAGTCTCCGCAGAGGTGATTGGCAAAGCGTTTGGGATATAGGGCACGCGCCTAAAGATCAATCAAACCGAAGAAAGCATGTCCCGAAATACGTAGCATGGCAGATTCATCCAGTGGTGAAACTGGACGTTCGCTGATTCTAACTCGTATCCTGTCGCTCGTTCCGATCGCATTGGCGGCGTTGCGGGAGCAAGGCATACAGAGGGCCGGGTGTGACGCGATTTTGGAACGGACAGCTGTCTAATATCTAATCGGCTAACGCGATTCCCGGCCTGCTTTGTGGCGATCTTTGAAGGTGAGCTCGGCAATGCCGGATTTATCGAGATCGCCGAGGCCTTCGTGGATCATGCGGTCGTACTGTTCCTTTGTGGCGCGCGCGAGCGGTAGGTCGAGACCGAGATTGCGCGCGAGTTCAAGTGCGATCCCGCTGTCTTTGGCTGCGTGCGCGGCGGAGAAGAAGCAGCTGTGCTCGCGGTTCTGCATGTCTTCGCCATCGGTTTCGAGCACGCGCGAGTTCGCACCGGTCTGCGAGAAAACTTCTCGCAGCATCGTTAGGTCGAGACCGAGCGCGGCGCCGAGACCAAGACCTTCCGCGAGCCCGGCGGTGTTGATGTTCATGACCATGTTGACCAGCGCTTTCACTTTGGCGGCTTCGCCCGCTTTTCCGACGAAGCGAATCTGGGCGGCAAGCTCTTTCAAAATCGGTTCGGCTTTTCGGAACGCGTCTTCGTTTCCGCCGCACATCAGGTAGAGCTTGCCTTCGCGCGCCTGCGTAATGCTCGACGCCATGCATGCTTCGAGCGATTGCGCACCAGCTTTGTTGGCCAGTTTTTCGATTTCCACGTGTACCTGCGGCGATATCGTGGCGCAGTTCACGAACAATTTGCCGCGCGCATTGACAAGCAGATTGTCACCGGGACCGGAAAAGATTTGCCGCATCGCGTTGTCGTCGGTCACCACGGTGAAGATTACGTCCGATGCTGCCGTGACTTCCGACAAATCTTGAGCGGCCGCGCAGCCAAGCTCGGATGCGAGCGCTGTCGCTGCGGCCCGATTCGTGTCGTAAACCGCCGTGATGTGAAAACCGCGATCCTTCAGGCGGCGCGCCATGTTCGCGCCCATTCGACCAACTCCTACAAATCCGATATTCATAATCTGAATGACGAATGACTAATGACGAAGCACGAAGGAATGCCTAAACGCGAATGAAAAAAACAAAGTTTTGAATCGTGAATTTGTCGTTCGCGCATTCGAGCTTCTTTCGTCATTCGACATTCGTGCTTCGACATTCATCGGCCCTTCACTTGCCATCAAATCTTGCCGGCGAAAAATGGATTATGTCTTTTCTCTTCGCCCACCGTGGTCATCGGGCCGTGCCCGGGGCAGATGATGGTTTCATCGGGCAACGTCAGAATTTTCTCGAGGTTGTTTTGTAAGGCGTCGTGATACGACACGTTGCCGCCGCCCATCGAGCCGGCGAAAAGCGAATCGCCTACGATGGCGATTGGATGCGCGAGCCCGGTCACAACGTACGTGATACCGCCAGGGGAATGACCCCACGTCAGCCGCGTATCGATTTGCAAATTGCTAAGCCGAAACTTTTTTCCCTCGTCGATTGGCTCCGCGCCAGGCACTGGTTCGCGCGCCGGGGTAAAAACATCTGCGCCGGTTTCTTCGCGGAGACCCGGCAGATCCGCGACGTGATCGGGATGCGCGTGCGTCAGCAGAATCAGTTGCACGTTCAGCTTATGGTGCTTCGCAAAGCGCACCATCTCTCGGGAATCAGCTCCAGTATCGAACGCTGCGGCCACGCGTTTCGCCGGGTCCCACACAAGATAAGCGTTAACGGCCATGCCGTTGTAGTCGGTGGTGAATTGCGCGAGCCCGTCGAACGATTCGATTTTGTTTGGATGCCATTCGCCTTGCGCAATTTCGCCAAGGGCGCGCGCGTCCAGGCCAAGAACCGGCGAGACGCTTAGCAGCGCCGATTCATCGAAATCGCCATCACGCAGTTTCCGAATTATCTGCGCACTCACCCCCGCTTTTTCGGCCAGTTCAGAATCGGAAATGCCAAGGCCGCGCTGCGCTTTTCCGATAATATCGGCGGCGTTATCTTCGAGTGGAATCATATTGGTTAAGCGTTTATCAGTTGCGTTTCCGGCGCAACGCGCAAACTGACAATCGAATCCAACGCCAATTTCTCAAGCGTTGGCGCAACCTCGGCAACTGTGAACGCTCGCTTCGTTTCCTTTTCCATGGATGTGATTGCGACGTTATTGATTCCGCACGGAACAATATGATTAAAAGGCGAGAGATCGCCGCACACGTTCAAGGCGAACCCGTGCATCGTGATCCAATGGCGAACGCCGACGCCAATCGAAGCGACCTTACGATTTTCGACCCAAACTCCGGTGAGCGATTCGCGTCGCTGCGCGGCAATGTCGTATCGGGCGAGAAGATCAATGAGCAGTTGCTCCAGCCAGCGCAGGTATTTGTGTAAATCCTGGCCGCACCGACGCAGGTCGATAATTGGATAACCCATCAATTGGCCCGGCCCGTGATACGTCGCTTGCCCGCCGCGGTTGATCGAAAAGAGCGGATGCGGCAAATGCGCGCTGCCTAATTCGCCACGGCGAATCCGTCCTGTGGCGGACAAGCTGGATCGATCGGGCGTGCGCCCAATTGTGTAAACCGGTTCGTGTTCGAGAAGAAGCAGCTGATCTTCAAACGACGCATCTTCCCTCTTTTTCGCAGCGAGTTCTTCCTGCAGTGCGAGCGCAGGCGCAAATTCCATTCGCCCGAGCCAGCGCACATTGAGTTGGCCAACGGGATTCATATTTGCATTCCTCCCGGAAGACCACGCGCCGCTGCTTCCTGCATGCGCAGATGAGTAAGAGCGATCGCCAGCGCGTCTGCGGCGTCGGCATCCGGTGTTTCGGTAAGACCAAGCAGCGCGCGCACCATGAACGCGACCTGATTTTTGCCGGCTCCGCCGCGCCCGACGGTGGATTGCTTGATTCGTTTTGGCGAATATTCGAATACCGGCAATCCTTTTTCGGCGGCGGCCAGAATGGCCGCGCCGCGCGCCGCACCGAGGATGATCGCGGTCTTATAGCTTTGCACGTAAATGACCGACTCGAGCGCGCAACAATCCGGTGCGTGGTCGCGAATCAATTCGGCGAGCCGATCGCGGATGCAGACCAGGCAGGATGAGGGACGCATTGCACTCTTGTTGTGAATGGTTCCGAAATAAACAGACTGCGGTTTGCCGTTGTTTGCATCGACGATTGCGACACCGGTGTTGCGCAGGGAAGCGTCGATGGCTAGTACGCGCATTTACTGAATGTTAAAATCGGCTGACGCGCGTTCAACACGGAATCGACAAATTCGAAAACAATGGTTTTACTCGCGCGGGTACTCAATGGACACGGCGACCAACAAAACAGCCAGTCTTTCTGTCGTAATCGTAATGACGATGTTTGCCATGCTCTGTGGCGGTCCAAGATCGTTCGCCACGACAAAAGGGTTAAGCCAAATCGTGACACCGGATTTGGAATCGGAAGGCGACTTTTCGTTGAGTTTCCAAATCCAGGACAAGCGGATTGCGAACCCGTATCAATTGCAAGGCGAGCTAGGCCTCACTGATTGGGCTGAGGTAGCAGTCTTTCGCGGATTCCAGCCGGACGAATGGATCTTCGGCACGGAGATCGGTTTGTTAAGGAACGAGCCTTATCTGCTTTCGATTGGGTTCATAAATTGGTCGCCACATCTAGATGAAGATGCTCAGCCTTTTATCGAAGCTGGGTATTGGGGAAAACATCACAAACTGTGCGCCGGCCTCATTCATGCCGGCTACAAAAACGAAGCCATCCTTGGTTACGCCTACGACTTTAACGAGAGATGGCGGTTCCAGGTAGATTGGCAAAGCGGCTCCGAAAATTCATCGACGATCGGCTTCACCTGCAACATCACACCGGATTTTCAGTTCAATCCCGCGCTGTACGTCAGCAATCGTTCGGATCACGACCTCATGGGCTACATAGTTTTCACGTACACATTTCATCCCTGGGGTAAAGGGGACCTCGCGCCTGTCGCGACACATACGAGCCGGGTAAAGTAAACGGTGGGCGGAAAGTCAATGCCAACACGGAGTCGGATCAGCGCCGGTCTGCTTATGTTCCGGCGCAGGAATGATGAAATAGAAGTTCTGCTGGCGCATCCCGGCGGACCGTTCTTTGTCCGCAAAGATGACGGCGTCTGGACAATTCCAAAAGGTGAAGCAGCTCCCGAAGAAGATTTACTGACGCGCGCTCAAATTGAATTTGAAGAAGAAGTAGGATTCCGTCCCGAAAATGTTCAGCAATGGATTGAGCTCGGCTGGATCCAGCAAAAAGGCGGCAAGATTGTGCACGCCTGGGCGTTTGAAGGAAATTTGCCGGAACCGTTCGAGTGCAAATCAAATCTGTTCGAACTGGAATGGCCGCCGCGGTCGGGCAAATACCGAAGCTTTCCAGAAGTCGATCGGGCGTGCTTCTTCTCTGACAAGGCCGCCCGACGCAAATTAAAATCTAGGCAGGTTCCTTTTCTTGATCGTTTGCGCGCTGCTCTTGCCGATCGAAACACGGGTCCGACCCGGCCGCGAGCGACGATTTCATGAGAGATCGTTTGCGCACTGGGACGGGGAACTACTTATGCGGTCTTCGATCAAACGCTTGTTCAGCCGTTGGCATCTCGACAACATCAAAGTTGTCAGGCGTGTGATTGTGTCCGTGGTCGGTGGAACCGTCGTGTTAATCGGAATTGCCCTGCTTGTTTTACCGGGGCCAGCATTCGTCGTTATTCCGGTGGGGCTCGCCATCCTTGCTACGGAATACGCGTGGGCGCGACGCTGGCTCAGAAAAGTTCGGCGAGTTGCCAGTGATGTTGTTTCTGGTCGCCAAACCACGGCCTTTCGCGATCTCGTCTCATCGAGCAGCAACAGTAAAGACGACAAGCGCACAGCCGACGGCGTGGGAGACTAGGCGAGTCGACCAAAGATTGCGCTGAGGACAGCGCACGCTACAGACGCTCTGAAGACGGAATCGACAAGCCGTGCAGAAGCGGTTTAATTCGCCAGCGAATCCCGATGAGCACCGCACCACTGGTCTGCCACGTTTGTAAAAAGTCGAAGTCGCCGCACAGCGGAATGATCGCCGAATTGATTCGGCCGTCTCTGCTCGAGTTCATCAAAAAGAAGGTGCCCGACCTCGACAGCAAAGCGTTCATCTGCTTCGAAGATCTAGGCGAGTTTCGGAAGGATTACGTCAAGGAAGTTTTGGAAGACGAGATCGGCGAACTTTCCGCGCTCGACCAGGAAGTCGTCGAAAGCCTAGAGCAGCATGAAATTCTTTCGAGTGACATCAGTAAACAGTTCGAACGGAAGCTCACATTCGGCGAACGACTCTCCGACCGAATCGCCGAATTCGGCGGGAGCTGGAAATTTCTGATCACGTTTGGGGCCGTGATCCTCATCTGGATCGCCATCAACGGCATCATGCTCGCGACGGGCGCGTTCGACCCGTATCCATTTATATTGCTAAATCTGGTCCTCTCCTGCCTGGCTGCGGTGCAGGCGCCGGTTATCATGATGAGTCAAAACCGTTCCGAGGCGCGCGACCGGTTGCGGGCGGAAAATGATTACAAGGTGAATTTGAAAGCGGAGCTCGAGATCCGGCATTTGCACGAGAAACTCGATCATCTCTTGCGCCGTCAATATAACCGGTTATTTGAAATTCAGCAGATCCAGATAGAGCTGCTTCAAGAAATCGGGCGCCACAAACGATAGCCGTTTCGTTTTTTGGGAAATTGGGGATTAATTACTGCAACGGGAGGTAATTTCATGTTCAGGGGTAAAACAGTTCATCTTGTCTTGTCGCTCGTTTTCTACTCGAGCGTGACCGTCTTTGGTCAATGGTCCGCTGCTAATTCGGGAACAACCAACAACTTGAACGGCGCCTATCTGCTCGATTCAGGAGTCGGCTTTGTCGTGGGCGATGCCGGTACTATCGTTAAAACCACGGATGCCGGCATGACGTGGTCACCGCTGACGTCAGGCACAACGAACGCATTGTACGAAGTCTATTTTTTCGATGTGAATCAAGGAGTTGCTGCGGGCGAGCAGGGACTGATTCTCCGGACGACTGATGGCGGCGCCGCCTGGCAAGGCGTTACCAGCGGAGTGAAGGACACTCTTCGCTCAGTCTGGTTCAGCGGGGTGAACGGGATCTCCGGTGGCGATTCACAAACGATTCTCTACTCGACTGACTCCGGCGCCTCGTGGCAGATCAGTCAAAGCGGGTTTTTCGGCGGTGGTTTTCCAGGCGCTCATATGCTGAGTCCATCCATAGGGTTTGTGGCCGGACAGAATTCGATCTTTCAACCTTTGGTGGGAGCTACGACCGATGGCGGTGGCAGTTGGGAGTTTCATGCATTTTATTTTGATAAGAACGAAGGCGGCTCCGCTGATGTCCGTTTCCTCGATGTAAATACGGGTGTCGTCTCAGGGTTCGTTTTTGACGGGAGAGGCGCGATTGCGAGGACCACTGACGGCGGCGTGAATTGGTCAACACTATTCTTCGATCAGCCAATCGAGGGCGTTGATTTCCCAGTAACAAATACAACAAACCTTGGGTTTGCGGTGGGCGCGGGCGGACGAATCTTGCACACCGCAAACATGGGAATCGCCTGGACTGACCAGACCAGTGGGACCTCTTCCAATCTCAACGATGTTTCCTTCGCTAACGATGCGTTGCGAGGGATCGCAGTTGGCGACGGCGGCACGATTCTCTGGACGGCAAACGGCGGCGGCCCGGCGCCGACACCAACGCCCACTCCAACAGTTAGTCCTACCCCCAGTGCTACACCGACAGTTACGCCTATCGTACCACCGCGACCTACTCCGACGCCCAGGCCTCGCCCCACACCGGCACTTCGTGCGACACCTGCTCGCTAGGGTAACTCGACAATATGAAAGTCATAAAATCCTTCAAACTCATCCAAGAGGAAACCAGGAATGAATAAACGGCTGCTTACTACCATCGTAACCCACCTTGTTCGAAGCGCGTTTTTCCTCGCTCTGCTTTTTAGCGCCATTAACATGATACGGCTCGCGCAGGGACAGCCGCAGAGTAGCAAGAGGTCCCAGAACAACTCTGAGACGTCACGCAACGGCCTTGGGACCACCAATGGCGCAAAGACCCTCGTAAGAGTTCACGATACGGCGGAACGACCGCAGATCGCGTCGCCGCAACAAAATTATAGCGTCACTAGTACTCGCGCTCCATCGGGTACTATTTGTGGCGTGGAGTCCCGTGCCGCGCACGGACAGATTGCCCCTAATACTGATGGTGGGACATTGAATCCAGTGGCTTTCATCAACCCCACGACGGTTAATGCATCCGGCCGCGTCGCGTTTAACTCGCAGGTTAATGGCTCAGATCGTAATCAGGGAGTGTTCGTAGCAGACTCGGACGGCACAATCAGCGCAATCGCTATTGGCTGTGGCGGGCTAGGTGGTAGCGGAGACACAACTTCAATGTGCGGTGATGCTTCACCTATTGGTGGACATTTCGGCGGCTTCTTTTTCGGCACCTTCTTCACGCCCGATATCAATGATGCAGGCGACGTGCTCTTTTTTTGCGATGTTAATGGCGGCGATTCACGGCGCGGACTGTTTCTCTATCGCGGTGCTTCCGGGGAAATTGTGAAGGTGGCTGCGATTGGTGATCCTTCTCCGATCGGAGGCACATTTGGTGCGGTTGGGCCGGGATCACTCAATGATAACGGGCAGGTCGTCTTCCTGGCTTCGGCAGTAGGCACCATTAACAGCGACATATTCATGTGGGACAATGGTGTCGTAACGAAAGTGGCTGCCGTTGGCGATCCCGCTCCTGAAGGTGGAACGTTTTCCGGCCTTGGCACTGAGAGTGCGGGCTTCCAAGACGGAACCAATATTCCCGTTGGTCCTTTGCCTGATATCAATGATTCAGATCAGATCGCTTTCCGCGCTATCGTGAGCGGTGGGATCACCCAACGCGGCATCGTCGTTCGAACGGGTCAGGCCGATGAATGGTACGTCAAGGTCCCTGATCCTACGCCTATTGGTGGGACCTATTTTGATATGCAGGCCGCTTCAATTAATAACGCCGGACAAATTGCTTTCTTTGCCGATTACCGTCCTACTCCAGAGACTTTCAATTCCGGTTGGTTCGCCGGAGCTCCTGGAAATTGGCGCAAAGTCGTCGTGTTCTTCGATCCTATCGACGGCGGACAATGCCTCGGCCTGGCGTTCTCGCGCAACCCAATGCAGACAATCGATGCGTCGGGAAATGTAGTGTTCTGGGCTAATCTTGATAGCAACGGGACAGCCGATCGTCTTGTGCTTGGGTTGACGGACGGCAATCTGTTGATTGCTGCGCGCCGCGGCGATCCCACACCGATTGGTGGAACGTTCGGGTCGATGGATGCCTGGCCAGCCGTCAATGGCAATATTGGCACGCTCAACGTAGCGACACCTGGTGCCCAAAATGGTGCACTCAGCGCGCACATGGCTTTCAATCACTGTCCAAGTGGGACGCCGACTCCGACACCGACGCCGAGTTCCACTCCTACCCCGACCGCGAGCCAGACGCCAAGAGCGACTCCGACGCCAAGGGCCAGGCCAACGCCGAGGCCGCGTCCTACTGCGCTAGGTTGAAGGGGGAGCTACACGTCGTTCGGAACAACAATATGAACACACATCTAAAAATCGCATTACTTGTGTTAAGTTTTATTGATGACTGGGGACTGACACTCACGATTAACAGTGGATACGCCGGAAGCCGCCTAGCAGCCAACCTGTCCAACATGATCGCAGCGGGTTCATCAGGTCGGCAATGGATCTGGCAAAATCCACTACCACAGGGTAACACATTACAGGATTTCTCCTTTATAGACACAAATAATGGATTTGCCGTTGGAGCTAGAGGTACCATTCTCAAAACAACAGATGGCGGTAACAACTGGGAGCTTATTGCAGGCGAAACGGAGGACGATCTTTATAGCGTTTCCTTTACTGACTCAAATATCGGAACCGTTGTAGGCAATTTCGGAGCTATTCTGAGAACAACAGACGCAGGAAGTCATTGGACGATTCAGAGAGAAGGAATCAGCGACGTCCTCTATGGCGTTTCCTTTACAGATGCGAATAATGGTACTGCTGTAGGTTCCGATGGTCTAATTCTAAGGACCACAAACGGAGGAACAAACTGGATTCAACAGACCAGCGGAACAACAAACTTCCTTAATGACGTCTTTTTCACTGACGCAAATAACGGTACCGCAGTTGGAGACAATGGTACAATTCTGAGAACCACAAACGGGGGAAGCAATTGGGCCCCTCAAACAAGCAATACAACAAACAACCTCAACGGAGTTTCTTTCATTGATGCCAATACCGGTACTGTTGTTGGATCAAACAGCACGATTCTCGGGACGACGGACGGTGGAAAACACTGGGCTACTCAGACCAGTCCAATTCCTTCTGACCTCCACGATGTTGCGTTTGCTGACGCAAATACCGGAACGGCTATCGGCCCGGTGGGGTTGATTCTCAGGACGACGGACGGCGGAAGTAGTTGGATGCCTCAGACAAGCGGGAGTTTGGAGATTCTTTATGGGGCGTCATTTGCAGATGCAAACAACGGTATCATAGTCGGCTTTGCTGGAGAAATTCTAACGACTACAGATGGGGGATCTAACTGGGTCGTCCAGACCCACAGTACAACCCAGACACTTTACGGAGTGGCTTTCATCGATGTAACTACCGGTACGAGTGTCGGAGCTTCCGGGATAATTCTCAGAAGCACTGACGGAGGGAGTAATTGGGTTAGCCAAAATAGCGGAACAACCAATCAACTAAATGAGGTTGTTTTTACGGATGCGAACACAGGGACCGCAGTTGGTGAAGGCGGTACGATTCTCAGAACGACTGATGGAGGAAATGAGTGGAACGATCAAGTAAGCGGAACCACTAACCTTCTGTTCGGGCTTTCTTTTGTAGATGCAAATACAGGGGCTGCTGTCGGCGCGGAGGGTACAATCCTAAAGACAACAGATGGAGGGGATCATTGGCAACCTCAAACAAGCGGCACAACAAATTTCCTTTTCGGAGTTTCATTTACTGATGTTAACACCGGAACTGCCGTAGGATTTGGAGGGACAATTTTAAGAACAACTAACGGGGGAAGCAGCTGGGACTTTCAAACCAGTGGAACTACAGTACCTCTTCGCGGAGTTGCGTTTCGAGATGCTAATATGGGGACAGCAGTTGGAAATAGCGGTACTATCCTAGGAACGACCGATGGCGGAAGCCATTGGGCACCTCAAACGAGCGAAACAACTGATCATTTGTGGGACGTTTCCTTCTCTGACGCCAACAATGGAACTGCCGTTGGTGAGGGAGGCACAATCGTAAGAACGACGGATGGAGGGAGTACGTGGATGGTAGATTTCAGCGGTACATTCAACACTCTTTACGATGTTTCTTTTACTGATGCGAATACAGGGACTGTCGTTGGCGACATTGGTACAATTCTCAGAACGACAGGATCTGGGCCGAGTCCGACGCCCACGCCGCGAGCTACTCCTACGCCACGACCGCGACCCACTCCAAGGGCACGTCCTACTCCGTCGGTCTAACAAGTACATTAACCGGGAAGAGAGGGATGAACTCCAGAAGACTAACGACAGTATTGTCTTTTCTCGTGATTACAGCCGTCTGCGGACTAGTATTGGGCAGCCATCCCGAGCTTAGACAAAGACGCAAAGCAGCACACACCGCGAACCATCGCGCAGATACCTCATCAGGCGTCCACTGGCGCTGGCAAAATCCTCTTCCACAGGGGAACAATCTCCGCGGCGCTTCGCTTGTGGATGCAAATGCCGGTACGCTGGTTGGCGATTACGGTACGATCGTCAGGACTACCGATGGCGGAAATACCTGGACCATTCAGTCTAGCGGCACGACGCAAATTTTGTGGGGCGTTTCGTTCACAGATTCAAGTAACGGAACGGCTGTCGGCGAAATTGGCACGATTCTTAGAACCACAGATGGTGGCGCTCACTGGATGACACAGGCAAGCGGAACGGTGCTGAACTTGCGCGCAGTTTCTTTCACCGACGGTGACAGTGGGACGGCCGTTGGCGAGGGCGGCGTCATCCTCAGGACCACAAACGGCGGAAGCACCTGGGTGCCTCAGTCAATCGGCACTACGGAAACTCTGTTTGGGGTCTCGTTTAGCGATTCTAATACAGGAACTGCTGTAGGTGGAACGTTTGGCCAGAGCGAAATCTTCAGGACGACGGATGGTGGCGAACATTGGATTCCTCAGGCAAATCCGGGGACGGAGTTCCTTTTCGATGTCTCGTTTAGCGACACGAACAACGGAACGGCCGTGGGTGATCACGGCACAATTCTGAGAACAACCGACGGCGGAAACAGCTGGGTACCTCAAACCAGTGGGACAACCAAAACATTATATGGCGTGTCGTTCACCGACGAGAACAACGGAACGGTTGTCGGATTCGAGTTCGGCGGCACCGGCATCATCCTCAGGACAACAGACGGTGGAAAAAATTGGGTTGAACAAACGTCGTACTCACTTCCTCAAGGTGGGAACAGTTTCTTTGCAGTCTCGTTCACCAACGCAAACACGGGAATAGTTGTTGGCGAAGCCGGGATCATTCTTCAGACGGCCAACGGCGGCGCCCAATGGAGCAGTCAACCAACGGTCACATTCAACTATTTGTATGGCGTTTCATTTACTGATGTGAACACCGGCACGGCTGTCGGCTACGAGAATCCAGACGGCATGATCCTTAGAACGACGGACGGCGGTAACACCTGGCTCCGTCAGTCAAGCGGACTCAGCGATCCTTTTGACGGAATAAACTTTTTCGGTGTGCATTTTGTGAACGCCAATGTCGGCACCATCGTCGGCGATGATGGTATAATCCTGAGGACAACCGATGGCGGAAGCAACTGGGTCCAGCAAATTAGCGACACCACCGACTTGCTTTATGCCGTACACTTCAGCGATGAAAATCACGGCGCCGCTGTTGGCTTCCTGAACGGAACAATCCACAGAACAACTGACGGTGGACAAAGCTGGGTTCCGCGGACCACTGACGCGACTGGCCTCCTGGGAGTTTATTTTGTCGATGCCAATATTGGGACAGTCGTTGGCAACGACGGCGCGATCTTAAGAACGACCGACGGCGGGCAAAACTGGGCCCCACAAACAAGCGGCACAGCGAACCAGCTTCGGGCTGTTTCCCTTACCGACGTGAACACTGGGACTGTTGTTGGTGGTGATTTTGGAATCAGCACTATCCTCAGGACAACAGATGGCGGGGAAACTTGGATAAGCCAGCCAAATCCGGGTACTAATGTCCTTTTAGGAGTCTCTTTCACCGACGCCAGTAACGGACTAGCCGTTGGCCAGCTGGGCACAATCTTACGAACAACAGACGGCGGACAGACCTGGGTTCGTGAGGAAAGCGGCACAAACCAGGACCTTTACGGTGTGTCCTTTCCTCAAATAAATGCGGGAACGGCCGTTGGAAGCTATGGCGCCATTCTTCGGACCACAACGGAAGGTCCGACGCCGCGGCCGATCGTGACACCCAGGCCGCGTCCCACACCCGCGCCTCGGCCGACACCTTGAGTTCTGTCGCGGGCTCGCGCACCGTAATTTTAGCGAGAGAGGAATCAGTGCTACCGGCGCGGTGTGAACGACGTTCACACGATTCTATTGAATCGCTTAGCTTCCGGGTCACACCTCGGCAGTAACAGGTCTGTTACCTTTTTATTGCAGTGGTTGATAGGTTTTGCCGCTGTTGCTTAAAGATTTTGCTTGCCTTTTTCGCATCCGTCTGCGCAATATCCTAGGCACGGAACCGCAGAGCGTCAGCTGCGGTTCGACACAAAGAAATCGCATACGCTGGCGCGCAGAAGAGGACCAACAGTATGAAAATATCTAATGCAGCACGGTTAATTTTTTGGGTTGCAGCCATTTTTGCGATCGGATTTTTGGTGCGCGCTGAATCTGACCAGAGGAGCGCAAGTGCGCCTAACAAAAGGAGTGCGCCGCCACTCCGAATTGTCGATCAAAACGGCCAGCCAGCCGTGAGCGGCGTCCCGTCGGCTACCAGTACGATTTTTGATGTGACCGTGGGGCCTGACTTCGCTTTTCACCCAGACACAGTCAATATTTCCGTAGGCGACACGGTCCGGTGGACCTGGTCAGGCAGTGGCCACAGCGTCAGCAGTGGTCCTCATTGCGTCCCCGATTCGCAGTTTTGTTCGCCTAACGACACGGGTTGTTTCCCGGGGACTCTTTCCAACGCCGGCACTGTTTATCAGCACACATTTAATACGCCTGGAAGTTATTCCTACATCTGCATCGCGCACTGTCTTGTTGGCATGACCGGCGTGATCAATGTTACGGGTGGTTGCGGACCATCAGGCTGGTCAGCGGCAGCGCCCCTGCCAACTCCGGGTGTCCGACTGGCTGGCGTTTATTTCCCGGCCAACGGGAAGTTTTACGCCATGGGCGGTCGCGCCTCCGACACAGCTGGCAACGAGTTCACTCATCCGTTTGAATACGATCCGAACACCAATACTTGGACGACCAAGGCAGCCACCTATCCCGACAACCTGGTGAACAACATAGCTTGCGGCGTGCTCGCCGACGCCGGGACGCCGTACATCTATTGTGCGGGCGGCTCGGTCGTCTCCACCCCCACGGTCACGACCGGTCGCGTCTTCCGCTATAATCCTGTGACGGATACGATCAGTCCAGTGGCCGCTCCGTGGCCGGCTGCTGGGACAACTGTTATTCCAGGCGGCTTCACCGTGTTTCAGAACAAGCTGTACATTCTCGGCGGATTCGACACCGTCACCAACGGAGGACAAGGGATAAACCAGATCTGGGAGTTTACTCCGTCGCCGGCGGGCTGGGTGCAGAAGCCCACTGTTCTCCCTGTTCCGCTGGCTTACATACCCACCACGACAATCGGCAGCCTGATCTATACGGGTGGGGGCAGCGATATTACGGCTGGTCTTCTTACCGATACGACCAACTCCTTTGTTTATAACCCGGTGGCGAACACGATCGGCACGATTGCCGCCATACCGCGAGCGACAGGAGAGACGCGGGCGCTTAACTTCAACGGCAAAATGCTCGTGATGGGCGGTGGAAGAACCGCGCCCAATCCATCCAACGAAGTGGATGCTTATGATCCTGGCGCGAACAGTTGGGCAGTAAATTCTCCCGTTCCAGCGTTCGCCAACGCGCGGCGCAACTTCCCCACCGACACTGATGGCACGACTAGGATTTGGCTGGCAGGCGGCTATGATGCCACTGGCATACCAACAAACTTGGCAGAACGGTTCTGCCAGGGAGGTGGCACGCCGACTCCAACGCCAACAGCAACAGCTACGGCAACAGCAACAGCATCTCCAACGGCGACGGCTACTGGCACAGCATCTCCAACTGCGACGGCCACCGCCACAGCATCCCCAACGGCGACGCTACCACCAGGACCTCGAAGTACGCCTACCCCACGGCCTCGCCCGACGCCAGCGCCTCGCCCGTAGGGTGCGTAGCCGCTTCGCTGTGCGGAAGCGCGAACCTGACGCGCCCGAAAATGGCTGACGCGTCTCGCAGAGACGCGGCTACAGCAGACATTTCGCCTGATGAGGCGCGGTCGCCGGATGCGTCCATTTGCGGGGGCATGTAAGACGTCAGGTTCGATCGGAGCGGTCAATCAAAAAGAGAGCCGATGGTGATTGTGTGGCCGATTCTTTTTTGCGGACAAACGCTTATGCAAAAGAGAATTTCGAGGTCGTGCGCGCTCTTGAATCTCGCGGTGCTTTGCACGCAGGCGAGTTTGGTTTCCGTCGCAGCGCAGCAACCGCAACAAACGCGCGAGGGAATTATTGCGACTTTCGCGACCGTTGTGGAAAAGGTCGCGCCGAGTGTTGTGACCGTGTTTACCACACAAACGGTCTCGCGGGGACAGACGGCATTTTCGTTTTCCGATGATGCGTTGCGCCAGTTTTTCGGCGGGCGCGCTCCGCAAAGACAAGGCAAACAGACGCTGCAAGGGCTCGGTTCGGGTGTAATTGTCAGCCCGGACGGATACATCCTCACAGCCAATCACGTTGTTTCAGGCGCGGACGAAATAATGATCGGGCTTGGCAACGATCTCCGCAGATTCAAGGCAAAAAAGGTCGGCACCGATCCGGGCACCGACGTCGCGCTTTTAAAAATCGACGAGAACAATTTGCCCTCCGTCAACTTTGCCGACAGCGACAAAGTGCGCGCAGGCGACATTGTGTTGGCAATCGGCAATCCATTCGGCCTGCGGCAAACGGTCACGATGGGGATCATCAGCGCGGTTGGCCGCGGCGGCATGGGAATTGTCGATTACGAGAATTTCATCCAGACCGATGCAGCTATTAACATGGGCAACTCCGGGGGCGCGCTCGTTGATACAGAGGGCCGGTTGCTAGGCATTAACACGGCGATCTTCACTCGCAGCGGGGGAAACCAGGGGATCGGCTTCGCTATTCCCGCAAACCTGACGCGTGAGGTGATGCAGAGCTTGCGTGATAAAGGTCGCGTCGTGCGCGGGTACATCGGCACCTCGGTGCAAACCCTCACTCCGGAAATAGCGGACGCGATGAAGCTCAAAGGGCAACAGACCGGCGCGCTTGTGGGTGAGGTTGAACCAAACGCTCCCGCGGCAAAAGCGGGCATCAAAACTGGCGACGTAATTACGGCGGTGAACGGGAAGAAAGTTAATGACCCACGCGAGTTGCGTTTAATGATCGGCTCGATGGCACCGGGGACCAAGGCGCACATGGAGATTAATCGCGAAGGTCAGACCAAAACGTTCGACGTCCAGCTTGGCGAGATGCCTCCCGGCGCTGCTGAGGAGGGCACCGAGACATCGTCTGAAGAAACTGCGCGGCCGGAAAAAACAAGCGTGTTCGGCGGCGTGGCGGTAACGAACATTACCGATGACCTTCGCGCCGCGCTTAATCTTTCAAAAGATGTTCAAGGTGCAGTGATTGCCGACATTGATGCAGAGTCGCCGGCTGCGAAATCCGGTCTGCGCGAAGGCGACGTGATCCAGGAAGTGAACAAGCAGCCCGTGAAAAGCACGAAAGATCTGCTTGCGATCAGTAAGAAATTAAAGCCTAACGAAAAGGTTTTGATGCGCGTCTATAGTCAGGGCCGCAGCGGTTATGTCGCGCTGGAAGCAAAATAGCGGATGGTAGCACAGGCATCTTGCCTGTGAGGCAGGCGGGCGTCTCGCCTGCCGTCTCTTTGGGTCACCTCAAATATCCAAAAGCACTCTCGCCTTCCAGCCGCCCTGCGTTCGCTCGACAGAGAAACCATGAAGCGTCACCGCTTTGACGTCCGCGCGCTGATGATGCCGTTCCGCATCGAGCGGTTCGCCCTCGGCCGTTGCCTTCACAAAATAGTTTTCATCTCTCTCGGCTATTTGCACTTCTCGCATGCGCAGCAGCAAACGCTCGGCGTCTTTGAGAAAGATCAGCTCCTGTAAGAGATCGAACAGCAACATATCGAGCTTGTCGTTCGAGAGCTCGATCTGGCGTGTCTCGCGCGAGCGAATCGCCTCGATGTTGTCGATCATCACGTTCGTAGTCGCGTCAGCAGCGTCGCGAAACAATTCTGACAAGTCGCGCCCGGTCGCTTCAAAGGCGATATCAGCGGTGCCGAATTCCTCGAGGTAATGGTAAGGCATGCGCAAAAAATGACGAAATCCGAATGACGAATGACGAATTAAATCCGAATGACGAAGTCCGAAAAGTCGCGACCTTCGCAGCGCACTCCTTCCTCATTCGTGCTTCGTCATTTTTTAACAAGGCATCTATCCAGCGCGTGAATAATCGCCTGTTTTTCCGCAGCGATGTTCTTTCCAATAAAGACCAACTCTGTCCGATGCGCCTCAAACGGCTCCAGTTCCCAGCGGCCCGCCACGAAATTGAAAAGCTGCCCGCCATCGGCGAAGCGGATGAAACCCTTCGCGCGAACGACGCTCGCCGGCAGGCCATTGGCAAAGCCTTCGAAACAATCGCGCGAAAAAATTTTGCTGGAAGTGAATGCGAAAGATTCGAATTCAGACTGATGCCGATGTTGCGGCGCTGCGATTTTTCTGTCGCGTCCAATTCCAAACAACAGTTCGGGATCAATCTTGCAACGCTCGGTGCGGACAGTTGCCGCGGTCGGATTGATCTTCCTTAGTTTCGTCTCAAGCGGCTCGACCTGCCCCGGCTCGATCAGATCGATCTTGTTCAGCAGCAAGATGTCTGCGCCTTCGATTTGAAGACGGGTCGTATGCCCCAGTTCGGGGAAACGAATAAGCATGTCGGCATCGATGACCGAAACCACGCCGTCAAGCCGACATTGCGGCAGCGCTTCCTGGATGTTGAACACGAGCGCTTCAGGTTCGGCGAGCCCAGTCGTCTCGACCACAATCCTCTCGGGCGCGATCTTCTCGATGATCTCGTTCACCGCCGCTTCAAATTCCCCGAGCAACGAACAACAAACGCAGCCGCCGCCGAGCTCGGCAATTCGCACGTTTTTGCCTTCAATGACTTTCGTGTCGATCCCGATTTCGCCGAACTCATTCATCACGATCGCGATCTTCCCAGGTTGCACCGCGAGAATGTGACGGAGCAGAGTCGTTTTGCCGCTGCCAAGTGGACCGGTGATTAATGTAATTGGAGTGCGAAGCATGTCTAAAATGACGAAATCCGAATGATGAATGCCGAAGGAAATCCGAATGACAAAATCCGAAATGGCTCACCGCTTCTAGCGCAAGGCTTTGTCATTCGTGCTTCGTCATTAATTCGTCATTCGTCATTCGAGCTTCGTCATTTGATTTACCCTTTCACATTTCCAATCGGCGTGAATCGCGCGACCGGCTTGCTGATCCCTGCCAACTCGGTCGCTGCAATTACCTCATCAATATCTTTGTAAGCGCCACCTGCTTCCTCCGCGAGACCTGCCCATGAGGTGCTGCGAACGTAAATGCCGCGCGCTTCGAGATCGCGCTGAAGTTGTTTACCGTGCCATTGTTTGCGCGCCTTGGTGCGGCTCATAGTGCGACCGCTCCCGTGCGCTGTGCTGAAAAAAGTTCCTGAGCCTGAAGTTATGCCCGTGAGGAGGTAAGAGCCAGTCTCCATGCTGCCGCCGATGATCACCGGTTGGCCCGTCTCGCGATAGCTCGCGGGCAACTCGTCGTGCCCCGGACCGAACGCGCGCGTCGAGCCTTTGCGATGCACGAGCAATGTCTTTTCCGTCCCCTCGATCACGTGCCGTTCCAGTTTTGCGGTGTTATGTGAGACGTCGTAAACCGTACGCATTCCGAGTTCTTCAGCGCTGCGGCCGAAAATTTCGGAAAAAACTTCGCGGATCTGGTGAAGAATTACCTGCCGATTGGCGAACGACATATTCAATCCGCATTTCATCGCGGCGAAATAATCGCCCCCTTCCGGTGAATCGAACGGCGCGCACGCGAGTTCGCGATCCAAAATTCTGATGCCGTACTTCGGCTCCATTACTTTCAAGAATTTCTGGAGATAATCCGTGGCGACCTGATGTCCGAAGCCGCGGCTGCCGCAGTGAAACATCACCACGATCTGGTTAGGAATCGTGATCCCGAATTTCTTCGCGAGCTCCTTGTCACGCACGTCCTCCGGTCGCGCGACCTGCACCTCCAGATAATGATTCCCGCTGCCGAGCGTGCCGACCTGATTGTAGCCGCGCTCGACAGCGCGCTCGCTGATTTTCGATGCGTCGGCACCTGCGATGCGACCATTCTCCTCGGTAAACTCCAGATCTTCCTGCCAGCCCAGATCGCGTTCGACGCACCAGCGCGCACCTTGTTCCACCAAGTCTCGAAATTCGTTATGCGATAGTTTGAGGAATCCGTGAGTGCCGACGCCCGCCGGCACGCGTTGAAAAAGGCGATCCACGATTTCTTTCAAACGCGGTTGTACATCTTCCAGTGTCAGATTCGTGGTGATGAGGCGCATGCCGCAGTTGATGTCGAAGCCGATGCCGCCAGGCGAGATTACGCCGCCTTCGTGCACATCCATGGCGGCGACACCGCCGATGGGAAATCCATAACCGCTGTGGCCATCGGGCATGCAAAGCGCGTAGCGCGCGATTCCCGGTAAAGTGGCGACGTTACTAATCTGCTGGTAAACCGCTTCGTCCATGTCGCGCACGAGTTTCTCCGTCGCGATGATCCGCGCCGGCACGCGCATGCCTCGCTTGTAGGTCGCAGGTAGTTCCCAAACTGTGTCCGAAATTTTTTGCAGGTTATCAATGATGGCCATCTGGCGTGTGCTTTAACTAACAATATGATGGCCATCTGGCGTGTGCTTTAACTAACAATCGTTTTTCTCGATAGACTCCCTCGTATTTTCAAAACGTGGCCGCCATCGCAGTGTCGGTCACGCGCTCGCCTTTGAACTGCGGCGGAAGCCCGCCTCGCTTCGCTCAATTAGCCTGTACGACCAAGTCTCCGGCTAACGATTGCTGGCCAGTTTGCGGCGCGCCGCAATGTCAGCCGCGAGAACCTGGTCGATGCTGGCAATCACACGCCTCGCCCATGCCTCGCCCGATTCGCGGTTGTAATGAATCCCGTCGCCACCAGTTTTCCCCACGAGGTAACGCGTGAATCGACGTGAATCGATCATTGGATCGCCGCGCCAAACCGATTGCTGAATCAGCCGATAAATCCGATTCTGCACCTTTGAAAACCGCGACGAATCCGGCGGGCCGATCCATATCATCTTTCGTGTGCCGCCGCGGTGCGCCGCGCTTACGAACCGCGCGAGGACAGCGCGGATGTGATCGTCGGACAATGTTTGATCCATCCAGTTCGTGCCTAACTGGACAATCACGATTGTCGGTTTGTATCGCTCGATCAGCGTCTCGATCTTGGGCGTGGCCACGGCTGGCGGCCTCCTGCCATTCTGATAATCGCGATAAATGTCGCTCGTGGGCGTCTTCTCTCGGTAGCCGCACCGTGTATGAAACACCCGTTCATTTTGCAGCCAATTCTCCGGCGACGATCCGCACGACGCGAAAAATGCCACATTCTGGCGCCCGAACTCGTGTTCAAGATGTTCCCGCACCAACTCGCCAAAGCCGCCTACAGATAACGAATCGCCAATCATGACCACCTTTGGGGGTGGCGGAGGAGGGGACGACTTCTGCGGCTTCTGAAACTTATTGGCCAGGACAAAGGAGCCGATGACGACCAGCAAGCCCAGCGAAATTGAAACCGCGCGAATCATTGGTGACCAATGTTTTTTATCGCGCGCTCTTGGGGTATCGCGCTTCATCCTGGACACGAATGTAGGGTTCCAGATCGATCCGGCCGGAATCGTCCTTCGATTTTACTGTACTCCAAATCGAGCCGTCTAACGTGCGCAACTGAAGCTCGTACGGCCGGCCGATTCGAAATTTCCCGAGTGACTGCGGCTGCAGGCCGATGTAAGCCGGATGCATCACCAGGATTTGTTTGTCGCGATACTCGCCCGCAATCACTTCTTCCACATCGTAAACAAATCCGACCAGAAATTCCTGATATGGCATTAATTCCTCCCGCCGAACTGGTCTCGTTGTGGAAACGAGTTTCGCCTTTACGATCAGCGACGCCCCCGCAGGCGTTGCACTCGGCGCTGCCACGGGCGCCAGTTTCGCGATTGATTCGCTGAGTGGCCGCACATCCGACCATGCCTGTGCCGAGAGATCGCGGTCGATCTCTCCCCAGACCTTGTCCGTCCACCTGTTCATGTCTTCACCGACGAAATGCTCCTTATCCGGATCCATGTGTTTGTAGGGATAGGCGACCAGTTTTCGACTATCGATTACGTGCGTTACGCTGCCGATGTCTTTCTGTGTTTGCGCGAACACGAACTCCTGAACCTCGCCCGAGACGCGTCCAGACGTGGGCGGCGCGACCCAGTAAATTTTTCGCAACTTCGACGGCGGCGTAATCGCTTTCTTGACGAATGGCACGAGGTACTTTCGCAACATCGGCCCGTCACGGTCGGGCTTTACTTTTTCGCGGCCCGAAAACAACCCGAACAGGTTCCCTCCGGTTTGCATAACGAGTATATCCGGCTGGATCGTGGCGAGAAGGTCATCCAGCTTCGGAACCGTGTGCGATGTCGGGCGATGGCCACTGGTCATTCCGTAAGTATCGTGCAGTTCCTTAGTGGAATGCGAATCCGGCTGCGATTCAATGCTCCAGTAACCACAATGCGTCTGAATGTGTGTGAAGGGTTTCTCTTTCAGCCAACTCAGTGGATTCGTGCCGCATGTGCAATAGGTGAAAACCGATTTCACCCGCGGATCGGCGCGGAATTTTTGGTCGAGCCGTTTGCCGAATCCACACAACCCGAGCGAATCGCCGAGTATCAATACGGTGAGATCGCGCGGCGAATCAGCCGGAGTTGGAGCGTTTTGAGCAAGAGAAGAAATAGCGATGCTTGACGCAATTGCCGCGATGGCTAGCCGCTTTGCGTTGGAGATTGGCATTTCCTCACTGGCCTACCGGCACTTTGTCCCAGCCCTGGTCTGACTCGGTGAATTCGCGCGCGGCGAAACACCAGACGATCACTTTTTTCTTAGCGAGGTAGCCGGGATCTTTCCGTGCGCGCCGATACAGACTGACCCGGACCGACGTAGCGCCCGAGCCGCGCGTGCCGATCAAATCAGGCGCAAAGCCGTTCTCGTACGCGAGTTGATCAAGCAAACTGGATTTTTCCGCGAGAAAATCGTGGAACACGAGCGTGTGGCTGTCGCCAATGATCAGCAACGGGCTGTTGGGGTCGGGACTTATTGCCGCACCCGTTTCTTTATCGCTGATCGTTCGGACCGCGATTTTTTCCGCATCAAGCTTCTTTGTGTTGGGCCCGGCGAGATCGCCAAGATCGCCTTTGATCGTGGTCTCTTTCCATTCAGCTGCGTAATTTTTTTGCGGCTGGCCGGCGAGTTTCTCATGAATTTTCTCCTTGATCGTTTGTGCCGCGAGAACACAGCCAAATCCAGACCAATGCGTATCGGTCTTGCAAAAAACCGGGCCATGCTCGTTGGCACGGTTTTGGAGAAAGACTGGTGCAAGATCGACTACGTCGATTTCGCGTTTCCGCAGCTCGTCGTAAAATCGCGCAAGGAATGGAGCCGCCGTTTCACCGTGAAGATCGACATCGGGCACAATTTTCTCCGGACAAATTGCTGCCTTCGGCGGGACCGGCATTAGCAGCAGATCGATTCCGCGCCGTTTCAGTTGATCATGAAAGTCGACAATCGCCGGAATCGGATCAGCCGATTCAGGTTTATGTGCCCGGCTGACTTTCGCCGCGTCAGCGCCCCACAATTGGCCGACTGAGAGAAATCGAATATCGCTGGAAAGAAAGAACCAGCCGTCCACGCCCGCGATAACCGCCGCGTGTTCATTTTCAGCCGAGCGTGATTTTGCCGCCAGTTCATTAACGAATTTCTGTTGCGAATCGGACAGCGGAATCGAATCACCCGCGAAGACATTCGGGATAGACAAACAAGTGAGAATAGCGGCGTAAAAACACAAATTGCTGGGGAGGCTAAGAGCTTCGCGTGCACTGCTCTCCGGCAGTGCGAGCGCTGTCCAACACTCGCGGACGCCTGATAAGAATGGTGTCGACTTCAAGGGAGGTTTTTCTATAACCGTGTTGCGGAAAAAATCACCAAATATCGAGCGTGGTATTTAGCTCTCACATTTTCATCTACTATTTTCTGCCCTTCGCGCTGCTCGTTTATTACGGGCTGTTTCGCGCGCGGCAACGCTGGCGAAACGCTTGGTTGATCGTTGCCGGATACACGTTCTACGGCTGGGCCGAGCCGCGGTTCATGGTGCTGATGTTCGGTACAACGTTTATCGATTGGCTCATGAGCCTGGTCATCGCGCACAACACCTGGCACGTGTGGCGAGTCTGGCGTCAGCCGGTAAAAATTGTCGATCCGGCGGAGCGCAAGACGCGCGTCCGGCGGACGGCAATCACGATCTCGATCGTCTGCAATCTCGTTGTCCTGGGTTTTTTCAAGTACTTCAACTTCGGCATCGATACTTACAACTCGCTGGTGCAAAGCGCCGGATTGGAGGGCACGCAATTGAACACGTTTTTTCGTGTGGTGCTGCCACTCGGCATCAGCTTTTACACATTTCAAGCGCTCAGCTACACCATCGACGTCTATCGCGGCAACGCCGAGGCAATGGCCAACTTTATCGATTTCTCCTGCTTCGTCTCGATGTTCCCGCACCTTGTCGCCGGGCCGATTCTGAAGTTCTCGTTCCTCGCCGATCAACTCAAAAATCGCCGGCTCACATCCGATAAATTCGCGCGCGGCGTCGCGTTTTTCATGATGGGCGTGGCGAAAAAGGTTTTGCTGGCCAATCCGTGCGGTAAAATCGCGGACACGGCGTTCGACGCCGGCTCGATTCAAACGCTCGACGCGTGGGTCGGATCGTTCGCGTATTCATTCCAGATTTATTTCGATTTCAGCGGTTACTCCGACATGGCGATCGGGCTTGGCCTGATGTTCGGATTCGTTTTCGCGAAAAATTTTGATTCACCGTATCTCGCGCAATCGATCACTGATTTCTGGCGGCGCTGGCACATCTCGCTTTCCACGTGGCTGCGCGAATATCTTTACATTCCGATAGGCGGCAACAAGGGCGCCCTTTCCCGCACGTACGCGAACCTCATTATTACGATGCTTATCGGCGGACTTTGGCACGGCGCATCATGGAACTTTGTGATCTGGGGTGGACTTCATGGCGGGATGCTCGCATTCGAGCGCAGCCAGGGCCGCAAAGGTCTTTATCATAGTTTGCCCAAGCTATTGCGGATCGCCCTAACGTTCATGATCGTGACCATTGGCTGGGTTTTCTTTCGCGGCGGAACGTTAGGCGGCGCCGTCCAATATCTCGGCGCGATGTTCCACATCAATCAGCCGTTTCCGAATGCGTCGCTGATTGGCGGTCTGATTTACAAACCCTATTACGTTTTGTCGATTCTGGCCGCGGGAATCGTTGTTTGGTTTGGGAGACAGACTTGGGATTGGAGCCAGGAAATGACCTGGCCGAAGACGGCGACTTGTTTCGCGCTCGGCTGGATCGCGCTGATCGTCCTGGCCACGCAGGAATACAATCCTTTTATCTATTTCATTTTCTAGCGCGTTGAATATGCCAACGACTCAAGCACCGCCGACGACTCACGCACCTCTGCCGAAGTATTCGTTGCCAAGATACGCTGACCCGACTCCGAGCGCGGCGCATCGGAAACTTCCGCGCGAAGAGGAAGCCGATCTAGCGTTAAAGAATACGAAGTTTGCGCCCGGAACGCGCCGAACTCTTATTGCGCTGTTTTTGTTAACGATTGTCGCTGTTCCATTGGTTCAGCTAGTTGGCGAATTTCGCGCGGCGGGCTCGATCAGCCGCTTGCCAGTGATTTCCATCTTCAAATCGCTGCCATGGCTCCCCCATTCTGAAGATCTGAAACGCGTCGAGCGCACGCTGGAAAACGAGTCGTTAGTCTCGCAATGGCTCCTGCCGCGCGTGCAATATCTGCTCACTGTGCTGCTGGGCGCTGGCAACGAGCAGGTTTATTTGGGTCACGATCCTTGGCTGTTTTATCGCGCTGATGTCGATCATGTGATCGGGCCGCCCTTTCTTGATCCGGTCCGGATGAAACACCGTTTGCAAGCGAGCCGTGTCCAGCCCGATCCGATTAAGGCGATTGTCGATTTTCGCAATCAGCTTACTGCACGGGGGATCGATCTGGTGGTTCTGCCCGTGTCAGTGAAACCAAGTACGGAAGGTGAAATGCTCGCCGTGTCTAACGCCAATCGGACTCAGGCCAGTGGCGCGCTACCCAACCCGTCTTTCAACGAATTTAAAGCCCGGCTCGAACGAGAGAAAGTACGCATGTTCGATCCTGCGCCGTTTTTGATGGAGCGAGGAAGGAACGGGCATCGTTATCTCGAAACCGACACGCACTGGCGGCCCGAGATAATGGAGCTTGTTGCGGAACGATTGGCAGATTTTCTCCAATTGCCAGCGGCGGCAGGATCAACATCGCCCTCGATTATCGAAAAGGAAATCGTCGCGCGCGGCGACATCGCCGCGATGTTGAAGTTATCGAGAGGTGATAAATTTTTTCCGTCGGAGACAGTGACGATTCGACAAGTCGTCACTGGCAACGCGCTGTGGCGGCCAAGCAAGGACGCTGATGTGCTCCTGCTCGGCGATAGTTTCTCAAATATTTTTTCGTTCGAAGCGATGGGCTGGGGCGAATCGGCCGGATTCTCCGAGCATCTGAGCGCGGCGTTGCGGCGGCCTATCGACTGCATTCTGCGAAACAGCGACGCGTCATTCGCCACGCGCGAAATTTTGAGCAACGAGCTCGCGCGCGGACGCGACCGGCTGGCTGGAAAAAAACTGGTGATCTGGGAATTTGCAGCGCGCGAGTTGTCGTTTGGGAATTGGAAACTTCTCGATCTAAAACTGGGTGAAGCGAAACCTTCTCGCTTTTTGAGTTTGAAGGCCGGCGAGGAAATCGCGGTCAGCGGAACGGTCGAAGGCTTTTCGCCCGTGCCGCGACCAGGCACCGTGCCATACAAGGATCACATCGAAGCATTGCATTTGGTCGACGTTGTGGCCGCCGATTCGCGCGGCGAACCTGAGTCGCATTCCCAGGCTGTCGTGTATTTGTGGAGCATGCGGGACAACGAGTGGACATCAGCGGCGCGGTTGCGACCCGGCGATCGGGTCAAGCTGCGTTTGCGGCCGTGGCCGGATGTCTCAACGCAATATGAGAAATTTAATCGCACCGAGCTGGACGATCCGGCCTTGCAACTGGAAGAGCCGGTTTGGGGCGAGGACATTGAACTCCTGAAACGCTGATGCGCCGTCCCTAGAGATTTCGCCGGCGCCGTGGGACCCTTCTCGTCAATTGCGATCCTGCGGCAAGGAATGAATCGACCCACCAAAAAACGTTCTCCTTCCGAACCATGCGCCGCATCCGCTTCATTCGCGCAGTGCGCTCGGCTGGGGTCATACGGAATGCTTTCACAATTGTGTCAGCCATCTGCTCGATATCGTAAGGATTGACCAGCAACGCATCAGGTTTGAGTTGCTCGGCCGCGCCGGCGAACTGGCTCAGAATCAGTGCGCCATTCTCGTCGGTGCGGCATGCGCAATATTCTTTTGCGACGAGATTCATTCCGTCCTTGAGCGGCGTGATGAACGCGATGTCGCACGCGCGATAGTGCGCGAGAAGTTCTTCGCGATCGAGTCCGCGAAAATGATACTGCACTGGGATCCACGTGCTCGTGGAGAAACGGCCGTTGATGTCGCCCACCAGCCGGTCAATGCGGCCCTTGAACTCATGATACCGTGGAATTTCTACCCGGCTTGGCACGACGATCTGGATTAACACCACGCGGCCGCGTAGCTCCGGATATCGCTCGAGCGCATCGCGAAATGCGCGGATTCGTTCTGGAATTCCCTTGCTATAATCCAGCCGGTCCGAACCCAGCATCAACTGGCAATCGGGAAAACTGGCACGCAACTGTTGCGACCTTTGCGCTACCGCTTCGGATTTTGCGTCGTTTTCGAACGAGTCGAAATCGATGCCGATCGGGAAATGCCCCACGCGAATTTTTCGCTTTTCGAATCGGATCACATGCGTCTCGCCGCGAGAAAGAACTTCCGCGTCCGGCATGACGCGTCGCACGCACTGCAGAAAGTTGCGCACGTCGCGCCGGGTCTGGAACCCGAGGAGATCGAACTGAAGCAGCGCGTGCAGAAGCCGCTGTTGTTGCGGAAGCTTCGAAAAAATATCGTACGGCGGAAATGGGATGTGCAGAAAGAACGTCAATCCCGAAAGTTTTCCGGAGACGCTCTGCTCGCGCAATGCCTGCGCGACGTACATCAGGTGATAATCGTGCACCCAGATGAAATCGTCGGGTTGCGCGCTCCGGGCGATGACATCCGCGTAGCGGTCGTTAACGTCTTTGTAAGCCTGCCAGTACGCCGGCTCGAAGTTACAAAAGTTTTGCAGATCGTGAAATAACGGCCAGATCACCTCGTTGGAATAGCCGAAGTAGAATTCGTCGCGCTCGGTTTCGCTTAGGGCCACCGGCACGACATTGTAACCGGCGTTGCGGGTGGCTTTGGCCAGCGGCTCGTTAGGGATTTCGCCCGCGGTTCCCGGCCAACCAATCCACGTCCCGCCGCGTTCGCGCAGCACCGGCTCAACTGCGGAAACAAGTCCGCCGACAGCAGGGGTGACCGTCCAGAGATCCGCGCCTGTCGAATCGAGGGCGAATGGCAATCGATTGGAAACAACGATCAGGCGATTCATTCTGCAAGCCATCCTATAATGTCATTCTGAGCGAAGCGAAGAATCTCTGATTATTTCTGGATCGCCGCTAACGGAGATAACCCAGGGATGTTTCGCTTCGCTCAACATGACAGCGCCGTTTAAGAGATGGATTCTAACGATTCAACGATTTAACGACTGGAAACTATGCAGTCTTCTGCGCTCGATCACGTTGACGAGATTGTCGCCGGCGGAAAACGATTAGCCGTTTTTCTCGACTACGATGGCACGCTTACGCCCATTGTGAGTCATCCGGAGGATGCGTGGCTCCCGGATTCAATGCGACAGACGCTGCGATCGCTCACCGCGCGTGTGCCGGTCGCCGTCCTGAGCGGACGCGATTTGGATGACGTTCGGGGTCGCGTGCTCGTTGATGGTATCGTTTATGCCGGCAGTCATGGATTTGATATCGCGGGTGCAGGCGGATTACGCAGGGAACTCGGTGCCGCGTATTTGCCCGTGCTCGACGCGGCAGAGACGGAACTACGCGAAGCGCTTGATGAAATTCCAGGTGCGCAGTTGGAACGGAAACATTTTTCTGTCGCCGCGCATTATCGCCACGTGAACGAAAACGACGCATTCAGAGTTGCGCTAGCTATAGACGCAGTGGCAGCAAGACACCGCGAGCTGCGTAGGATGGACGGGAAAAAAGTTTACGAACTGCTGCCCGATATTGATTGGAATAAGGGCAAAGCCGTGCTCTGGCTGTTGGAAACTCTGGGTCTTGAGGGCCGGAACGTGCTGCCGATCTACATCGGCGATGATCTCACCGACGAAGACGCCTTCCGCGCGCTCGAAAAGCGCGGGGTAGCGATTCTCGTGAGCGAGCGCCGCCCGCAGGTAACGGCAGCGAATTATTGCCTAAACAATCCCGAGGAAGTCGAGCGCTTCCTGCAAAAGATCACTGATCGTCTGCGCGCCCAGGCATTGTAGGGCAACCGCCTCGGTTGCCGAGCAGGCTTCACGCGCAATCACGTGACGCAGACAATCCTACCTGCGACAGTTGCAAGCAGCGGCGGTATTAGACAAACCTGTAGCCGCTTCGCTGTGCGAAGCGCGGTGCGCGTAACGTTCATTGAATGCGTCGTCCACAGGGCGACGGCTACAACCTGCGGCTTGTATGTTCGACATGAAAGCGGTGAGTCCATACGCAGGCGCATCACAGCGTGAGCTTCATTCCGTCATAAGCGATACGCACCTCGACGCCTCGCTCGGCGGCCATGCCACGGATCTTCACCGCGATTTGTCGCTCGTCGTCGGTCACAATTTCAGAGCCGCAATGAGTGATGATGGCGCGGTGAACGCCCTCTTTTTGGCACCATGCCAGTTGTGTCCGAACAGGCGAGTGACCGATCAACGCTTTGCCGCGCCTGCGAATGAATGTGCGCGTTATAGTGGCGCCATCGCCAATGTAGATTTGCACGCCTTTGAAGGCTGCACTGCGATCGTGGATAAAGATGAGGTCGGGCGCGTAGAAAATGCACGCATGCCCTGCGGTCACGCGATATCCGACCGCCGGCGAAAGAATGGAATGTTCAACGGGAAACGCCTCGAATGTAATTCCACAAATCTTCGTGCGCGTACGCTCCTCGATCACGTGGCGATCCTTGATCGGGTAATGCCTCAATTCCTGCCACGTTTTTTCCGGCGCATACACCTGACACGGCGCGCCCTGTTTCAATCCCAAAGCGTGATCGGGATGCGCGTGCGTGAGCACGATCGCCTTCGGATCCACGCGTTTGAGTTTCCCCAACCAATCAAGACCGCAATCGATCATCACACGCGCGCCGTGGTACAAAACCAGCAAAGAAGTATGCATCCGATGACGCCGCGTCCGCGCCTCGATCTCGCCGCGCGTTCCGATAAACGTCAGCGTCATTGGGGGACATTAGCCCTTTTTCGTAACTGAGCCTGATTCGCTCCGGCGGGCAGAGGGCTGCCCGCCGTACGCGTATTTCGTTGGTAGGGCGCGCACTCGGTTGCGCGCCGCTCTCCGGCGCCACAATGGAAGTGCGACGTGCGATTTACGTTGAGTGGCAAACGTCCGAATTTATGATCATGGGAGCACACCGGTACCAACTGGTGCGGCAGCGCCATGCACAAACCGCGGCGAGAAAACAGAATGTCGAAGCAATGAGAAAATAACGTTCCACCGGGAGGATCTGTTTTAGAACTCCGGCCCCGAATTCGCAATCTTGCATAGCACTCGCCTCCAGCGACCTCTCATTTCACCGCTTTGTATTTCGCCGAAAACCTCGGCTGCCTTTCCAGATAGGCGGACTTTCTTAGGTAATATTTTGCACGCTTTCCTAGGAAATTCCTAGGTAATTCTTCCTAGGTTTTCCTTGACAATGCGGAGCCATTCTTGGTAGAAAAGACGCCATTAACAAACCCCCATATGAAAAAATCACTCATAACTCTAACAACAACGGTATTCTTAACTCCCTTCGTCTTAGCCTGTTTTACGTTTTCTCAGATGGCGTATGCAGAGCCAGACGCGTCGTCCCAGGGCCTCCTTCCCGCGGATGCCCCGTTCACATTCGGCAACACCGGCAGCCTCGCCACCGCACGCTACGCGCACACGGCGACGTTGCTGCCCGACGGCAAGGTGTTGGTGACAGGCGGGTATGATAGCAGTCTCAATCCTTCCGCCAGCGCGGAATTGTACGACCTAGTCAGCGGGACTTGGAGTGCCACGGGCAGTCTCAACACCGGACGCTCTGTACACACGGCAACGTTGCTGCCCAACGGCAAGGTGCTGGTGGCCGGGGGACAAGGTAACAACGGCGCTCTTAGCAGCGCGGAACTGTACGACCCTGCCAGCGGGACATGGAGTTTCACCACTGGCAGCCTCACCACCGCACGCTGTATACACACGGAGACGTTGCTGCCCGACGGCAAGGTGCTGGTGGCAGGGGGAGCAGATACCAGTTTCAATCCGATCGCCAGCGCGGAACTGTACGACCCTGCCAGCGGGACGTGGAGTGCCGTTGGCAGCCTCACCTTCGCGCGCAAATGGCACACGGCGACGTTGCTGCCCGACGGGAAGGTACTGGTGGCAGGGGGAGATAATGGCAGCGCCTTTCTTAGCAGCGCGGAACTGTACGCCCCGGCTAGCGGGACGTGGACTGCCACGGGCAGCCTCACCACCGGACGCTCTGCACCCACGGCGACATTGCTGCCCGACGGCAAGGTGCTGGTGGCAGGGGGACAAGGTAAGAGCGGCGGCCCTGTTAGCAGCGCGGAACTGTACGACCCTGCCAGCGGGACTTGGAGTTTGACCACGGGCAGCCTCAACGACGCGCGCAGGAATCACACGGCGACGTTGCTGCCCGACGGGAAGGTGCTGGTGGCAGGGGGAGCAGGTGCCGGCCCCTTTCTTAGCAGCGCGGAACTGTACGACCCTGCCAGCGGGACGTGGAGTGCCACTGGCAGTCTCAATGCCGCACGCTTCGCACCCACGGCGACGTTGCTGCCCGACGGCAAGGTGCTGGTGGCAGGGGGAATCAATAGCAGCGGCGTTCTTCGCAGCGCGGAACTGGGCGAAATAGGGCCTAGCCCAACGCCAACCCCAACGCCATCACCGACACCTTCGCCTACGCCGAGTCCTACTCCTACACCAACAGCAACGTCAACACCGGCACCACTACTGAAGGCTCCAAAGGCAGTGAACGCAACTCATGTGAAAGCCATCAGCTTCACCGCGAACTGGCACAGTGTCGGCGGTGCGACGGGTTACCGGTTGGATGTGGCTACGGACCCTTCTTTTGTCAATTATGTGCCCGGGTACCAAAACCTGGACGTTGACAATGTCACTAGTCGAAACGTTACCGGGCTGACGCCAAACACGAATTATTACTACCGGTTACGGGCATATAACGGCAACGGTACGAGCCCCAATTCCAACGTCATCACGGTAAAGACGAAGGCTCACTGAGGGGCTTTACCGCGGAAGGGAAAAGCAAAAGGTAGGGCGCGCACTCCCTCTGCGCGCCGTCGCAAAGCAATCACAAAGAACGGCGCGCACAGGAGTGACGCGCCCTACCTTTTGCACAGGACTGCTGCCCTACCATTGCGGCGGCGGGCGGTCGTTCGGACGATAAACCCACACCCAATCCTCCGGTTGCTGGCACAATCCTTTGCGGACCGGATTCGTCAGGATGTAGCTGGTTTTCTCTTCCAGTTCGTGATGGTTGCGCAAGCGATGATCGAAAAAATCGCGTTGCCAGTCCATACCATGTTTTCCAGCGACGAACTTTTTCCAGTTCTTGATGGTTATTGCTATTCCCGGTTCGCGGGGGAACGCCATGATCGCGTGCAGATGATCCGGCATAAGCAGGCACAGGGCGGCAATGCCAGACGAGTCTCTCGTGGTTGAAGCTCATCGCGGCGAGCACGGCATCGCCAGTGTCTTCATGACACAATTGGTTTTTGCCCGGCGGCACGCAGTTGATCGTGATAAAGAACCAACTCCCCTCGGCCATCCATTCTGGAATTTTTTGAGGCAGCTTTTTGCGGACCGGGAGATTCATAGATCCAGCCTATCGAGACGCTGGCCCGGCAACAAACGCAAATAGGTAGGGCGGGCAGTCCTCTGCACGCCGTTCACTTTGCGATTTAGACGGCGGCGCTCACCGGAGTGATCGCCCTACCAACGCGCGCTACCGAGCTGCGCGCTTGATTTGATCCAGCGATGCCGGGTTTTCTAAGGCAGAAGTATCGCCGAGTTTTTCGCCCAAATACGCGCCGCGTACAATCCGGCGCATTACTTTTGCGTTTCGCGTTTTTGGAATATCGCCGACGAAAATCACGTCCCGCGGCGCGAGCGCCTTGCCGAGATCGCGCGCGACGTTCTTTTTCAATTCGGCGGCGAGGGTGGCATCGCCATTTGCGTCCTTCTTCAACACGCAAAAACAAACAAGCGCTTCGCCTTTGATGGAATCAGGGACACCGATCGCAGCGGCTTCGCTCACTTGCGGGTGTGCGACAAGGACCGACTCCACCTCTGCTGGCCCAACGCGTTTGCCAGCAACCTTAATTGTGTCGTCGCTGCGGCCGAGGATGTACCATAGCCCGTCGT
>WNGB01001542.1_pt1 | contig 37805 bp, 31 predicted proteins | sample 5400681 | NCBI WGS metagenome assembly WNGB01 (sample SAMN13153367, study PRJNA577476) | soil metagenome | isolation source: 115 cm soil or saprolite under grassland replicate 2 | place: USA:California | collected 2016-06-15 | reverse complement strand
CCATGCGCTGCCAGGCCTGCATCTCCCGCAGCAGGCGCGCCACGACGTCGGGATGCTGGGCGGCCACGTCGTTGGCATCCAGAGGATCCTTGCGCCGATCGAAGAGCTGGAACTCGGGACTACCGGCGGCGCGGGTCACGTGGTGGGCGAACTTCCAGCCGTCGCGGCTCAGCGCGAAGGAGTCCTCCACCGTGGGCACGCTGGGATCGGGTAGGCCGAACGCCTCCGTGATCGCGGGTCGCGGCCATCCGGGGTGGGTGCCCCCGCCGCGCATCAGTGAAACCAGGCTTGCGCCCTGGATGCCCTTGGGAGCGGCCAGGCCGCTCAGCTCCAGCAAGGTCGGCATCACGTCGATGAGCTCGACCGTCTCCGCGACGCGCGCGCGCGCGGGAACGACGCCCGGCCACCACAGGATGAGCGGGACGTTGGCCAGCTCGCCGTAGACGCGCGGGTGGTGGAAGGTGTGGCCGTGCTCGAGGAACTCCTCGCCGTGATCGGCCAGGAAGGCGATCAGCGTCCGCCGGTCCAGACCCATCTCCCCCAGCCGTTCGCGCAGGCGCCCGAGCTCCGCGTCCATCGCGCGGATGGAGCCGTCGTACCAGCCCTGCTCGTAGGCGATGTAGCGCTCGGGGTCCACGCCCCCGCGCACCAGCTCGTCGCGCGTGGGCATGCCGAAGCGCCGCATGTTCGCGTTGCCGATGAGCGGGCGCACCTTCTCCCGCTGCTGCTCGTGCTCTTCGCGCCCGCGCGGGTCGGCGAACATCGTGTCGTAGGGCGGGTAGGGCCTGTACATGCTGTGGGGATCGGAGATGTGCAGCAGGACGAAGAACGGGACGTCGCGATGCGCCGCCAGCCACGGGATCAGCCGGTCGACCTCGGTGCGCGCGACCTTCGTGCTGCCCGCTTGCCGTTCCGGGAAAGAGCCCTGCTCGTGCAGCTCCTCGAAGCCCTGGTGCTGGTTGCTGAACTTGCCGACGAACTGGATGGTCTCGAGCCCGAGGGTCGAGTAGCCCGCCTGGCGATACACCTCCGCGATCGTGGTCGCGGAGCTGGGCAGGAGGTCGCTGAACCCATGGACGCCGTGCGTCGAGGGGTACAGCGACGTCAGGATGGAAGGCCCGGAGACCTTCGTCCAGGTCGCCTGCGCGACGCAGTCGTCGTAGAGGGTTCCCTCCGCGGCCATGCGCGTGAGCGTCGGCGCCGTCGGCCGCGCGTATCCGTACATCGGAAGGTGATCGCGCCGCAGCGTGTCCATCCACACGAGGATCACGCCTTGCGGCCGCGCGGGCGTGGTGCCGCGGCCCACGTCCGCGCGACCCCTTTCCGGCACGGCGCGGATGACGGGCGTGCCCCAGAAGCCGAGCGCGCGCGGCTTGTCGGAGGCCAGGGTGAGGGCAAGGGTCACGTCGCGGCCCCCCAGGCGCGTCAGGTCCACAGTGGCCGTCTCCCACCGATGTGGGATCGTCACCGTCCGTTCGAGCAGGACCTCGTCCGCGTCGGCTCCCGCTTCACGGGCCTCCACGCGGAACGTCACCGGCGATTCCTCGATCGTCCCCACGGCCAGGTCCAGCCGCGGATGGACGGGCAGGCGGACGTCGAAGCGCAACGCGTCCGGAGCCCGCGCCACCAGGGCCTCGCGATAGACCTCCGACATCCCGTGCCATCCGAGCCCGGCGCTGACGCTGGCGAGGTGCTCGCGCCGCGATACGACGCGCACGGACTCGATCTCGAAGGTGGCGCCGGCGACGTCGGTGGGACGGAGGAGCAGGTGCCGCGGGGCGGCCAGGACCGACGCCGTGGTGCGGAGCACGTACGTGCGCATCTCGTCGCCGGGGACGAGCGGGCTGTTGAAGGGCCAGGGAATGATCGGAGCGAGGTCCGCCTCCGCCTTCAGGTCGACCTTCTCCATCGGGCGCAGGGCCACCGACAGGTTGGCCCCCGCCGAGGTCCGCATGCGGACCTGCACCTCGTGCACGACGTCGCGGTCCTCGGACGGCGGCCGCTCGAGATCGATGACGGGCAGGTCGCTGGTGGCGCGACCGACGAGGCGGCCGTCGCGAACGGTCAGCGCCTGCACTCCCGGCCCCGCGGTCCAGACCGTCGGCCGCGGACTGGCCGCGGGCGCGGTGGGCGCCGTCGGCCCCGGCGTCACCGCGGCGAAGCGCCACTCCATGGGCGGAGGCAGGGCCACGGTGGGCGCATTCGTGTTGACGGCCGGGTCCGGCTTGTACAGGTCCACCAAACGGATCGGCGCCAGCGCCGTCTCGGAACCGCGTGGCCGGCAGCCCGGGATCAACGCGGCGGCGACGCCGCAGAGGAGGAGGGACGAACACACTCGGGTAGCCCGCATTGTCGGTGTCGTCAGGAGGGCCGGGATCTTACCGGAAGGACCGGGGGCTGGCGAATCGAAGCGCGGACCGCGCATCCCGGTCCCGCCCCGGGCGCTCCTTGTCTGACCGCATGGTAGAATATTTCTACCAGCGGCCTCAATGGTATCATTCGGCCGGAGGAGGTCGAGGTGGCCCTCAACATCAAGGACCCGGAGGCGGAGCGGCTCGCGGCAGAGGTCGCGGCCATGACCGGCGAATCGAAGACGGGCGCCATCCGCCAGGCGCTCCGAGAGCGGAGGGAGCGCTTGAGCCTCCATGTGGATCGGCGGCATCGCAAAGACGCCCTGCTGAGGTTCCTCGAGCAGGAGATCTGGCCGGCCGTACCGAAGCGAATCCGAGGACGCCGCCTCTCGCGCAAGGAAGAAGACGAGATCCTGGGTTACGGTCCGAGCGGCGCTTGATCGTCGACAGCTCGGCAATCGTCGCCGTCTTCCTGAAGGAGCCTGGCTTCGACGGTCTGGTCGAGAAGCTCGTCCGGACGGCCGGCCTGGGCATCGGCACTCCGAACCTGCTCGAGTGCGGGATGGTCCTGACCGCACGCCTCCGGCGCGACGCGCGCCCGCTCCTCTTCCGGTTCCTCCAGGAATTCGCGATCGTCCCCGTTTCGTTCGGGGACGATCACTGTCGCGAGGCGATGGACGCCTATTTGCGGTTCGGGAAGGGACGCCATGCGGCGGCCTTGAACCTCGGCGACTGCTGCGCGTACGCGACGGCCCGCCTCGCGGAGCAGCCACTCCTGTGCACCGGGGTCGACTTCGCGCGCACCGACATCCAGTTGGCCTGACCGCGCGCGCTAGAGCTTCAGCCCTTGCAGGTAGGCCAGGCTCTGCGGGATGTGCGTGAGGGGGTCGGTGCTCTCGTCCTCGATGTAGTACTCGGTCGCGCCCGCCTTCATGGCCGCGCGCAGGACGGCCGGCCAGTCGATCTGGCCCGTACCCACGGCCACGTCCGCGTCGGGCGTGGCCGTCCCCTTCCCCGTCTCGCGGGCATAGCCCTTCTTGATGTCCTTGAGGTGCAGGGAGCGCACGCGACCCTTGTACTTCGTCATCAGGGCCACCGGGTCTGCGCCGCCGTGGTAGGTGTGGAACACGTCGACCTGGAAGTGCACGAGCTGCGGGTCCGCGGCCTTGGCCAGGGTGTCGAAGAGCGTGCCGTCGGGCGAGGGCACCATTTCGTAGCCGTGCGTGTGGTAGCCGAAGCGCATCCCCGCGTCCTGCGTGGCCTTGCCCGCGCGGTTGAAGATCTCGGCTGCCTTGAGCGCGTCCTCCGCCGTGAAGGCGTCCTTGTGCGCGATCCACGGGCACACGATCGTGCCCGCCCCCAGCGTCTTCGCTTCCGCAATGGCGCCCGGCAGGTCGTCGCGCAGCCGCTCGAGAGCCATGTGCGCCGACGTGCAGCGCAGCGAGGCGGCGTCGAGGGCGGCGCGCAGCTCGGGCGCGGTGTGCTTCCAGAGCCCGGCCCCCTCGACGTCCGTGAACCCCATGGCGCGCACCTTGGCCAGGCTTCCGGACAGGTCCTTGGGCAGGTACTCGCGCAGGCTCCAGAGCTGGAGGCCGATGGGGCCGTTGACGGGGCTCTTGATGCTGGCGGCGGCCGCGGCCATCGCCCAGCGGTCCGCGAGCGCGGACGCGGTCAGGCCGGCCGCCATCGTGGTCAGGAAGTCTCGGCGGGAGGGCATCGCGTTACCTCGCTTTCGATGGGCCAGAACTCTATCAGGAATGGGGCCCGCTGTCGGTGGCTGGCGGTCATGGCCGCGCGGTCCTCGCGGATCTCACGGCGGTCTGCACGGTCTTGAACAGGAGGAACCCGTCGAGCGCGACCAGGCCGACAGCCCCAGGGCCATGGCCGTCACGATGCGGGGATGGGCCTCGCGGAAATCGCCCCAACGGGTGCGGCGCCGCTCGCGTGGTTCCCCTTTGGACCACGGAAAACGCCGCCGCTGGCGGGGAGCGGCCTCGGGCCAGGGAGCATCGCGCCGCTCGGTGTCAGGCATCGTTTCGATCGTGCCACACCACCAGACCTCCGGCCGCCCGTGATCTCCCTATAATTCGACGATGGACGTCCCGCTCGAGGCAACCCTGCGTCAATTAGCGGATTCCGCGCCGTCGGAGATCGTCGCGGCTTACCTGTTTGGCAGCCGGGCCCGGGGCACCGCCCGGCCGTCGAGCGACGTGGACCTTGCGGTGCTCCTGCGTTCGCGCCCCGTTGGCCGGCTGAGCAATGTGGCGCGGGAGTTCGAAGCAAGCGTCGAGCGCGTGGTGCGCAGGCCGGTCGAGGTGGTGGTCCTGAACACAGCGCCGGCCGACCTCGTGCACCGCGTGCTCCGAGACGGGATACTCGTGCTCGATCGGGACCGTCCGGCTCGTATCCGGTTCGAGGTGCAGTCGCGCAACGAGTACTTCGACCTCGCCCCTCTCCGGCGTCTCTACCGCCGCCTACCGGCGTGACCGATCCCGAGCTGGTCGCCAAGAAGCTGGCCCTGATCGAGACGTGCGTACGCGAGTTGCAGTCGCTGGCTCGACCGGAGGCCATCCGGGCGGACGTCCGCGAGGAAAGGTTCGTCGAGCACACTCTCCAGATCGCGATCCAGGCCGCCCTCGATGTCGCTTCCCACATCGTTTCCGACGACCGCCTCGGTGAGCCGGAGACGAACCGCGCGCTATTCGACCTCCTTGCCCGGGCGGGCAAGCTGCCCGCCGACCTCGCCGCGACGCTGCGCGACCTGGCTGGGTTTCGGAACGTCATCGTTCACGGCTATCAGGACGTCGACCTGGCCGTGGTCGAGGACGTCCTGCGCAACCATCTGGGAGACCTTCTCGCCTTCGTCGCCGCCGTCCGGACGAGCTGATCCGCCGCGGCCGCGAAACGTTGGGCCGCTAGTCCCCTACTCGGGCTGGATGCGCTTGAGCGCCTGGGCGGCCGCTTCGCGCACGCCCGCATCCGGATCGTCGAGGGCCGTGCGGAGCTCGGGCACGGCAGCAAGCGCAGAAGATCCGAGCGCTCCCAGCGCGGTGGCCGTGCCGACGCGGACGGCTGCATCCGCGTGGCGCAGGCCCTGCGCCAGCGGGCCGACCATTTCCTTCGTACCCGGGGCGAAGACCTTCACCGCCGCGAGGACCTCATCCCGCGCGGCCGGGTCGGACTCGCTGATCGCGGCCAGGACGGCGGGAGCGGCCGCCGCGACCAGGTCGTTCACGATCGCGTCGCCATCGCGGCGGGTGTGGGCCTGCGCGTCCCGTAGGACGCCCGCGAAGGCGCCGATGACCACCTCGGCCGTCCGGTTCCAACGCTCGGCGTCCGCGCCGCTGGTCGGAGCCGGCACCGCGCGCAGCGCTTCGGTGAGGCCGGCCGCGACCTTCTCCTCCTTCTCGAAGAGGACCCAGCGCACGATCGAAGCCCAGGCGGCGGTGTCGGTCGAGCCGCTCCGCAGGGCGTCGGCCAGGAGCCGCGGCGCGTCCCGGGTGCTCGCTTCCGTCGCCCCCAGCGCCTCCGCCAGGGGCCCGATCACGGCCAGGACGTCGAGGACTTCGGCATCCACCTTCCGGTCCACGCGCCTGCGATCGCGCCCTTTCGACTCGGCCGCCGCCCAGGGCGCCGACGTCATCAAGACCAACCCGACAACGACCAACCCACGTGGCATGGAGGACCCCTTGAACCTTTGAACCAACCGTCGAAGGTAACACGGCCGACCCTCCCGCGCGAGTCGCGCTCCGTCCTCTGCCGCGTTCCAAACCGCTGGACCGGTTGACATCGCCCGGGAGCAGGCGTAGCGTCCGCAGCAACCGGGAATCCAAGAAAACCTTGAGCTGCCGAAGCGCTTGCGCCACCTCCAACTGCCCACCGCGAAGTAGGGATGCGGGTCCAGCCCGCGCCAATGACGCGGGCATAGCCTTCCCGGTTTCCATGGGACCTGGCCGCCTACTCCGGTCCTCGCCCGGACCAGCGTCCGGTTCCAGACGCGCGTCCTCCCATCAGGTCAGAAAGGAGATCTCCGTAATGACCGACCTCATTCGCATCTCGCGGAAGGCAGCGCTGGTCGCGGCAATCGTCATGATCGCCGCCCTCATTGCCGCGCCTCCCGCCTCCGCACAATCGCTGTACGGCTCCATCGTGGGGACCGTCAACGACCAGTCCGGCGCCCCCGTTCCCGGCGCCACCGTGACCGCGACCAACACGGGCACCGCCCACAAGATCGACGCCGTGACGGACGGCGACGGGAACTACGCGTTCCGCAACCTGCAGCCCGGGACCTACGACCTGGCCATCAGCATGTCGGGTTTCCGTGAGCTGAAGAGGACGGGCATCCGCGCCACGGCCAACAACCCCGTGCGGCAGGACCTCAAGCTGGAGGTGGGCACGGTCTCGGAGGCGGTCACGGTCACCGCCGAGACCACGATCCTCCAGACGGAAAAGGCCGACCTCCACACCGAGCTGACGGCCAAGGAGGTCACCAACCTTCCGCTGAACCAGTTCCGCAACTACCAGGCGCTCCTGAACCTTGTGCCCGGCGCCACTCCGGCCCAGCTCCAAAATGCCGAGATCGACACGCCGGGCCGGGCGCTGAGCACGAGCATCAACGGCGTGGCGCGCAACGTCAACGCGTTCCGGGTGGACGGCGCGGTCTCCGTCAACGTCTGGCTCCCCCACCACGTCGGCTACGTACAGTCCGCGGAGACGATCGAGACGGTCAACATCTCCACCAACAACTTCGACGCCGACCAGGGCATGGCGGGTGGCGCGGCCGTGACCGTGCTGACCAAGTCCGGGACCAACCAGCTCCACGGCTCCGGCTTCTTCCTGCGCAACCAGGACGAGTTCAACGCGAACACGTTCTCGAACAACGCGAACGGCCTCACCAAGCCCGACCAGGGCACGAGCATCTACGGGGGGACCCTGGGCGGACCGATCATCCACAACAAGCTGTTCTTCTTCGGCGGCTGGGAGCGCTACGCGGCGCGTCGCGGGACCAACGTCAACTACAGCGTCCCGTCGGCGAAGATGAGGGGGGGAGACTTCAGCGAGGCGGCGGCCGCGAATCCCGGTTTCGTGCTGTACAACCCGTTCACGGGCGGCGCGGGTGGCGTGGGCCGCACGCCGTTCCCGAACAACACGATCCCGTCCAACCTGATCAGCCCGGCCTGGGGGAAGGCGCTCACCTACTACCCGATGCCCAACGCTCCCGACCTCAACCGCAACGGGATCGCCGACGACTACTTCCAGGAGCGCACGGTCAAGAACGACCGCGACAACTTCGACTCCAAGCTGACCTTCCAGCGCTCGGCGTCCCACAACATCTGGGCCAAGTTCAGCATGCTGCGCGCGAACGTCGTCGACAACTTCAGCCTCGGCTTCGACGAGGGCAGCCTCGGCAACACGAAGATCTACGTCGGCGTCCTCGGCCACACCTGGACCCTCAGCCCGAGCCTCGTGCTCGACGGCAGCTTCGGGATCAACCGCCAGGACCAGTCGGTGACGGGCCCGGACTTCGGCCAGAACCTGGGGCTCGACGTCTTCGGCATCCCCGGCACCAACGGCAACTCGCGCGCGAGCGGCATGCCCGCGTTCAACATCAACGCAGACCCGTTCGCCGGGCAGAGCAACGCCTACGACCTCGGCACCACCCCGAACTGGATGCCGCTGTTCCGCCATGAGCGCAGCTACACGTTCACCCAGGCCCTCACCTGGGTAAAGGGCCGGCACCAGGTCCGCGGCGGCATCGACATCGTCCGCCACGAGCTGAACCATTTCCAGGCCGAGTTCGGCAGCTTCGGCGGGGTCCGCGGCGGCTTCCGGTTCACCGGCAACATCACCGGCGCGCCGGGATACAACGCGACCATCTACAACGAGCTGGCCGCCTTCACCCTCGGGATGCCCGATGTTCGCCAGAAGGACGTCCAGGAGATCGAGATGACCGGCCGCGAGTGGCAGCAGGCGCTGTTCCTCGCCGACCACTGGAACGCGAGCGACAAGCTCACCCTCAACGTGGGCCTCCGCGTCGAGCGCTACCCGCTCATGACGCGGCGCGACAGCGGGATCGAGCGCCTCGACTTCAGCACCTACACCGTCCTGCTCGGCGGCCGTGGCGACGTGCCCGAGGACGTGGGGATCAAGGTGAAGAGCCTGTACCTCGCGCCCCGCCTGGGCGCGATGTACCGTGCCACCGACAACACCGTGGTCCGCGCCGGTTACGGGATCACCTACAACCCGCTACCCTGGTCGCGTCCGCTCCGCGGGTCGTTCCCCTACGACATCTTCTTCAACCAGACCGCCGAGCAGTTCTCGTCCTTCCCGATCAGCGCCGGCATCCCGCCGGTGACGGTTCCCGACCTCAGCTCCGGCCGCGTCAAGCTGCCCGCCAACACGTTCATGCGCTCGCCGAACCCCGACGACGTCGACCGCGGGCGCATCCAGCAGATGAACCTGGCCGTCGAGCACCGGCTGCCCGGGGACATCTCCCTCGAGGTCGCCCTCGTCCACACCCGGACGGACGGCGGGTACGCCGATCTCAACATCAACTACGGCGAGCCCGGCGGAGGCCAGACGGCGCGCAAGTTCTTCAACGTCGCCGGCACCACCGACGTGCTCGACTGGGCGTCGCGCACCAAGACGCGCTACAAGGGGCTGCAGCTCGCGCTGAACCGTCCGTTCCGCAACGGCCTGCTCCTGAAGGGTGCGTACACGCTGAGCCAGACCAAGAACATGGCGGACGAAGACGGCTGGGTCGGCCTCACCTGGAACCATCCGCTCAAGTACGACGACAACTTCGCGCTGGCCGGCTACGACCGCACGCACGTCTTCCAGTTGGGCTGGGTCTACGAGCTGCCCTTCGCGAAGGACTCCAAGAACCCGCTCGCCCAGATCGTGAAGAACTGGCAGATCAACGGGGTCGGCGCCTGGTACTCGGGCACGCCGTTCTCCATCACCGGCTCCAACAACGCGCTGAATTGCCAGGGCTGCGGGTCGATCTTCATCAACGTACAGGGCGACCCCAAGCCGACGGGCAAGCCAGGCGCGGGGATCGATCCGTCGGGCAGGCCGATCGATCCGTGGTACGACGTCTCGTTGTTCTCGCAGCCGACGGGGCTTGGCAAGGAGGGCTTCGGGACCAGCCGCCGTAATCAGTTCCGCACGCCGTCGGTCTGGAACGTGGACATGTCGCTCTTCCGCTCGTTCCCCATGGGACGCTTCCGCCCGGAGATCCGCATCGAGGCCCAGAACGTCTTCAACCACACGAACTGGGGGCGCCCCAACACGACCTTCACCAGCCCGCAGTTCATGAGCTTCGCGCCGGGCGCCGCCCACCAGTTCAGCACGATCTGGGGAACGGGAACGTTGGAACGGCAGGTCCGTATCGGTCTTCGTCTCGAGTTTTAGTTCGGGTGAGCCGTTCGTAAGCACGGGCCGGGGCGCTGTGGCGCTCCGGCCCGTCGTGTTTATGAGCTCAGGCGCCGATCGCGGGAAGCGCTCCGCGAATGCTTCCCGGGTGAAAGCGGACCCGGCCCGACTCGACCAGCCGCTTCAGTTCCAACGCCGGCGTCCGGCAGAGTTCGCCCCCATCCCTGAGCACGCACGTGCCCACCTGCGGAGGCGGGAGCGCATCGAGGACTTCCACGGCGTGTCGCAGCATCTCGCGCCAAGTAAGAGCGAGGGCGGTGGCATCGGGGGGGTCGCCGGCAAACGCGAGCTGGGCGACATCCACGGCAGAGTAGTGGCCGCTCCGCGCCGCGTGCTCCAGGATCGATCGTGGGCTGAAGCCGGGGTCCTTTCCGCACGCCGCCCAGGCCAGATAACCCAGAGGTTGGATCTGGTGGTCGCTGGTGATCACGTCGACCCAGTCTCGCACCTCCAGTCGCCCGACCAACGCGAGGACCTTGTTCGTGGCCAGATCGAACGGATGCAGCGTAAGGCCGAGCTCCGGGTGGCGCACGAGTGGAAAGAACCGGAAGCTGCTATCGCGCGCCCATTCCATGCGGACGCTTTCTCCCTGTCTTCTCACTTGCGCTTCCACGAACGAAGGACGCTCCCGCAGGAGCGTGACCGAGAACCCGTTCTCTTCCAGGAGGCGGCGGTCGGCCTCCCAGGAGGCATCGAGCGCCTCGTCCGTATCGTGAAAGAGATCGATGTCGCGCGAGCGGTTATCGGCTATGAGGCGGCAGATGGCGCGCGGGAGGTCTGTGAGAGCCATCGCCGCATTTCTCGCGCTCGCCGGTAGGCGTCGCGATCGCCGTGGCGTTCGATGTAGAGGAGCACCTTGAACCGTTCGGCGTCGGTGGATGGGTAGTAGTCCGGACGCAGGAACCACAGGCAGCGCAGGCGATACTCATCCACCAGGCGATCGATCGCCGGACCAGTTATGGAGTCGGCGTGAAACTCCCCTGCTTCCATAAGGCCATTGTATCAGCACCGCGTTACTCGCCTTCGCGGACCGTGAGGACCTGGTCGGCGGGAATGTTCTTCAGGACCTGGACCGTCCCGCTCGGCCAGCGGACCTCGAGCGTGTCGATCGTCCGCGCCGCGCCGGTGCCGAAGTGGACGGGTCCCGAGCTCGACGAGGCGTAACCGACCGCGGTCGTCATCTCGTTGAACTGCTCGCGCCAGCGCGGGTCCGCCTTGGCCGCGATCTTCACCACCGCGCCGATGCCGTCGCGGTTGCTCTTCGTCCCGACGAGTCGGACGTCGAGCCAGTGTCCGGCGCCCGTGGATTCGTTGTGCCACAGCTCCGCCGGCGCGCCCAGCGCGGTCACGACCACGTCCACGCGCCCGTCCTGGTCGAGGTCCCCGAAGGCGGCGCCGCGGTGGGCGCGGGGCGGACCCGCGGCGAGACCGGACGCGGCCGAAGCCTCCTCGAACGTGCCGTCGCCGAGGCTGCGGAAGACGCTGTTGGCCTGCCGGTACGTATCGTTCTGGAACTTCTCGATCTCGTCGTTCACGTGTGCGTTGGCGGTGAAGATGTCCTTCCACCCGTCGTTGTCGAGGTCGAAGAGGCCGTTCCCCCACCCGCTGCGCGCCGCCACCAGCCGGCCGAGCCGGCTGGCATGCGTGACGTCCTGCAAGAGGCCCTTCCCCATGTTGCGGTACAGGGGAAAGCTCTCCCCCGCGAGCGCGGTCACGTGGATGTCGGGCCGCCCGTCGTTGTCGTAGTCGCGGAAGTCGACGCCCATCGCGGATACCTCCTGCCCGTGCTCGGGCAGCGAGACGCCGGCCAGCAGGGCCGTCTCCTCGAAGGTGCCGTCCTTGCGGTTGTGCAGCAGGAAGCTCGGGAGCTTGTCGTTCGCGACGTACACGTCCAGGAAGCCGTCGCCGTCGTAGTCGGCGAAAGCGAGCCCCATGCCCCGGCCCTTGAACTGCGCCAGGCCCGACTTCACGGTCACGTCCTCGAACGTCCCGTCGCCGCGGTTGTGGTACAGGGTCAGAGGCACGGGCGCGAACCACTTCGGATGGCAGTACACGCGGATGCCGCGCGTGGAGTCCCCGCAGAAGCGGTCCATCTCGGCCGTCCAGACCGTGTAGTTGACGACCAGGAGGTCGAGCCGGCCGTCGTTGTCGTAGTCGAACCATCCGCCGCCGACCGCCCACTGGTCGGAGGCGACGCCGGCCTTCGCGGTCACGTCTTCGAAACGGCCGCCGACGTTGCGATAGAGGGTCTGGCGATGCACGCCGGCCACGAAGAGGTCGGTGGCGCCGTCGTTGTCGAAGTCGGCGGCGGCCACGCCCATGGAGTAGCCGGCGCCGCGCAAGCCCGCCCCGTAGGTGACGTCTCGGAACTTCAGTCCGCCCTCGTTCCGGAAGAGCCGGTTGGAATACTTCGGGTCGTCCTTCTCCAGGCCGGGGACGGCCGCCCCGTTCGTGAAGAAGACGTCGAGCCGCCCGTCACTGTCGTAGTCGAAGACGGCGACCCCGCCGGGCATGGTCTCGATCAGGTGCTTGCGCGGGGTGGGGCTGTTCTGGTGGACGAAGTCGAGCCCGGCCTCGCGCGCGACGTCCCGGAGCCGGAGGCGCGGCGGATCGGCGGGTGTCGCCGGTCCGGAGACGGCGGCCAGCACGACGCCCACCGCGAAGAACTCGGGGCCGAGGCGCGTGGCCGGTTACCGCGTGCGGGCCAGGTAATCCCAGACGAGCGTGCTCATGGCCTTCACGCCCAGGGGGAGCACGCGCTCGTCGATGTCGAAGTCCTCGGTGTGGATCATGGCCGTGATCCCCTTGGCCTCGTTCCGCATCCCCATCTTTATATAGAGGCCCGGGACGCGGTCGGCGAGGAAGGAGAAGTCCTCCGCCCCCATCTGCGGCTTGACCTCCTTGGTCTGGGCGGCGCCGTAGACGCGCTGGAGGCTGGGCACGGACGCCCGCGTGAGGGCCGCGTCGTTCACCGTCGGCGTGTTGCCTTCCCCCACCCAGCGGAGGGTCGCGGTGAGGCCGTGGGTGGCGGCCACGCCCGTGACCGTGCGCTGGATGCGCTCCTTCATGTCGCGGCGCACCGCGGCGTCGAGCGTGCGGATCGTGCCCTCCAGGGTGACCTGGTCCGCGATGATGTTGAACCGGTTCCCGCCGTGGATGGAGCCGATGGTGAGGACCTTGGGACTCTGCGCGTCGATCTGCCGCGAGACGACGAGCTGCAGGGCCTGGACCATCTCCGCCGCCACCGGCACCGGATCGAGACCGGTGTGCGGGTAGGCCCCGTGCGTCTTCTTGCCCTGGATCTCGACCACGAAATGATCGGACGAGGCGTAGATCGGTCCGATCGACCAGCCGACCTCGCCCATCTCGAGGGCCGGGTCCATGTGAAGGCCGTACACGGCCTGGACCTTGGGCTGATCGAGCGCGCCTTCCTTGATCATCAAGGGAGCGCCCCCCTCTTCGCCCTCCGGCGGGCCCTCTTCCGCGGGCTGGAACAGGAAGACGACGGTGCCGGGCAGACGGTCCTTCAGCTTCGAGAGCACCTCGGCCGTCCCGAGCAGGATCGTGGTGTGCGCGTCGTGGCCGCAGGCGTGCTTCACGCCGGGGGTCTCGCTCTTGTACGGCACGTCGTTGCGCTCCTGGATGGGAAGGGCATCGAGGTCGGCGCGCACGGCCACGACCGCGCCCGGGCGGCCGCCCTTCAAGACCCCGACGACACCCGTCCTGGCCACGGGATGACGGACCTCGATCCCGAGGGCACGCAGGCGGTCGGCCACGAGCTTGCCGGTGCGCACCTCGCGGTTGCCCAGCTCGGGGTGGCGGTGGATGTCGCGCCGAGTCTCTACGAGCGCGGGCGCCAGCGCGTCGGCGGCGGCGCGGATCTCCGCGTCCGGAGTGGGAGTGGTCACGGAGGCGGCGAGGGCGAAGAGAAGAGAGAGAGGCATGGGGGAAAGATCGTATCAGGAGCGCGCGCCGCTAGCGCGGCGCCGTGATGGCGGTGTCAGGCGCCGACTCGGTATCGGCCTTCATCGACTTCCGGAAGTCCTCGTAGTCCTTCAGCGCCGCCCGCGCGAGCTCCGTCTGGCCCGTCGCCTGATACGCGCGGCCGAGCTGAAGGTGCAGGCTCCCGTCCGAATCGCTCTCCAGTGACTGCTTGAAATGCGGGATCGCGTCCGCGGGCCGGCCCACCAGGGCATAGGCCCGTCCCAGCGCGCCGTGGGCGTGTGAAGCGCGTGGATCGGCGCGCACGGCTTTCTCGAGGAACGGAATGGCCCGGGCCGGCTGCTCGCGAGCCACCAGCACGTCGCCGAGCAGGAAGTTCGGCTCCGGAGCATCCGGGTCCGCGCGCACCGCCTGCTCGAACGCGCGCTGCGCCTCGGCCAGATCGTGGTTGAGGCGCAGGGTGACCCCCAGCTCGGTCAGGAGACGGGGATCGCCCGGGGCCAGGGCGAGGGCCTTCCGCCACTGCTCCGCCGACTCGGCGTAGCGCCGCCGGTGGCGGCTCGTCTCCGCCCGCCATTCGTAGGAGTGCACGGACGGAGGCAACGACGTGAGGCGGCCGAAGGCCTCCGCGGCCAGCTCGTTGTAGGCGCGGACGCGCCAATACGTCGCGTCCAGGCTTTTCGACTGCGCGGCGGTGGCGAGGACATCGCGGTACTTCCCCGCCGCGAAGGCGCAGGCCAGGGTCTCGCGATTGCAGTCCGGGGCGCCGAGGTGGCGCTCCTTCTCCTGCTCGACCGCGGCCCAGTCGGCGTGGCCGGCCTCCTTGTAGATGCGAGCCAGGGCGGCGTGCAGGCCGCGCATCGTGGGAGCGCGCTCGGCCGCTTGCCGGTAGAGCTGGAAGGCCGCGACGCGCTGGCCCTCGTCCAGGCGTACTTCCGCGACGAGGGCGAGGGCGAGCGGAGACTCCGGGTCCTGCTCGAGAAGGTCGTGGAACGACCGCCCCGCCAGCTCTTCGTAGGTTTGTCCCAGGTTGAACCAGGCCGCCGGATCGGAGGGCGCGAGCTGCGTGAGCCGGCGCAGGTGCGGCTCGGCCTGGGCCTGGCGCCCCAGGCCCAACAGGGCCTCCGCGAGCATCGACCGTGCCTCGACGTTGTCGGGCTGCAGGCGGACGGCCTTCTGCAGCGGGGCGACGGCGGCTTCGGCGCGGCCCAGGCGGAGGTTGGCCGCGCCCAGGAAGAGGTTCGCGGGGAGCGAGCCCGGGTCGAGACGCAGCGCGGCCTCGAGCTGCGGGATCGCCTCCTGGTCCTTGCCCGAGAGATGGAGGGCCATCCCCAGGTTCACGAGGAGGCCGGCGTTGCCCGGTATCGCCCGGACCAGCTCGCGATAGGCGGCCGCCGCCTCCGCATAGCGGCCGGCGGCCATCAGCTCCTTGCCCACCCGCGACCGCTCGCCGAGGGCGGGATCGGCGGGGCGCGCTGCCGCTTGACCGGAGGCCAGGGTGACGGCGAGGAGGGACGCGGCGAGCATCGATCATCGATCCTACCGCACGGTGCGATTGGTGCTCCAACGAGGGCCCGGACGGCGATAGACTCAGCACGTTCACACAAAGGGAGGCCGGCCATGAAGAGGCGCGAGTTCGTCCAGGCGTCCGCGGCGGCGGCCGCGGGAATGGTTTTCGTCAAGGCGGGTTCGGTCTTCGGCGCCCCCGCCAACGATGCGATCGCGCTGGGCATCATCGGGTGCGGCGGCCGCGGCAACGCCGTGGGCAAGGACCTGATGAGCGCGGGCGCGCGCATCGTCGCCCTGCACGACCTCTTCGACGACCGGCTGGCCGAGACGAAGGACAGGTTCGACAAGCTGGCCGCGGAGAGGGGCCTGCCCGCCATCGAGTCCTCGATGCTGTTCAAGGGACCCGACGCGTACCACAAGCTCCTGGCCGCGCCCGTCGACGCCGTCCTCATCACGAGCCCGCCCTACTGGCACCCCGATCATTTCGAGGCCGCGGTCGCGGCCGGCCGGCACACCTATCTCGAGAAGCCGGTGGCCACGGACGTGCACGGCGCGGAGCGGATCGAGAAGACCGGACGCAAGGGCGCGGGCAAGGTCAGCATGGCGGTGGGGTTCCAGTCCCACTACGCGCCGCCCTACCAGGAGATGGTCCGGCGCATCCACGCCGGCGCCATCGGCGACCTCGTCTGCGCGCAGACCTACTACTACACGGACGACCTCAAGCGGAAGGCGGCGCCCGGCATGTCGCCGGTGGAGGCGCGCGTGCGCAACTGGGTCTTCGACCGCGTGCTCTCCGGCGACATCCTGGTCGAGCAGAACATCCACGTCATCGACATCGTGAACTGGGTCATGAAGGGGCATCCCACCAGCGCCCTGGCCACCGGCGGCAAGAAGGCGCGAATGGACGTCGACTGCTGGGACCACTTCAACGTCAACTTCACCTACCCCGGCAACGTCCACGTCAGCTTCAACTCCACGCAGTTCAAGAGCAGCTACGACGCGAAGACGCAGCGCTTCCTGGGCACGAAGGGGTACGCGGAGGCCAACTTCGGCAAGGGTGGCGTCCGCATCGTGGGTGAAGACCCGTGGGACGCGAGCCTGCCGCCCGACGACGGCGGCCTCAAGAACTCGGTGGAGCTCAAGACGGCGGCCTTCCTGGAGAGCATCCGGACGAAGAACCTCCTGAACGAGGTGGCGGGCGGGGTCGAGAGCACCCTCACCGCGATCCTCGGGCGCACCGCCGCCTACGAAGGACGCGAGCGGACGTGGGACGAGGTGGCGGGCAGCCACGCGAAGTGGAAGGACCGCGTGGACATCGCCTCCCTGGCCACGACGGAGCGGCCGTCCTGATGGTGACGCGGCGGAGGTTCATCGAGAACATGGCCGCGGTCTCCGCGGTCTCGGCGCTGTCACCCCGATGGGGGGCCGGCGCGGATCCCGTCCCGACCGCGGCCATACATAAGGCCGTCCTCGTCTCGATGCTCCCCAAGGAGTTGCCCTACCTCGACCGCTTCCGGATGGCGGTCGATGCCGGGTTCGCCGGGATCGAGATGCAGACGATGGCCGATGCCGCCCAGGCGGAAGACGTGCGCAAGGCCTCCGCGCAATCGGGGCTGCGCGTCCATTCCGTGATGAACATGGACCACTGGAAGTTCCCGCTCTCCAGCGCGGACCCCGAGGTCGTGAACACGAGCGTGGCGGGCATGGAGACGTCGCTGCGCAATGCGAAGCTCTGGGGCGCGGACACGGTGCTCCTCGTGCCCGCCGTCGTCAATCCCCAGACCTCGTACAAGGACGCCTGGACGCGGTCCCAGAAGGTCATCCGCGAGCGGCTGCTGCCCCTCGCCTCCGACCTCAAGGTGGTCATCGCGGTCGAGGAGGTCTGGAACAAGTTCCTCCTGAGCCCCATCGAGTTCGCGCGTTACGTGGACGAGATGGCCTCGCCCTGGGTCAAGGCCTACTTCGACGTGGGGAACGTCGTCTTCTATGGGTACCCGCAGGACTGGGTGCGCACGCTCGGACCGCGCATCGCGAAGGTCCACCTGAAGGACTTCCAGCTCGACCGGCCGAGCGGAAAGTTCGCGTGGAAGAACCTCGGCGAAGGCGACATCGACTGGGTCGAGGTCCGCAAGGCCTTCGCCGACGTCGGCTACGACGGCTGGATGACGACCGAGCTGACCGCTCCTCCCGGGGGCGGTGACGCCGCCTATTTGAAGGACGTCGTGGCACGCTTCGATCGGTTCCTGGCCGGACAGAAGCCGGCGGGCGACGCGGCCGCGGACAAGAAGGCCTGAGGCCATGCGGGCCGCCGGGCTGCTCCTGGCCGCGCTGGCGGCGGCGCACGTCGCGGCGAGGGTCGCGGCCGAGACCCCGGCGGCGATCGTCGTCGTCAAGGCCGCCCGCTTGATCGACGGCCGCGGAGGCGCCCCCCTCTCTCCGGCCATGGTGCGCATCGAGGGAGATCGCATCGCGGACGTCGGCTCGCGCCTGGCCCTCCCGCCGGGCACGCGCCTGATCGACCTCGGCGACGCCACCCTGCTGCCCGGACTCATCGACCTCCACACGCATCTCACCGACAAGTTCGGCGTGCACTGGGAGCAGGCCCTGGTGTCGACGACGCCCGGCCAGGCCGCCCTCTGGGGCGCGGCCAACGCGCGCGCCACCTTGATGGCCGGCTTCACGACCTGCCGCGACATGGGACCGACGTGGCCCTACGTGGACGTGGACCTCCGCAACGTGATCGAGCAGGGGGGCGTACCGGGGCCACGGCTCACCGTGGCCGGCAACTACGTGTCCTCGACCGGCGGCGCCGGTGATGCCCGGCAGTTCTCGATCTACGTGGACGTGCCGATCGTGCGCAACCTGGCCGATGGCCCCGAAGAGGTCACCAGGGCCGTACGCACGAACCTCAAGAACGGCGCCGACTTCATCAAGATCCTGGCCACGGGCGCCGTCCTCTCCAGGGGGATCCCGCCGGCGTCGCAGCAGTACTCGGACGCGGAGATCCAGGCCGCGGTGACGGAAGCGCGCCGCTGGGGCCGGCCCGTGGCCGCCCACGCGCACGGCGCCGACGGCATCAAGGCGGCCATCCGCGCGGGCGTGCGAACCGTGGACCATGGGTCGATGCTCGACGACGAGGCGGTGGCGATGCTGAAAGGCTCGTCGTCGACCTACTACGTGCCCACCCTCTACACGAGCGACGTGATCGACACCTCCGCCCAGGTGCCGGAGTCGGAGAAGGAGCGGGAGCGCCAGATCCGCGACGCGCAGTACCTCGGGTTCCGCCGGGCCCTGGCCGCGGGTCTTGCCATCGGCCTGGGGAGCGACGCCGCCGTGATCCCGCACGGACAGAACGCGCACGAGCTCTCCGTGCGCGTGCGGTTGGGGGAGAAGCCGATGGCCGCCCTGGTGTCGGCCACGCGCCTCAACGCCGAGATCCTCGGCTGGTCCGACCGCATCGGCACCGTCGAGAAGGGCAAGCTCGCCGACGTGGTGGCCGTGCCGGGCGACCCGCTGGCGGACATCACGGCCGTCGAGCGCGTGGGCTTTGTGATGAAGAGTGGGACCATCTATCGGGACGATCTTGCGCGGCGCTGAAGGCGGCGCGCGACAGCGAGGTGTCTTCATGAGAGTCGCGGGCGGAGTGACCGTGCTCGCCTTCCTGGCCGCGTCGGCGGCCGCGCAGTCCCCCTCCCCGCGCCCCTCGCCGCCGCGCCGGTTCGTCATCGACTCCCACCAGCACTATCAGGACAAGCCCGACTACTTCGACCGGCTGGTGAAGACGTATCGGCCGCGCAACGCGATGGCCTGCGTCCTGACCTTGATGAAGGACTGGCCGGCGGTGAAGAAGGCGGCGGCGGCGTACCCGGACGTCGTGATCCCCTACGGCCAGATCCTCCTGGACGACCCGAAGGCAATGGCGGAGATCGAAGCGTTCGCGGCGGGGGGCGCCAAGGGCATCAAGATGCACACCCCGCGGTTGAACTGGGACGACGAGTCGTATTTCCCGCTCTACAAGAAGATGCAGGACCTGGGCCTCGTCGCGCTGTTCCACACCGGCATCGTGTGCACGATCGTGGACGGCAACTGCGGCTCCAGCGACGAGCCGCAGATCTCGTCGATGGCCCGCATGCGGCCGTCGTTCCTCCACACCATCGCGCGCGCTTTCCCGCGGCTCACCATCCAGGGCGCGCACCTGGGCAACCCGTGGTACGACGAGGCGGCGGAGGCCGCGCGCTGGCAGAAGAACCTCTACTTCGACCTCACGGGCTCCTCGCTCATCAAGAAGCAGAAGAACCTCGCCGTCTTCAAGGAGTATCTGTGGTGGGAGGGTCCGACCGCGCACAGCCCGCCCGACGCCGTCTACGCGTTCGAGAAGCTGGTGTTCGGCACGGACGAGCCGCCGGAAACGCTGGACAACATGCTCGGCCGCTACGAGGCAATGCTCGATGCCTGCGCGGTACCGGAAGCGAGCCGGCGGAAGATTTACGGTGAGACGATGGCGCGCCGGTTGCGCGTTCCCGTTCGGCCGTAGCCGGCCGGCTGATGGCGGGCCGACCTGGCCACAACCTCAGTAGCTCACCTTCAAGCCGAACTGGATCTGCCGCGGATCGTAGGTCGCGGTGATGGTGCCGAACGCGGCCGCGCTGCGGTTGCCGTTCGCGGCGCGGAAGTTCGTCTTGTTGAGCAGGTTGAACACCTCCGTCCGGAACTCCAGGCGGGAGCTGCGCCATCCCAGGTCGAAGATCTTGCTCAGCGCGACGTCGAGCTGGTAGAAGGGATCGCTGCGCACGATGTTGCGCTTCGCGTTGCCGAACGGCTGGCTGGGATCGGTCGGGATCACCACTGCGTCCTTGTTGAAGTAGTTGGTCGGGGACCGCTGGTCTTCAGGCGCGTAGGGATTGCCCACGATGTTCGGCCGGTAGTTGTTCGCGCCGCGGAAGTCCTGCGTGATCCCCGAGACCTGCGCGGCCGCCGCCGGTCCATACACGAGGTTGATGGGCTCGCCGCTCCACATGTTGTTGATGGCGGAGATGCGCCATCCGCCCAGCAGGGCCTGCCCGATACCGGAGAGGCCCGATGCGAACCGCCGATTGCGGCCGATCGGCACCTCCCAGACGATGCTGGTGGTGTTGTTGAGCGGCTGGTCGTAGGCCGACGTCCCCTCTTCGGCGGCCAGGTTGTAGAAGTCCTGGGGGGCCGGGAAGTTCCCGTTGGGGTTCTCCAGCGTGCCCGCGCCGTTGTCGACCGCGCGCGACCAGGTGAACGAGTTCAGGAACGTGAGCGAGGTCGAGCGCCGCTCCAGGCGGACCTGCAGGCTCTTGTAACGCGAGAAGCCGCCGTTGAACGCGTAGGTGATGTCGCCGTAGGTCGGGATCGGCCGCCGCGCCTGGAGGCTGAGCGAGCCCGCCGCGTTGTTGGGCCGCGCCTGGTTGAAGTTCGCGAACAGGAGCAGGTCACTGGCCTTGTTGCCCACATAGGCAACGTCCAGGACCGTGTTGTGGAACAGCTCGCGCTGAACCGACACGAACCAGGCTTGGACGCGGCTGGAGTGATAGTCCTTCGGCATGTACGTGATGTTGGCGAGGAGCGGGTCGAACCGGCTGGGGTCGGTCAGCCCCCCCGGATAGCCCTGTTCGGTCGGCCGGAAAGTGGGCGCGAGTGGATTGGCCTGCGAGACGACGGCCGTGATCACCTGCGGCCCGTTGATCGACAGGAGGTTGCCGCCGCCGGCGCGGTGGAAGTGGATGTAGCTGATCCCGTACGCCCCGCGGACGACCGTGCGCGGCGTGGCCGTCCAGGCGAATCCGAGCCGGGGAGCCCAGTTGTTGCGGTCGGGCTCGATCAGCGTGCGGTCTTCCAGCGAGCCGTCGCGGGCCTGGATCATCGTCCGCGTGTCCGGATCGAAGTTCGTGAGCTGGTTGGCCTTCTCCCAGTGGGGGGTGGCGTACTCGTAGCGGAGGCCCAGGTTGAAGGTCAGGTTGGGGCTGACCTTGAAGTCGTCCTGGACGTAGGCGAAGTACATGTTCTGCCGCAGGTCCGCGATGAGGAAGTTCGTCAGCGCGTACCGGTTGCGCAGTCCGAACATGAAGTCCGCGAGGTTGTAGCGGTTGTCCGTGCTGGTGGAGCCCACGGGCCGGCTGAAGCGCCCCGAATATTCGTCGCGCCCATAGAGCGGGTTCACGTCCTGCACCTGCGTCCTTATGTGCTGGAACTCCAGCCCCGTCTTGATCGAATGGCGGCCCATCGCGCGCGTGTAGTTGACCTTCGGGTTGATGGCGGTCGGGTACTGCCACTGCGGGTTCGTGGCCTGACGGCCGAGGTCGGAGTACCCGCCGATGATCTGGGCCGGCAGGCCGCCCGCCACCCGTGCGTCCGTCGGCAGCCCGCTGATGCCGAAGGCATCCTGCGCACTGGGCGAGCCCAGCGCAGGCGGATTCTTGCCGGCCTCCGTGCGGGACACGCCCAGGCGCACCTCGAGGAGCTGGTTCGATCCCGGCGTCCAGGTCAGCCCGGAGGCAAGTTGCTCGTTCTTGACGTAGGTGAAGCCGTTGCCGGATCCGCCCGAAGGCAGGGGCAGCGGCGGCTGGTCGTAGATGTCCACGTTGCGATAGCCGACGCGCAGGAAACTGCTGAGGCGGGGGCTGAGCTGCACGTCGACCTTCGCCCCGAACTTGTCGTTGTGGTTCCGGAAGGTCTGAAGCAGTTCGAAGTTGTTGGCCGTGTTTGCGTTGGTGGGGTCGGGCAGCCCGCCCAACACCTTGCTCGCGAACGGCGTCATGGGAATCGCGCTGCCCGCGGGGTACAGGGCGCCGGTGATCGGGTTCCGCACCGGAACGGACAGGATCCCGCGCCGTTCGGTGGGAGTGGGGATCGTCTGGAAGGCGACCTGCTTCCTCGTCTGCCGGAACCCCTCGTAATCGATGAAGAAGAACGCGCGGTTCTTGACGATCGGCCCCCCGAGCACGCCGCCGAACTGATCGCGGCTCAGGGGCGGCTTCTCTCCGTTCACGGGCTTGAAGAAACCGGTCGCGTTGAGGGACCTGTCGCGCAGGAACTCCCACACGCTGCCCCGGAAGCGGTTCGTCCCGCTCGCGTAGGCCGCGTTGATGGTGGCCCCGCCCGCGCGCCCGTACTCCGCGCTCATGTTGTTGGTGACGACCTTGAACTCGGCCACCGCGTCCGGCGGCGGCTGCATGACCTGGTTGGAGAAGCCCTGGTTGCTCGTCCCGTAGGCGTTGTTGTCGAGGCCGTCGAGGAGGAAGTTGTTGAACGTGCTGCGCAGGCCGTTCACGTTGAACGAGCCCTCACGCACGGTGGAGGCGCTGCCGGTGTTCAGGGCGGAGAGGCGCACGCCGGTGGCGAGGAGCACCAGCGACGAGTACTCGCGGCCGTTCAGAGGCAGCGCGACCGCCTGCTCGTGGGTGATGACCTGGCCGCGCTGGCTGGAGTCGGTCTCGAGCACGGTGGCCGCCGCCGTCACCTCGACCGCTTCCGTCATCTGCCCGACCGCCACCTTCAGGTCCACGCGCTGGCGGGAGCCGATGGTCACCTTGACCCCGGTCACCTTGGCCGGCGTGAAGCCGCTGAGCTCGGCGCTGACGTCGTAGTTGCCGATACGGACCGTGAAGAACTCGTAGCTGCCGCTGTCGTCGCTCACCTTGTTGGCCTCGACGCCGGTGTCGACGTTGAGGAGGCGCACGGTTGCCCCCGGCACGACCGCACCGGTCGAATCGCGCACGGTGCCGAGGACGCTGGCCGTCTCGAATTGGCTCCAGGCGGGGACGCCGCCGGCCAGGACCATCAGAAGGAAGAAACACGTTCTCTTCATGGGCGTTCCTCGAGGAAGCTCCCGCCTCGCGCAGGGGCCGTGGGGTCCTGGGGTTGGTGAGTTGGCCGCACCCTACTACGGGCGCAGCCGTCGTTCAAGCGCATCGTGGCCGCGGAAGCGTCGTCTGGACGGCGTGATCGCGGCTGGCCGCGCGGCACGTAAGATAAGCGCACCGATCCATGCAAAGGAGTGTCTTCATGAAGCTCGCCCTCGCCCTGATCGCAGCCGCCGCCGCCGCGGCAACGCCCTCTGACCTGCCCTTCCGCTGGGACGAGCTCACGGCCAGCGATTGGCCGACGGCCCTCGCGCGCTCCTCGCGCACCTGCATCCTCCCCATCGGGATCCTGGAGAAGCACGGCCCCCACGCGCCCATCGGCTCCGACCTCATCCACGTGCGCGAGTGGTCGGCCCGCGCCGCGCGCCAGGAGTACGCGGTCGTGTTCCCCGACTACTTCTACGGGCAGATCAACGAAGCGCGCCAGCAGCCCGGCACGTTCTCCCTCCCGCCGACCATGGTGCTCGACCTGCTGCAGGCCACCACCGACGAGATCGGGAGGAACGGCTTCGACAAGATCGTCATCGTCAACGGGCACGGCGGCAATCCCCAGCTCCTCCGCTATTTCATCCAGTCCCAGCTCGGGAAGCGGCACGACTACGTCGTCTATCTGTTCGATCCCGCCGACGATCCCGCGGTGACCGAGAAGGTGAAGCAGGTGCGCAAGTCCGATCCCGCCGGCGACATGCACGCGGGCGAACGCGAGACCTCCACCCTGCTCTACCTGCGGCCCGACCTCGTCAAGATGGACCGCGCGACCCAGGAGTCAGGGGCGAACCAGAAACGCCTGTCCACCCCCGACCTCTACAACGCGATCTGGTGGTACGCGGGTTTCCCCAACCACTACGCAGGGGAAGGGGCCAAGGCCACGCGCGAGCTCGGTCAGGTCCTCACGGAGGCGCGCATCGAGGCGCTGGTGCGCGCCCTGCGCACGGTCAAGGCCGACTCGAAGTCTCTCGATCTGCAGAAGGAGTTCTTCGACCGCGTCGACAAGGTCGGCCGCTAGACGCTCCCCGTCCGCATCTGCTCCTTGAGGTAGTCCATCGTCCGCCAGCACATGGCCAGGATCGACCAGGTCGTGTTCTGCGTGCCGCCGGACACGAAGGGCGCGGCGTCCGCCATGTAGACGTTGGGCACGTCGTGCAGCCGGCACCAGCGATCGGTGACCGACGTCTTGGCATCGTCGCCCATGCGCGCGGTGCCGATCTCGTGGATGGACCATCCGGGGGGCAGGAGCTCGCGATTCACCTTGATGTTCTCCGCCCCCGCCGCCCGCAGCATCTCTTCGACGGAGTCCCCCATGTCCTTCGCCATCTTCTTCTCGTTGTCGCCGAAGGTGTAGTCGAAGCGCAGCACGGGGATGCCCCAGGCGTCCTTCACCTCGGCGTCGAGGGAGACGCGGTTCTCCTTGCGCGGGAGCACCTCGCCGAAGCCGCCCAGGCTGATCAGGGCCGGGTAGTACTTCCGGACCGAGGACTTGAAGGCCTTGCCGAACCCGGGCAGGTCGTGGGCCATGCCCGGATACTCGTAGGCCCCGCCCCCGCCCTGGAAGTGATAGCCGCGGATGAAGTCGGGGTGCTTGTCCTTCACGTTGCGGAAGCGCGGGACGTACGGAGTAACCGGGCGCCCGTCGTCGAGCGTCGCTTCCGTCCCGATGCGCTGCGGGATGAACCCGCTGCCGCGCGGACCCATGGCGTGCTCGCTGAGGTGGCAGCCGAGGAGGCCGGAGGAGTTCCCCATTCCCTGGGGATGCCGAGCCGACTTCGAGTTGAGCAGGATGCGCGTGCTGTCGAGGCAGCCCGCGCCGAGCACGACCACCTTTGCCTTGAAGTCCATCACCTCGCGCGTGTTCGCATCGATGACGCGCACTCCCCCCGCGCGGCCCGTGGCCTCGTCGAGCACGACTTCCGACACCACCGAGTACGGCCGGATGGTGAGGTTCCCGCTGTCGCGCGCCGGGTAGACGAGCGCGGTCGGCGAATGGAAATTGGCGTTGACGTCGCAACCGCGGCCGCAGCGGCCGCGACCCAGGCAGCGCGAGCGGTACTTGTTGTTGAGGACCCCGTCCGTGGTCACCCCGGCGCGGCCGGGGATGTAGTGGCGGCCCAGGGGGGCGATCGCGCGCTTGAACGCCACCTCGACGCAGTTGAGCTTGCTCGACCGCTGGAAGATGCTGTCCGGGACCTGGTCCAGGCCTTCCTTCGTCCCGGAGCAGCCGAGGAGGACGTCCACCTTGTCGTAGTAGGGCGAGACGTCGGCGTACCGGATGGGCCAGTCCACGTCGTATCCGTCGAGCCGGGCCGCGTCGAACTGCAGCGGGCCATAGCGCAGCGCCCCGCGGCCCCAGAAGTTCGTCTTGCCCCCGAGGACGCGCGCGCGCACCCACGAGTACGGCGTGCCCGTGGTCGGGTGCTCCTTCTCGTTGACGACCCAGTTCCGCGTGAAGGTGTTCCCCGCGTACGAGGTCACCTTGGCGTACTTCGCCATCTGCGGGTTCGCCGCGTAGGGCCGGTCGAGGAAGCTGTACTCCGCGACCGCGATCGGCCGGTGATCGAGGGGCAGGCGGCCGCGCCGTGGCGACGCATACGGCCATTCCATGGTCCGGTACTCCGCCTTGTGGTCGAGCATGCGGCCCGCCTCGAGCATCAGGACCTTGATGCCGGCGGTGGCGAGCTGGAAGGCGGCCATGCCGCCGGCCGCGCCGCTGCCCACCACGATGACATCCCAGTTGCCGGATCCCGGCTTGATGGACGCGGCCAGGCGGCGCGACTCGTCGGTGATGGCGGCCAGGTCGAGATCGAGCGTCTTGTCGGCGGCCATGACTACGCCTGCGCCTTCTGCCCGCAATGGGGGCAATCCCTGCCGTCCACGGTCTGGCACCCGACGAACTGGAGGAGAACCTTGTTCCCTTTGTACCGGAGCTCCTGATGGATGCCGATCTCGGAGGTGTAGTAGCCGTGCACGGTGGCCTGCTTCGCGGTGACGAAGAAGATCTCCAGTGGCGTCTTGTCGACGGGGGCCGGGCCGCGCGACACGTCCGCGGGCAGTTGGCTCCGGCTCACGCCCGCCGGCCGCTCGTCCCGGGTCACGGCCGCATTGCGCTCGTTCTTCTGGAGAGCGGGCGCCTTCTCGTTGCGGCTGGCCTCGGTCAGGACCGTCTCGACCTCGGCCGCTTCCAGCTTCAGGAACGGCCTTCCAAACCGCGCCGTCGCATCCGCGTCGAGCGCGGCGAGCCCGTCCGTCCACTGCTGGCGCCGCGTCTCGTCCGCCTCGCTGAGGAGAAGGTCGATGTAGTCGGCCACGCGCGCCTGCTTGGCCCCCGGCGAGCGCTCGTCGGCGGGGATGATGGCCTCGGTCAAGGCCTCCACGGTCGCGTACTGCTCCGCGGTGAGCGCCTTGAGGCTGGGGGCGGCGCCGGTCTTCTGGATGTCGGCAAACGCGGCCAGACCTTCCTCGGACAGCAGGGGAAAGAGCGCCATCGCGCCCGCGCCGGCGGAGATCCGCTTGAGGACGGTGCGGCGGGAGACAGGGTTCCTGGTCATGGGAATCGCCATCTTACCGCGCGGCCACGTCTCCGAAGAACGGGAAGAGCCGGCGGATCTCCTCCTTGCTGGGCTGGCGGCCGTACTCACAGACCTCGAAGGCCTCGGCGTACTTGATCCCGGCCGCCCGCGGGGCCCCGTACCATTCGGCGAGGCGCGGCCGGAAGCGGTCGGCGGTGGAGGCGAAGCGCGCGGTGAAGCGATCGCGGACCTCTTTGCGGCGCGCCTCCTTTCCCGCGGCGTCCGTGGGCAGTCCGCCCGTGGGCAGGTCACAGCATCCGCCCTCGTAGAACTGCGACGGCATCGCTTCCACGACTGCGAGCTTCTTCTCGATCACGTCGTCGATCGAGACCACGATGTCGCCGCTGAAGGGCTGAGGCTTCTGGAAGCGGTCCTCGGAGAAGAGGAACGCGGGATTGCGCGTGAGGGGTGGGACCTCGGGGCCGAAGAACGGCACCTGGACCATGTAGGCCGCATCCATGACGAGCACGCCCGTGTAGCGGTGGTCGGGATGGTAATCGTTGGGCCGGTGGCTGATGACGATGTCGGCCTGCCACTCCCGGATGAGGCGCGCGATCTTGCGCCGGTTCTCGAGCGTCACCATCAGCTCGCCGTCGTGGTTGTCGAGAACCTCGGTCTCGATGCCGAGGATCTTCGCCGCCTGCTGCGTTTCCGCGCGGCGGCGCAGGGCCAGGGGCCCGCCCGCGATGCCCCAGTGGCCGATGTCGCCGTTGGTGACGGCCACGCACTTGAACTTGTGCCCGGCCGCGGCCCACTTGGCGGCCACGCCGGCCGCGTCGAGCTCGCAATCGTCGGGATGGGCGCCGAACGCGATGATGCGCAGGACCGCCCCCGGCGGGAGCGGCGCGGGGGTGGCCCTCGGCGCCTGCGGCGCGGCAGCCGACGCGAACGTGAGGACGAGGACGGCGGCAAGAGCGGGCGCGAAGCGCCGCGCCCCGCGCGTGGTGGGCTTGGTGGTCATGATCTCCTCTTGGGTGTGGGACGACGCGGCGGCGCCACCAGGGGCAGGCGCACCGGCCGTCCTCCCTTCCCGGCCGAGAGGTCCGCGGCCAGGCAGACCTCCATCGTCTTCTGGGCGTCGAAGACGCTCAGGTGCGTCTCACGACGGTTCCGGACCGCCTCCACCAGCTCGTCCATCTCGCCCTGGAACGGATGGTGGCTCACGTCGGCGCTGTCCGGCATCAGGCAGTCGATCCGCAGCGCCGGGCTTCCGCTGCCGTACTGCGCGTCGAGCAGCTTGACCTCCGGGAACGGGTTGGCGCGGCGCAGCTCGTCCACGTCGAGAGGCTGGTCCTTGTGCCAGGTGACCAGGGTGTCACGGACGGTCGCCTTGTCGCCCATGAGCTCGACGCCGAACGTGTAGGGCAGCATGAAGTCGGTGGAGCTGGTGACGTGGCCGATGGCACCCTTCTGCAGCTTCATGTTCGCGGCGATGGTGGTCGGCCACTCGTAGCCCTCGGTGAAGCGCGTGTGCAGCGCGCTCACCTCGACCGGCTCCAGCCCCGAGCACCAGCGCAGCGCGTCCACGGCATGACAGCCCGCGGCCAGGAGGTGGCTGCCGCCGCTCGACTTCTTCCGCACCCAGTCCCACCCGGAATACCAGTCCGTCACGCGCGAGAGGTACTGCACGCGCGCGAAGCGGACGCGGCCCAGCCGCCCCGATTCACGCAGCCAGTGCACGAAGCGCAGGTACGGGTTGTAGTGGAGCTCGAAGGAGACGATGGTGCGGACCCTCGCCTTGCGTACGGCATCGCGGATCGAGGCCAGCTCGCGGGTGTCGAGGCCGGTCGGCTTCTCGAGGACGAAGTGTTTGCCCGCGCGCGCGGCGGCCACGGCCTGGGCGGCGTGGAGGTGGTTGGGGGTGGTGATGGAGACGATGTCGATGTCTTCCGACTGGAGCAGGTCCTCGTAGCGCGCGGTGAACCGCGCGCCCGGCACGGCCACGCCGTAGCGGGACAGCTTATCGCGGACCCGGGCCTCGTCCCGCCCGTGGAGAAGGCGGACCTCGGTGTGCGGGTTCTTGAGGAACGCCTTGATGTGCTCGGCCGCACACCAGCCGATGCCGCTGATCCCGACCCCGAGGGTGCGCGACGCACGCATGGGCGCGGCCACGCTACTGGATCCCGCGCACGACGATGTCCTTGAACCGCATCTTTCCTTCGCCGCCGGCGTGGAGCTGGAGGGCGATGAGCCCGTCCGTGTACTTCGGGCTGGGGTCGGTGTAGTCCACGGCGGGGACGCCGTTGACCCAGGTCTGGACGTGGGGCCCACGCACGACGGCGCGGACCTCGTTCCAGCCGTCGACGACGAGGGCCTTCTCCGCCGCTTCGCTCGGCTGGATCAGCCATCCCCGTCCCGCGCTCTCGTAGAGCCCGCCCGTGTGCATCCCGGGATGCGGGTCGACCTCGACCTGCACGCCCTTGATGTCGACGCCGTCCAGCGTGGAGTGATAGAAGACGCCGCTGTTGCCGGTGCCTTCCGCCTTGAACTTCGCCTTCATCTCGAAATCGCGATACGTCTTTTGGGTCGAGAGATAGCCGTACTCCTTCGTCACCGCCACGCCGTGGATCTCGCCGTCGTCGACCGTCCAGCGCTCCTGGCCGTGGGCCTTCCAGCCGGTGAGGTCCTTGCCGTTGAAGAGCGAGACCCAGCCGCCGTCGCTGCCCTTCGCCGCCGGCCGGGCCGGCGCGGGGGCCGCGGACGGCGCCGACGCGGCCGCGTCGAGGCGGCGGACGCGCACGTTCCGGAACCAGACGTCCCCGCCTTCGTGGTGCTGGATCGCGATGTATCCCTCCGGCTCACGCCCGAAGCGCGACATGTCCTTGAACTTGCTCTCGGCCACCAGGGCCTTGAGCGCATCGCTGCCGAGGTCGTACTCGACGACCTTCTTCCCGTTGAGCCAGTGCTCGACGTGGTTGTTGCGCACGAGCACGCGCACCTTGTTCCACTCGCCCACCGGCCGCACGGGCTCGTCGCTCGGGGCCGCGATCAGGTCGTAGAGCGCGCCCGTCCAGTTCTTGGGGGAGTTCTGCCGGTACTTGTCGTCGTCCAGGATCTGCATCTCGGGACCGGAGTGCCAGGACGGCTCGCCCGGCAGCTCGGCCACGCGATAGAGGACCCCGCTGTTCCCCCCCGGGGACAGCTTGTACTCGAGCTCGAAATCGAAGTCGCGGTGGGGCTCGCGGGTGACGAGGTCGCAGGGGCCCTTGCCGCCGGAGACCGTCTTCAGGGTGTTTCCTTCGATCGCCCAGCACCCGGCCGGGAAGCCCTCGCGGCTGTAGCCGCGCCACGCGTCCGTGGACTTGCCGTCGAAAAGGATCTTCCAGTCCTCGCCGGCGGGGACGGCGGCGGGACCGATCAGCGCGAGAGCCGCGAGCGCGGCCAGAGTCCTGGGGAACGTCACGAGCAAGGGCATGGGTTCTCCTCCCGTGGCCTTCGATTGTGCGGGATGAAGCGGGCCCCCGAGTCTACTATGGGGGCGCCGCGCCGGGGAGGTGAGCTGGAGTGACGCGAAGGATTAGGACCGCGCTCCCGCAGTGGAACGCGCGATGAGATCCAGCTCTTCTTCGAGGTGATGGCGAAGCTTCGGGGAGATCGTGAGCTCGGCAAGGGCCGCATCCACCTTCACGCGGAAGGACGGATCACGACCGATCGCCTCGCGCGCCCACTCGAGGAACGTCTGGATCGCGGGGTGTCGAACGGATTCGACCATCGAGAGCCCTCCCTTCGGACAACACACAGGGGCCGGATAGAATCCACCTTACACCGACGGCGCGCAGCTCGGAACGGCCGGCGCGCTTTTCCGGAGGCCGGTCCTGGCGGCCGTGCTACAATCGACGCCACTGACTGACCTCGTGCGGGCCCCGACGTCCGGCAAATCGGCCGGCCGTCTCGGCGGTCCTCGGGACCAAGGTTCTCCCCGCGCCGGGCCGCGTCGAGGTTCACATGCACGATTTCCTGCAGCGATTGCTGAGCGCTCTTCGTGCGTGGGCGTGGTGGCCTTCCGAGCGTCGCGTCCCGGCCCTGGCCGTGGCGCCTCGCCGGCAGGGCGGGCGTCGGTGAAGGGCAAGGACGACGGTTCGGACTCGGAAGTGCGGGCGGGCAGCGAGCGTCAGCGGCCGTGGGGCAACTTCCACGTCGCCACCGTCGTCTTTCGGCGCGCCCTGCAGTTGCGCTCCGGGGCCCGTCCGCGTATCGATCCCGCGGGGCACAAGCTCGGCCACGTCGCCTTCCTGGAGGTCACGGCCGGGGCCATTGCCTGGGAGGTCACACCGGCCTGACCTGTGACGCGACCTGCGGGTCGCGAGAGGGCCGCGCGGAGACGAGGCGCTGCGGGGACGGCCGCGGCTACAGACGACGCCCGGCGGTCCGACCCAGATGAGCGAGGCGATACGCTTCGAAGTCCTGCTCGGTGACACTCTGCCGAGCCGCGGGCAGGCCGGGCTCGCTGGCGATCACCGCGCGCTGCAATTTGAGGAAACAGATCTCGGCCGCGTCCTGATAGCGGACGTGCCGGGTCAGAAAGGCATCGTTGGATACGGCAAACACGAAGTCGTTGGAGGTGCCGTCGACCTGCGTCACGCGGAGCGTGTACTCGCGTGAAGTCGCCAGGTTCTTGAACCCTACGTACGAGACCTGGGCGAGTTGCATGGGGACTCCCTCCTGATGAGCGATCTTAGCACCTTCTCCGCGTTCGGCCTCCATCCCGACCTCCTGCGCGGCGTGCGCGAGCTCGGCTTCACCCGCGCGACGCCCATCCAGCAGCAGGCCATCCCTCCCGCCATGGAGGGCCGCGACGTCCTGGCCTGCGCCATGACGGGAAGCGGCAAGACCGCCGCCTTCGTCCTCCCCATCCTCCATCGCCTGGCCGGCAAGCCGCGGCGCACGACGCGCGCGCTCGTGCTCACGCCTACCCGCGAACTGGCCGCGCAGATCGAGGAGCACCTGAGCGCGCTGGCCATGCACACCCCGCTTTCCGGAGCGGCGGTGTTCGGCGGCGTCGGCATGGGCCCGCAGGAGCACGCCTTCCGCGTCGGCGTCGACGTGATCGTGGCCACGCCCGGTCGGCTGCTCGACCACTTCCGATCCCCGTACGCCAAGCTGCAGGGCCTCGAGATCCTGGTCCTGGACGAGGCGGATCGGATGCTCGACATGGGATTCCTGCCGGACATCCGCCGCATCCTGCGCCATCTGCCCGCGCGGCGGCAGACCCTCTTCTTCTCCGCGACCATGCCCGGCCCCATCGTGACCCTGTCGCGCGAGATGCTGCACAACCCGGCCACCATCAACCTCGAGCGCACGTCGCAGCCGGCCATCGGCATCACCCAGGCCGTCTACGCCGTGCCCTCGGAGCTCAAGGCCGCGCTGCTGGCGGAGCTGGTGCGGCGCGGGGAGATCCGCAGCGTCATCGCCTTCACCCGGACCAAGCACCGGGCCAACCGCGTGGCCGACTACCTCTTGAAGCAGGGCATCCCCTCGGGCCGGATCCACGGCAACCGGAGCCAGTCCCAGCGCACCCAGGCCCTGGAGGCCTTCAAGGCCGGCAAGTTCCCGGTCCTGGTGGCCACCGACATCGCCGCCCGCGGCATCGACGTGGAGGCGCTGTCCCACGTCATCAACTTCGACGTGCCCGCCTCGCCCGACGACTACGTCCATCGCGTCGGCCGCACGGCCCGGGCGGAGCAGAAGGGCGACGCGTTCCTCTTCGTGGCCCCGGAAGAGGAAGGCAACCTGCGCGCGATCGAGCGGGCCATCCACAAGCAGCTCCCGCGCGTGGTCCTGCCCGGGTTCGACTACACGAAGAGGACGGCCGAGAAGCTCGAGGTGCCGCTGCACCAACGGCTCGCGGCGATGCGGTCAGCCCGTGGCTCCGCCCGCCCCCGCCGGCCTCACGCCCCCCACGGGGGCACCCACGGGTCGAGCCGGCCTCCCGCCCGAGGCTCCGGCGCACGCCGGCCGCGTCGCGGACCGTCGCGCTCCAGTTAGACGGCCGACCCACGACGTGATATCGTTCTAGCCTGTTTCGTTGCCGTTGCTTCGGCGTTTTTCGACGAGGCTGGCCACAGTGGCCGCCTTCGCATCGCAAGGACGCACAAGCACGTCGCACACGAGGCTGGGCCGAAGGAGGCCCACGTCCAAATGATCGAAGGTACCGTCAAGTGGTTCAACGACTCCAAGGGTTTCGGATTCCTCTCGCGTGAGGGTGGTCCGGACGTGTTCGTCCATCACTCCGCCATCCAGGGTGATGGCTTCAAGAGCCTGACCGAGGGCGATCGCGTCCGGTTCGACATCGTCGACAGCCCGAAGGGTCCGCGCGCGGCGAACGTCAGCCGCATCTAACTCGTCGCAAACGCCGTACGAAACGCCCGGGGACGCAAGCTCCCGGGCGTTTTCTTCGAACGGATCTCGCTCCCTCCTGACGACACGCGTTACGAGGTGCTTGAGTCCCAGCGCATCGTCCCGGACAAGCCCATTCGCGATCGCCTTCGGCGACTTGGTCGAGGCGTTGCGCTACGACCTTAGCCCGAAGAAGGACCGCCCGACGCCAGTATTCGGCTTCGGCTACGACTGGCGCCGGGACTGCACGCGCACAGCCGCCCAACTCGGGGCCTTCATCGATGAAGTACTCGCCCGGACATCCCTGTTGCCGCACTATCAGGGCGCAGAACCGAGCGAAGTCGACCTCGTCGGACATTCGATGGGGGGACTGATCATCGCCGCCTACTTGGCTTCCATCCAGGAGCAGCAAAAGAACGATTCGAAGCTCAAGTCTCGCGTGCGCCGTGTCATTACGATTGGCACACCTTTCCGCGGCTCGATTCACGCGATCCAGAAGATTGCGACGGGTATGGGCTTTCTCACCGGACCTGAGCCGCGCGACCGCGAGCGCGAAACCGCGCGGACGATCCCAGCGCTATATCAGCTTCTCCCCACCTATAAGGGAAGCCTTACTAGCGATACGCCGGATGCACCGACAGACATCTTCGACATCGGAACATGGCAGCCTTCGGTCCTCGCAACCCTAAAGGAGTACATCCGCGTCATCAAGGCGCGCATGGAGGCCGAAAAGCTCTTCAAGCAGTACCTTGGCAACGCGAAACAGTTCGTCAACTTGGTGAACGCTCTTTCGCTCGTCTCCAAGAGCGTCCCTAATTAATTGGAGAGGGCGCGGACGGGTGGGTGCCGATCGTGGGAATCAACTACGACACCCATGTCGAGGCAAAGGTTGAGAAGTGGCAAGGCGCCTGGTGGTTTAGCTTTCCCAAGGAGGTAAACGCCGGAGTCGCCAGTCCCCTTACCGGCGACGGCACGGTGCCTTTCCCCGGTGCAAAGGGCGATCTTCTTGAGCGTGAGCGGCTCGTCTGCGCAACTCCCCAGGACCTTACGTTTTGGGAGCTTCGCGACAAACTCCTCGTCGAATTCGGTGGGCTTCACGCATTCTTGCCCAAGCTGAATCACCGAATCACGTGCAGAAGCTAGCGATCCGGTTCCTGCGCGTGGACTTCGAAGCCGGACCCGCTGTACGCCCGCCGCGCACCAGGCGCTGGCGATAAGCTGCTCTGGCCGAAGTGGCTCAACGAGAAGAAGGACTGGCGTGACGAAATCTCGGACCAGCCGGACGCCCCTCGTCCGCTGCGTGTACGAGGCTCGCGCGCATGGTCAGACCACGCCGCAGGACATCCCGGAGGCCGAGCTCGAGCAGTGGTACCGCGTGCCCAACGGAAGGACATGGACGGCGGCCCCGCGGGCATCGGCATCCAGGCGCGCGACCGGCTTATCCGGAAGCTCATCGAGGAGGTGCGCCGTAAGTCCCCTCTCCGCCGCGAGAGGTCTGGTGGCGCCGCTTGATCGATGTGGGACTCCGAGCCGGACGACATGCGCATTTCTCAACGGGCTGAGCGTTGGATGTCAACGAGTTAGTCATCTAGTACACATTATTCGTTGACATCCGCGGTTCTAATGCGCTTAACTCCTAGTCGCTTTTGCGGAGCACGCACGCGACACCCGCAGGCGGCCGGCGCGCTCACCCTCTGGAGGACCGATGAGCCACATCCTTCGTCGTCGTGCATTGCCGGCAATTCCGGGCATTTGGCTCCTTTTTCTGATAAGTGACCGACCGCTCGCCATGGCGCAGTCTGCTCTTATCAAGAATTGGTCCGGGTACATAACTGTTGGAGATGTGTCGTTTTTCAGGGGCATGGGACCCTGGCTATTCAGGAGCATTCCCCCCTTGGGTCCCCGTCGTGTGACGGAATGTTTGTAGGCTGATCCGACCTCCGAAGCAAGCGGCGGTTGCGTCGCCGTTGCCGTAGAGAGATTCCGCTGGCGCCGGCCTGTGGGCGCTGTGGGAAACCGGCGGTCGTATGCCGGTTTTCCAAGGGCTCGTGGGAAGCGGTGGGCGGATGAGTTCTTGCTGTGCTTCGAAGCCGTCCACGGGTTTCCACAGCCCGGCAGCGTCCACAGGTCTTCAGGGATGCTGGGGACGGTCCGTTTGGCCGATGCTGTCAGTGCGCGTCGGCTTGAGACGCGGCCGATAGGACTCGCCCTCGATGACGAGGTCGTAAGCGGCGTTGACGAAGCGGTCGATGACGCTCTGGGCGCGGAGAGGATCGGCGAAAGTGGCGAGCCACTCGTCGGGTCCGCGGTTGGAGGTCACGATGACGGACCCGGCGCGCTGTCGCTCGGTGAGGATCTCGTAGGCGTCGCGGCTCTCCTGCTGGTCCATGGCGTCGAGGCAGAAGTCGTCGAGGATGAGGAGGTCCGCGCTGATGAGCTTTCGCAGCTCGGTCTCGTAGCTGTTGGTGAGGCGTGCCTGGCGCAGGGACTTGAGGGCCTTGTCCGCGGAGAGAGCGAGCACGGAGTAGCCGCGGCGGCAGGCGATGTGGCCGAGGGCATGGGCGACGAAGGTCTTGCCCACGCCGACGGGACCGACGATCAGGACGTGGTGGTGTGACTCGAGGAAGCGTAGAGAGGCGAGCTCGCCCAGGAGCGCACGGTCGAAGGTGACCTTGGCCGTCTCGTCCCAGCTTTCGAGGAGGCAGTGCCGCTCGAGGTGACCGCGTTCGGCGCGGAGAGCGGCGGCCTGGCTGTCGCGGCGGGTAACTTCGTCCTGCAGCGTGAGCAGGAGCAGGTCCTGAAAGGGCATCTTCTGCTGGTGAGCGAGGGTGAGTCGCTCGGGGAGCGTGTCGAGGATGGGCGAGAGTTTGAGGCGTCGGAGCACAGCTCGCAGGTCCGTCGAGATCGATTCAGTGGTCATGGCCATTCTCCTTGTCGATGTGCTCGCGCGTAGCGAGCGGGAGTGCGTACTGCTGTGCGGGGCGGAGGTATCGCGCGATGGGGATCACGCGCGCAGGATTGGACGAGCGTGGTGCAGGTGCGGACTCGAGCATGCGTCGCAGGCGATAGACGTTGAGGAGATCGACCTCCAAGGCCAGGCGGCAGGCCTCGTCGAGGCGTGAGGATCCAAAGCGGCGGGCCAATGACAGGAGGGCGTAGACCTGGCGCATGCGCGTCCAGATGCCGGGCCCGGAGAGGAGGGCCTTGGCGAAGCGGGCTACCGCCTCGCCGTGCTCGGCCGCTTTGGCGGTGAGGGCGGCGGTGTCGCGCTGCGCGTAGATCGCCTTCTCCGGCGGCAGGTCGTGCGGATCAGTGGAGCGCTGGCCGGGCGAGAGGCGCGGATGCGTCTTGACGAGCTTCTGGCCGTCGTAGAAGCGGACGGTGTGGGAGTCGGCGCGTGCGCGCAGCAGACGGCCGCGATAGGCATAAGGCAGGGAGTAAAGCGCCTTGGCCACCTGGGCGTGGAAGTCGCGTGCGACTCTGGGCGTGGACCACAGAGGAACGTCGTAGGTGTCCTGAGGCAGTGGCAGCAGTACGACGCGCTCCTCACCCTCGAAATGCTCCCGGGGCAGGCGCTGGGTGGTGCTGTGCCGCCGCAGGCCGTACTCCTCTTCGGACCAGCACCGCGCGTGCTCAGCCGCTTGCTCGATCGAGCGCAGACGCTCGCCGCCGAAACAGTCGTCGCGCACCGTTTGCACCGCCCGCTCCACCCGTGCCTTGTCCTTCGGATGTCGCACCCGCGCGGTGTCGATCACGAAGCCGCGCGCTTGCGAGTACTCCACGAAGCCGTCGATCAGGCGTGGGTGGAGCGGGTCGGCGGTGTGGACGATGGCTTTCGTGTTGTCCACCACCACCGACTTGAAGATGCCGCCGAAGAAGGCCCAGGCCGCCTCGCAGGCCTCGACCGCACTCTGCGTTGTCTCCCGCAGCACGGGGTAGACGAAGCGATACCGCGTGCGCACGGAGGTGAAGATCCAGGCCTTGAAGCGGCGCCGCCGCCCCAGAAGATCAGGCTCGATCCAGCCCACCCAGCCCGTGTCGAGCTGGACCTCCTCGCCTGCCGCGCAGTCCGCCACCGGCACTGTGCCGCCCTGGCGGCCGAAGCCAAGCTCGATCGTGGCGAAGCGCCACAGCGACGGATAGCTGATCAGCACCCCTTGGCGCCGGAGAAGCTTCCGGATCTTCGAGAGCTTTACCCGTCGCTCCAGATGACCCTGGATGAAGGCCCGGTGCTCTTCGCATCGCTGCCATCCCTCGCCTTTGGGATAGACCAGGGCCGGCCGGAGCTTCTCCGCCAGCACGACGAGCAGCTCGTCCGTGAGGCCGGCCTCGCCCGCCTCGCGCCTGAGCCCGCACTCCTGGGCAACCTCGACGTGCCGCCGGACCGTCTTGGGATCCAGGCCGCGCTGGGTGGCGATGCGCTTGTTGGGCACACCCCTCAGCCATAGCCGCAGGACTTCCTTGACTTCCAGCATCGTGACCTCCCGGTACGCCATCGGCCCCTCCTGGGCCCCATCCGGGAAGCCCAAAAAGTCCGAGTCTAGAGGTCACACGACAGGGGGGAATGCCCCTGACAAACTCCTCAGGGCCGAGGGGGGAATGGTCCTGAAAAATCCCCGCCGGAGGGGGGGAATGCTTCTGAAAAAATCAGGCCGCCGGGGTCCCTACCTTCTGAAAACCGACACGCAACCCATTGAACAAGGTTTTCCCGTTGAATCTGGCGGTGCCAATCCTCGTGGGCCTGACTGAAGCGAGCCCATGGACCACTGCCGGAAGCTACTGTC
>WNGB01001541.1_pt1 | contig 37809 bp, 39 predicted proteins | sample 5400681 | NCBI WGS metagenome assembly WNGB01 (sample SAMN13153367, study PRJNA577476) | soil metagenome | isolation source: 115 cm soil or saprolite under grassland replicate 2 | place: USA:California | collected 2016-06-15 | reverse complement strand
GCTCGTTTCCGGCAGCTAAGAGGTGATGGCTGGCAGCAGTCGGCCCAGCTGCGGGCGGTGTGCGATGCGGAGGACGGCCCTCCGGCCGGCCGTGCATTTGCCGAAGCCAGAGACGCCGCCCGGCGCCGACTCGCCGAGGCCGGTCACGGAGCCTGGTTCGGCGCGTTCGTGGACGGTGAGCTGGCAGCGCAGCTGGGCGTGTTTTCCGGCGGCACCGGGATCGCCCGTTATCAAGACGTCGAGACCCACCCGGACGCCCGCCGCCAGGGCCTGGCCGGAACGCTGGTCTTTCACGCTGCCCGGTATGCTATCGACCAGCTCGGCGCCACGACTTTGGTGATCGTCACCGATCCCGGCGAGTCCGCCATCCGGGTCTACCGCTCGGTCGGGTTCGCTAACCGAGAGATCCAGGTCAGCATGCAGCGCCCGCCCAGCGGGGACTGATCGGCCGCCCCTGCCTACCGCTGCCCATCACGGGCCCTCGACTAGAGCCATTCTGGCAGCGCTAAGCGGCGCGATGCCCATGTGGTGCACGGTCCTCGTCAGACCCGATTCAGATGACCAGCAGTGCTATCGCGACGTACTGGCACGTCGCGGCGGCACAGACATAGGCGTGAAAGACCTCGTGGTAGCCGAACACCGACGGGTAGGGGTCGGGCCGGCGACGATGATAGGACAGGGCTCCGGCCGTGTAGAGCACACCACCCGCGAGCATCAGCACTCCCGCCGCGACGCCGGCATGGATCCACACCCCCGGCAGCGCAAGACCAGCCACCCAGCCCAGCCCGACAAACGTCGCGCCCACCACAAGCTCTGGTGCGCTCATCCACGCCATGTGGATCACGGCCGCTGTGAGCGCGAGCGCCCACACCACGATCGGGCAGACCAGCCCGAAGACGCTGCGGGTGGCCAGGAGGAAAGCGGGAGTTGCCGTGCCCGCGATGAGGAAGAAGATCATCGTGTGGTCCAGGCGCTGCAGACGCCGGCGCCATACCGGAGTCCAGTTGCCGCGGTGATACAGCGCGCTGGTCCCGAACAATGCGCTCGCGCTGGCTACGTAGGTAGCGATGGCTGTGATCCGCGCTGCTCCGTGCGCACGGGTCAGCAACAGCGTGCCGGGCACCAGCGACGCCCCGAACCAGAGCAGATGGAGCCAGCCCCGCAGGAGCGGCTTTGTGTAGTAGACGCCACGCCGGACGTCATAGAGCGCTTCCACCGGCGGCGGCGGCGATGGCACCGCCGCCGCGGAATCCATGACCGTCACCGTCGGCCCCCACTCCATCCCGGGACCCGGCGACCCCGGATGTCGCCGACGCCCACCAACCCCGGTGTCGCGCACAACTGGGTATCTACCAGCCTGCCGCCGGTTCATGCGCTTTCAACCTGCGAGTGGGTACCGGGTGTGTGCGTCTCCGGGATGAATGTGCCGTGACGATCACCCGGCCGCAAGCAGGGTTGTGGTGAGTATGTCTTCGAGCCAGTTGGCGTGCTCGTCGGTGGTCCAGCGCTGGACGTCGCACACCATGCGTCCGACGTCGGGGCTGGCGAGGGCCCAGACGATCTGCGTTGCGCGGCTGATCGGTAGGCGCAGCTTTGTCCGCTTGGCGAGCCACTGCACGATGGTCTGCATCTACTCGAAGCGGTGCACCTCCATTTCCTCGCGCACTGCGGCCATCTGCGGTTCGGCGGCTTTCGCGGTTCTCAGGACTTCTGCGACCGGGCGCACACGCTCGGACATGGCGGCGTAGTCGCGCGCGAACAGCCGGAGGAGCTGCCGCGGGTCGCGTTCCCCGCAGATGGCCTGCATCTCCGGTCGGTCGAGGATGCCCGTCTGCCCGCCGGGGGCGAGCCGGATATCGAGCAAGGCGGTGAGCAGCCGTGCCTTGCTGCCGAACGTGGCATACACGGTGTCGGGCGGAGTTACTCGCCATAACGACTTGGCATGGGCAGGGCCGGTCCACCGGGCAGCGGCCCGAGCGCCTGCCCGGCGCGCCTGGCCAGAGACACCTGGCTGCGTCTTCGCGCAGGCGACCACACAAGCTACTACCGTCGGGTGATGCGGTCAGATGTGGAGCGTGGCCACGAGGCGGCGGTGGGTGGCCGGACTCATGCGTGGTGGGTCAAGATCGGGCCAGATGCAGTTCGACTATTTGGCGACGCACGGGCTGAAGCCGGGTGACCGGATGCTGGAGATCGGCTGCGGCGATCTTCGCGCGGGGCGGCTGTGCATCGGCTCGATGCTGGCAACTACTACGGCATCGACATCTCGCCGGAGATCCTGCTCGCGGCCCACGACACCCTGTCGCGGGACGGCTTGCAGCCGAAACTGCCACAGCTCACCCTGGTGCGCGACCTCAGGTTCGCCTTCCTCCCCGCCGGGCATTTCACCGTGGTGCACGCGCACAGCGTGTTCTCCCACTCGCCCATCAACGTCATCGGCGAATGCCGCGCCACGTCGGGCGGGTAATGGCGCCCGGGGGTTCTTCGATTTCACCTCCGACCGGACCGACGGCGCGGAGCATCACGTTCTGCACGAGGACTTCTACCACCGGCCGCAGACGTTGATCGACCTGGCCGCCGAATACGGTCTTAGCGCCCGGCTCACGGCGGATTGGGAGGCGCTCCCGCACCAGCAGTCCAAGATCCGCGTCACCCACCCGAGCCGGCCGGCGCGCGCGGAGCACTGATCGCGCGCCAAGGCCACCCCCATCGGTGTTGCTTCACACACTTGCCGTGTACGTGGCGCAGCGATGGGCGCACCGCCCGCATTGGCGGTCCGTAACGGCTGCGCGTTCAGGCGCCCCACGGGCGCGCTCCTGGTCGGCTGGACGTGCGCGCCCTGGGCCAGTGCCATTTTCCGGCTTGCGCCACGCCGGCGGCAGCCGTTCGGTATGGGTTGTGGTTTTTGTTTTCTTATTCCGAACTGCTGACGCGAAATGCCACCCACCGCAAACATGCTGCTCGGCTCGTCAGCGACTCACGAAACCCGCGGCTAGTTGGTCGGTGCTGTCAGCCGTCGGGAGGGCGGTGTCCATCGGAGGCAGCCCGGGGTGGGGCGCCGACCACGGCTCCTGCGTGGGCCCGGGCTGTGGGATCCCGCCGGGATCTGATCAGGCTGGCAATTGTGGTGATGGCCAGCATTACTCCTATGACAGCCAGCGACACGGCGGTGGTGATCTCCGGCACCCGGGGATCGAGACCGTGACCCCAGTGCAGGATCAGCTTCACACCGATGAACGCCAGAATCAGTGCCAGTCCGCTTGACAGGTACACCAGCCGGTCGAGCAGACCGCTCACCAGGAAGAACAGCGCCCGCAGGCCCAGCAGGGCGAACGCGTTGGCCACGAAGACGATGTAGGGCTGATCGGTGACACCGAAGACGGCTGGGATCGAGTCCAGCGCGAACAAGATGTCCGTGCCGCCGATGGCGATGAAGACGATGAACAGTGGCGTGACTACCCATCGCCCGTCGGCGCGGGAGATGAGCCGGCCACCGACGTAGGTATCGCTGACCGGCAGTATCCGGCGTGACGAACGAACCAGCGCATTGTTGCTGACGTCTGGGTCCTCGTCGCGGTGACGGTACAGCCGCACGGCGGTCCAGAGCAGCAGCAGCCCGAAGATCAGGAACATAAAGGATAGCAGCGACAGCAGGGTCGCCCCCAGCGCGATGAAGACCACTCGTAGAGCCAGTGCGGCGATGATGCCGACGATGAGCACCCGCTGCTGGTGCTCGTCGGGCACCGCGAACGTCGCCATGATGATCACGAAGACGAAGAGGTTGTCGACGGACAGGCTCTTCTCCACGATGTATCCGGCGAAGTACTCCGCGCCGTATTGCCACCCCACTTGGCTGGCGAAGACCAGGCCGAAGACCACCGCCACCGCGATATAGAACGCCGACCAGGCGGTGGCCTCCCGGTAGCCGACAGCGTGCGGGCGTACCGTGGCCAGCAGCAGGTCGATGGCGAGCAGCGCAAGGATCACACCGATCGTCAGTGCCCAGCCGACCGCGGTGACCCCCACTCCAGACCTCCCGATTGCGCCGGTCTTCGCCGGTCGTTTGCCGTTGCCCCGCCCACGGCGGGCCTGCGCGTCGGTTCACGATCGTGCCCAAGCCGTCACCGGTCAATCTGGGCGTTAACCGCTGCAGCGCTGCTACTCGAACGTCTCCCAACCACGAGTAGGTCAAGGGCTGGGGGCGTGTTCGGGCTGCCCTTCGACGGGATCGTCGTGGCGTCCGAGGATCCCGGCGTGCCGGTGGGCGCGCAGGTGGCGACCTACACTGGCTGGCGGTCCTACGCCACCACCACGATCGCACCCACCGAGATCGCCGACCCTGCGCTCGGCGGCCCGCTGGAGTGGATCAGCGTCCTGGGCACGACCGGCGTGACCGCATACGTGGGGTTGCACGACATCGGCCACGTGCGGGCTGGCCACACCGTGCTCGTCAGCGCCGCCACCGGCGCCGTGGGTGGCGTGGCGGTCCAGCTCGCCAAGGCCGCGGGCGCGCGCGTGGTGGCCATCGCGGGCGGACGGCATCGCACCGAGCACGCCGTACGAGTGCTGGGCGCCGACGCCGCGGTCGACTACCGCGATCCCGCGTTTCCGGAGCATCTCGAGCAGGCCGCGGGCGAGGGCATCGACGTGTTCTTCGACAACGTCGGTGGCCGCCAGCTCACGCTCGCGCTTTCCGTGCTCAAGAACCATGGCACCGTCGTGCTGTGCGGGTCGCTAAGCAGCTACGCCCGCCCGGACGATCCCGAGGCCGGCGCCAACCTCACCGACGCGGTGTTCAAGCGGATCACCCTGCGTGGGTTCATCGTCAGCGACTACTACCCGAAGCGGCTGCTGCCGATCCGCGCTAAGCTCGCGGCGCTGGCGCGCAAAACGCCTGCGGGCGGTGGTCAGCGAGTTCGAGGGCCTCGAACGCGCGCCCGAGGCCCTGGCGACGGTCTTCGACCGCGGCTCGCTCCATATCGGCAGGCGGGTTGTCCGGATCTCGGAGGAGTAGGCCGCGGGACCACCCCGGCGCGTGCGACGCCTGGGCGGACGTCATCGCGGCCGTGAGTGACTGACCATAGCGCGGAATCAGCACATCGCAGCTTCATCACCACGTCCCCGATGCCGGCCCAGGAGGCGCTAACCATGGAGTATCTCGTCGCTATGACCACCCAAGTTCCGGAGGGAACGCCAGCAGAAGCCGTCGAAGACATCCGCGCCCGCGAGGCCGCGCACTCGCGCGAGCTCGCGGCGCAGGGACACCTGCTTCGCCTGTGGCGGCCGCCCCTGCAGCCCGGCGAATGGCGCACACTCGGGCTGTTCACCGCCGACGACGGCGGCAAGCTCGAGGAAGTCCTCGCCTCGATGCCGCTGCGGGTGTGGCGGACCGACGAGGTCACGCCGCTCTCGCCGCACCCGAATGACCCGGCACGGCAAAGCACGTCGCCCGGATCACGCGCAAGCAAAGCCAGGGACGAAGCCGTGGAGTTCCTGACCGCGTTCACCCTCGCCGTCCCGGCGGGCACATCTGCACAGGCAATCGATGACGCCGAGGCGCGCGAGGCGCAACGCGCGAAGGAGTTGGCCGGGCAGGGACACCTGCTGCGGCTCTGGACGCTGCCCGGCCAGGGGCGCACGCTGGGCCTGTGGCGGGCGCAGGACGCGGCCGCGATGCAGGCGATCATGGCGTCACTGCCGCTGTATGCCTGGATGAGCGTGCAGACCACGCCGCTCACCCCACACCCCAGCGACCCGGCGCTCACCAGCAGCTGACGACGGGAAAGGTCATGAGCGAAAAGACCACAAGGTCGCCATCATCACCGGAGGCTCTCAGGGCATCGGCGCCGGCCTCGTCGCCGGGTACCGGCGGCGAGGCTGGGCGGTCGCGGCCACCTCCCGGACGATCAAGCCCACCAGGGACCCGGCTGTGCTCACCGTCGCTGGGGACGTCTCCGAACCCGCAACCACCGACCGGATCATCGGCGAAACCCTCGAACGCTTCGGGCGCATCGACACCCTGATCAACAACGCCGGCGTCTTCATCTCCAAGCCGTTCACCGACTACACCGCCGACGACTACGCCTTGGTGCTCGGCGTCAACCTCACCGGATTCTTCCGGCTGACCCAGCGCGCCATCGCCGAGATGCTCAAGCGCCGCGGCGGCCACGTGGTCAACATCACCGCCACCCTCGCCGATTACGCCAACTCCCACGAGTCCTCCGTCCTGGCCGCACTCACCAAGGGCGGCCTCGCCGCGGCCACCAAGTCACTGGCCATCGAGTACGCCTCCCGCGGCATCCGGGTCAACGCTGTCGCACCGGGCATCATCCAAACCCCGGTGCATCCGCCGGAAACCTACGACACCAACGCGCTCGCCGGGCGGCTCCCCCCAATCGGGCGTGTGGGCCAGGTCAGCGACATCGTCGGCGGCATCCTCTTCCTGGAGTCATCGCCGTTCATCACCGGCGAGATCCTGCATATCGACGGCGGCCAGATCGCCGGACACTGACCACGCACGGGCGAGTGGCCCGCTAGCCACTGTTACCTTCGCGGCCGCTACTTCGTGACGGCACGGCCGACTGCGGCGACCGCCGCCTCCACGAACTGGCATCAGCGACTCGGATCAGCCGGTCATCGACGCCTTGCCGATTGGCCTCGACGCTCGCCGGCCCGCACCGGAGTTAATCTTCCACTCCGACAGCATCCGGTAGACCACGGCCGGGTTCGCCCAACTGACCGGCACCGTGGCTTCACGGCACGGTGAGCACCAGCTTGCCGATGTTCTCGCCGGCGAACAGCTTGGGCAGGGCATCGGGGAATGCGCGCACCCCGCCCTCGAGGATGTGTTCGCGCGAGATCAGCCGGCCCTCGCGCAGCCACCCAGCGAGCTCGGCCCTGGCTTGGGCATAGCGGCCGGCGTTGTCGGGGGTGAGCATCCCGGTCATCGACGCGCGGGCGGCGATCAGCGCTAGGTAATTGGACGGACCACGGGCCTGATCCGCGTTGTGTACTGCGAGACGCCGCCGCTGAGCACGATCCGCGCTCCGCGCGCGAGCCGCGTAAGCACCGCATCGAGGATCTCGCCGCCGACGTTGTCCAGGAACACGTCGACGCCGTCGGGCGGGTGCTCGCGCAGCGCGCGACCGACGTCCTGAGCCTTGTAGTCGATGGCCGGCGCCGGGACGGGCTCCGTAGCCAGCTCCCAGTCGGACGGCGTCGGCAGGCCGGACGGACGGGCGGCGAGGCGTATCTGATGGTTGATCGAGTTCATTCGCGCGGCTCCAGCAAGCAGGGCTGGATATCTAAACAGTGCTGCTGCCATCGACCACGAGTCCGGCGCCTCCTGCAATGACGGGACACGGACGTTGCCTGGCGGCAATGATCACTTCCGACCGCCTCAGGGGTGCTCGACGGGTGGTTCGACGTCGTCGTAGACGCGTGCCGCAGCCAGCAGTCCGTCTGGGCCGCGTTCGTAGACCCCGATTCCCGCCTGGGGCGTCAGGTCGTGGCTGCCCCAGCGGACGCAGTTGTATTCCAGGGCGCAGCGCACGCCATCGTCGGTCACGGCGCAGTGCTGGAGTCCGATGCCGCCGCCTGCGCTGAAGCACGTGGTGAAGAACGAGCGGAGCTCGGGGGTGCCGCGGTGGGCGTAGTGCGGGCCGATGGGCTCGCGGAAGTACCCATCCGGCGCGAAGGTGTTCACTATCGCTTCTGTGTCACCAGCGTCCAGCGCGGCCTGGTAGCGGCCGACGACATCACCGGGGTGGGCGTGCCCGGACTTGAGTATGGGAGGCCTGACGTGGCGCCGTCCGTCGACCGGCCATTGGCTGCAGTAGGTGCGGAATACCACCGACAAATCGTCGGGGGATTCGGCGACCACCGCCATCGGCCAAGCCAGTTCCCGCCCGTCGTCGGCCAGGTGCGCCAGCAGTTCTACCACGGCCCGCCCACCGGCACAGGTGGAGGCCACGGTCTCGGTTCGGGCGTGCCGCTCGGCCAGCCAGGATTTGTTCTGGCTGACGAACCGCCGCAGCTGCTTGTGGCCGCGGATCTCGCCCGCGCGGGGATCGTAGACCACCACCTCACCCGGCCACACGGTCTCCAGAGCGTGGGTGTCACCTTTGTTCAGTGCGGTGAAGTACTGCGCGACCGGATCAGCCTGACCTGCGGCGCGAGTCTGCCTGCGCGCCAGCTCCACGGCGCTGGTGAAGTCCGGAAACCACGGCATCTCAACCCCTTGCTCCCTTAGCGGCCAGACAGTTTCTCTGCAGACCGCCGTCCTTTGTCCTCCGGCAACATCCACTCGATCGCGCGGCCGCGCCTAACGGCGGCTCGGCGTGCGTTCTTTCTTCTGACCCTTCTCTATCACCGAGCGTGATGCCTCTGCGGAGGTCGCGTTCGGGTGCAGTTCCCGCCGACGATGGCTGCCGGGCGGCCCGGGTAGCGCTTCCTAGGTGGTGAGGGCGTCGTAGATCGCCTGCCCGTATGCGGCGCTGCGGTCGGAGCCGATGATTCCCGGTGCCATCTTGTTCATCATGTAGGAGATCGTCATGCGGCGGCCGGTATCCATGATGATCATGGAGCCACCCCAGCCGCCCCAAAAGCAGATCTTCTCGTCGGGGATCCAGGGCAGGAGGTCAGGCCGGGGCAGCCCGTAACCGATGCCCCAGCGCAATGGAACACCAAGCACCAGATCGACGCCGTTGAGCTGCTCATGGAAGATCAGGTCGATGGTGTCCTGGCTGAGCAGGCGGACTCCGCCGACCTCACCGCCGCGGGCGACCACCGACATAACCCGGGCCACTGACCGCGCGTTCCCGTGCCCGTTCACCGCGCCGAGGTCGGCTTGCCGCCAGCCGGTCGTGTTGGCGGCACCGGCTTCGATAGCCGGCCCGGTCAGCGTCTTGACCGCCGGGCTGTCCGGGCCGAGCGCCTCTAGGTCGAACGGCAGTGGCGGTGGCGGGACCACGTCCGCGGTCCGTCCCCAGTCGCTTTCCGCGGCACCGATCTGGAAATCGGCGCCCAGCGGCCCGGCGATCTCCTCGGCGACGAACTGCTTGAGCGTCTTGCCGCTGATCCGCCGCACCACCTCGCCGACCAGGTGCCCGTAATTCAGCGCGTGGTAGCCCGACGCGGTTCCCGGCTCCCACCATGGAGCCTGGGCGGCCATCCGGGAGGTGGCCTTCTGCCAGTCGTAGAGATCCTCAACGACGGCGGGCTGGTCCAGCCCGGAGACCCCGGAGGAGTGCGACATGAGATGGCGGACCTGGATGTCCTGCTTGCCATTGGCGGCGAACTCCGGCCAGTACGTTGCGACCGGGGCGTCAATATCCAGCTCGCCTCGATCGACCAGCATCAGCGCGGCCAGGCTGGTCACCGTCTTGGTCGACGACCAGACGTTGGTGATGGTGTCTTCGGACCACGGGATCGTGCGGGCCTGGTCGCAGAAGCCGCCCCACATGTCGATGACGATGTCACCATCGATGTCCAGGACGAGTGATGCACCTAGCTCGTCACCCGAGTCCAGATACCTCTGCATCGTGCTGCGTACCGCCGCGAACCGCTCCTCGCACGCACCGTGTATGTCCGCCATGGTCGTTGCCCTTCTCGTCGTTGAGGGTCAGTGCTCGGCAGCCAATGCGCGGGCGGCCCGCCAGCGGTCGTGGCGTCGGGCCAGTATGCAGGCTGCCGGTCAGCGACCTGGGACGCCGCAGTGTCATCGTGTTCCAGGCAACGGATCGCCGTCAAAACCTGGCCCAGGATCAGCGGCATCCCGGCACCAGTCATGGTGCTGCCACCGACGCCTTGCCGCGCCCCCCGGCATGGCGTCGCCGAAGCTGCCAAGCAGATGTATGACCGTGGGGTGAAGCGACTGCCGGTTGTGGATAGCGGCGGCCTGCTTGCCGGGATCGTGACCCGCATCGACGTGCGGAGCGTGTTCAGGAGGCCAGATGACCAGCTCCGCGACGAGGTAATGGAGCGGCTCATCACCGGGAGGTTCGCGCTCAACCCTGAGGCATTTCGACGTCATCGTGACCTCAAGCATCGTTACCATTACTGGCCGGTAGAGAGCGGTGCTCTCGCCCCTCAGCTGGTCGACGCCGTGCGGCATGCCGAAGGCGTCATCGATGTGCGGGGCAGGGTCAGCATCCCTCTGAGGCCCCGCCGAGGACCGCAGGGCACGTCTGTACCCGCGGGCGCAGGCGCCGCCACCCGTTCATGCGTTCCGCTGCGTCAAGGCACGAGTGGAGCATGCAGCGATTGGATTGGCCCCATTACCATTGCGCCGCAGGCTGCTGATCTCGGCGGTGATGCGGAGAACCTCTATCCGCGTGCCACGGCTCCGGTGACGCTGGTGGTCACCTGCAGCGATGATGCAACCCCAAGGCTACACGCTCACTGTCGGCCTCACCCGATCTGCGACGCGGGTGGGCAGCTCAGACTCGTGACCGCTACCGGCCGTGACCGGGCCTCCCGCCGAGGGCCGAGTAGCGTGGGGATCATGGTCCTCGCTGAAGACCTTCTGCTCCTGGTCACCGACGATGCCAGCGGCCGACTGTCTGCTCCCGCGGCCCAGGTTGATGCGGGGCTGGGCGGCGCGAACCTGGTCGAGCTCAGCTTAATGAACAGGGTGGACCTGTCAGGCGATGGGAACCAGGGCAAGCCGGCGCTCCGGCAGCCATGGGCTGGCATCCCGTCACCTCGCGCAGGATGTCCCGCGGCAAGCTGCCATCCACACAACCGTGCGACTCGCGGCATGTGCGGTCAGTTCTCGCGTGACGAGACGATCTAGCAAGACGTAATCGTCTCCTTGGGTGCTGTGCCTGCAAGCCTTCTAGACAGCCCCGAGCGGCATGATGATGTGGAGACCGTTGGGGACTGTGGAGGAGTTGCACATGACTGGTTCTACCGCGCCGCGGCTCATGCGCAGGGTCGTCGTGCATGCCGATCGGATCGAGGTCGTGACGGATGCGCCGATCCCCTCGCCGCGTCCTCACGAGGCGCTGGTGCGCAGTGTCGTTACCGGGGTGTGCGGCTCGGACACCCATGCCGCTCACGGTCGTCACCCCTTCATCCCGATCCCGTGCCACCCTGGGCACGAGGTGGTCGGCGTGGTCGAGCAGGTTGGCCCAGGCGTCACGGGAGTTGAGGTCGGACGGCGCGTCACCGTCGAGCCCGACCTGCCGTGCTGGACGTGCAAGATGTGCACCACGGGGCGGCAGAACCTGTGCGAGAACCTCCAGTTCTTCGGATGCGGGTGGGAGCAGGGCGGCATGGCCGACCTGTTCACGGTGCCCGCGGACCGGCTGCACGTCCTGCCTGACGACCTCGACAACACCACCGCCGCCCTCGTGGAACCGCTCTCCACTCCGGTTCATGCCGTCCGCCTCGGCGGCGACACATTCGGCTGTGGCCTCGACGGTATCCGCGGGAGGTTTGCTGTCGTGCTGGGTGCTGGCACCATCGGGCTCCTGGTGCTGGCGGTGCTCAAGGCGCGCGGGGCCGGCACCGTCGTGGTCACCGACGTGCAAGCCGCCAAGCGGGACAAGGCGATCTCGCTCGGCGCTGATGCCGCCGTCGATGCGGCCGCGGGGGACGTGGTGGACCAGGTCCGGGCCGCGCTCGGGCAGAGTGCCGACATTGTTGTGGACTGCGTGGCGATCGAGCCGACCATGCGCCAGGCTGTCGCGCTGGCCAGCAAGGGCGGAACCGTCGTAGTCGTCGGTGTTCCGGCTGCGGAAGTCACGATTCCTCTCGCGATTGTGCAGGACCAGCAGATCCGTATCCAGGGAAGCGCGACCTACCTGCCCGAGGACTACGAAGAGAGCATCCGGCTTCTCCAGGCCGGCGCGGTTCGCGCTTCTGACATCGTGACCGCCATCCGGCCTCTCGAGCAGGTCGCCGAGGCCTTCGATCTCGCTGCGTCCGGTGAGCACATCAAAGTGCTCGTCAGCATCGGCGAGCCAGGCGTCCCCGCCCCCTTGCAGGACAGAACGGCACCCCAGCCTCGGTAGTCCCAGACGCAGCAGAGCCGTCGCGGCAAGCAGCCATGCAGGCGGCGTGCCGAGGCTGCTATCGCCTCCGGCGGCCGGCCAGGAACGTCGCCTCGCTCCGGGTCACCACAACCGTGGGCCAGGAGGGGGCGGAATGATAGCCCGGAAACGCTGGATCGGTCACCGTGGGTTGCTGTTCTGCGGCGGAGTTGCTAGGACTGCCCTGCAAGTTGCGCGGAAGGATTCGGGTGGGCTGCGGCTTGTTGCGGGCCCAATTCGTTGGGGGATCATATCCTCGCTGGTTATGAGCGTCCTCGCGCCGGTGTGGGTAGTGGCTGGCCCACCGGGAGCCGGCAAAAGCACGGTGGCCGACCTCCTGCTCGCCTCGCTCGTACCGCCACCGGCGCTGCTCGATAAGGACACGCTGTACGGGCCGTTCGCGGCGGCGGTCCTAGCCCGGGTTTCCGACGATCATGGGTTCCTGCGGCCGGCCAGACTGCCGGCTCGGTGAGTTCTCCCAGGTGACACGCGGGCTGGGTGTTTGATTCCCGGCCCAGATGGTGTATTACCCATATATGGCGTCGGTCGTGGGGAAGAAGCGCGGCAAGGCCACGTACTACTACCTGGTCGAGTCCGCCCGCGTGGACGGCAAGCCCAGGATCGTCTCGCAGGAGTACCTGGGGACCGCTGATGAGCTGGCCGCCGCGATGCGCGGCGGCGGGCTGGGCCTGCCGGACCGGACCAGGCACAAGGAGTTCGGCGCCGTCGCCGCGGCGTGGGGCATGCTGGATGATCTCGGCGTGGCCGGTATCATCGACCAGGTCACCGGGCCCCGGCCGGCCGGGCAGCCGCTGTCCACCGGGACGTACCTGGCGCTGGCGGCGCTGAACCGGCTGGTCGCCCCGTGCTCCAAGGCGGCGTTCGCAGACTGGTGGAAGACCACCGCCGGCGACCGGTTCACCAAGATTCCCGCCACCGCGCTGGACCACCGGCGGTTCTGGGACGCGATGCACGCCGTCACCTTGGAGCAGCTGGAACAGATCAGCGAGAAGATCGCGGTGCGGATCGTGCGGTCCGCAGGCGTGGACGTGTCCTCGGTGGCGCTGGACATGACGAACTTCGCGACGTTCATCGATACTGGCAACGGCAGGGCACCGGTCGCGCAGCGGGGCAAGGCGAAGCAGAAGCGTTCTGACCTGCGGCTGGTGGGGCTGGGCCTGGTCGTCACCCGGGACGGCGGGATCCCGCTGAGCTGGCATGCCTACCCCGGCAACAAGCCCGATGTCACCCAGTTCCCCGCCATGATCACCCAGTTGCGCGGCCGTTACCAGGCGGTCTGCGATACGGCCGGGGTCCCGGCTGCGGAGGCGGACATGACCGTGGTCTTCGATGCCGGGCAGAACAGCGAGGCCAACTTCGCGCACCTGGCCGGCGGCGGGCTGCACTACATAGGGTCCGTGCCCGCCTCGGACTGCCCGGACCTGACCGCCCTGCCTGCCAGCAGCCGATCCGTCGTCGATAAGGGCCGGTTCGGCGGGCTGACCGCCTACGACACCAGACGCGAGGTTTACGGCGCCCGGCGGCGCGCCATCCTCACCCACTCCCCGGAACTACAGGAGAGCCAGGCCCGCGGGTTCGACGGCACCACGCTGGCCAAAGCAGGCAAGAAGCTGGACGAACTGGCCGCCACCCTGGCCCGCGGCAAGACCCGCCGCGGCAAAGACAAGGTCACCGCCGAGATCGAGACGATCACCGCCAAGCCCTGGGTCCGCCGCGTCATCACCTGGCAGCTCGGCGGCGACCAGCCCAAGGACCTGCGCCTGACCTGGAGCATCGACCCGGACGCCCGGGCGGCGCTCGAAGAAGGACTCTTCGGCAAGCACGTCCTGATCACCAGCCACGACGACTGGCCCGTGCCCGAGGTCGTGGCCGGGTACCGGTCCCAGTCCGAGGCCGAGTTCTCCTTCCGGCAGATGAAAGACACCCGCGTCGTGTCGTTCTCGCCCATGCATCACTGGACCGAGCACAACATCCGCGTCCACGTCTTCACCTGCGTCCTGGCCCTCCAGATCGCCCACCTCATGCGCCTTCGCGCCGCTCACGCCGGACTGCGGATGTCTGTCCGCGAACTGCTGCGCGAGCTCGCCGGAATCGGCGAGACCGTCCTGCTCTACCACGGCGACCGCGGCCGGCCCAGAGCCCACCGCCTGCTCACCGAAACCAGCCCCGTCCACGACAAACTCGCCGGCATCTACGGCCTCGCCCGCTACGCCCCCAGGCGCTGAGATGGGTAATACGCGGAAACCGCCCCCGGCGCCCTACCTGACCAGCGAAAACAGTCGGCTCTTACCTCGATTCTCGGAAATTCGGGCTAGTGGTACCGAGCGGTTCGTCGCCACCCCCATGGCCGGCGAGAGAAACGGCAAGGGCTACCTGCCTCCCGGCACGCTCGCCGCCTGGGGCCACGGGATCGCCCTCGTCGCCAGGTACCTGGCCCGGTAGCCGCCAGGCAGCTGGCCTGGTAACCGGGCGGAGGCACCGGCATGACCGTGGTGCAGGTGAGGTCCGGCATCAGCGCGTGCATGCCCGCCACCATGCGCTTCCCCGGCCGCACCGCGTGGATGATGCGGCCTTCCAGCGGTCCCGCAGCGCGGCCCGCCCGGCCGGTGTCGCTGTTCACCCCGCGCTGCCACCTACGCCGCATCGGCCTGCTAGCCGGCAATCGCAGTCGAAGCAACCAGCAGGCAAATGTACTATCCTCCTCTCGTACTATCGATTGATAGTAGATGTGGGAGATGGGTGATGGAGCGCAGGGTGCAGGCCGAGGCTGGCACGGCCCCAGACGGGAGCGTTTCGCCGCCGGGCCGTGCCAGCCCGCCTCAAACGGGACAGCGGCGGTTCCTGGCGCGCCAGTTGGAGGCGGCGGCGATCCGGCCGGGCGGCTCTGGGCTGGACAGTGGGCGCGGCTGCGGCCCTGCCGCGCTGCGGGCCGTCCGGACCGCCGGGCGCGAGCCCGCTCCCGGTGCAAAGAGTCCGCCGTCCCGTTTGCTGCCATCGCCGCCCACGTGCGCGGCCTCGGGCTTGCCGGGCCGGGTCAGCAGGCCCGTTCTCGCTCGCCGGCCCACAGAGCCGCCACCAGGGCGCTCACGAGGTTACGCCGGCCGCCTGGCTGGTGACCGCCTGCCGCTGACCTCTGCCGGGCCGGCCCATCCCAGAAGACCCGAGGAGAAACGGAGTGACCTGCGCAATGACCACGGATGAGGCCCGGCGGGAGCGCTGGCGGCGCTACTGGGACAAGCACTCTGCTTCCTACGACAAGCAGATGCGGTTTTTCGACCGGGTCCTGTTCGGCGACAGCCGGGCCTGGGTCTGCTCTCAGGCCGCCGGGGACACTCTCGAAGTCGGCATCGGCACCGGCCTCAACCTGCCCCTCTACCCCGCAGCGGCCACGCTGACCGGCATCGACATCAGCCCCGCGATGCTGAAGATCGCCGCAGAGCGGGCCCGGCAGCTCGGCCGGGAAGCCGACCTGCGCGAGGCGGACGCCGGCGCGCTGCCGTTCGGCGAGGCCTCGTTCGATGCGGTGGTGTGCACCTTCTCGCTGTGCGCCATCCCCTGCCACCAGCGCGCTGTCGGCGAGATGCACCGGGTGCTGCGCCCCGGCGGCCTGCTGCTCCTAGCCGACCACATCGCCGGGTCTTCCCGGAGCGTCCGCGCCATCCAGCGGCTGCTGGAAACAGTCACCGTCCCCACGGGCGGGGAGCACTTCCTGCGCCGCCCGCTGGACCAGGTCCGCGCCGAAGGCTTCGCCATCGAGCGCCGGGAGCGGTTCAAGCTCGGCATCGTCGAGCGCATCGCCGCCCGCAAGCCCGCCCGGCCCTGACCCCGGCCACGCCGCCATCCGCGGGCCACAGCCCCGCCCTGCGGGCGGCCCGGGCGGCCGCCTGAGGGCTCGGCACGGAGGCCGCGCGCGCCTTAGCCGTGGCCTTCCCAGGCTTCGACGCCTTCCTTGACCGCGAGGGCCGCGATCACGAGGGCGGCAATAGGGTCGGCCTGCCACCAGCCGAGCCAGGCATTCAGCCCGACACCGGCCAGGGTGGCGGCGGAGGTGGCGGCACAGAACGCGGTCTCGGCGGAGTCGGCGATCAGGGTCCGGTTGCCCAGCGCGCGCCCGGTGCGGCGCTTGGCCACCGCGAGTGCGGGCATGACCAGCAGCGCGGCGGCGGCGACGGCCAGGCCGGGCACCGACTGCTGCGGCCGGGCCCCGGCAGCCAGGTCGCGGACGCCACCGACGGCCAGGTAGGCGGCCAGGGCGAAGAACGTCACCCCGATCAGCCGTACCGCCCTCGTCTCCCTCTCCTGGCCCGCGATCTCGCCGCGCAGCTGCCAGACCACGACGGCGGCAGCGAAGAACTCGATGACCGAGTCCAGGCCGAACCCGGTCAAGGCGATCGACGACGCCAGCACCCCAGCGGTGATGGCGACCGTGGCCTCGGCGGTCATCCAGGCCATGGAGGCGTACTCCAGCCAGAACCCGCGGCGCCGCAGCCGCCCCAGGCTGCCCGCGGCAGGGGGTCACCGGGGCTGCCCGTAAACCGGGCACAGCGCGACCGCGTTCCCGGTCGCGTCCAGCACCTCCTCCGCCGCGGCCAGCACCTCCAGCAGCGCCGGCTGAGCCAGCGAGTACACCGACGCCCGCCCCGCCGCCCGCACGCTGACCAGGCCGCAGTCGCGCAGGCAGGCCAGGTGCTTGGACACCGTGGACTGGGCCAGGCCCAGCTCGCCCGTCAGGTCGGTCACCCGTGCCGTCCCGCCGGCCAGGCGGCGCACGATCGCCAGCCGGGCCGGGTCGCCCAGCGACCGGAACAGCGCCGCCGCCGGGCCCAGCCCTGCCCTGGACGCCGTGACCAGCCCACCTTGCATCGCCATATGACGATGATATCGCCAGTCGCGCGGTCCGGATGTGGCTGGCTGGCGGGCACGGCACGCAGGCAGCGTCGCCGCGGCTCGCCGGTCCCGGCCCCTCTGGGCCACTGCCAGATGTGTCGGGCGCACGTCGACTCAGGCATGCATGCCTATGGCACAGAGCCGGGGCCGCAGATTGCAAGGGCAACTCGTAGCCCCGGCGCAAGGTGGAGCTTCACCCAGCCGGCCGAGCCCTGGGGGGCGATTCCCTGGGCCCCGCGCCGGCCCGGCAGATGGCCGAAAACTACCCGAGGCTGTCGGCCTCGCCGGCCGTCTCGCCCGGTCCGGCCGGGCGGTCTCCCAGCCGCTGGCAATGCGAGCCGTTGCCGCAGATGGCCAGGTGCGCGTGGATGGTGAATCTGTACCTGTCCTCGCACCTCCTTCCGTCCGCCGGCGGCCAGACGCCAGTGTCACAGTGCCCGCCAGTGGCGCCTACTTTGCCAGCGGGGTGCCGATGCCGCCGGTGCATGACCCGCCGTACTCGGGTGTGTAGGACTTGGACACCCGGAACTTGTTAACGAACTCCTGCAGCCGCGGGTCGGTGGGCGAGGTGAGGCGTAGCTGGAATCCCCACGAGGACGCGACGACCGGGGCGGGCAGCCCCGGGTAGGGGGTCAGATCGATGTACCGGGAGCCGGTCTGGCCTCCGGAGGAGAGGCTGCTCTGGCGTTCTGCGAAGGCGCGCAGCGTATCCACTTCGCTCTTCGGCAGGGAAGGCTGGTAGGTGATCCACACCGCGCCGTGCTCCAGGTTGTGCACCGCATACTCGCTTGGCACGGACTTGTCGTAGATGCCGCAGGTCATCCAGGTCGGGTTGTGGTTGCCGCCCACCGGAGGCGTGACCGAGTACCTCACCGGCTCGGGAACGTGGTTGTGCCCCAGCGCGCCGGCCGCCGGCCCGTTGTGGCTGCTGGCGGGCCAGCCGGTGGTGTCGTAGGCGACGACGCCGCGAATGCCGGAGGTGTTCGGCACCACCTGCGCGGCGGGCTGGGCAACCGGTGTGCCGCCACTCACCGCCGGCGGGATGACCTCCTTACTGCTGCTGCTACCGGAGGGGAGCGCGGCGATGACAATCCCGGTCACCGCGGCGGCGGCGACCACGATGGCGCCGATGGTGATCAGGTTGCGGCGCCGCTCGGCCCGGCGCTGCTGGGCCCGCATCTGGGCGACCTTCTCCCGGGCCCGCTGCCTGTTCCTGGCACCCTTGGACATCAGCGCCTGCCTCTCATCTTCCCGGTCACCTAAGGAGGATAGGTTACCGTCCCGGCCGGTGACCCAGAACCCGCAACAGGCTTGATGGCAGCCGAAGCCAGCCGGGATGTTTAGTTGGCGTCTGGGTTGAGCCAGCCGCGGGTGGCCTGTTTGGGTAGCCCGCCACGGTAGTCGCAGCCGGGGCAGGCGTCTTCGCCTTGGATGTGGCCTTCATACCAGCCGTGGACAGCGGCGTGGAGGACAGCCTGCTCAGCGGTCGCCTGGCCGGACCTGAGGGCCTCGACCGCAGCGGTAACGATGAGCCGCAGCACCGGCGAGTCCGGGTCCGGGAACGGCGGCGAGGGCATCGGACTGCTCACACCACGACCGTAGCGCTGCGGCACCGGCTGCCAGGCACCAGATGCTGGCCGCCGGGCGGGGTGCCTGCCCGCCGTCCGGCAGTTGATCGGCCCAGGGCGCTGGGCGGGCGCATGCTTGACCCAGGAGAGCGCTCTGACCAGCGGAAGGACTGGGATGATGACAAGACGCGAAGGCCGTATCTATCGTCGCTGCGGATGCGCCGACCCGGCCAGCGGGCGACCGCTCGGGATACGCTGCCCCCGTCTGGCGCGGCGTGGTCACGGCAGCTGGTATGTGACCCTCGAACTGCCGCCCGATCCTGGCGGGCGGCGGCGCCGGATCCGCCGCGGCGGCTACCCCACCCGGGAGACGGCCCGCCAGGCACTCGCCCAGCTCAGCACATCTGGCCCTGCTGGCAGCACGGCCCTCACCACAGTGGCTGGGGCGCTGGCTGGCCTGCCGCACCTCCCCGGCGTCGTCGACCGTCCGGGGCTACGCCGGGCACGTGCGGCTGTACCTGCAACCGCATCTTGGCCCGATCTTGCTGGCCGAGCTGACCACCGCGCACGTGCAGGCCATGTTCACCGCGATCATCCGCCAGCACCAGGCCACCGGCCACCCCGTCACGCCCGCGACGCTGGCCCGGATCCGCGCCACCTTGCGCGCCGCGCTGAACACCGCCATCCGCCACGGCCTGATCACTACCAACCCGGCCCGCTACGTCGAGCTGCCGGCCGCCCGCCGCCCGCACGCGGTCGTGTGGACCGCCAGCCGGGTCGCCCACTGGCGCGCCACCGGGGAACGGCCCCCGGTGGCGGTGTGGACCGCCGCGCAGACCGCCCAGTTCCTGCACGCCATCCGCGGCGACCGGCTGTATGCCGCCTTCCACCTGATCGCCTTGCGGGGGCTGCGCCGCGGCGAGGCGCCGGGCTGCGCTGGTGCGACGTCGACCTCGACGAGGGTGTCGCGGTCATCACCCAGCAGCTGCAGCAATACGACGGGCACATGGTCACCTGCCCGCCCAAGACCAGTCACAGCGCCCGCGTCATCGCCCTGGACCACACCACCGTCGCCGCGCTGCGCGCCCACCGCGCCCGCCAGCACGCCGAGCAGCAACAGTCCGGCCACAACGACAGCGGGTACGTCTTCACCGGCCTCGGCGGCGACCCGCTCGCCCCCGACCGGCTGACCCGGCACTTCCGTGCCCTCACCGAAGCAGCCGGGCTGCCCCCGGTCCGGCTCCATGACCTGCGCCACGGCGCCGCCACCCTGGCGCTAGCCGCCGGGGTGGAACTGAAGGTCGTGCAGGACATGATGGGCCACGCCTCCATCGTGCTCACCGCCGACACCTACACCTCCGTCCTGCCCGAGGTCGCCCGCACCGCCGCCGAACAAGTCGCCAGCCTCATTCTCAAGGCGGGCCGCCTCATCCCCGGCACCAGACGCACCCGCCGGGCCAGCCCAGGCCGCCGCAAGCGCCAGGCGCACAGCGCCGCGCCCGCGAGGCTGACCACCGCCCACCCGGCGCGCCAGATCACCCGGCCCCGGCGCCCAGGCACCAGCCCAGCCTGAGTCCACTCGCAACCCGCGCCTTCTCGATGGCCGCCAGGCCAGCACTGAATCGCCCAGCACAGGAAAGGCCACCTGAACAACGGACAGCCCGCCGGGCAATTCACGCCCGGCAGGACGGTCGGCCACGCCCGCCGGGCAACCAGGCGGGGAATGGGGGACAGATCTAGAAATGGCGGGCCGGAGAACCGGAATTCTCTGGACCCAGAGCGGCCACAGCGCGGCCCCAGCCAAGATCAACGATCATGGTATTAGTTGGCATAACCCCAGGTCAGGACGGGTGCGCCGCCAGGGACTCGAACCCCGAACCCGCGGATTAAGAGTCCGCTGCTCTGCCAGTTGAGCTAGCGGCGCAATGACGCAGCGATGTTAGCAGCATCCGCGTCGGCGGGCGAATCACGGGTCGGCTCCCGGTGCGCCGCTGGCCTGGCAATTTTATGGCTCGGAGCGGCGGTGCAGCGACCCTGCCGCGCCCGCGACGCCGTACACAAACAAGCCGTGCCAGAAGGCGCTGAACACGGCACTGAAGAGCCCACTGCCGCCGAGGACCAGCGCCACCGGCAGCACCACCGCCGCGCAGGCGAGCGCCGGAGCGAGCGCGAACTTCCATGGATTGTGCCTGGCCCAGACGAGGGCACGACTGCTCCGCCGCCCCAGGACGGCGCCGGCCGAGGCGACCGCGAAGAACACGAGCACGCCGAGGGATACCGGGCCGCCCAGCATCGTCAGGCCGATGTGGCCGGTGATGAGGCCCAGGCCCAGATCGCCCGCCGCGACCACGCCGCCCGCAAGGGCGGCTCCGCTCCAGGGCGCGCCGGACAGCGCAGCGCCAGAAACAGCCATCTCGTCCCGCCGTGACAGTGTCGACATCCTCACTCCCGCATCCGATCGCGCCCGCTCAGCGGCCTTTTCGGGAGGCCCCTGCGTACGCGTCATATCTCGACTTACCCAGCATGGCACAATCAGATCAGGTACACAAGATATGTCGCGTCTTACAATCCTGCTCCCGAACGGCTGCGCGGTAGCGTCGCACGAAGGCCAGTGACACCACGTCGGCGCGGACCATACTCCCCTGGTAGTACACGATCCGCAGCAGTGTCTCCGGGGGCCCGATGACGGCAGGTCGCGTCGTCGCCTACCGTTTTAATGTGCCTGTCGATGGGTCGCAGCTGCGCGAGGCGTGGTGCGGGTCTAGCTGGATCCGCAGCGCCCTGGGCGCGGCTGCCATCGCAGCCTTCACGATCGGCGGTACCTTCGGATCGCAGGGGCAGCAGCACGACGTACGGCACCTGGATGCCTTCGGGGTGACGCTGCTCGCCCTCTTCTGCGCGGCCATGGTGCTGCGGCGCCGCGACCCGCGAGCGACGCTGCTGATCGTCGGGGTGGGGGTCTGCGGGTACTTTGCACTCGGCTACCCCTGGGGTCCTGTCTTTCTTCCGCTCACCCTCGCAGTTGGCAGCGCGGTCCTCGCTGGGCAGCGTCTGCTTGCCTGGCTCTCGTGCGCGGTCGTGTACTGGTTCATCATCTGGGGGCCTTTCTACCTGGGCGGCCTCGGCCGGCGCCCAGGCTGGGCGGACGCCGCCAACGTGGCTTGGCCACTGGTGATCTTGATCGGCGCCGAGGTCATGCGCTCCGGGCGCGAACGCGCGGCGAGCGCCGCCGGCAGCCGGGCGGAGCTGTCCCGTCGGCAGGCGAGCGAGGAACGGCTGCGCATCGCCCAGGAGCTGCACGACGTACTGGCCCATAACATCTCACTCATTAGCGTCCAGGCGGGGGTGGCCCTGCACCTCATGGACGAGCGACCCGACCAGGCGGCGGACCAGGCGAGAACCGCGCTCACCGCGATCAAGCAGGCGAGTAAGGAGGCACTCGGCGAGCTGCGCTCCGTACTCGGCCTGCTGCGCGCCTCCAGTGAGCAGGCGCCACTCTCGCCGGTTCCTGGGATGGATCAGCTTGGTGATCTGACCTCCCGCGCCCGAGCGGCCGGGCTTGCCGTGCGGGCTGACATCACAGGAGACAAGCGGCCGTTGCCCGCGGACACCGACCTCGCGGCCTACCGGATTGTGCAGGAGGCACTGACCAACGTGATCAGGCACGCCGACGCCCGCACCGTTAGCGTGCGGGTCAGCTACGGCGACACCGGCCTCGGCATCGAGATCCAAGACGACGGTCGTGGCGTGACCTCGGGAGCCGTCAACCAGACCGCCAGAAGCGGCCGGGGAGCGGATGGCGGCGTGCACGCGAGCAGCAAGCCAAGGGCCGGCGGAAACGGCATCGCCGGCATGCGGGAGCGGGCCCGCCTACTCGGCGGAGAGCTCACCGCACGCCCGCTGCCTGGCCAGGGTTTCCTCGTGCGTGCGCGGCTGCCGATTAGCCGCGTCCCAGGAGGCGCGGGGATTTCGGACTCAACCGGTGCTGGCGGCGGGAACGGTGCCGACGGCCCCGCGACCGAAGAGGGTCGCGCCAGCCCGGCCGACGTTAGCGGGGGCCGGGAGATCTCATGATCCGTGTGCTGCTTGCGGACGACCAGGCGCTGGTGCGGGCGGGATTGCGTGCGCTGCTCGACGCACAAAAGGACATCGAGGTGGTCGGCGAGGCAGCCGACGGTGCGGAAGCGACGGCGCAGGCCAGGAAGCTCGTCCCCGACGTCGTGCTGATGGACATCCGCATGCCGCGGCGCGACGGCCTGGCCGCCGCCAAGGACATCATCTCCGACCAGCGGCTTGACGATGTGCGCGTCGTGATGCTGACCACCTTCGACCTGGACGAATACGTCTTCGAGGCGCTTCGCACCGGCGCCAGCGGCTTCCTGGTCAAGGACACCGAGCCTGCGGAGCTGATCGCGGGAGTGCGGGCCGTCGCGCGTGGCGACGCGCTGCTCTCCCCCGGCGTGACGCGACGGCTCATCGCGGACTTCGCGGCGCGTGCTCGGGCTCCGCGACCCGTTCCGGAACTGGACAGTCTCACCGAACGTGAGCGCGAGGTCATGGCTCTGGTAGCCGAAGGACTCTCGAACGACGAGATCGCGCAGCGGCTCGTGGTGAGCCCGGCGACCGCCAAGACGCACGTGAGCAGGGCGATGGTTAAGCTGCATGCAAGGGACCGGGCCCAGCTTGTCGTATACGCCTATGAGTCCGGCCTTGTGCACCCGGGCCAGCTTCGCCCGGGCGGCACATGGTGACGCTGCGGCATATACCGAACCGCGGTGGGGTTGTGGGGGTATGGATGCCCCGCTTGCGCTGCTCGCCGCCCTGGGGAGGCCGGTGCGCATCGGCACTGACTCTGAGGTTTCGCTCAGCTAGGTCTTACGCCTCTCTTACCGGGCCGATGGCTTACTGGAACGACCGGCCAGCCGGCTAGCCACGACCGGCGACGGCGGAGTTAAGAAGGTGCCGACCGGGAACATAGCTTCTTTCAGCCGAAGGTGATGACGAGAAGATGCAAGATCACGAGAACGAGAGGGAGCAGGACCCGGTGTATGGGACTGGCGGCGAGCAGCCGCCACCGTCGAGGGCCGACAGCCAGGAGTCACCTGCGCACGAGACTCCTGAGCAACCACAGCCACCGCCGCCAGACATGGGCCAGCAGGCGGACCACCCCAGCGCGCCGCAGACCGATGCCATCTGGTTCGGCGGGCAACTGCCGCCGGCGGCGAGCCCGCAGCCATCCGGCTACGGCACCGCTCCGCAGCCCCCGCCTTACCCTGGGGCTTGGGCGCCCCCAGGCGGCTGGGCACCGCCGCCCGGCGGGCAATGGAGCACGTCGCCGCAGCCGCCTGAGCCGCCAAATCGCCGCAACCGACGGGTCCTGTCCTTCGTCATCGTCGCGATCCTGGGGGTAGGAATAGGCGCCGCCGCCGCGTTCGGAATCGCGCACAACAACACACCGCAATCGGCCGGCCCCAGCGCCTCATCGCTTCCGACCCCGGGCTCGCAAGGCGCACCACTGCACAACACAGGGACCAGCAAGATCAACGTCTCGGCGATCGCCAACGCGGTCACGCCATCGGTGGCCAACATCTCGTCACGGCTGCAGTATCAGAACGCCACAGCCGAAGGCACCGGCATTGTGATCAGCTCGTCCGGCCTGGTGCTGACCAACAACCATGTCGTTGACGGCGCGACTCAAGTCACGGTCCAGAGCAATGGCAGCGGCCGGTCATACCCGGCTCGCGTCCTCGGCACCGACAGGACGAAAGACGTCGCGCTCTTGCAGCTTCAGGGTGCGTCCGGCCTCAAGGCGGCATCGATCGGCGACTCCTCCAAGGTGAAACTCGGTGACCCGGTGGTGGCCATCGGGAACCTGAACGGTCAGGGCGGCCCGCCCACCGTGACATCGGGAGCGATCACCGCCCTGAACCGCACCATCACCGCTGGCGACCAGGGAAGCGGGAACACTGAGACGCTCAATGGCGTGCTGCAGACCAACGCACAGATTGGTTCGGGTGATTCCGGCGGCCCGCTGGTCAACGCCTCCGGCCAGGTCATCGGCATGGACACCGCGGCCGCAAGCCGTTTCGGCCAGTCACAAAGCGTCGGATTCGCGATCCCGATCAACCACGCGGTCTCGATCGCGCGGGAGATCGCCGCTGGCCGTGGCAGCTCAACCATTCAGATCGGGCGGCCGGCGTTCCTGGGCGTAAGCGTGTGCCCCTCCATTGCCAAGGCCTCGCAATGCCTGGCCAACGGCCTCGACGGCGGCGGGCTCGGCAACACATCGGTCGCGCCGGTCGACTCGGGGGCGCTTGTCCAGAGCGCCCTTCACGGGACCCCAGCTCAGGCCGTCGGCATTTCGGCTGGTGACGTCATCACTGGCATCGACGGTGCCAGCGTTACCTCCGGACAGTCCCTTACCAAGAGCATGCATACCCATCGCCCCGGCGACAAGGTGTCCGTGACCTGGGTGGACACCCAAGGGCAGCGGCATACCGCGACGGTGACACTGATCACAGGACCGGCCGCCTGACCCGGTCGCGAAGTGCAGGCCCGGCTCGGTAGAGCCGGGCCTGCACTACCCTCAGGATGACGGCACGGCGAGCCATGCGCGCATCCTCGCCTCGCACTCGGGGATCTGGGCAAGTTCCACGTACTCACCCTGGCTGTGCGCGACCTCCGGGATACCGGGCCCGTAATTGACCGCTGGCACATCGAGCGCCGCGAACCTCGCAACGTCAGTCCAGCCGAGCTTGGCGCGTGGGGAACCGCCCATCATGGCCACGAACGCAGCCGCCGCAGGCTTTTCCAATCCGGGCCTCGCACCGCCAGCCGCGTCCGTGACCGTTACCTGCCATTCGGCGAACATTTCCCGAACGTGCTCGGCTGCCTGCTGGGTGCTCCGATCTGGGGCGAAGCGGTAATTCACCGTCACAACGCAGGAATCGGGGATCACGTTCGCGGCCACCCCGGCGCCGATGTAGACCGCGTTCAGGCCCTCCCGGTACACAAGGCCGTCCACCTCTGGCTGGCGGGGCCGGTAGCTGTTCAGCACCTGGAGGACGCGCGCAGCTTCGTGTATTGCGTTACGGCCCATCCACGATCGGGCGCTGTGCGCGCGAGTGCCTGGCACATGCACCTCGGCTCGCAGCGTGCCCTGGCATCCGCCCTCGACCACGCCATTGGTCGGCTCCATCAGCACCGCGAAGTCACCGGCAAGCCAGTCCGGGTGGTGGCGGCTGAGCCGGAGAAGGCCGTTGCGCTCCGCCTCAACCTCTTCACAGTCGTAGAACACATAGGTGACATCCCGGCATGGTTCCATCACCGAGGCGGCAAGCCGCAGCTGGACGGCAACACCCGCTTTCATATCGGTGGCGCCGCAGCCGTACAGCCGACCGTCATCCAGCCGCGATGGCAGGTTGCCCGCGGTCGGGACCGTATCGATGTGACCAGCGAGAACAACCCGCTCGTCCTTGTCAAGCCCGGTACGAGCAACGACCGCGTTTCCATCGCGGTGCACGGACAGATGGGGCAAACCGCGCAGTGCCGCCTCAATCGCCGCGGCGAGTGCTCCCTCGTCGCCGCTCACGGACGACACATCCACCAACTGGGCCGTCAGCGCTCCGCTATCCAGGAAGAGATCCAGATCCACGTCCCGCAGCCTAGTCGCAGGCCGATCGGAATCGCTTGCGTGCAGGAGTGTGCCCCCCGTCGGGGTGCTGAACGTGGCGCCATGCTGACGGAGCCGATCACCTGGACCGATTTAACTGCCGCGGCTCGGGTAGCTACTTAGCGTGACCAGCCAGACCCGAACTGGCGATGCCTCCGCGCGAGCCGGGCGAACCGGACGCACCGGCAGCCTGCTGATCATCGGGGGCGCTGAGGACAGGGTCCATGGCATTGGCGCCTTGCAGAGATTCATAACTCTTTCCGGGGGAAGCGAAGCACGGATCGCACTGATCGCGACGGCGGCTGAGGCCCCCGATCAGGTACTCGCCGACTACAAGCAGGTCTTCCGCAAGCTCGGCGCGGGAAAGATTCAGGCCCTCCGGCTGGAAGGGCGGGCCGCTGCTGACGACTCACACACCCAAGCCGTACTCGAGCAGGCGACCGGAATCTTCATCAGCGGCGGAGATCAGTCGCGCATCAGGACGGTTGTCGGATCTGCGACCAACGCGCTGCTCAGCCGTCGGCTCCAAGACGACGCCGTGGTCGTCGCCGGCACAAGCGCTGGCGCCACCGCGCTTGGGCGCACCATGATCCTCGGCGGGGAAGGCCCTGACGTCTGCGCGTCCGCCGTCCGCACCGGCCCAGGCCTCGGGCTTTTGCCTGATGTTGTGATCGACATGCACTTTTCTGAGCGTGGGCGCCTGCCCAGACTGCTCAGCGCGATCGCACTCGACCCCGCCCACCTCGGCGTCGGGATCGACGAAGACACAGCCATTCTTGTCGGCGAGGACTCGTTCGAGGTGCTCGGCACCGGCGTTGTCACCGTGGTCGACGCGGACAACGCGACGGTCGCTTATGGGGCTGCTGACGATGATCCGATCACCCTGTTCGACGTTCGGCTGCACATGCTGACGGTAGGGTGCTCGTTTGACATCGCCACGCGCACGCCGTGCATCGGCGCCGACCACGGCTGACACCCCCAGAAACCACGCTGATCGCGGCGTCCTAAGGCCACGGCCTGCCCGCGCGCCGGGTCCACCGGCCGGGCCGGCGCACTCCGCGGCAGCCGTTTCGGGATTACGCCATGCCACGTGTCAGCTGCAGGGCTGGCGCACTCCGCGGCAGCCGTTCGGGATAAATCAACTAGGCGTCGGCGAAGGGGTCGGCGCCGGTCTGCTTGGCTGGCACAACCGGTGCAGCTTTCCGTGCACCTTGGCGATTCCGATGAAGTACCAGTGTTCGCGGTTCGCCGCCAGCAAGTACGCCGAGTACTCCGCGCCCTCGCTGGTACGCCGCAAGTCGGCGCAGATCGCGGTGATCGCCTGGGACTGATGTGCGCTGGCCGGAAGTTGCATGATCTTCAGATGCAGGCTCGTGAAGTAACGAAGCGCGGCCGGGTTGTCTTTGCCATCGGTGCAGAAAAGCGGCCCGGCGTTGCCCGCCGCATACCGGACGAGCGGCGGACACCGCGGCGCCGGCGGGCGCGGCGCGGGCAGGAGCACGGCATTTGGGTCCCCGATGGCGGCTGCTTGGGTCAGCGGAGACGGCGTTGACGCCGCCGTGGTCGTCGCCGGACTCGCGGACCGGGATAGCGTGCTGGGCTGGTGCTTGGCTTTCGGAGCGCAGCCGGTGGCTGTGACGCCAACCGCGATGGCCACGGCGGCCGTGCCGCCCAGCGTCCGCCACCACACCCCCGGCATCGCCAGCCCCTACCCTTCTCGCCGTCCAGTCCCGCCGTCCCGCTGACGGGCCTGTGCGGCGCGTGCCGACGTCGTGCCTGTCATCCTTGCCGCCGCGGAGATCAGCGCTGTCAGCACCACGGCAACGGAAGGGCGGCGCACGCTCGCCGCCCTGGCAACGGCGTAGATATCGCGGGCGAGTGTACCGGGCAACCCGCGGACCGCGATGGGGTTTTCGGCTGGATAACCCGCGCCCGCACCAGTCTCGTCGCCGGCATCTTCATCGTCTGCATCGTCACCGTCACCGGTGCCGGGTGATCCCGGCGGCGCGGCATCCGCGGCAACCAGCGTGAGCGCGGGTACGGCCGCGATGCCGATTCCACGGGCGACGAGGCTAAGTATGGTGGCGAGCCCTTCAAACTCCCACGGCACCGGGGGTGCGCCGCCGACCCCGGCGAGGAGCGAGTCGACCGCCTGCCGGGACGGCTCACCGGCCGGCGCCGCCAGCCACGGCTCCCGACGCAGCCTGCCTAGATCCACGGGCTCGCCGTGGTCGGCCATCCAGTGACCACGTGGGACGACCAGCACAAGCGGATCTCGAAGCAGGTGAAACATCCGGAGCATCTCGGCCTCCTGCTCAGGCAAATGGCCGGACCAGTCGTCCACCAGCGCCACATCTACCTCACCGGAGCGGACGCCGCGTAGTCCCTCCCCTCGCCGTGTCTGCCGGAGCAGCAAGGTCAGTGCCGGATGGGACCGGAGGCTTCGCGCCAGGGCGGGTGCGAACGCAACCGCACCTGTGGGCAGTGCGGCCACCGTGACCCGGCCAGATGGAGTCCGGGTGTGCGCCGAAAGGTCCGCCTCTGCTGCCTCGACCCTGGCCAGGATTTCTTCGGCATGCTCGGCGAGACGCCGCCCGGAGTCGGTGAGCTCCGCGCTGCGGGCGGACCTGTCCAGGAGCGCGGCGCCCGCCTCCCGCTCGAGGGCCGCCAGCTGCTGGGACACGGCGGAGGGGGTGTACCCGAGCGCCGCTGCCGTAGCGGCGATGCTGCCGCGGGTCGCAAACTCCCTCAGCAGGCGCAGGCGGTGTAGGTCGAGCATCAAAAAAGCTTACGCTATGCCTCGAAAACCCTCGCGTGCACTGATGCTCGATGTGGGTAAGGCTGACATCAGCAGTCGTAAGGTCCACCCGGCGCGATCCTCCCTCGGCGCGTCGCAGGCCACCCCGCACCGAGGAGTGAACTGCTCATGTCCATGGCTGAGTCGGCCATGCCCACAATCGAATCCGGCGCTCCGTCGGGCGGTGACGCTCCGTGCGGCAGCGGCGACGCGTCCGGCGGTGACGCGTCCGGCGGTGACGCGTCCGGCGGTGACGCTGGTTCCGGCGGTGACGCTGCGTCTGGCGGTGACGCTGGATCCGGCGACGGCGCTGACCCAAAAGCGGCTATGCCGGATGGCGCTTTTCCTGCCGCGGCTGCGCCGGATGAAGTTGGACGGTCTGATGCCGTCGCCTCCATAGCCGTATCCGCCACGCTCGCCGCCAACGAGGCGCTCGCCAGCAAACGGCGCGCCGGGATCCCCGTGCTGCCGCTCGCGTTCGGCGAAGCAGGCCTCCCGGTCCACGCGGCTCTGCGGGAGGCGCTGGCGGCGGCAGCTGGCCGCGGCGGCTACGGGCCGGTGGCCGGCCTGACTCCCTTGCGCGAGGCAGGCGCGGGGTACTGGCAGCGCCGGGGCCTTCCCACGCAGCTGGAGCAGGTCGTTTGCGGCCCTGGCAGTAAGCCACTGCTGTTCGGCCTGCTGATGGCAATCGGTGGCGACGTGGCCGTACCAAAACCCAGCTGGGTCAGCTATGCGGCGCAGGCGACGCTCATGGGCGCCCAGCCCCACTTCGTGCCCACCCCGCCCGGCGAGGGCGGAATCCCGGATCCCTATCTGCTCACCAAGACCGTGAAGGCGGCTCGCGCCGCAGGTCGCCGCATCCGGTCCGTCGTGGTTACGCTGCCGGACAACCCGACGGGCACGATCGCGCGGCAAAGCACCATGCGGCGGCTGTGCATGACGGCCGCGGAACTCGGTCTCACCATCATCTCGGACGAGATCTACCGTGATCTTGTGCACGATCTCGTGAATGCTTCGGCCGGCGATGCCCTAGCGACCGCAGCCGCCGCAGCGGCCGCAGCGCCCAGCCCAGCGACGATTGCGCCCGACTGCACCGTCGTTACGACCGCGTTGAGCAAGAGCCTCGCGCTCGGAGGCTGGCGGACCGGGATCGCCCGGCTCCCTGACGGCCGACACGGTGTGGCCCTTCGCGACAGGCTGCTCGGCATCGCGAGTGAGGTCTGGTCGACGCCACCAGGACCGGTTCAGCAGGCAGCCGCATATGCCTTCAACGAACCTCAGGTACTCACCGACCGGGTCAGCGCCAGCCGCCGCTTGCATTCCCAGATGGCGCGCGCGGTAGCGGCGCGGTTCACCAGTGTCGGTGCACAGGTGCCTTTTCCCCAGGCCGCGTTCTACCTTTATCCCGACTTTGGGCCGGTGCGTGAGCAACTGCGCCTTACCCATGGCGTGAACACGTCCGCAGACCTGAGCGCGCTGCTACTGGACCGCTACGGGATCGGGGTGCTGCCCGGCAGTGCGTTTGGTGACGACAGCCCCGCACTCCGGCTGCGGGTTGCCACGGGCATGCTTTATGGGAACACAGAGCATGAACGCGAGGCGGCCCTGTCGGCATCCGAACCGCTTGCGCTCCCGTGGATCGCCTCCACACTGACCAGGCTGGACGAGGTGCTCGAAGATCTGACTCTTTCGGGCTCGCCCGGTCGGCGCATGCCCCGCCCGGGTTGAGACGGTGCCAGTGTCGTGTGCGGACGAACCGCCGGACACTAGGTCTGGAGCGGCATGAGGGATGGCCGTTTGGGTTGCAGACCGTCGCCGGACGACATGCCACGCAGACGCCTGCCGATCCATGGGGCCGCGTGGCGGCGTGCCCACCGAACGTCCTGCCACCGCGTGCTTACCCAATGTGAGGCTGCGGCGGACGGCCATAGCTCGCGCCAGTCCCCGGTCACTGGCACGCCGAGCCGCTCGGCCACGAAAAGCGCCACCCGGCGATGGCCCTCAGCAGAAAGGTGCAGCCGGTCGGCGCTCCATGCCCGTATATCACGCAGCGGGCTCATCGGCCACAAATCGGCGAGATGACACCCTCGGCGTGCGGCGATGATTCGCAGATGCGCGTTATAGATGGCGATCTTGCTGCTGAGCAGGCGGAGCACGGGGAAATGACCCACGTCGAATCCGGTGAACACGACAACCTCACAACCGACCCCGCGCAGCCGGGCGATCGCGTCGTCGAACATCTCCGCGAGCGCATCAGGATCCGCCCGGGGCAGCAGGAGGTCATTGCCTCCAGCGGCGATACTCACCAGGTCCGGCGCCATCGCGATGGCGGCCGGGATCTGCTCCCCCACAACCTGCCCGAGGCGCTTTCCGCGAACCGCCAGGTTCGCGTAGCGCAGATCAGGATTACGCGCACCGAGCGAGCCGACGAAACGGTCCGCCCAGCCGCGGTAAGAGCCGCAGGGACCAGGATCATCGAGTCCCTCCGTGAAGCTGTCACCGAGCGCGACGAACGACCTGATACGAGGCGGTGGTCCTTGAGCACGCACGACCCTATTTTGCCAGGCCGCCCAGGATGTCATCGCCATGCGCCACGCGCGAGTGCCGTGTCTGTCCAGCCACGCGCCTTACGGCTCATTCGTGATCGCCCCCCGCTCTCGCACCTGGACCGGGAGCATGATCCGTTACTTCGGAGACTTCTCAGCGCCATCACCTGAAAAATCTCCGATGCAAGGGATCATGACGGGGCTCTCGCCCGGCGGCCCATCCACGAGCATCCGTGGCTCCGGTGAGATCCCGCCGCGATCGTGGGGAGGCACCGCCGTCATAATGCCGTCATAATCACGACGGGACGCAGCGGTCCTTATCTCGGTTTAACGTAGACTCGGGCAGCCTGTCTGGGGACGCATCTGGCCCGCCGAACTCGCCAGGGCGGACGACGCCAGGGCGTACGACGCCAGGGCGCACGACGCCAGGGACAGCACCTGGCAGGCAGCACCGGGCAGGACCGTTCCAGCCCGGCGCGACTCGGCGTGGCCCGCGCGGCTACACAGGCATGGCAGGAAGCAGGTCGAAACACCCAATGGGCAAGGCGAGCAGGAGCAAGCAGCGTTTGACCGCCCGTGAGAAGATCGCCATACAGCGGGCGGCCGAACGGCGCCAGCAAGTACGCACCAGGGTGTCTCTCACCATCGGCAGCGTCGTCATCGTCATCGGCATCGTCGTCGCTTTCGTCGTGGTCAAGGCCACCTCGGGCAGCTCGCCTGCCAGCTCTAGCGGCTCGGTGCCGACAGGAGCGAAGGCATCAGCGATCGTGTCGAAGGTGACCAACGTGCCAACGTCCACGCTGGCCGCGGTCGGCAAGGGCACGATGCAGACGCCACCGTCCGCGCTCACAAACCAGCCCGCCCTCACCCAGAACGGTAAGCCGGAGATCGTCTACGTCGGCGCGGAGTATTGTCCCTTCTGCGCATCGGAGCGCTGGGCGATCAGCGTAGCGCTCAGCCGGTTCGGCACTTTCTCGAACCTCGGCCTCACCCATTCCGACCCCAAAGACGTTTTTCCGAACACCAACACGCTGACGTTCTACAAGTCCAGCTACACGAGCAAGTACCTTGTCTTTTCACCAGTGGAAGAGGCAGACGTCCACAAGAAGCCGTTGCAGACCCCCACCGCGCAGCAGAAGGCGCTGGTAGCAAAGTATGACGCCCCGCCCTACGTACCATCGTCGAGCAACCAGGCCATCCCCTTCATCGACATAGGCAACAAGTTCTTGATCAGCGGCGCGAGCTACGGCCCGCAGGTCCTCAAGGGCAAGACGTGGGACCAGATCGCGACGGCACTCGCGGATCCATCCAGCCCGATCGCCAAGGCGGTGCTCGGCACCGCCAACGTGGTGACCGCTGATATCTGTAAGCTCACTGGTAACCAGCCGGCGAACGTCTGCACCACACCGCCTGTCACCTCACTGAACAAGTGAGCTGAGCGAGTGAGCTGAGCGAGTGAGCTGAGCGAGTGAGCTGAAGAATGAACGGGAGCGCATGATGGCGCGCACCAGATCCGCCCGCACCAAGGGAAAGAGCCGCCCGCAGAACCGGTCACGGGCATCCGCGCGCGCTGCCCGGCCCGGCCAGGGTGCCGTAGCGGCACAGGCGAGGCCAGGGCCCGGGCGCCAAAAGGGCAACGGTGCCGCGGCAACGGTCCAGCCGGCTGCCGTGGGACGACCGCAGCCAGGCTCCGCGAAGCGAAGTGAGATTAGCGGTCCGCCCACCTGGCTGCAGCTGACGACGCTCATACTGTCGCTCGGCGGCCTCGGCGTATCGATCTACCTCACCATCGTGCACTACTCGACCGCGGTGAGCCTGGCGTGTCCCAACACGGGCGCCATCAACTGCGAAAAGGTCATCACCAGCGCCGAGTCGACCGTTTTCGGGATCCCGGTCGCCGTGCTCGGGCTGGCCTTCTTCGTCTTCATGGTCGCGATCACCAGCCCGGTTGCCTGGCGCACGCGGCTACGCGTGATCCACCTCTCCCGCGTGCTCTCAGTGATCGTCGGGATGGCGTTCGTGCTCTACCTGATCTATGTCGAAGTGTTCAGGGTGAGCGCGATCTGCCTGTGGTGCACAAGCGTGCACGTAATCACGTTCGCGCTGTTCGTCCTCGTGCTGCTCAGCGCCGCCATGTGGGGCGTGAAGGAGACCGCCGAGCGCTCCGCTTGAGGCGTCAGCGCACTGCAAGCGCGAAGATCAGGACGACGATCAGGACGGCCAGGACGGCGGCCGAGAGCATGACCGGGGTACGCAGCCCCCGGCGCTCCCGCTCGGTCTGGCCCTGCTCGACGAACGCACGGAACTCTCCGGTGCTTCCGCTCGGGTCCGGGTTGGCTTCGGCCATGGGGATGACTGTAGCGGCAGACCGCAAGCGAGTTGGCCCGTTTTTCGTGGTCGGACCGCTGTCTGCTTTTTTTATCCCGAACGGCTCGCGCTGGGTGACATGCACTTGCGCAGTGCGTCACCAGTTGCCGGGCCCGGCTCCCGGTCCGGTGCCTGGTCTGTCGATCAAGCGGGAGAGTGTCATGGCCGTGTCATCTCACTGCCGATCAGTCCGGGCCGCTGACGGCCGTTGCGCCAGCGGGCTTGACGCGGGCCAGGTTGCCGCGTGCGGGATGGGTCAGCCCGGCCGGGCCGACGGCGAATGCCCGCAGCACATTGGTGGTCGCTGTGTCGACGAAACGCCGGGCCGCATTGGTCACACCGTGCCCGCATGCCGTGCCCCGCATGGCACAAACCCAGCGCATGGTGCCCGATGCGAAGACGCCCGCACCGCTTCGGACCGTGTAGTACACGGAGTCCGAATGATCCACGACACCGTGACAGGTAACCGGCGAATGCGCGAGAACATCTATCGGCCGCGGCACAGGAACCGCCAGGTCAACCCGGTCGTACTCCGGGCCCACCAGGCCAGCGAATGACTCCCCCTTTCTGGCCTGGGTGCCCGCGAAGATCCAGCTTCGCGGGTCATACACCACGTAGCGGGCGCTCACCGGATTGCATTGGTAGAACACTCCGGTCAGCACACTTTCCGGCCGTGGGAACGGCGGTTCGCGCCAGTTCTGCGTCGTGTCGCGGTTGTGCGCGCCATAGAGTGGATCCTCCGTCGCGACCTTGTAGCAGATCACCACCCGGTCCCTGCCGAATCGGGACGAAGCGAACCTGATATGCCGAAAGACGGCGTTCGCGCCGAGGAACGCGATGTTGGTCCCGGCGGAACGTGCCGCCGTTAGCCGGACGCGCATCCGCGCCGAGTAGTACTCGTCGTGTCCCAGCGAGATCACGGCCCGCGCGCCAGCCAGCAGCCTGGGATTCTGATCGATGTCGACGTCGGTTTCATACGCCAGCCGCACGCCTATCTTCTCTGCCAGCGCGATCGCCGACTGGTCGTAGGAGAGGAACCACGCCGCCCCTGAATCGCGACTGTTGTGCTCGTATGGCCGGTTGAAACTTACCGCCCGCGACCGGTCCGCGAACCCGCCGGGCCCTTCGTAGAGGTCGTATCCGCCCCACCTGTTGTAGGCCTGCCACGTGGTCACGTCGCCGAGAAGCACCATCTTGCCCGCGGTGCTTGGCGACCGGACCGTAATGGGCACGTAGCGCTGCGCCCCCGATGAGGAATCAAGCCGCAGCAGGTAAGCCCCGGTCGGCCATCCAGCGGTCGACACCGTGCGCGGTGCACGCCATGGCGCGGTCACCGTATTCGTGCGGCGTGCGACCCGCGGGCCTGGCTGCCGCCTCCCCGGCATCCAGTCCGACTCCCAGACCCGCCGCGCCTGCGCGCCGTGGTACCAGCCCATCCGGAACGCTTCCACGCGCCACCGGCGAGCGGTCGTCGAGACGAACAGCCGGAACCGCCGGCCTGGGAGCACACTCACCTTGTCCGTGAACCCCTCGATCGCGTTTTGGGGTCCCCGATGCCGGATCCGCCAGTCCCGTGTCCCTCGCCGCTGGTTCTCTGCCACTGGCAACGGTGGCGCCGGGCGAGCACTGACGGATCGCCGCTGCGCCGGGCGGATCGCTGGCGCGGCGGTTCGAGCCGAACTGCATCCCGTTGAGAGCAGTGCGAGGGCCGCCACCACCGCGACCGGGGCCAGCACGGCCAACGCGCCGCGACTGCGGCGTCGGGCGGTCCACCGTATTTTCGTCGCCGATGGACCGTACGCCAGGTGCATGATTCTCGCATCATACGGAGCGGAGTAGAGGCGTAGCGCCGAGTTGCGCCGGAGCGCGGCGCAGGCGCGCGGAACCGCGCACGGGGTGGCGCACGGCGTCGCGCACGGCGCAGGACCGGCTAGCGTGCACGTCATGGCCTGGCTTGGACTTGCTGTCGGCATCGCGGTGCTACTGCTCACCGCCTCGAGCGTGATCAATACCCTGTTGATCCCTCGCCCCGCCAATCCGGTGCTTACCTCCCTCGTCGCACGCTCGGTCCGCGACGCGTACCGCCTGGCCAGCGACCGAATCGCGGACCTCAACCGCAGGGAGAAGGTGCTCGGCACCGGGGCGCCCGCCTTCCTCATCAGCCTGCTGGTCAGTTGGCTCGTGCTGGTATTCGCCGGCTTCACGCTGGTGCTGTGGCCGTTCAGCCGCGGCGGGCTTCCTGCGGCCTCGCGGCTCGCCGGGTCCTCAATGTTCACGCTCGGGTTCGCGGTGCCGAAAGGAGCCGTGCCGTTCGCGATCGTCTTCGCCGCCGCGGCAACCGGTCTAGCGATCGTCGCGCTCCAGATCGCCTACTTGCCGGCCCTATACGCCGCCTACAACCGCCGCGAGACCCTGGTCACCATGCTGGAAGCACTCGGTGGCGCACCGGCTTGGGGGCCCGAGTTGCTCGCCCGCCAGGCACTAATAGACAACATCCCGTACCTCCCCCGCCTCTATGAGCGTTGGACCGAATGGGCCGCCGACATCTCGGAAAGCCACGCCAACTATCGCACGCTCATCTACTTCCGCTCTCCCGAGCCTGCGGCGTCCTGGCTGCTCTCCTTGCTCGCCGTGCTTGACGCCGCCGCGCTGCATCTGGCGCTGTGCCCGTACTCCGCACCGCCCGAGGCGCGGCCCTTGCTCCGGATTGGATACGTCACCCTGCGGCGGCTCGCCCGCAGCCTGCGCCTGCCCGTGGCCGAGGATCCGCGCCCGGACGACCCGATTGCCCTGAGCCGCGCCGAGTTCGATGACGCGGTGGCGTGGGTGCGAGACGCGGGGTGGAGGATCGAGCGCGACGGCGATGAGGCGTGGCGGCACTTTCGCGGCTGGCGGGTCAATTACGAGGGAACAGCGCATACGATGGCGTACTTTCTCAACCTCCCCCCAGCGCTGTGGTCCGGCCCGCGCCGGAGCCTGTCCCCCCCTGTGCGGGCGCCGAAGCGCCCACCGCACCGCGCGCCGGAGGACGAGAGCCGCCCGAGTCTTTCCTGACCACACAGGCCAGCCGTCAGTTCCCTGAACACGTGGGCCGTGCGCCCGTCCGGGGCCGTGCACATCAACTCTTCAACCCTGGACCGCGCTTTCGGGCCCGAAATGTTCGAAATGAACAACGGCCCAGGGTGACAAGTTGGCTGCGAGTGGCGTGTCGGGCACGGAATTAGCTGGGCACGCCCGGGTCGCGTAACTTGACGGCGTGACCAGAGTCGCAGCGGCAGGGCGGATTCGCGGGCCGGTCGTGAAAGCGCGCGCCGCGCTGGGCATCCGGCCCATCGACGTTGCCCCTAACCGGCCTGGTCATCGCGGTAGTCGAGCTCAACGTGGTGGTGGGCACCGGGGCAGGCGCGTCACCGCTCGACAGCCTCGCCTACCTGATGGGCGCGATCTTGCCCCTGCCTATTCTCCTGCGCAGGCGGTGGCCGCTGCAGGTGCTGATCGCTTGCTCCGTGCTGCTGTTCGCCTACTACTCCTCCGGCCCACCGCAGGAACCTGTCGCCGGCGCCGCTGCTTACGGTTCCGCTGTACGACACTGCGGTGGCGGGGTACCTGACGTGGGCGATCGTTATCCCCGCGCTGTACATGGCGATCGGCCTGTTCGTCGTCGGCGCATCCTCTCACCAGGGACTTGTCTCACTCGCCGCGGATTTTCTGCCCAACATCGTCGTGCTGGCGTTGGCTGTCGCGCTCGGCGAGGTGGTGCGGGGAAGGCGCGCCCTCGCCGCGGAAACGGCGCAGCGGCTCCAGCTTGCAGACGAGGAACGTGAAGCTGAGACGGCACGCCGGGTCGCGGAGGAACGCCTGCGCATCGCGCGGGAACTGCACGACACCGTGGCACACAGCATGGCCACCATAGCCG
>WNGB01001540.1_pt1 | contig 37817 bp, 35 predicted proteins | sample 5400681 | NCBI WGS metagenome assembly WNGB01 (sample SAMN13153367, study PRJNA577476) | soil metagenome | isolation source: 115 cm soil or saprolite under grassland replicate 2 | place: USA:California | collected 2016-06-15 | reverse complement strand
CACGCAGCAAAATCCACGCAGCAAAGCCGCGGGCCTCGCCCAGTTCTTACCCTCCACGTGGGCAACGACGCCGGCCGGGCAGCGCGGTCTCTCGCCGCTCGATCCATTCGCCAATATCGACGCCGCGATCTGGCTCGCACGGACCAAAGGCTGGACGCAGTGGCAGGTCTTCACGATGGGGCTCTGTCACTGAGGCGGCTGCGCTACCCTGGCGGACGCCTCCATGCAGTTCGGTGTGACTATGTTCCCGGCCAGCTTCGCGCTGAGTATCGTCAGCCTGGCACGGGCGACTGAAGAGCGCGGCTTCGAGTCGCTGTTTGTGCCCGAGCACACGCATATCCCCGTCAAACGGAGCACGCCCTGGGCCGGTGGCGGCGACCCGCCGCCCGAGTACTCGCATACGCTCGACCCGTTTGTTGTCCTCGGCGCCGCGGCTGCCGTCACGAACAGGATCAAGTTGGGTACTGGCATTTGTCTGGTCATCCAGCGCGATCCCATCGTGCTCGCCAAGGAAGTCGCCAGTCTGGATCAGCTCTCGCAGGGTCGTTTCTTGTTCGGCGTCGGCGCCGGCTGGCTGCGCGAAGAGATTGCCAACCACGGCACCGACCCGCGCACGCGCTGGCGACTGTTCGGCGAGCGGATGCGCGCAATGGAAGCGATCTGGTCCACGGACGAAGCGGAGTTTCATGGACAGTACGTGAGCTTCGATCCCATCTGGTCGTGGCCGAAACCTGTGCAGCAGCCGCGTCCGCCCGTGCTGCTCGGCGGCGACGTACCGGCATCGATGCTGCGGGTGATCGATTTCGCCGATGAGTGGATGCCACATCCAGACCGGGGAGATCAACCACTTGCACAGCGCGTCGCGGAATTTCACTCGCTCAGTGAAGCCGCTGGCCGTGGGCGACTCCCGGTGACGATCTACGGCGCGCGTTCGGATCCGCATGCGGTCGAGGACTACGTGCGGGCGGGCGTGTCGCGCTGCGTGTTCCGCTTGCCGGCCGCCGGCGTCGACGAGCTGCTGCCGGCGCTGGACCGCGCGGCCGAAGTCGCGGCAAAGTTCAGTTGATGCCAACACCTGGGTTTGGAGTACACCTCATCTCGCGCGGCGAGGGCAATCCGGACACAAGCCCATTTCCAAGCCACCGCGTCATGGCTGACGATGGCGTGCGCGTCGAACGGCTTGGCTTTGACACGGTGTGGATTCCGGACCACTTCTACTTTGCTCGACCGTCCGGCCTGGAGACCTACCCCGAAGCCTGGACGCTGCTCACGGCGATCGCGGTCAAGACCGAACGACTGCGCCTGGGCACGAACGTCCTCGCGGCGACGTTCCGCCATCCGGCGTTGATGGCCAAGATGGCCGGCGCCTTGCAAGATCTGTCAGGCGGACGCGTTATCCTGGGTCTGGGGGCTGGCAATCAACCGCTCGAGCATGCTGCGTTCGGGCTGGATTTCGAGCATCGCATCGGACGCTTCAAGGAATACATGCCCATTCTGCACGGTCTTCTGAATGGCGAGACCGTCACGTTCGAGGGACGCTACTTCAACCTGCGCGAGGCGAGCCTGCGTACAGTCGCGCCGAACGTGCCAGTATGGATCGCCGCTGGGGGTCCGCAAATGTTCGCGCTCACCGCGCGCTATGCGAGCGGCTGGAACATGGCCGGCGGCGGCACGGACCCGGTCACGGTGCGCGCGAAGTACGACGCCTTCGCCGACGCGTGTCGCGCGGCCGGTCGCGACGTCAAAGACCTCGACGTGTGCAAGATGACCTTCATGGCGGTCGCGCCCGACGCCCGCAGCGTGCAGGCGATGCGCGACGAGCTCGCGACGAAAAGCAATACCACGCCCGAGGCGCTGGCCCAGCGGATGGTCGTGGACACGCCGGACGCAATCGCCGCCAGGCTCCGTACGCTGACCGACATTGGCATCAACCATCACATCTTGTCGGTCGCCGAGTCGGAACAGTGGCCGAACTACTGGGAGGCGATCGAGCTCGCGGTGCGTGAGATCGTTCCGCGCGTGAGGGGCTAACATCCACGTTCGCATGGTTACTCAGGTCCGCATCTACACCATCAACCGCGGCATGTTGGACTCCTGGATCAAGCTGTTCAACGAAAAGATCGTGCCGACCAGTGCACAGTACGGCGTGCGCGTCATCGGCGCCTGGGTCAATCGACCGCAGAACGAGTTCATCTGGGTTCGCACGTTTGAGACAGACGACACGCTCAAGAAGTACGAGACGTCGCCGGAGCGGGCCACCTACGTCAACGACACTGGTTCGCACATTGCGAAGACGGAGGTGCGCACGGTGACCGACGGGCTGCTGGCCGGGCAGTGAGCGATCCGATTCGCGTTGGCATCGTCGGCGCGACGGTGACGCCCGGCGGCAGTGGCTGGGGCGCCAACGCGCATGTGCCAGCGCTGCGCACGCTGCCTGGCTATGAGCTGAAGGCGGTCTGCACCGCGCACGCAGATACCGCTCAGGCATCGGCCGCCGCGTTCGGCGCGGAGCTCGCCTTTTCGAACTTTGGCGAGATGCTCGCGCAACCTGACATCGACCTGGTGGTCGTCTCGGTGCGTGTACCTGGCCACCATGATCTGGTCATGCAGGCGCTCGAGGCCGACAAAGCGGTCTTCTGCGAGTGGCCGCTCGGCGCGTCAGTCGCCGAGGCGGAACGTATGGCCAACGCCGCGGCGACACGCTCGTTGAGCACCGCGGTCGGACTCCAGGCACGGAGTGATCCGACGCTGATGTTTGTCCGCGAGATCGTGCAGCAAGGCCAGATTGGCGACGTGCTCTCGGCCAATTTGACCTATGTCAGTCGCGCGATCACTCGACGCGGCGCTGGGCGCATCTGGCAGGGCGATCGGCGCAATGGCGCCAACACACTCACCATTGCTGCTGGTCACGCGATTGACGCCCTGTGCTTCGTGCTGGGCGAGTTCGAGGAGATCTCGGCGCGTCTGGCCACGACCATCCGGGAGTGGCACAACACCGACACCGGCGCAACGATGCCCGTGGATTCACCGGATTGGATCAGCGTCTCCGGTCGACTGCGCGGCGGCACTCAGGTCTCTTTCCTGGTGACCACGGTGCCGAGCAATCCGAGCGGCAACACGTTCGAGATCTTCGGCCGGGATGGCACGCTCTCGATCAGCGGTGGCTCAGTCAACAGCGGACCAAACCATCTCTCAATGGCGCGCGGTGCCGAGCCACTCGCTCCGGTCGACACTCCGGAGCGCTTCAGCCTCATCCCGGCCGACGTACCAAGCGGTCCGCCGCGCAACGTCGCGCAAGCATATACGCGCCTGGCGGACGCGCTGACCACGGGTCAGCCGTATGCTCCGGACTTCGCCCACGCCGTCACCCGCCACCGGCTGATCGAGGCGATCGAACGCTCGTCCGCCGAGGGCGAGACGGTGCGCCTGTCGGATTAGGCGCGCACCACGTTCCCTCACCCGCTCGCTACGCTCGCTGCCTCTCCCCTCATCCAAAAGTTGTCACTGGCCGGATGGATGAGGGGTGGCAAGTCGGTCGAGGTGGAAAGCAGCCAGCGTGCGCTGCAAGCCAACCGCTTCGGCCGTCTCGTTGCGACCGACCTCGCGACCCTGGGCGATGACGTACTCGTCAGCCACCGCCGGGCCGGTCCTGAGCACGACCCCGACTTTCATCAGGTTTGGATGCCGCTCACGTAGGGGTAGAGCGGCTTGACGAGTTGGCCTTCGGCGAAGCGGGTTGGGCGGAACTCGTCCAAGTCCGGGGCGGCGCTCGCGCCATCGGTCAGGCGCGTGGCGATGGCTTTGCCGACCGAGGGCGAGACTTTGAAGCCGTGGCTGAAACCACACGCCAGGAACAGGCCTGGCGCTTCGGGAGCCTCGCCGAGAATCGGATAGCGATCGGGCGTGATGAAGTAGATGCCGGCGTGACCGCGGACCACACGCGCCACCGATCCTGGGTAGCGCCAACCAAGAGCCCGTGTGTGGCGCGCTGCAACCTGGGGGTTGGCAACGCATGAAAACTCGTCCGGATCGTCGAGCACACGCGCGCCCTCCGACCAGTTCATCGAGCCGACGAGCGTTTCGTCCGTACCGTTAGGGCGGTAATAGGCGCTGCCAACCATGTCGTACAGGGCGATCCGTGCACCAACGCTGTTGTAGACCGAAATGTCGTGCGCGTAGTGTTCGATCGGCACGTGGATACCCACTTCGGCCGCCAGCCACCGGGCATAGGCGCCGGCCGCGTTCACGATGCGCGGCGAGCGGATTGTCCCGGCCGAGGTCTGCACGGCCCAGCCATCGCCGTCGCGCTGCAAGCCAAGCACGCGCACGCCGTAGTGCGCCCGGCCGCCACCACGCTGGAACGCAATTGCAAAGCCCGCGGCGGCTGCGCGAGGATCGCAATAACCGGCGTCTGGCTCGTACGCGGCGCACGCGAAATCCTCGACGTGCAACGACGGGTCGAGTGCGGCCAGGTCCTCGCGCGAGAGCAACTCTGTCTGGACTCCGAGACTGCGCAACAACTCAACACATTTGCGCATCGGTTCGACATCAGCAGCAGCGCCAGCGATGGCCCAGCCCGTCGGTGTGAACACGCGCTCGACGCCAAACACATCGGAGAACCGGCGCCAGACAGCGAGACTCTCCATCGCCCAGCGCGCGAAGGTCGGCTGCGAGTAGTGCTGCCGGACGATCGCACTCGACCACCCGGTGGTCATGGACGCGGGAGCGCCTTTTTCGATCAGTACGACGTTGCGCGCCCCAGCGAGCACCAGGTGCACGGCGGTGCTGGCGCCGATGCAGCCAGCGCCAACCACGACCACGTCGGCGCTCGTCGGGAGCGCGTCGGCCACTACTCGAGCTTCCAGACCTCGCTTGCGCGCATATTGAAGTTAGCCGGCACTGCCGCCCCCGGGACCTGGAGTTTGTCGCTGTACAGCGTGTACGCCGCGATATGGAAGAGCGAGACACGTGGCGCGTCCTCGACGGCGGATTTCTCGAGCTGCTGATAGAGCTGGATGCGCTGCGCCGGATCCGTGGTGGCCTCTGCCTTTTGGAACAGTCCGTCCGTGTCCGGATTGCAGTAGTAGCTGTTGTTACTGCCAGCGGGCGGCGCGGCGGCACACACGAACAGGTTCTGGATGAAGTCTTGCGGATCCGGATAATCCATGCCCCAGAAGACAAGACCCATCGGCACCGTTTTCGGCTTCCCGACTTCGGCACTGAACGCCGGTCCGGCGACCATGCGGATCTCGGCCTTGATACCAACCTTGCCCAGGTCCTCCTGAACGCCCTGCATGACGTTCTCAGTCCAAGCGAATCGACCGGTCCGTGCCCAGATTTCGGTGCTTATGTCGCCAACAGCGGCCTCTTTCAGCAGCGCCTTCGCGCGATCGACGTCATACGGCAGGCCTTTGTAGTTCGCGTCGTAGCCCAGCACCGCCGGTGGATAAATGCCGCGCGCGGGAATGGCCGTACCAGCCAGAAGTTTGCCCAGTGACTCCTTGTCGATGGCGTGCGCGACAGCCTGGCGCACGCGCTTGTCGGTGAACGGCTCCATCTGCACGTTCATGAACAGATAGTGATAGTTGTTCGCCACGTAGCGGCCGACGCGCGCCTTCAGCTTCGGATCGCCGAGCACGCGCGCGACCTCTGTTTCGGGCACGTTGTTGTACGGAAAGTCAGCTTCACCCTTTTCGACCCGCAGCAGCGCCACGTCGGGCGGGACGATCTGGACTTCGACGCCGTCGAGATAGGGTTTTCCCGGTTCGTAGTAGTCCGGGTTCTTGACCAATGACAGCTTTTGGCCTTTGGTCCACTCCTTGAGCTTGAACGGACCGCTGAGCACCGGCTGTTGGCCGAACTGATCGCCGAGTCGGTCCACCTCTTCCTTGGGCACCGGATGATTGGTCGACATGGCCAGCACATTGGGAAATGACAACTGTGGTTTTGCCAATCGAAACTCGAGCGTATACGGATCGACGACCTTGATACCCGCGATATCCGGCGCTTTGCCCGCGACGAAATCGTCGGCGCCCTGCAGCCCGAGATTGAACGTCGAGCCCCACGACTTGGTCTTCGGATTCGCAGTCCGCTCCCAGGCATATTTGTGATCCGCGGCCTGGATCTCCCGCCCGTTGTGGAACTTGACCCCCTTCTTGAGGCTGACGGTGAAGCGCGTCCCGCCATCGGCGACTTGCGGTAACGCTGTGGCCAGGTCGGGCACCATCTGACTCTTCTCGTCGTAGCGATACAGCCCGTTCGACAGCGTGCCCAGCATCAGTGTCCAAGAGATACCGTCAGACGCAAGGGCCGGATCGAAAGTCTGGACGTCGGCCGAGATCAGCCACACCAGGGTGCCGCCGGAGACTGGACTGCCCTGTACGGGCGGGAGCGTCGGGCCGGTCGTGGTCGCCGCCGCCGTGGTCGCCGGCGCTGTCGTCGGGGCCGCTGCTGGAGCCGTCGCCTGCCCAGCGGCAGCTGTGGTCGGGGCGGCCGCGGGCTTGGCCGCTGCCGTGCTTGCCGCCGCGGGCGCAGTCGTCGATGCAGCCGCGGGCGCGGCAGTTGGCTTGGCCGGCGCAGTCGTAGGCGCCGCGGTCGGCGCGGGCGCGCAGGCGGCCTGCAGGCCAACCGACACCAGGATCGGGCTCAAAGCCAGGCTACGCAGGACGCGTCGGCGGGAGAGTGTGTGCGACATCATGGGTCCAAACCCCCCAGGTTCTCAGGCATAGCGAACGCGCGGATCGAGCGTCGCGTACAGCAAATCGACCACCAGATTGACCAGCACGGTGAACGCGGCGCCGACGAGCACGGCACCCATGATGACCGGCACGTCGAGCTCGTTGATCGCCGTCAACAGCAGTGTGCCGATGCCTGGCCAGCCGAACACCGTCTCGACTACCAGTAGGCCGCCCAGGCGCCGGCCAAAGTCCATGCCCGCCATGGTAACGATCGGCGCCAATGCGTTCTTCAGGACGTGGCGCCCGACAACGGCCGTGCCGCGCAGGCCCTTGGCCCGCGCGGTGCGCACGTAGTCCATGCCCAGCACGTCGAGGACGCTCGAGCGCAGCATGCGCGCGTACCACGGACCACCCAGGAGTCCGACCGTTAGCGCTGGCAGCACGAGGTGCGCAGGAGTGCCGTAACCACCCAGCGGGAAGATCGGCACCTGGAAGGCAAGGGTATACAGCAGCAGGAGCCCAATCCAGAACGACGGCGCGCACACGCCGAGCAGAATCGGAATCATCAGCGCGCGGTCTTGCCAGCGGCCGTGGTGCAGCGCAGCCAGCAGTCCAATGGGCAGGCCAATGAGCACCTCGGCGACCGTCGCCGCGAGCGCGAGTTGCAGCGTGGCCGGCAGCCGCTCCAGGATGGTCGGCCCGACCGGTCGCGAAAACATCCACGACGTGCCGAGGTCACCGCGCGCCAGGCGACTCATGTAGCTGAGGTACTGCATCGGCGCCGGTTCGTTGAGGCCGAGATCACGGCGAATCTGCTGCACGACTTCGAGCGAGGCTCGTGGCCCGGCCATCTCGCGCGCCGGATCGCCCGGAATCACGTAGGCCAGCGTGAACGTGATGAGGCTGACGCCGAACAGGACCAGGACCGTCAGCAGCAACCGGCGAATGATGAAGATGCCCACGCGCTAGCGGCCTTTCTGGTACGGGTCCAACGCATCGCGCAGACCGTCGCCGAGCAGATTGAAGCCCATCACCGCGAGGGTCAGCGCCAGGCCTGGGAAGAAAATCAGCCCGGGCGCCGCGCGGTAGTACTGCTGCGCTTCGCGAATCAGGCTGCCCCACGATGCGGTCGGCGGCCGGACGCCAATGCCGAGGTACGACAACGACGCTTCGGTGAGCACCGTCGAGGCAATGCCCAACGTCGCGTAGACGATCGCCACAGAGGCAAGGTGCGGCATCAGGTGGCGCACGATGATCGCGACATGCCCGGCGCCGACCGCTCGCGCCGCTTCCACGAACTCCTTTTCGCGCAGCGAGAGGGTCTGCGCGTAGACGATGCGCGCCAGGTAAATCCAGTACGTCAACGCGATGACGGTGATCACGACGCCCACGCTCGGACGCAGCAGAGCCGCCAACGCGATCGCCAGCAGCAACGGCGGAAACGCCATCAGCACGTCGACGGCGCGCATGATGACCTGGCCGAGCGCGCCCTGCGCGTAGCCGGCCGTGGCGCCGAGCACCAGGCCAAGCAAGACCGCCAGCGTATTGGCAGCAACGCCGATGAGCAGCGAAACCTGACCGCCCCAGATCAGGCGGCTGAGCAGGTCGCGCCCGAGCCCGTCGGTACCAAGCAGGTACTTGCCACCCGCGGGTAGGGGTTGCCCGAGGTCCCCCAGCCCATCGCGCAGTCGCTGATTCGGGTCATACGGCGCAATGAGCGGTGCGAGGATCGCGACAGTGGCCAGCGTGATGACAATCAGGGCCCCGATGAGCGCGGCACGATCGCGGCGAAGCCGCTCCCAGGCGGAGCGCCAATAGCCAGATGTGTCCCGCGGTGGAGGGAGTATGCGAGGCCCGACCACGAGCCGCGTGGCCGCTTGCGTTGTCACGTTGCCTCCCGGATCCCCTGAGACAAGGCACCTATACTAGCCGGTCGTGCCACGCAAGTCAGCCAACTATCAGCGCCTGGAAGCGCTGTGGGCCGCGGGCGTTCCGGCCATCCTCGACGGCGCGACGGGCTCCGAGTTGCAGGCCATGGGCTATCCGCGCGAGGTGGATGGCCAGCGGCCGCTGAACTTCACGTGGGGGACGCTGGCGCTGTACGACGCGCCCGATCTCACTCGCCAGCTGCACCGCCGCTATATCGACGCCGGGGCGCACATCCTCGAGACCAACACGTTCTTGCTGCATCGACTCGCGCAGATGGACGAGGCGGGCGAGATGGACGTGCCACCTGGCACATGGCGCGAAAAGGCCAAGCTGGCCGTACGTCTGGCCCGCGAGGCAAGCGGGCCTGACGTCGCTGTTGCCTTTTCCCTCGAGGTCAGCGCCTCACCAAAGTCCGAATGGATGTGGAACGGACCGACGGCGAAGGCCAAGCGGCCGCCCGCGCCTAAGGAAATCCTCCCGCTCTCGTATCTGCGGGAGCTTGCCAACACACTGCTCGAGGAACCGCCTGACGCGCTGCTCGTCGAACTTGCCCCCGACATTCCGGACGACTTGCAGTTCCCGTACTACGACGTCCTATTGCAGAGTGACATTCCGCTCTGGATAGCGTGGCGGCGAGGACCTGGCGGCAAGCTGGGCATCACGGGCGAGTTGATGCAGGACGACACGGCACTATTCGCTCGAGCGGTCAAGCGGCTGGAGTCCATGGGTGTCAGCGCGATCCTCGCCATGTGCGCCCCGGCCGAGTCCATGCGTGGGCTGGCAGCCCAGATGCGACAGTACACCAAGCTGCCGCTCGGCGCGTATCCCAACAATGGCCAGTACGACATGTGGCAGTGGCGCTGGGAGCATGTCCTGACACCCGAGGCATTCGCCGCCGAGGCGCAGTCGTTCGCCGCCGAAGGCATGAACATCATTGGTGGCTGCTGTGGCACGCGGCCCGCGGACATCGCCACGGTGGCGCAGGCGCTCGCATCGGAGCCGACCCGGTCCGCCTGAGTGCCAGTCGATACGAGCGCGGTTCGCGAGGTACTCAACACGTGGATTCCGCTCTCAGACGGCGTCAATTTGGCCGCGCGCCTGTGGCTGCCGCCCGACGCTGAGTCGCTGCCCGTTCCGGCGATTCTCGAATACCTCCCCTATCGCAAGGATGACGGCACCGCGCGGCGCGACGCCCTCCACCACCCGTACTTCGCGGCGCATGGTTACGCATGTGTGCGCGCCGACATGCGCGGCAGTGGCGACTCCGAGGGCATCCTCGTGGACGAGTACCTGCCCCTGGAGCAGGACGACGCGCTCGAAATCCTGGCCTGGATTGCCGCCCAACCATGGTGCAGCGGTTCGGTCGGCATCATGGGCATTTCGTGGGGCGGGTTCAACGCGCTCCAGATTGCCGCCCGTCGTCCGCCGCACCTCAAAGCCATCATCAGCGTGTGCTCGACCGATGACCGCTACGCTGATGACGTCCACTACACCGGCGGGTGCCTGCTGGACAGGAACCTTGGCTGGGCGACGACGATGCTGGCGTACAACGCTCGCCCACCGGACCCGCTGCACGTGGGCGAGCGTTGGCGCGCGCTGTGGCTCGATCGACTGGACCGCACGCCGCCGTGGATCGACGCCTGGCTCACCCATCAACGCTATGACGAGTTCTGGAAACACGGATCGGTATGCGAGGACTTCGGTGCCATCACGTGCGCCGTATACATGGTCGGTGGCTGGGCCGACGGGTACCCGAACGCGATCCCGCGCACATTGGCCGGACTGACCTGTCCGCGCAAGGCCCTGATCGGCCCATGGGGCCACCAGTATCCGCAACTGGGCGTGCCCGGGCCGAAGATCGGCTTTCTGCAGGAGTGCCTGCGCTGGTGGGACTACTGGCTCAAAGGTTCCGACACCAGTGTGATGGACGAGCCGATGCTGCGCGCGTGGATCCAGGACAGCGCACCGCCACGGAGCTTTCAGGCCGAGCGGCCGGGTCGCTGGGTAGCGGAATCGAGCTGGCCAGCGCCTGCCGTGCAGTCACCGCGCTACATGCTCAACTCCCCGGGTTCGCTGGACCTGGAGGCAACATCGGAGCAGCGCCTGGACATTCGTGGCGTCCAGTATGCCGGCCTACACAGCGGCTCGCGCACAACCTTCGGTCGCCCAGGCGACTTCCCACCCGACCAGCGCGCCGAAGATGGCCTGTCCCTGACGTTTACCTCTGCGCCGTTGGCAGAGCGACTGGAGCTGCTGGGCTACCCGAGCGTGACCCTCGCGCTGTCCGTGGATCGGCCGCTGGCGTTGATTGCCGTCAGGCTGTGCGAGGTCGCGCCCGATGGCGCCTCCAGCCTGATCAGTCGCGGCCTGCTCAACCTGACGCACCGCCATAGTCGCGAGCGGCCCAGGTCAATGGTGCCCGGCGCCCGCGAGTCGATCACGTTGCCACTCGACGTCCTGGGCTGTGCCATACCCGCCGGGCATCGGTTGCGCATCGCCATATCGCCGACGTACTGGCCGTACGTATGGCCGTCGCCGGAGCCAGTCACGCTGAGCGTGTTCACGGGCGCCGATAGCGTGTTGAGGCTGCCGGTGCGGCCGCCGCGGGCTGACGACGACGCCTTCAAACCGTTCGAACCACCTGAGACCGCGCCGCCGCTGGGCGTGGAAGTTCTGCGCGCACCAGCCAGCAGCCGCACCATTACCCAGGAGCTCACCATGGGCGTGGTCGAGGAAACCCTGACTGCCGACGACGGGCGCTGGCGGCAAATCAGGAACGATCTCGTCTACGAATCAAAGACGATCACGCGTTTCCGCATCACCGACGGCGACCCACTGTCGGCCCACATCCGCTGCGAACGCACCTTCCACATCGGCCGCGGCAACTGGCAAACCCACGTCGAGGTCTGGAGCGAACAGCGCTCCGATCTCGCGAATTTCTACGTCGACAGCGCGTGTGACGCCTTCATCGGCGCCGAGCAAGTCTTCTCCCGCACCTGGACGTTCCAGGTGCCGCGCGACCACCTCTAGCGCGTAGCCTTGCGACCATGGATTTCAAGCTCGAGCTCGTGCTCATTCCCGTCTCCGACGTGGACCGCGCCAAAGAGTTCTATGTCGAGAAGTGCGGCTTCACTCTCGACGTCGATCATCAACCCAACGAGGATTTCCGCGTGGTGCAGATCACGCCGCCTGGTTCGGCGTGCTCGCTGACCATCGGCAAAGGGCTGAGCGGCGCGACACCAGGCGCCTACCAGGGCACCCATCTGGTGGTTGCCGACATTGAGTCGGCGCGCGCCGAGCTGGTCGGGCGCGGGGTCGCGGTGAGCGACATCCGTCACATGGGCGCCAGTGACTGGCAGCCCGGCGCCGATCCCGCCCACACCGACTACAACTCGTTCGCCGACTTCAAGGATCCTGACGGTAATTCCTGGGTGCTCCAGGAAGTCAAGTACAGCGCCGACTAACGGCTGTAGTCGCCACCCCATGCACTTCCTCGCGCTTCGCGCGCCACCGGACGCGATTCCGCCTGGCGGCGTCGGGTCGGCTTGGATGCGTTCCGACGCAGCGGCGTGGCGGTCTGGACGCGAGTCGCCTGGCGGGGCGTGCCGTCACACGGGCGCGAGCGTGGTCAGGTTGACCTTGGCCAGGACCTCCTTGTTGACGATACTGCGCGGCATGCGGCCCTGCAGGACGGCGGCGATTTCCTGACCGACGCGGCGGCGGCGCTCCACGTCAGATACGTCTGAGACCGACGCGGTGTGCGGCGTCAGCACAACGTTGTCCAACGCGTGCAGCGGGTTGCCGACCTGTGTCGGTTCGATCTCCATCACGTCCAACCCGGCGCCGGCGAGCTTCTTCTCGTTCAGCGCCCGAATCAGATCGGCCTCGACATGCGTGGGCCCACGGCCAGTGTTGATGAAGTACGCCCGCGGCTGCATGCGACTGAACAGCGCGTAGTTCAGCAGCCCGCGCGTGTCCTTGGTGAGTGGCAGATGCGCGGACACGAAGTCGGCGCGCTGGAAAAGCTGACCCAGATCAGTCACCCGCTCGACGCCATGCGCACTGAACACGTCGTCGGCGACGAACGGATCCCAGGCGATGACGCGCATGTCAAAGCCCCGCGCGCGAGCGGCGACTTTGCGCGGAATGTTGCCGAACGCGACCAGGCCGAGCACCTCACCCGTGAGCTTGGGCATGGGTGCCATATAGCGTCGAGCCTCGCCCCAGCGTCCTTCGCGGACCGCGCGATCGAGCACGATCGTCTTCTTGGCGCAGCACAGCAGCAGCATCATGGCGTGGTTAGCAACTTCGTCGATGAACACGTCCGGGACGTTGGTCACGACGATGCCCGCGGCGGTCGCCGCGTCCAGGTCGACTCGATCGACACCCACGCCGCCGTTGGCGATGACCTTGCAGCGCTCGAGCTGGCCGATGATGTCTGGGCTCAGCGGGCGCCCGCCGACCATAATTGCGTCGGCGTCGCGCACTTCGGCGATGTAGTCTTCGTCGGTCTGGGCCTGGGCCGTCTGAATCGTGACGCCCAGCGGCCGGAGCGCCTCGTGCTCGTATGGAAATTGAGTCTCGATGCGGCCACCGAACGGTGTAGCGACAACCTTAAATGCCATGCAGCTCCCCTCTCGGATGCGCCGCCAAGTCTACGCCGAGCCGCTTCCCGCGCGCGTGGGTGGCCCGGTCGGCGCTACGCTGTCTATGTTCTAGGCAAGTGACTGATTCGACCATTATTTACACGCACACCGACGAGGCGCCCGCCATGGCGACGTATTCGTTGCTGCCCATCGTGCGGGCTTATGCGGCCAAGGCTGGCGTCAGCGTCGAGACGCGCGACATCTCGCTGGCCGGGCGGATCATCGCCAGCTTCCCCGAGCGCCTCGAGGCGCATCAGCGCATCGGCGATGCCCTGACCGAGCTCGGCGAGCTGGCCAAGACGCCGGCCGCGAACATCATCAAGCTGCCGAACATCTCGGCCTCCATCCCCCAGCTCAAGGCGGCGATCGCCGAGCTACGGCAGCAGGGCTATGCGCTGCCTGAGTACCCCGACGACCCCAAGACGGACGAGGAGCGCGACGTGCGCGCGCGTTATGACAAGGTCAAAGGCAGCGCCGTCAACCCCGTGCTGCGCGAGGGCAACTCCGATAGACGCGCGCCCGCCTCAGTCAAGAGCTACGCCAGAGCCAATCCGCATCGGATGGGCGCCTGGACGTCGGCTTCGAAGACAAACGTCGCGCACATGGCCGCCGATGACTTCCGCTCGACCGAGAAGTCCGTCGTCATCGCCCGCGCCGGGTCAGTGCGCATCGAACTGGCCGGCGAAGACGGCAGCACCACGGTGTTGCGCGAGTCGGTGCCCGTGACCGCTGGTGAGATCGTGGATGCGTCGGTCATGCGTGTCGCGGCATTGCGCGCGTTTCTCGCGGCGCAGGTTGCCCGGGCAAGAGCCGAGGGCGTGTTGTTCTCGGTTCACCTCAAGGCGACGATGATGAAAGTCTCCGACCCGATCATCTTCGGCCACGCGGTGCGGGCCTTCTTCCCGAACACGTTCGCCCGCTACGGCGACGTGCTCGCCGCGGCCGGCCTGAGTCCGAACGACGGCCTGGGCGCGATCTTCAAAGGCCTGGCGGGGCTACCTGACGGTGCGCAGATCAAGGCCTCTTTCGACGCCGAGTTGGCCGACGGACCCGCTCTGGCGATGGTCGACTCCGACCGCGGCATTACCAACCTGCACGTACCAAGCGACGTCATCATCGACGCAACGATGCCGGCCATGATCCGCGCCTCCGGTCACATGTGGGGTCCGGACGGCAAGGAAGCCGACACGCTCGCGGTGATTCCGGACAGCAGCTACGCCGAGGTGTACCAGGTCGTGATCGACGATTGCCGCGCGCACGGCGCCTTCGACCCGTCCACGATGGGCTCGGTGCCGAATGTCGGACTCATGGCCCAGGCGGCCGAAGAGTACGGCAGCCACGACAAGACCTTCGGGATTTCGTCAATCGGCACCGTGCGGGTCGTAGACGATGCTGGCAAGGTTGTTCTGGAACAGGCGGTGAACCCCGGCGACATCTTCCGCATGTGTCAGACCAAAGATCTGCCGGTCCGCGACTGGGTCAAGCTCGCCGTCAACCGTGCGCATGCGACCCACGATCCGACCGTGTTCTGGCTCGACGAGCACCGTCCGCACGACGCCAACTTGATCGCGAAGGTCAAAACCTACCTGCGCGAGCAGGCAGTTGATGGTCTCCAGATCGACATCATGGCGCCCAAGCAGGCGACCGAGTATTCGCTCGAGCGCATTCGCCGCGGTGAGAACACCATCTCGGTTACCGGTAATGTGCTGCGCGACTATTTGACGGACTTGTTCCCGATCCTGGAGCTTGGCACGAGCGCCAAGATGCTGTCCATCGTCCCGCTCATTGCCGGTGGCGGCTTGTTCGAAACCGGCGCCGGCGGCTCCGCGCCGCGGCATGTCCAGCAGCTGCTCAAGGAAAATTACCTGCGCTGGGACAGTCTGGGCGAGTTTCTCGCACTCGCCGCCAGCTTCGAGCACGTGGCGCGGACGACCGGTAACCAGCGGGCTCAGGTTCTCGCCTACACGCTCGACCGGGCAACCGCCACCTTTCTGAACGAGGACAGGTCGCCAACCCGGCGGGTGGGCGGCATCGACAACCGCGGCAGCCATTTCTATCTGGCCCTGTACTGGGCACAGGAGCTAGCACGGCAGACCGACGACGCTCCGCTCGCCAAGGCCTTCGCAGCGTTGGCCAAGACGCTTGCCGAACAGGAGCAGGCGATCGTCGCCGAGCTGATCGTCGTCCAGGGCGCGCCGGTCGACATCGGCGGCTATTACCGTCCCGACCCGACACGTGCAAGCGCGGTGATGCGACCGTCCAAGACGTTCAACGCGGCCCTCGCTACGCTGGGCTGACCAGAGTTATGACCTTGTGGTTCCTGCTCTTACTGGCGGCTGTCGAAGTTGCCGTCATCGCAGCATGCGCATCGGCGCCGCCTGCCCCAAAGCCACAACCGGCGACCTCTGTGGCCACTGTGGCACCAACGGCGCAGCCGAACGTGCGTCCGACCGCGCCGCCGACCGCGAATCCGATGGCGATGCCCGTGGCCGCACCCGAAGTGGGCATCATGGACGACCTGTACTCACCATCAGAAATCACCATCCACGTCGGAGAAACGATCACCTGGCGCAATTACGGCGGCAAGGTGCACGACGCGGTGAGTCTTACCGGCGCCTGGAGTCCGTCGCTGCTCCAGCCAGGCGGTCGCGCGCGGGTCACGTTTACGAATGCGGGCAAGTTCGAGTACACGTGCTCGGTCCACTCGTCCATGACCGGCTGGGTAATCGTCGAATAGCCCGGCTGGCCGGCACGTTCACACCCGCCCCATCCGCCCGGGCGGACCTGCCCATCCGCCCCCGCCGGACGTGCCCCATCCGCCCCCGGCGGAACCCCTCCCGAATTTGGACGCGCGCGCAGCGCGAGGATGGCTCCAACGGTGTCGTTCCATGGCAGTGCGACCGCGAGCACGACGTCCCGCCGTGAACCGCCTACGCCGGACGGCCCGCAGCGCGAGCTAGGCCGTAGCTTCGTCGTACAGGTGACAGCTGACCCGGTGCGAGGACGATCCGACCTGGATGACGGCCGGCGCCACCTGGCGACAGATATCCATAGCCGCTGGGCAACGCGGGTGGAAATGACAACCGCGTGGCGGATTCAGCGGCGAGGGCATCTCTCCGGAGAGCACGATTTCCTCGGTTTTTTCATCCGGTTGCGTCGGCAGCGCAGCTGACATCAGCGCCTTCGTGTACGGGTGGAGCGGACGCTCGAACAACTCGTCGCCCTCTGCGTACTCCACGATCTCACCGAGATACATGATCGCCACAGCGTGACTCATGTAGCGCACCGTGGCCAGATTGTGCGCAATCAACAAATAGCTCAGCCCAAACGACGTCTGGATGTCCTTCAGCAAGTTCATGATCTGCGCGCGAATGGACACGTCGAGCGCCGAAACAGGTTCGTCCAGGACGACGAGCTTCGGATTGAGCGCCAGCGCGCGCGCCACCGCGATCCGCTGGCGCTGGCCACCGCTGAACTCGTGCGGATAGAGCTCCGCTTGATCAGCACGCAGCCCAACTTGAGCAAGGAGCTCGAGGACTTTGCGGTGGATCTCCTGCTTGGTTAGCGTGGTATTGACCACCAGTGGTTCGGCGACGATGGTTTTCACGCGCATGCGGGGGTTCATCGACCCCCACGGATCCTGGAAGACCGCCTGCACGTTCGAGCGGTACTCCTTCAGCTCAGCACGCCCGAACTGACTCACGTCCTTGCCGTGGAACAGCAGGTGGCCGCCCGACAGTTTCTCGAGCAGCAGCACCGTTTTGGCCACAGTCGTCTTACCCGCGCCCGATTCGCCGACCAGGCTCAACGTCTCGCCAGGGCGAATGGCAAAGGACACATTGTCGACTGCGCGCACCCACCCGACGGTGCGCTGGAGGGCTATGCCCTTGGTCACGGGGTAGTGCTTTTTGAGGTTCCGACCTTCCAGGATCGGCGCCAGTGTCATGACGTCACTAGCCAGCACGACGCGAAGTGGTCGTCGCCGGCCTCGACGCGCGGTGGCTCCTCGACTCGACAGCGGTCGAACGCGGCGTAGCAGCGCGGCGCGAAGCTGCAGCCGGGCGGCAGATTCAACAAGGAAGGCGGCTGACCTTCGATCGACGCCAGGCGCTCGACTTTACGGTCGAGCCGCGGCACCGAATTGACCAGCCCGATGGTGTACGGATGCTGCGGGTTGTTGAACAGCTCGCGGACGCTGGCCGTCTCGACAATCTTCCCGGCGTACATGACCGAGACGCGATCGCACATTTTGGCCACGATGCCGAAATCGTGGCTGACGAAAATCATCGCCACGTTCGTCTCGCGCTGCAGGTCTTTGAGATGCGCCAGGTACTGCGCCTGAATCGTCGCGTCCAGGGCCGTCGTCGGCTCATCGGCGATGATCAGCTTGGGCCGGCAGGAGATGGCGATGCCGCCGACGACGCGCTGCCGCATGCCGCCGCTCATCTGGTGCGGATAGTTGCCCAGGCGCTCGCGCGGGGACGGAATGCGCAGCATGCGCAGCGCCTCGGTGACCTTGTCCCAGAGCGCCTTACCCTGCAAATGCTGGTGCTGCCGCAGGGGTTCGGCTACTTGCTCGCCCACGGTGTACACCGGATTGAGCGAGGCCATCGGATCTTGCATGATCATCGAGATCTTGCTGCCGCGGTACTCGCGCATCTCGGCTTCGCTCAGCTGCAGCAGGTCCACGCCCTCGAACAGGATCTTGCCACCGACGATCTTGCCGCCTGGCTGCGGCACCAGGCGCAGCAGCGACAGGGCGGTCATCGTCTTGCCTGATCCAGACTCGCCGACGATGCCCAGGGTCTCGCCGGGCGCGACGGAAAAGCTCACGCCGTCGACTGCCTTGACCACGCCGCGGCGGGTATAGAAGTACGTGCGCAGGTCTTCGACCTGCAGCAACGGCTTCGGCCATGTTTCGCCGGGCACCACACAGTTGACCGTTCGGGAGTTCATCAGATTTGACGGAGGCGCGGATCCAGGCGGTCGCGCAGCCAGTCGCCCAGGAAGTTGCCCGACAGCACCACCAGGCCAATCGCCAGTCCGGGGAAGAACGAGATCCACCAGGCGGTATCAATCAGGCCGCGGCCGTCGGCGACCATCGAGCCCCAGGTGGCCACGGGTGGCGGGATACCGGCGCCAAGATAGCTGAGCGCCGATTCAACCAGGATGACCAGGCCGACCGACAATGTGGCCAGGATCAACAGCGGATTCACGATGTTCGGAAAGATATGCGTGAGCATGATCCGCGTTGGTGAGCAGCCAATGATGCGCGCCTGTAAGACGAAGTCCGCGTTGCGCAGCTTCAGCACCTCGCCGCGAATCAGGCGCGCGTACGGCGCCCAGCCAAGCAGCGATACGGCCAGCACCACCGTCGTGAGCGACGGGCCGAGGATGACCGCCAGCAAGAGCGCGATCAAGATGCCCGGGAAGGCCAGGCTGATATCCGTGATGCGCATCAACAGGCCGTCCACCCAGCCACCAAGGTAGCCGCCCAGAATGCCCAGCACCGTGCCGACGCTGCCCGTGATCAGGATGACCGACAGCGCCACGGTCAACGACACGCGCGAGCCGAAGATGATCCGGCTCAGCACGTCGCGGCCAAGCTTGTCCGTACCCAGCAGGTGTGTCTCCGACCCGCCAGCAAATGCCGGCGGCTTCAGCCGATCCGTGAGCGACGTCTGCAGCGGGTCGTACGGTGCGATCTGCTGCGCGAAAATCGCCGACACGACCAGGAGCAGCAGCACCAGCGCAGGCAGGGCGAAATTGAGCTGCAGGAAGATGTCCCAGCGCCGCCCCTGGGGCCGTTCCTCGCCGACCTCGGCGACAATCTCGGGTCGTGCGACCGCGATGTCCATTTACGTGCGGATCCTCGGATCGACGTAAGCGTAGGCGATATCGACCAGCAGGTTGATGCCCAGCGTCACGACCGCGACCATCATCGTGACGCCCTGCACCACCGGAAAATCTCTTCCGGAAACCGCCGTAACCATCAACCTGCCGACACCGGGCCAGGCGAACACAGTCTCGAGGATGACTGCTCCAGTGATCAAGCCAGCAAAGATCGCGCCCGCGGCAGTCAAGGGAGCGATGAGCGCGTTACGCAGCGCGTGCTTCCAGATCACCGTCTGCTCAGGCAAGCCCTTGATGCGCGCCAGCTTGACGTACTCGCTGCCCAGCACATCGAGCATGCTCGACCGAACCAGGCGCATCATGCCGGGCATCAGGAAAAACGCCAGCGTCAGAACTGGCAGCACGTAGTTCGCCGGGCCGCCCATGCCTGAGGTCGGCAGCAAGTGCCAGTACACGGAAAAGACGTAGATCGCCACGATGCCAACCCAGAACGTCGGCAGCGCCTGGCCCAGAATGGCCAGGAACTTCACGCCGTTGTCGAGCCAGGTATCGCGTTTGGTCGCCGCCATTACGCCCAGCACCAGCGCCAACCCGATGCCAATGACGAATGCCAGCCCGCCCAGCGCCAGCGAGCTCGGCAGCGCCTCGCCAATCATGGTCGTTACCGGCCGTCGCTGGATCAGCGACTTACCCAGGTCGCCCTGCGCCATGCCACTGACAAATAGCGAGTACTGCTCGATGTACGACTTATCAAGGCCCCACTGAACCCGGATATTGGCGATCTCCGCCTCGGTCGTGGACGGTCCGCGCATCAAGTCAACCGGATCCCCCGACGCCCGCACCAGCACAAAGATCAGCACCGACATCCCGATCAGGGAAACGAAGGATTGAATTAGCCGAATGACGAGCTGGCGGCCCATGTGCCTCCTCTAGCCGGGCAGTGGGGCCACCGCTGCCCGGCCATCACCGGATTACGCCTTGTGCTGAATGCCGCCGTAGCCGTCCCACAAGCTGCGGTTGATGCGACCCTTGAACTCGCCCACCTGCGGCCCAACCACGAAGTAGGTCGGCACGTTGACGATGCCAACGTTGATCCACATCTGGTCGTACGCGTAGTGCATCAGGTCGGCCCACAGCTTCTTGCCTTTGGTGTCGTCGAGCTCGGTGGTGGCCGCCTGATACATCTCGTCGGCTTTGGTGTCGTTGCTCGTGGTGTGTACGCCCACCGACGTGAACATGTTTGCCGAGTGGTAGACGTTGTTGTAGAAGACGGCGCCGACCCACGGCCAGATGGCACCAACCTGCTTCTCGGTTGGCTCCTTGGCCCGCACGAAGACCAGGCCGTTGTACACAGGCGTATCCACAACCTGAATGTCGACGTTGATGCCGACCGCTTGCCAGTAGCCCTGCAGGATCTGCATCAAGTCGGCAGCGACGGCGGTGGTGTACAGCGTGGTGCTCTGCGGCGTGAACTTGCTCGGATAACCAGCCTCTTGCAGTAATTGCTTGGCCTTGGCGGGATCGTACGGATCGGGCTTGAAGCTCGAGTCAAAGCCCCACGTTTGCTCGCTGAAGAACCACCAGCCGCCGGGCTTGGCCAATCCCTTGTAGAACGTGTCGCAGATCTCCTGGCGGTTGATCGCATAGGACATCGCCTGGCGGACCTTGATATCGGACGTCGGGCCTTTAGTCATGAATGTGCCGGGGAAGCTGATGTTGGCCGCGGTCGGCAAGCCCACTTCCTGGAGGCGGTAACCCTTGCCCTTCAGCTCGGTCAGCCGGTCAAAGGACAGGTTGCCGATGATGTCGGCCTCACCGCGCTCGAGCTGGGCCACGCGCGTAGCTTCCTCAGGCACGAGCGTTTCGACGATCTTGGCCCACTGCGGCTTCGGACCCCAGTAGTCAGGGTTGGCGTCGAACTCCATCGTGGTCTTTGGAGTCCATTTGCCGAACTTGTAGGGGCCTGAACCCATCGGCTGCGCCCGGAAACCGTCCTGCCCAACCTTTTCGAAGTAGTTCTTGGGCAGGATGCGCGTCCACGCGAACGGGATCTTCAACGCTGGCTCGGGTTTGAGCGCCTTGAAGATGACCGTATCGTCGTCCTTCGCCGAAATGGACTCGTTGTTCTTGAGGATGTACGGCGACCACGGATTGGTCGACTCTTTGGAGCCAAAGCGCGTCAGCGAGAAGACGACGTCATTTGCGGTCAGCGGATCGCCATTCCAGAACTTGATGCCCTTGCGGATCCTGAATGTCCAGGTCAGGCCGTCTGGGCTCAGCTCGTAGCTCTCGGCTACATTGCCGATCACGTTGCCTTGCGGATCAAAGGTCAGCAGCGCGTCGTACATCGCCCAGCCCCAGAGCGAGTCGATCACGATCGGATCGAGCGATTCGCTGCCGAAGTCGGCGCTGGCGTAGCGCAGCGTGCCGGTTGGCGCTGCCGCCGCGGCGGCGGGCGCGGTGGTCGCGGCTGGCACCTGGGTAGGCGCGGGTGCCGCGGCAGGTGCCTGAGTAGGGGCTGGTGCCGCGGCGGCTGGCTTGGTCGGTGCTGGTGCGGCAGGTGCTTGCGTGGGCGCCGGGGCGGCTGGCGCTTGTGTCGGCGCGGCCGGCGGCGCGCTGGGCGCGCAGGCCGCTAGCAGCGACAGGCCTGCTGCCCCGAAGGCGGTGCCTGCCACGCGCACCAGAAATACGCGCCGGCGCCATAGCTGGGTCTGACTAGCGTTACTCGGCTCTCCCTGCACGAATACCCTCCCCATTGTCTTGCTCAAGCAGACTTGGGCCTAGCGAGTTGGCCGAACTCAGATCATTTCGCTGCGTCCTGAACCCCAGAGTCGCGCGGTGATCATACGTCTACTTGTCCGCGCTGGCGAGATGGCTTGCCCAAGCTCCCGACGACCGGGAACGTTGCCCACCAGGCGGTTTCCGTACGCGGCGCGCTCGGCGTGTAGTGGCGATGTACTCTGAGGCCCGAAAGGTGGGTAGTGTGGACAAGCCGCGAACGAAGGCGCATCTGACGCGCCGCAGCCTCTTGAAGCTCACCGCCGCGGGTGCGGTCGGTATTGGCGCCGCAAGTCTGACAGGCACCGTCGCCAGTGCGCGCACCATCAGCTTCCAGGCGCCCCGCCTGCAGGCTAGCCGCATCACAGTGCTCGTGAACTCGGGCGACGGCGTGCGCGTGCGCGCCCTGGGCGAGTCGTACACGTCGCATACCGGGACGACCGTCGAAGTCCTCGAGCTGCCGTACGACCAATCCTTCCAGAAGCTGCAGATCGCGCTCTCCCAGGGGACCGACGCGTACGACGTCGCGTCGCTGGATGACCCGTGGATTCCGCAGTTCGCGGGCAATCGCTTCCTGGTCAACCTGGACGAGCTGTACTCGAACACCGGGCTGACGGTCAGCGATCAGTTCCAGCCGCAGCTGCTGTCGCTGGGCAACTGGCCGCCGGGCGAGGGCTTGCGCGCCCTGCCCTGGTTGGGCAACGTGCAGGTCTTCGCCTGGCGCAAGGATCTGATCAGCGTCCGACCGAATACGTGGGACGACGTGGTCACCACCGCGCAATCGATCAAGGGCGGCTCATCGGGTGTGTTCGGTTATGCCATTCGCGGCGCCGCGGGCAACCCGGCCACGACGAGCTTCCTGCCCATCACGCGCGGCTTTGGCAAGGACGTGCTCAGTCCAACGTTCGAGCCGCAGCTTGCCACTGAGGAAGCCCTCGCGGCGTTGCAGACCTCACTCAAGCTACGCGATACGGCGCCACCAGGGGCCGAGAACGTCCAGCATGCCGACGTGGGTCGCTTCATGTACACCGGCGTCACGGCAATGAGCGGCGACATCTGGCCCGACCAGCTGCTGCAGATGTTCGATCCGACGATCTCCAACGTGGTCGGTCTGATCGAGATTGGCGCCGAGCCATCGCAGGCCGGCGTCCAGCCAGCCAACATGACGGGCACCTGGCTACTCGGCATCCCGCAGGGCAGCAGGAACAAGGAACGTGCCTTCGACTTCATGGTCTGGTTCACGGCGTTCGATCAACAGAAGCAACTATTGCTGGGCTACAACAACCCGCCGGTGCTGGCGCCGCTGTTCGGCGATCCAGAAGCCGTGGCGAAATTCCCGTTCCTGCCCGGCTTGCTGGCCGCGGCCGAAAAAGCCGTGCCGCGTCCGCGCACGCCGTTCTATTCTGGGGTCGAGGACATCATCGGGCGCTACGTCTCACAGGCCATCGCCGGTCAGACGCCGCCTGATCAGGCGCTGCAACAGGCGAACCGCGATGTCCGCGATTACCTCGTGCGCAACGGAGCGCTGGCATAGAGGCAGCGGGGAATGGGGAGTGGGGAATGAGGGCGAGCGCACTTGACGCGCCTCATTCGCCGAACCCCCACTCCTCACTCCTCACTCCTCACTCCCTGCGGGCACCGTGGTGGGAGCGCAACATCCAATACCTGTTGCCGCTCCCCACGGTGCTGCTGCTCGTCCTCTTCGTCGTCTATCCGACCATCACGGCGATCCAATTCAGTCTGAACCACGTGAGCATCACCGGCCAGGGGCTGCAGATGCGCTTCACCGGGCTGGATAACTACACGCGCGCGTTCACCGATCCATTCATTCGCAACGCCGCACAGATCACGCTGCAGTGGGTGGTAGTGGTCACCTTTTTCGAAATCCTGATCGGCCTCGGCCTGGCATTACTGATCAGCTCGGGCATTCGCTGGCGCGGACTGGTCATTTCGCTGCTCATGATTCCGATCGTGCTGCCGCCAGTCAGCGTGTCGCTGGCGTGGCGTTTCAGCTACCAGGAGCAGTTCGGTGTCTACAACTACCTGTTGGGCTTGATCGGCCTGGGCCCGGTGCGCTGGCTGTCTGACCGTAACATCGCCTTATACAGCGTCATGGGCACGGACCTGTGGCAGGCCACGCCGTTCGTGTTCCTGCTGCTGCTGGCCGGTTTACAGGCCATGCCACCGGATCCATTCGAAGCGGCCGCGATCGATGGCGCCTCGCCGTGGCAGGTCTTCCGCACCATCACCCTGCCGCTGTTGCGACCCACTCTGCTGGTCGTCGTGCTACTGCGGACAATCGACGCCGCGCGCATCTTCGACAAGATCTTCGTCATGACCAACGGCGGTGGACCGGGCACGGCAACCGAAACGTTGACCATGAGCATCTACAAGACGGCGTTCATTCAATTCGACTTCGGTTATGCGGCCGGGCTGTCGTTTCTGTTCCAGATCCTGCTGGTTATATTGGGCACGATTTACGTGCGCCGCGTACTCAAGGAAGGCTGAAGCGCCTCGTGGTTGGCGGGAATCGACTCACTTTTGCCAGCAAGCATGTGCTGCTGGTGCTGATACTGCTCGCGGTGCTGTTTCCGGTGTACTGGATCGTCAGCATGTCGTTCAAAAGCACTCGCGAATTGTCGGCGCGACCTCCGACGATGATCGTGGAGAACCCAACACTGCAGAACTTCTACAACGTGCTGGTCACGCAAAACTTCTCCCAGTACGCCTGGAACAGCGTTCAGGTGGCAGTGGTGGCGACGTCGATTGCAACCGTGTCAGGTTCATTGGCAGCCTATGGCCTGTCGCGCTTCACGCTGCCCAAGAATCTCAATTATCAACTGCTCTTTACCGTCCTGACCGTGCGCATGTTCCCACCCAGTGTGACGGTCATCCCGATCTACGTGCTGTTCAACCGCGAGATCTTCGGCGTTCGACTGTACGACACGACATTCGGACTCGGATTGACCCATGCCTTCCTGGAAGTGCCGCTCGTCGTGTGGATCATGCTCGGCTTCTTTCGCGAGATCCCGCGCGACATCGAGGAAGCCGCGTTGGTCGACGGCGATAGCTGGCTGGGCGCATTCCGCCGCCACATCCTGCCGCTCGCGGCGCCCGGGCTCGCGGCGACCGCCATCCTGGTCGCCATTTCGTCGTGGAACGAATTCCTGTTCGCCCTGGTGCTCACGCAGCGCTCGCAGACCTTGCCCATTGCCGTCGCGGGTCAGATCACCCAGTTCGACATCCTGTATGGCAACCTGATGGCCGGTGGTGTGTTCGCGGCGGTGCCGGTCGTGGTCTTTGCGCTCGTAGTCCAGCGCTACATCATCCGTGGTCTGACGCTGGGCGGTGTGACCGGATGACCCAGGGCATTAGCTCGACCAACGCACCCGTCACGTTTGACGACGTGTGCAAGAGCTTCGGCCACGTCATGGCCGTCAACCATCTGAACCTGCACGTCGAACGCGGCGAATTCCTGGTGCTGCTCGGACCCTCCGGCTGCGGCAAAACCACCAGTCTGCGCATGCTGGCCGGCCTCGAGCGGATCACCAGTGGCAGCATCCGCATCGCCGACCTGGTGGTCAACGAGCTTCCGCCACGCGCACGCAATGTAGCCATGGTGTTTCAGAGCTACGCGCTGTATCCGCATTTGTCGGTCTTCGACAATCTCGCCTATCCGCTGCGGATTCGCGGCACGCCCAAGGCGAATATCGGGCCGCGAGTCCGCGAAGTGGCCAGCCTGCTGCAAATTGCGGATCTGCTGGAGCGGCGTCCGAAGCAGTTATCGGGTGGCCAGCGCCAGCGCGTGGCACTTGGCCGAGCGATCGTGCGCCATCCGGCGGTGTTCCTGATGGACGAGCCGCTCTCGAACCTCGATGCACAGTTGCGTGTGCACACCCGCGGCGAGTTGAAGCGATTGCAGAGCGAGCTCGCCGTGACCACGATCTACGTCACGCACGATCAGGCCGAGGCGATGACGCTGGCGGACCGCGTCGCGATCATGCGCAATGGCCTGCTGCAACAGGTTGGTCCGCCGAAGGAGATCTATGAACGCCCGGCGAATGTTTTCGTGGGCGGCTTCCTCGGCAGTCCGGGCATGAACTTCCTGCGCGGCGTCCTTCAGCACGACGCGGGCAGCCTCACGTGGACCACTGAGGGCCACCCGCTGCCGCTTCCTGCCGAATGGCGCGCCACTCTTGACTCTATCAACCTTGATGGCGAGGTGCTGCTCGGAGTTCGGCCCGAAAACGTGGGGGTTGGTTCCGAAACCGACGGCGGCTTGCCCGCCGAGGTCTACGTCGCCGAGGCATTAGGCAATGAGACCCTGGTGCGCTTACAGCTCGGCGGCCAGGAGCTGGTTGCGCGTGCCGATGCCAGCTATGAGCCCGCGGTCGGCACGCGTGTCTGGGTCCGCCCTGACCTGCGCCGAGCGCATCTGTTCGACGCCGCGTCCGAGGAGCGCATCGTCTAAGACGGCCTATGGTTGAACGTCAGCGCGCCTTCGACGTGGTGGTCGTGGGCGCCGGTTCGGCCGGTGCGATTATCGCCGCGCGCCTATCCGAAGACACCAGCCGGTGCGTGCTGCTGATCGAGGCAGGACCAGACTATCCCAGCGTGGACGCGCTGCCCGACAAAATCAAACGCGGCTACATCACTGCCGCGGACATCCTGCCGAGCGATCACGATTGGAAATTCATCGGTCGAGCTACGGCCGAGGCGGAGCCGATGCGGGTGCCGCGCGGCAAAGTAGTTGGTGGCTCGAGCGCGATCAACGGCGAGATTTTTCTACGCGGCATCCACGAAGACTTCGATGCCTGGGCCGCCGCGGGCAATGACCGCTGGAGTTTTTCGCAAGTGCTGCCATTGTATTGCCGGCTGGAGCACGACCTGGATTTCTCGACCGCATATCACGGCCATGATGGTCCGATCCAGATCCGCCGCTGGCGACAAGATCAATGGCTCGCGCCACAGCAGGCGTTCTACGACGCGTGCCGCGCGCGGGACTTCCCCGACAGTCCGGACCACAATGCACTGGACGCCTCCGGAGTCGGCGCCATACCACTCAACACCGTCGACGGGCTCCGCTTCAGCACACTCGTCGGCTACCTCAATCCAGCTCGCGACCGACCCAACCTTTCGATCGTCGACGAGTGCACTGCCGTGCGGCTGCTGCTGGATGGTCAACGAGTACTTGGCGTCGAGGTCGTACGCTACGATGAAACGACCCGGATCGAGGCCGGCGAAGTCGTGCTCAGTTGCGGCGCGGTCGGTTCGCCGCACCTGTTGATGCTGTCGGGCATCGGTCCGGCCGATCAACTCCGCACGGCAGGCGTGCAGGTCGCCGTCGACCTGCCCGGCGTGGGCCAGAACCTGCGCGATCATCCGCACGTGTACAGCACGTGGGCGCCACGCGCCGACCATGTCATGGATCCGACGCTGCCGCGATACCAGGTCGTGCTGCGCTACACGGCTCCGGACTCGACGCTGCGAAATGATATGCAGATTCTGATGGTCTCATTTGCGACCGCGCGCGTCGACCGCGGTGGCGACGGACTCACGCCGATCGGCATTACGTTGCAGCCAGTGCTCAACCTGAGCGTCGGTCGTGGTGAGCTACGCCTGCAGTCGAAGAATCCGGCGACGCAGCCGTCGATCGACTTCAACTTCCTGAGTGAGGCGTTCGATCGCCAGCGACTGCGCGACTCGGTTCGGCTGTGCCTCGACCTCGCCAGCCACGCTGGCTTTGGTCCTATCCTGGGCCAGCGCCTCGCTCCATCGGACGAGGTCCTGGCGACAGATGCCGTGCTGGATGCATGGATGCTGCGCGAAGTGTCGACGACCAATCACATTTCAGGGACGTGCAAGATGGGTCCGCCGTCCGATCCGATGGCCGTGGTTAGTCAGGCCGGCCGCGTCCACGGCGTAGCTGGGCTGCGTGTCGCCGATGCCTCGATTATGCCCGATTGTGTGCGGGCAAATACGAACGCGACGTCGATGCTGATCGGCGAGCGCATCGCCGAACTGATGCGGAGCGGAGCATGAGCACCAGTCACGGGCCTGTCGGCATCATCACTGGCGCGGGCAGCGGCATCGGTGCCGCCTGCGCGCGCGAGTTCGGGCGGCTCGGGGCACAACTCAGCCTGGCGTCGCTGGCCACGCCAGGTCTACAGGACACCGTCGCGTCCGTTGCACAGGCCGGCGGCAGCGCGCACGCCGTCGAGATGGACGTGCGCGACGCACGTGCAGTGCAAGCGCTGGTTGACGATACTGTCCAGCGCTTCGGCCGGCTCGACTTTCTGCTGGCGAACGCGGGCATTGCCGATCAGGAGCTAGCCTCCGAAGCCGACCCGAACGTGTGGCGCACGCTGATCGAGACCAACCTGCTCGGCGCGATGTATTGCGTGCGCTACGCGCTGCCGCACATGCAGCGCCAACGCGCCGGCCACATCCTGTTGATGGCGTCACTCTCCGGTCGCGATGCGTACGTCGGCGAGCCGGCCTACATCGCCAGCAAGTGGGGCCTGGTTGGCTTCGGCCATTCAGTGCGCAAAGAAGTCGGCCAGTACAACATTCGCGTCACGCTCATCGAGCCCGGCGCGGTCGACACTCCGCTTACGCGCAACTCGCCCAAAGTCCGCCCGCTCATCGAAGCCATCAATCCACTGCAGCCTGACGACATCGCCCGCGCCGTGGTCTTCGCCTACCAGCAACCCGAGCACGTGGTGATCACCGAGCTCGGCCTTCGCCCGCTCAACCAACCCGACGCATTCAAGTACCAGAAACCCTGCAGCCTCAAGACCGACGGGTACAGGGGCAACACGCTCGGCGCCGCCTAGCTCGACGCCTCTGCCCCCACCCTGAAGCCGGAGCGCGCCCAGCCGAAGGCGCCGGCGAGGACGGCGCAGTCGGCGCGCGCTGGCACGGCCTAGCAGGCGGCAAAGGCTCGCTCGGCGGCGTGGATAGTTTCCTGTATGTCTGCGTCGCTGTGCGCGGTGGACAGGAACCACGTGCCGCGACTGGTGGGCCGGACCCCTTGATCTTGCAGGGCATGCAAGAAGCGCTTCAGCTTGTCGCCGTCGCATGACGACGCGTACGAGCGGTAGTCGTAGATACCGGCCTGGTCGCTGAAAGCGGTGTTGAAGACGGTGCCCAGGCCCTGGACCAGGAACGGCACGCCCGCCCGGCGGGCGACCTGGCGCAGGCCCTCCATCAGCGTCTCGCCCTGTTCGTCCATGCCCTCGTACACGCCATCGCGGCTGAGCTCCTCGAGTGTGGCCAGGCCAGCGGCCACGCTCGAGGTGTGCCCGTTGAAGCTGCCGCCGTGGAGCACCGAGCCGTCGCCGAGCAAGGACATGATCGGCCGTTTGCCGGCCACGGCGCCAATCGGAAAGCCACCGGCTAGGGATTTAGCAAAGACCGCCAGATCGGGTATCACGCCGAGCTTGCCCTGGGCACCGCTCAGGGCCACCCGAAAACCAGTGATGACCTCGTCGAAGATGAGCAGCACGTCGTAGCGGTCGCACAGCTCGCGCACACCCTCGAGATAACCGGGTCGCGGCAGGACGACGCTGGTGTTGCACAGGATCGGCTCCATGATCAGCGCCGCGGTCTCGGCGGCGTGCCGTTGGAGATAGTCGCGCACGACCTCCAGGTTGTTCCACGGCAGCACTGCCACGTCGGCAGCGGCCGGAATGGATTGTCCGGCGGTTGGCAGGTATGCAGTCGGCGCGGCCTCTGGTCCGGCCTTATCCAGTGGCGGGGCCACGCTGACCAGGACAGTGTCGAACCAGCCATGGTAGTGGCCTTCGAACTTCACCATTTTCGGACGGCCAGTGAACGCTCGGGCCAAGCGCAGAGCAAGCTGGTCCATTTCAGAGCCGGCGACGCCGAAACGCACCAACTCGGCGCACGGCACGATCTCGCACACGCGCCGCGCGAGCGACGCCTCCGCCACGTGTTGGCCGGCGAACAGCTGACCCTGGGCGAGGCTATCGGCCACCGCGCGCAGGACCGGCTCCGGAGCATGGCCGAGAATGTTCGGGCCCATGCCCAGCGCGTAGTCGAGGTAGCTGTTGCCGTCGACGTCGTACAACCGCGCTCCCGCGGCGCGCTCGAAGACCAGTGGTACGGGCTGGCCCCACTGCCGGAAGTTGCTGTTCACGCCGCCGGCGAGGACTTCGCTCGCCTCGGCGTGCAGACGCTCCGAGTTGGCGTAGGAGCGCTGCCGATCAGTAGGTTGCATCGGCCTCGAACGGATACAGCGGTCGGCGGCGCCGCGTGTAGGTGAAAGTCAGTAAATCCGAAGTGGTCACGCCCGGCGTATTGACGAGTACGACCTGCGCCGCAATGGGAGCGTACGCCGGGCGGGGCGACACCACGCCCTTGGCGACGACGACATGCTTGCTCTCGGGTCGGACGCCAACGGAATACATCTGCTGCAGACTGGTATTGCCGATCAGTCGCGTGGTCAAGACCAACGTGTGGTCATCCTCGGTCTCCAGGACCACGGTTGGACCACCATTGAAGAAGCGAAATCCGCCATGCGTCGGCGTCGGCTCTTCGAATTTGCCATCGGAGATGCGGCGGACCACACCGCTGACCTGGACTGGCCGTCCGTGACGATCGTCCGTCTTGGCGCCCACCTGAAGCGACACCGTGGCACCGACGCCAGCCGCGATGCACGCGGATACGGCCTCCGGATCGCGCAGTGTCTGCAAGTAGCTGCGCACGCCGAGGCGCTGCGCGGCTTCGAGCAAAATGGTCGAATCCGCCGGACTGCCGCCGCCGATGTTGTCGCCGACATCCATGAGGACGATCGGACCTTTTGGCTCGGCCATGGCGGCCCGGAGTGCAAACTCCGGTGATGGCGTATCGGCGACAAACTGCTCGCGCATGTCCCATGCCCGGCGGGCCATCCAGCGCGCCGCATCACGAGCAGCGCCAGCATCACTGTCGCTGATGGCCAGGAACGCCATGCCCATCTCCGCGACGTCAGCGTATGGGTAGCCCTCGGCAACGCTGGCCGAGACCATGCCCGGCCGCTGGATCACCTCCTCGACGTCGGCGACGAGGCTGCGCATGGGCTCCTCGCCAGTGAATTGCTTGACGATGTTGATGACTACGGGTGGCATCTCGAGCGCCTGCACCGGTCGAATCTCGCCCTTGATCGTGCGCACGATCAACTCGGCGCACTCGAGCGCGCGTGGGCGCGGGTCGAGGTGAGGATTCGTCCGGTACACGACCGTCACCGTGGTGTTGTCGATCATCTTCTGCGACAAGTTGGCGTGCATGTCCGGCGCCATGCCGATGGGCACGTCGGGACCGACCAGTGCGCGCACGCGGGCCGCGACTTCGCCATCCATATCCGGGTAGTTCTCTGAAACCGCCGCACCGTGCTGCGCCAGCAGCACACCGTCCCACGGCCCCCGATCGCGCAGCAACTGGAGCATCTCGGCGCACAGGGGCTCGAAGGCGTCGGAGGTGATCGTGCCGGTTGGATTGGTGAATGTGAACAGAAGGGGCACCACCTCGACGGCCAGTCTCGCTCGCGCCTCCAGGAAGCCAGCCATGGTCGCATGCGACTCCGCGTAGTCGCGCACGATCTCCTCGCCGCGCAAAATGCCGCTCTGTTCGAAGGCAGCGTAGTCCGTGGCGTCCCTGGCGAACGTGTTGGTTTCGTGCGCGATACCGAGCGCCGCGAGTCGCATCGAGTGGTCCACAATACGTTTGCTAGGCGTTGGCGGTCAACCAGGCCGTGGCTTCACGCGCTAATCGAGCGCGAACCTGCGCACCGCGTCTTCGTCGAGATCCAGGCCGAGACCGGGCGTGTGTGGCAGGCACAGATAGCCGTCCTCGATGTGCGCTGGCGTCGTCAACAACGGCTGTGCCCACGGGTAGAAGCCCACGATGTGCCCGTTCGGCACCGCGGCAACACCGTGCGCCAGGATCTCAGACGCCAGGTGGTTGACCACGGGCAGGCCATACGCCTCCGCCAGGTGCGCAACCTTGAGGAAGCCAGTGAGCCCGAGATCGAGGTCGATCATCGCCAGATCAGCGGCGCGCTCCTCCATCAATCGCTTGAACTGCGGTACGTTCTGATACACCTCGCCGGCGCAGATCCGTGTCTCGAGGGCCTCCGTCACCTGGCGCAGTCCGGCGTAGTCGTGTGCCGGCACAGGATCCTCGATCCAGTACGGGGCGTACTCCGCGAGCGCCGTGCCCATCGCGATGGCGTGCTTGGCCGTCCACTGCTGGTTCGCGTCGACGATCAGCCGTATGTCGCCGCCGACGATCTCGCGCATGAGCCGCATGTGCGCCAGCGCCGCGTCGCGCTCGAGAAATCCGACTTGGAACTTAAGCGCGCGGAAGCCTCGGTTGATGAGGTCACTGGCGCGCTGCGCTAGCGTCTCGCGGTCGGGGCCACTCTGGACAGCCCAGTTCGCCGACACGGGCACGCGATCTCGAAAGCCACCCATCAGCCGCCATACCGGCTGACCGAGCGCCTTGCCGCGGATGTCCCAGGCGGCGGCATCGAGGGCGCTGGCCGCACGCGCTTCGAGCCCGCTCGGCATGCCGCCTACGCCGACGCGGTACAGGCGGGCGTAGAGCGCCTCGCCGTTCATCGGGTCCTCGCCGATCACCTGCTGCGCCGCACCGCGAATGAGCAACGCCAGTGGCGCGATCGTCGATCCACCGATGCGGCTGACGAAGCTCACGCCCTCGATGCCCTCATCTGTCTGCACGCGCAGCACCACGTGCGTGCCGGTAACCGAGTCTTCATAGGTCACGCGCACAGGCTGGACGTCGTAGCTCACGATCTTCATGCGTCGTTTCAGACGATACGATGCCCTTCGTGAAGATCGCGCTCGTCTTCGGCATGCGCATGTTCCAGGGGTCGCCGTTACGCGCGCTAGTCGACGTGGCACGGGTCGCCGACGAAACAGGCTTCGACTACGTCTGCCTGGCCGAGCACGTCTTGATGCACGGCCACCCCGATCTGGCCGCTCATACGTTCGGTCCGCCACGGCACGCCCCAGACGAGCTCATGCCCGAGCCCTTGACGACACTAGCTGCCATCGCCGGCGCGACCCAGCGCATTGGGCTTTTGACAGGCATCCTGATTGCCCCTTTGCGCCCGGCCGCGCTGCTCGCCAAAACCGCCGCGACGCTGCACGCCCTGTCCGGCGGTCGCCTGGTGCTGGGCGTTTCAACCAGTTGGCAAGCTGAGGAGTACGTCGCGTTGGGCGTGCCATTCGCGGAGCGCGGCCAGCGGCTGGACGACACCCTAGGCGCCTGCCGGGCCCTGTGGTCCGGCGCACCGGCCTCGTTTGCCTCCGCGTCGGTGCGCTTCGACGACATGTACTGCGCGCCGCGGCCGGCGCATGTCGACGATATTCCGATCTGGTTCGGTGGCAAGTTCACCCCACGCCTGGTGCGGCGCGTCACCCAGCTTGGTCACGGCTGGATCCCGTTCCAGGGCTACGGCGAATCGCTGGACGAGATCGGAACTAAAGTCGAGCACCTGCGCGAAGCGATGCGCGAGACTGGCCGCGATCCCACGACACTCGATGTGGCGTACTGGATGCCTACCCTCGGCCGACCGATCGAAGCCGTCCTCGACGACATGCCGGCAATGGCCCACGCCGGCGTCACCGTCGGCGAGCTCCTGTTGGCGCCGTACGCGTCGACACCGTCCGAGGCCCGTGGATTTCTGGAGCAGCTGGCGAAGCGACTGGAGTCCTAACCGGACGTCGGCCCACGACGGGGTCGCCAGCAAAGTTCAACCCTCCCCTCTTTCCCCGAAGGGGTTTGAGTGACACTCCGCGCTGGCGCGTGGATCGACGGCGGCACACCGCGGTCCGGTGTAGCCTGAGGGTGGGACACAGCACACGCTTGATGGGATGGTCAGTCCGCTGCGCGGCCGTTGTGCTACTGGTGGTGTTCACCGGCTGCGCGCCTGCACCGACCACACCGCCGCAGCCCACGGCTGCGCCGCCGCGTACCGGCAGCGACAAGGACGTCATCCTGGCCACGACGACGAGTACCCAGGACAGCGGCTTGCTCGACGTCCTGGTCCCGCTCTTCGAACAGCAGACCGGCTACCAGGTCAAGGCGGTGAGCGTCGGCACAGGCGCGGCCCTGGCCCTCGGTGCACGCGGCGAAGCTGACGTCCTCCTGGTCCACGCGCCGGCCAGCGAAGTGCAGTGGATGGCCCAGGGCAACGGCACGGAGCGGCGCCTGGTCATGCACAACGACTTCATCGTCATCGGACCGCAACAGGATCCGGCCAAGATCAAGGGCGAAACAGACGCGCTCAAAGCACTCGCGCAGATCGCCGACGCTAAAGCACCGTTCGTCAGCCGCGGCGACAACTCCGGCACCCAACAGCTCGAGTTGAGCCTGTGGCAGAAAGCCAACATCACGCCGAAGGGTCAGCCATGGTACGTCGAGAGCGGAACGGGCATGGGCCAGACGCTCACGATCGCCGATCAGCGTCTGGCATACACGATCGCGGATCGCGCAACGTACCTGTCGTTCACGAGCCGCATACAGCTGCAGATCATGGTCGAGCGCGATCCCCTGCTGCTGAATGTCTATCACGTCATGCCCGTGAACCCGGCCAAGTTTCCGAACGTGCCAATCAACAGTGCCGCTGGCCAGGCGTTCGCCGATTTCATGGTCGCCGCCGAAACGCAGAAACTGATCGGCGATTTCGGCAAAGACAAATACGGCGAGGCTCTGTTCGTTCCGGACGCGGGCAAGTCGGACGTCGAAGTGGGACTCTAGCGCAGCGCCAGCCGCGCTGGTGTAGCCGCCAGACCCAGCAGCGCGTTCACGCCGAGGGCCAGCAGCAGCAGAATGAAGCCCAATGCCAGAGCGAGCGCGAATTCGCCACGCCCTGACTCGAGCGCGATCGCCGTAGTCAAAATGCGTGTCTGGCCGACGATGTTGCCGCCGACCATCAGGCTCGCACCAACCTCGCTGATGGCCCGCCCGAAGCCCGCCGCAACCGCGACCAGCACCTGAGCGAGCGCGGCACGAGCAAGCTCGAGACCGATGCGCCCTTCGCTGGCTCCGTCGGCGCGCATGGCCAGCACCAGGTCGGGATCCAGCAGACTGATCGCCGCGCGAGTAATACCGGCGATCAACGGCAGCGCGACGATGACCTGAGCAATCACCATCGCCGACGGAGTAAACAGCAAGCGCAGTGAGCCGAGCGGGCCGGTGCGCCACAGCGCGAGCATGACCAGCAAACCGACGACCACCGGCGGCAGCGCCATACCGGCATTCACCAACACTGCCGTGGCTGCGCGACCAGGAAAGCGGCCAACGTGCAAGGCGATACCTAACGGAACTCCGATTGCCGACGCCAGCGCAGTGGCCGCGCCCGAGACCAGCAGCGACATGCCGCCAATGCGCACGAGCTCCGCGTCCGCGCGAACGATGAGCGCGACCGCATCCAGGATCGCTTGCCAGACGAGGTCCATGTCGGCTGGACCCGGTCAGCCGGTCTGGCGCAGAAACGCGAGCACTGCGTTATTGAACTGCTCGGGCCGCTGCAGCGGCGCGAAGTGACTCACTCCGGGCAAGATGACCAGCATCGCCTCAGGGATGCTGCGCGCAAGATACTCCGCATGCTCGCGTTTGATGAACTCGTCGTGCTCGCTGTGCACAATCGTCACCGGGACGCCAATCCGTTCCAACTCCTGGACGGAAGAGTTGGGCTGCGTGCGCTGCATCAAGCCAACTGCGTCGGCGAACTCTTTGAACTGGTCAGGCGTGGACGACAGCCGCGCGTAATCCTCGACGTGGCGGCTCCAACAGCGGTCGATGATCGGACTCGGTTCAAACGGTTTGACGCCGCTAGGATCCATATTGCAGCCAAAGAAGAACACGCCTGCAACACGCTCCGGAGCGTGCATACCGAGCATTAACGCGGTGCACGCGCCATCGCTCCAGCCTACGACAGCAGGTTTCTGTAGCTCGAGCTCATCCATTACCGCCAGCGTGTCCGAAGCCATGAGCTCGTATGTATACGGGCGCGCGTCCCGCGTGCTGCGCCCATGTCCGCGGCTATCGACGACGACCGTGCGATAGCCCGAGTCGACCAGAGCTAGAACCTGATACCCCCAATTACCGCTGTGGCCCATGCCCCCGTGCAGCAGGATGACGGGTGGCCCAGCGCCGTATGTTGCGTACCAGATCCGAGCGCCGTCGTGCTCCACAAAGCCCTGCTCGCCGCCGACAGGCAAGGGCGCCGCGCCATGCGCCGCGAAATTCGTCAGGTCGTCGTCGTGCATTGCTGTCGATTGAGCGCAGGCCAGTTCGTATAGCTGGTGTGAAGCGCATCTTACTCTCGATCGCGGCGATTGTCCCAATCCTCGCGCTTGCGGGCTTTGCCTTCGGGCTATGGACGGCCAGCAACCAGCTTCTGGCGCCTTCATGGCGCGGCGTCGAAAAGGACCTGTCCATCTGCAAGCAAGAGACCGAGGCGGCCTGGGGTGCGCGTTGCGGAAACCTGCGCGAAACCCATCAATTCGCATTCAGCGAAATCCAGATTCCGAGGCCGAGCCAATCCGTTACCCTGGGTGGTACGACGGACGACTTGCATGGCCCGCCCGTGACAGTCTCTGGAGTGGTGCGGCTAATTGCGGATGGGCGGTTCGAGGAACCGGAGCCAGTGCACGGTGGCTTTCGCTACTTCAACAACGGGACCTCTGTTGTGCTGCAGACCGACGACGGCCACACTTTGTTGCTGGTTTCAACGCGCTACTTGAATACCAGTCGGCAACAGTACTACACCGTCGGCGTGCGGCCCGAAGACTTTCGGATTATTGTAGCCAAGGGCGTGGTTTCGCCACGGCCGGCGTACCAGCCGATCGCCGCCGAAATGCTGCTGGTCAACACGGGTGGGGCGTCGTCCGCGGACTTGACGACCTTTGACTATCGACGCCGACGGCGCCCGCTGTATCCATTCGAGCTCGACGCAACGTACCCGTGAACAGGCGCCATTGACAGCTCTAGCGCAGATGCTCGAGGTAATACAGGGCGCCGAAGGCCAGAACCGTACAGATAGCCGCAATGGCTACGGGTCGGGTGCTGCGCCAGGGTTGGCTCCAATCCGCCGTGCCGAGGAAGAGAAGGGTCACCGGTAGCAGCGCCACGATCGACAGTTGAAAGACATGCGCACCTATGCCTTCGTCAGGGAGTGGAGGTTGTGTCAAACCCCACAGCACCGTGAGTAACGCGGTGAGAGACAGGATCACCAGGCTGACACCGGCCACCTGGTTTATCTGCTCCGCTCGCATGGCTTGCTATCTGAGTTTGCGTGGCTGAGTTAGCGGACTCAATACCTGACCCGCATGGCGTTCATACGCGTGAGTCGGTCCGATTCCAGGGCTCGGCGGCCGTTGGCTGCCGCGATGCCAAGCGCGCGCCTTCGGCCAGCGCGGCGAGCTTGGCCCACACGATGCTCGGCACCTGGCGCTGCAGGCCGGCGCCCTGGGCGAAGCCGCAGTCGCTGCTGGCGATGACGTTCTCGCGTCCGACGAGGTCGGCGAACCGACGCAGCCGTTGTGCGATCAGCTCCGGATGCTCCACGTGCGAGATCGCGTGACTGATCACGCCCGGCAGCAGGATCTTGCCCTCGGGCAGCTTGACGTCCTGCCAGACGGTCCATTCCCACTCGTGGCGTGGATTGGCCGCCTCGATGGAAAACGCCTGGGCATTGATCTTGACGACCAGGTCGGCGATCTCTCGGAGCGGGACGTCGCTCGTGTGCGGCCCCGGCCATGAGCCCCAGCACACGTGATAACGCACCTGCTCCTCGGGGATGCCGCGCAGCGCGTGATTGATGACTTCGACCTGTTGCGTGACCCACTTGCGATAGTCGATGCCTGCGGCCTGCATGCGATCGTAGAAGTGCGTCAGGATC